>VFQR01000044.1_pt1 | contig 365172 bp, 348 predicted proteins | sample 3512321 | NCBI WGS metagenome assembly VFQR01 (sample SAMN10412374, study PRJNA504923) | tailings metagenome | isolation source: Relicate 3 Philex TSF1 revegetated site | place: Philippines: Tuba, Benguet | collected 2017-08-29
CCCAACGCCCAACGCCCAACGCCCAACGCCCAACGCCCAACGCCCAACGCCCAAAGAAAAGTATCCTAACCGCTATGCTGAAGATCGACTTTGTCACGCTCTTCCCAGAGATGGTGCTGGATGCCGTAGCGCATAGCATTCTGCTTCGAGCATCCGAGTCTGGCAAGGTTGCCTTCGGTGCGTCGAACCCCAGAGATTTCACAGAAGACAGGCATCGCACTGTTGATGACACGCCTTTTGGGGGCGGACCTGGAATGCTGATGATGGCGGAGCCGGTCAGCAGAGCCATCGAAAGTCTGCAACCCATTCCCGGGGCTGCTATCGTCATGACGGATCCAACCGGACTGCGATTCGAGCAGCAGCATGCCCAAGAACTGAGTCAAGCCCAGCAAGTGATCTTCGTGTGCGGACGCTACGAAGGGATCGATGACAGAATCCGCCAGAAGTTCGCGACTCACGTCTTCTCCATTGGAGATTTCGTGCTTACTGGCGGTGAGCTGCCCGCTCTCGTCATGGCAGACGCCATCACTCGCCTCGTGCCAGGAGTGTTGGGAGACAGCGAAAGCTTAAGCATCGACAGTCATTCCGACGGCCTGCTGAGCGCACCCCAGTACACTAAACCGATTGTGTGGAACGGAATAGAGGTTCCAAGCGTTTTAAGGTCTGGCGACCATAAGGCCGTCGAGCGTTGGAAACGGGAGCAAGCATTGAATCTGACCAGGCTGAGGAGACCGGACCTATTTTGCCGGGCCCGCGTGGATAAGAAGGATGTGGATATGCTATCCTTCAACGCTCAACCCACAACTGACCAGGATTGAGCAGTTTAACGGAGCGATTTTTCCCCATGTCGAAGGGTGCGATTCTAAAGAGCGTTGTTCAAGAGAGTATGAAGGCCGACGTGCCTGCGATGCGGCCGGGAGATACCGTGCGCGCTCATGTAAAGGTCCGCGAAGGCGGCAAAGAGCGAATTCAGGTTTACGAAGGTCTGGTGATCGCCTGCAAGAACGGCGGAGTTGCCGAATCCGTCACCCTGCGCAAGATCAGCAGCGGCGTTGGCGTCGAGCGAACCTTCCAGGTTCATTCCCCGCTGGTTGCAAAGTTTGAAGTCTTGCGACACGGTGTGGTTCGACGAGCCAAGCTGTTCTATCTGCGCGACCGCGTTGGCAAGCACGCACGAATTCGAGAGCGACGCTAACCACCGCCGTGATTCCGATCTTCGCCCAAGCACAGCCGAACGGGTTCGCAGATTTCATCGACCGAGTGGCCAGAACGCCACTCAGCAAGGTCGTGATCTTTGTGGCCATCTGCACGGTCATCCGCATGGTTCTCCATCCCATGCTGATGAAAACCCCTGCGCACAAGCGAGACGGAGGCTACATCTTCGCGCGGTTTTCAAACGAAATGCTGGACGCCATCATCTATGCTGGCGTCTTTGTCTTTTTGCTGGTCCGTCCTTTTGGCGTCCAAACCTTCCGCATCCCGTCTGAGTCGATGGTCAAGACCCTGCTGGTCAACGACTTCCTTGTGATCAACAAAGCGGTGTACCGATATAGCGACCCGAAGGCTGGAGACATCGTCGTCTTCCGGCCTCCTACCTATGCCTGTACCGCAGACCAGATCGATACGGACGGTCAGCCTAAGGTCGATTTCATCAAGCGTTGCGTGGGAGGCCCAGGCGACACCATTGAGATTCGCCAAGGCATTCTCTTCCGAAATGGAAAGGCCATCGACGAATCCGCGTTCCGCACTGGCTCAAACCAGCTTGATTTCAAGATCGTGAAATACGACGGTGGCTACACACCCTGGAAAGGCCGATATATTCCGGTGCTCTATCGTGGCGAGGATTACAACTACAACCTTGGTGGAATCGCCATTGAGTTTGGGGTTGGACTTAATCCCGACAACAGCTCTGGCGCACCGTGGGTTGGCGACTACGGCTTCAAGCCCGTGAACAGCCTCACCCCCGAAGAAACCGAACGGATGCAGTATCTTCGCGATGCCAAGCCGGCCCAGATTCCAGCCGGCTACTATCTGATGTGCGGCGATAACCGGGAGTTCTCCTTCGATGGTCGCGCTTGGGGCTTGGTACCAAGATCAGACATCGTGGGCCGTGCCGAGGTCATCTGGTGGCCGTCATCTCGCTGGCGTCGAACACCTAGCCTTTCGCTTGATCCCGTGGGGTCGTCGAAAGCTGGGCAGTCCTCATCCAACTGACGCTCTCCGCGTTACAATAACATCGTGGAGAAAATCCTTCTCGCTGCTCCTCGCGGATTCTGCGCTGGCGTTGCCTATGCGATCGAAGTGGTCGATCTGGCTCTCAAGGCTTATGGCGCTCCGCTTTATGTCCGCCATGCCATCGTGCACAACGAATGGGTGGTTCAGAGTTTTGAGAAGCGAGGGGTCGTCTTCGTCGAAGACGTCAATGATATTCCCGAAGGGATGCCTGTGGTCTTCTCTGCCCACGGTGTCTCGCCCGAAGTCCGCAAGGTTGCGGAAGTGCGTAGCCTCAATGTGATCGACGCCACCTGCCCGCTGGTCACGAAAGTCCACAACGAAGCCAAGCATTACGCGCGCAAGGGCTACTACATGATCTATATCGGTCACGTGGGGCACGTGGAAGCCGAGGGAACGATGGGCGAAGCCCCTGATCGGATGATCCTTGTTGAGAATCCTGCGGATGCCGAAAAGGTTGAGATCCCCTCTCACTGGGACAAGCTGGCCATACTGACGCAGACCACGCTCAGCGTTGAAGAGGTACAAGAGACGATGGCGGTTCTCCATCGACGCTTTCCTCACATCGAGACGCCCAAGAAGGAGGATATCTGCTACGCCACGACCAACCGACAATCGGCGGTCAAGCAGATGGCTGATGCTTGTGACCTCTTGCTGGTCGTCGGCTCACAGACTTCCTCCAACTCCAACCGTCTGCGAGAAGTCGGCGAAACCCTGGGTGCCGAAGCTCATCTCATCATGTCGCCAGACGACGTTAAGCCGGAGTGGCGCACAAGCTATCGCGTGGTAGGCGTCACGAGCGGCGCATCCACGCCAGAGCACCTGGTGCAAAGCATCATCGGCGAACTGTTGCGAGATCAGCCAGACGTGCCTGTAGAAGTGGTGGAAGCCGTAGAAGAAGATGTCCACTTCATGCCTCATCGCGACTTGATTCAGCTCGCCCAATCACGCTAAGGATTTGCAAAATCTGACGACCCTGAGGTCCCGGGCGCTACTTTCCTCTGCTGATTCTCACTTGTCTGAATTGACGAAAGTCGGTATAGCCCGTCAAATCCCCAGTCCAATCGTCATATTTGTCAAACGAGTGGCTTCGCTGTCAGCCAAAACCTATAACAGCCATGAAGCTCAGAACTGCCTTTACTTTGATTGAGCTGCTCGTCGTGATTGCCATCATCGCGATCCTCGCAGCCATTCTCTTCCCTGTCTTTGCCCAAGCCAAGAACGCCGCCAAGAAGACCTCCAGCATCAGCAACATGCGCCAGATCGGGACTTCGGCGGTGATGTATGTCGGCGACTACGACGACACGTCGATGACGCTTTACTACTACGACGCTAACAACCTGTCGATCCCGAGCACGCAAGGTTTCTACTACTGGCCGGTCCTTCTTCTGCCTTACACCAAGAATGAAGAAGTCTTCCTTTGCCCGAACGACAAGGATGAAGATGCTGTCCTGAAGGACTCACAGGGCCGCGGTCGGTTCGACAAGAATAACGAGCTCCACTACTACATCATGGGAGCAAACCCGAGCTACGGCTACAACTACCGCTACTTCGCCACCCAGATCACCGGAACGGACCCGAACGGCACCAACCCCACGCCGTTCTACTACGTCGGCAAAAACCTGAGCGAGATTCAATCTACGGCCGATACCGTCTTGTTCGGCGAATCCACGATGAAGGACAAAGCCCGACCAGGCGGCGGCACCATCACAACCACAATCGGCTACTCGCGCATCGAGCCTCCAACCCGATGGACGGGCACCTCGCCGAACGCAGCCGCTTATGGTCAGCTTTGGCCGCGCTTTAACAAAGAGCTGGTCAACATCATCTGGGCCGACGGACATGTAAAGCCGTCCGCTATGAAGGGACTTCGAGGACCAGATACGAACGTCGACCAGTATTGGAACGGCGGCGGCATCCAGTAAGAATCAAGATCGTTGCAATTCGCAACAGTCTCCCCAAAAACAACCGCTCCTGAACTTGGGTTCAGGAGCGGTTTCTGCTTCAATGGCCTGTCGCTTTGAATGCCGCCGCGGTCGTTGCATTGTGCAACGAATGGCAAGCTACTTTCCTATCTTTTGCCCATCGACGGTATAGGCCGCCACCAGCAGGAACATCTCGTCCGTCGTTTCCTCGCCCCATCGGACATCCTTGGGCGGATTGTTCGGGTTACGCGGATTCTTGTCTGAGTTGTCGTAGATGGCATCGACGATCAGCTTCGAACCTTTCGGAAGCTTCTTAGGCTCCTTCAGCAGATACTGCATCTGCCAGTTAAAGTCCCAGTTGTCGATGAAGATGAGTGGCTCAGAAGAGCCGTCGGGATACTGGACCGTCGCTTTCATCGACCTGCCGAGAAGATGCATGTGCGGCATGAGAGCTCGCAGCGTGACGTCTGCAGGCATGGTGAATGTCTTGGTCGTCTTGTGCTCCTTTGCACCTGCTGGAATGCGCAAGCTAAAGTCCATGAGCCAGCCAAGCTGCATAGCCTGTGTGATCGGCTCCTTCGCGAAGTAGAGGCCGAGCTTTGTCTGATCCATCTCCACTTTGCCAGTCTTGTGATAATGAACCTGCAGAACGATCGTCGTTCCAGGCTTGACCTCAAAAGCGATGCCCTCGGGAATCATTGTCGGTCGCAAGCCTGGGGCCCAGCCACCAAGCGCTCCCGCCGGGATAAAGCCCGTGCCGCCAAAGGAGCTGTAACCCTCCTTTCCGTCCTTGTTCTTCTCTTCCAGCCTTGCGGCTGCTCCCGTCGTATCCAAGAAAGCAATCACGTGGTGAACGACAGCCTTGTTGCCCGGACGAACGTCCATGGCCTTCACCCATTTGGTTTCCGGAAAGTTGGTCTTAATCACGAACATCCGATAATCATCGGCACCATCAGCTTCGATTCGGTAAGGCGCTTTGCTGGAGACAATCAGATCGGGTTCGCCCAAAGTCCATTCGCTCTTGAACGTTGGCGTTTTGGGTTCCTTCTTTGCGTCGCCGCGCGGTGCACCTGCATCATGCCATCGCTTTACCGTCTCAACGTCCTTCTCAGAAAGCCGGTTCTCCCCATGGAATTCGCCAATGCCTTCAACGGGTTTCCAGGGAGGCATGGAGCGGTTGCCGGTCGTGAACTTGATCATCGGCGACCACTTGCGAGCGTTGTCATAGCCGATAAGCGAGAATGGCGCAACCTCGTTCGGGCGGTGACACTCGACACAGTGCTTGTTCAGAATCGGGGCAATATGCTCGGCGTAGTTAACAATCTCCTGCTTCGGAGGCGCCTCGCCTGCCATCAGCAGACAGCCGAAACTCTCCGTCTTCTTGAACGCCGGAGACTTCCCCTCTGACAATGCCTTGAGGACATTTCCAGCGTATGTATTCTTCACCAGCGACGGGTCTTTGTTATCGTCGATCGCGCCTTGATAAACCTTCTTGCCCTTCGCGTCGTAGATGACGACGCAAGGGGTGACCTGCACTCCTTCCGCTTTAGCCCGCGTGCCGCCAAGGTCCAGCTCGAACGGAATCGAGCATTCCCGGTCTTCCATAAAGGTGCGGCACTTGTGCTGAGTCTCCATCTCGTTTGCAAACAGCGCCTTGAATTCTATGCCCTGAGACGCATAGGTGGAATAAAGAGCGTTGATGCGCGGAGAGTAGCGCTGTGCGACGGGACAGTCTGTGCTGATGAAAAGAAGGACAGAGCCTTTTTTCGCCTGCTTAAGTTCAGGCTGCGCCAGAGCCAACACACCCAGAGCCATAGCCACTGTGGCCACTAATAATCCAAAGAGCTTCTTGCTTTTCGCCATTCTTTGCACCCTCGACAGTGATACGTGCAGTCAAAGACTACTTTACTGCAATTAACGACAGGCTAAATTCAATGTTCGCAAGTAAACTGTGCACATGAGTGCGAAGAGGGCTTTGGTCACCGGCGCGTCGCGCGGTATTGGGAAAGCGATTGCGCTGAGGCTCGCGCAGGCGGGATGGAATGTTGCGATTCACTATGTCTCGCAGGGGCGCGATGCCGAGGCTACGCGAAATGAGCTTGGACAGCAGTTCTCCGGCATGTACAAAGCAGATTTGACCAACGCTAACGAAGCCTCGGCGCTGTTCGACCAGGCGCTTGCAGACGGTCCGATCCACGCACTCGTCAACAACGCTGGCGTCTATCTACCACAGAACTTCGTCTCCACTGGCGAGGCAGCCTTCAAAGCCAACTGGCATAAGACATTTGCCATCAATTTTGAGGCTCCCGTGCTGCTGACCCGGGCGGCTTGCAAATACTACGTCAAAAACGGGGGCGGCAAAATTCTCAACGTCTGCAGCCGCGTAGGATTCAAGGGTGAGGGCGGAGCCGCGCTGTATGCCGCTTCCAAGGCCGCTCTTATCAATCTGACGCGCAGCCTCTCCGTTGAGCTGGCCGACAAGAACATTCAGCTTTTTGGGATCGCTCCAGGCTGGGTCGATACGGCGATGGCTCGCGAAGGTATGACCGAGCGACTGCCTGCTATCCTTGAGACAATTCCAATGGGTAGGATGGCGACTCCAGCGGACTGTGGGGCAGTCGTGGCGTTCCTGCTTTCAGAAGAAGCATCCTATCTGAGCGGCGAAGTCATCGACATCAACGGCGCAAGCTATTTCCATTAAGCCAGGGCCCTTCGGCAAAGGGTGATTGCTTAGGATCACTGTGAGACGCACGGCGGCAGATTGGCGACGTAGGGCCAAATGCCGAAATCTTGAATCCAAAATCCTCATTCCAAAATCCAAAATCGAAGGGCTGGTATAATCTCGGTTCCACGTGCCCAGGTGGTGAAATTGGTAGACGCGCTGGCTTCAGGTGCCAGTTCTCGCAAGGGAGTGAAGGTTCGAGTCCTTTCCTGGGCACCAGATTCTTCCCCACTCTCTCAGACCATCCGGGATATCGAAGTGCGTGTGTGCCCAACGCCCAACGCCCAACGCCCAACGCCCAACGCCCAACGCCCAACGCCCAAAAGGATTAATTCCTAACCAAGCCCTAAAATTTCCCGATCCCCCGGTGCTTTTTTCTGGGATAATCCGTCACATCGTTGGCAGCGTCGCCGAAGCCCATCTGTAACGTTTAGGGCGCCGTTACAGGCCCACCTTAAACCTTCGCTCCCCCGCCGCGAGGGTGTTGCAATTCGGGTTTTCGACTTCTGGGGACCGAGCAAAAATCATGACACCGAAAGAGGCCGTACAGTTCGTTCGTGAAAACGAAGCGCAATTCGTAGACATTCGCTTCACCGACCTTTTTGGCATGTGGCACCACTTCTCAATGAATGCGGGCCACTTCAACGAAGACATCTTCGAAGATGGTTTGGGCTTTGACGGCTCCTCCATCCGAGGCTTCCAAAGCATCAACGAGTCCGACATGCTGCTGGTTCCGGATCCGGCCACGCTGTTCATGGACCCGTACACCGAATTCCCGACGGCAGTCATCAGCTGCAACATCGAGGACCCGATCACCCGACAGCCGTATTCCCGAGACCCGCGCTACGTTGCCAAGAAGGCTGAGGCATATCTGAAGTCCTCTGGCATCGCAGATACCGCGTTTATCGGTCCGGAAGCGGAGTTTTTCCTCTTCGACGCGCTGCTGTATAACGTGAATCCCCACGAGATGGGCTTCAAGATTGTCAGCCACGAAGCTCACTGGACGAGCGGCGAAGAAGGCTCTGCCGGTTTCACCATCCGACCGAAGGGCGGCTATTTCCCGTGCCCGCCGGTGGACAAGCTCCAGGATGTTCGAAGCGAGATGATGGCGACGATGATCGACATCGGCATGGACGTCGAGGTTCATCACCACGAAGTTGCCAGTGCGGGCCAGTGCGAAATCGACCTTCGCTTTAAGCCGCTTCTCGAGATGGCGGACAACATTCAAAAGTATAAGTACGTTGTTCGCAACACGGCCTACAAGAACGGCATGATCGCCAACTTTATGCCGAAGCCGCTCTATGGCGACAACGGCAGCGGCATGCACGTCCACGTTTCGCTTTGGAAGAACGGCGAAACGATGATGTACGATGAGACGGGCTATGCGGGACTTTCCGAGACGGCCCGTTTCTTTGTTGGCGGCATCCTCAAGCACGCAGGCGCTCTGCTCGCTTTCTGTGCGCCGACCACCAACTCTTACCGACGTCTCGTTCCGGGCTATGAGGCACCGATCAACCTCATGTATTCGCAGCGCAATCGTTCGGCTTGCGTTCGTATTCCCATGTACAGCAAGTCGCCCAAGGCAAAGAGAATCGAGTTCCGCGCTCCGGACCCCAGCGCCAACCCGTACCTGGCCTTCTCCGCCATCATGATGGCGGGCCTCGACGGCGTTCAGAACCGAATCGAGCCGCCAAAGCCGCTCGACAAGGACCTGTACGAACTGCCGCGCGAAGAGCGAGCGGGCATTCCGCAGACTCCGGGCTCGCTTCGAGCAACACTGCTCGAACTGCGTGACGATCATGAATTCCTGCTAAAGGGCGACGTCTTCACCAAGGACCTGATCGAAACTTACATCGACTACAAGCTGGAGAATGAATGCGACGCGGTCGACCTTCGACCTCATCCGTATGAGTTCTTCATGTACGGCGACATCTAAGCCAAAAATCAGATCAGAAATAGGGACGCGGAGACCTCCGCGTCCTTTTTTTGTCCCTGGATCAACTATTTGCTCAATCATTACTGTATTAGTGCTATAATACAGTTATTGGAGTTTGATGATGCGCCTGTGTACCGTCCCAATCTTGATTTCTGTAGCCCTATCCAGTCTTGCCCCTAGCCAGCAGAATGCACCAACCGCTCAACGGGATTCTTTCGTTTACAAAGATTCGGCCTACATGATGATGCTTCCCGAACCCATTTCTGGAAGCGGAGTACTCGCTCTTGCAGCCTCGCCGCAAGGTGACAATGCGGTCTTTGTTAGATTTCCCAAGCTTCTCACGAAGAGAAACATCGAGGCCTTTGCTGTTGGCAAGCAGGTGTCTCTCCAAGACGCATCGTTTGCGGAAATCTATTCCTACAACGCCGCATCCAAAAACACAACCAGGCTCTGGTCTGGCAATTTGGAGCAAGGCCGGATGGAGTTGAGCTGGCTGCCGGGATCAGGATGCGCAGTAGCCACGCTATCGGAAATGAAATTTGACGGCGACCAGCCGAAACCAACCCTGCGGGTGGGATTGATCAACGCTTCCGGAAGGAGTTTCCGATGGCTTGACCTGCCTGCTCAAAACGCCGAGGCATGGTCGCAGATCATCGTTGGCGTTTCTCCGACGCAATCGAACGCGGTTGTACTCTTCCAACAAATCGAGTTCAAGGAAGAAAAGGCGCCTGATGGAAAGCTCATGCCCGTAAACCTGCGCCGGACCTTCTGCAACGTGGCAGGCCCAAATGGCTGGGCCGGGCAATGGGAGGAGATGTCCCGCGACTTTGCTCCGTTCGGAATTGCTTTCAACGAGAAGGGGGACATCGCGCAGATCATCGGAAGCCCTTCCTGGTACCCAAAAGGCATCAATCTCTCAAAGATGCAATGGATTCCCGCCCAGGAGGAAGGATTCACGCTTGAGCGAAAGCCGGTCTATCCAATGGCGGACCAGCAGCAGATCGCCATCCCCTTTGCAAACGCTCGCATCAGCACCTCATCCGTTGTCATTACCTTCCCCAATCCTGAGAAGCCAAAGGAGATGGAATCGAAAGTTGTGGCTATCGAAGGCGAGCAAGCGACACTGGCACAAGACCTCTCTTCAGTGTTCTATGTCTCCCGGGGCGTAGCCTATGTGCGAGAGATCGCGCAAATCCCCAAGAAGGTCTACGAAGACGCCCTTCTTGCCGCTGAGCGTGCAAAGCTTCTGTCACAGGTGAAGCAGGTCGGAATGGCACTCATGATGATGGCCAACGATTACGACGACACCTTGCCCGGGGCAAACGGATTCAACCTCAGCTCTGTCGATCCCTATCTGCGCAACAACCAACTGCTGAACGGGTTTGTGTACACGTTCTCTGGAGGCAATCTCACTGACCTCAAGGACCCTGCTGGCACCGTTCTGGGGTACGTCGAGGGGCCTGGTGGTCGGGCTGAGGTGTATGCAGACGGTCATGCAAAGTGGGTCAATAACCCGAAAAATCCATAACAAACCGAAAGAGACGTTTCTGCACAGTTGCAAAAAGAAACGCAAACGCACGAGAATAGAGCCTGCTATGCGCAGGCTCACTTTTTTGTTTTTGATCCTTCTTCTACTGACGGCGGGCGTTTCAGCGCTCCAGGAAACCAAGCCTCAGAATACGGACAACCGTCCGAAAGTTGAGGGCAAGCTGTGGTGGATCTTCCTTAACACCGGAAAAACACCCAGCAGCAAGTTCACGAAGGAAGAGGTTCAAAAATGGCAGCAGGAGCATGTCGGAAACTTTGGCGAGCGCTACAAAGAAGGCCGTCTCTTTGCCGCCGGCCCCCTTGGCGACAACGGCTTTATCCGCGGCATCGTTGTGGTGAAAGCGAAGGACATGAGCGGCGTCATGGATTGCTTCAAGACCGACCCGTTCGTTCAGAAGGGTTTGCTCGACGTTGAAGCGTTGCCGATCATGGCTAATGAAAGCGCATTCAAGAAAGCCGACGAGCCGTTTGTCATCGAGCAGTTCACGCTGGTCATTTTCAAGAAAGGGACCAAGTGGTCTGAGAAGTCAACTCCAGAGATGACCAAGCTTCAAGGGGAACACCTCAAGGGGCTTTCAAAGCTTATGAAAGAGGGAGAGCTTGCCTTTGCATCGCCCATCGTTGACGACAAGAGCGAAAAGCGCGGCATCTGCATCTTCTGGTCAAAGGACGATAAAGCCGTCAAGGAGCATTTGGACAAGGACCCGCTCGTGATAGCAGGGCACCTCACCTATGAGACTCACCCGCAGTTTATGGGGAGAGGCACATTCGGTGAGAGGCCGAAGAAGGGATAAGAGGGGCGTAGGGCATTGGGCTCTTGGCCCTCGTGAATAGAATAACGCCTCACGGCCTCACGCCTCACGGCCTCACGCCTCACGCCTCACGCCTCACGCCTCACGCCTCACGCCTAGAAAGAAGTATCAATCATCTCTTCCCGACCTGTCTCCGAGCTCTTGTACAGAGCATCGAAGATGGCGTTCAGGATGAGCCCGTTCTCGCCTGGAACGGGAGATGGCTTCCCTTCCAAGATGGCGTTCACAAAAGCCTGAACCTCGGCGGTGTGCGACGATTCGACACGCGGAACGTTGATCGGCTTGAGGTTGAACAGCTGTCTGTTCTGCTCGGTGAAGATCTCCACGGGGTTATCTCCGTAAGGGCTGACCGTCGCACCAGACTTCGTTCCGAACAGGTGTGTGCGGAATGGATCGCCATCAAGGTTCGCCATAAAGGAGCTTTCCAGACTCACCACCGCGCCGTTGTCGAACTTGATCAAGCCCACAGCAAAGTCCTCGACCGTGTACTTTGATCGGTCGTAGTCACCCCAGTTGTTGAAGAGATCGGGGTTCTTGCCAAGCGTGTCCCATGTCTTTCCGTATGCTGAGACCGGCTTGGGGTAGCCCATGAAATAGAGCGTGAGGTCAAGGATGTGTACACCGATGTCGATGAGCGGACCGCCACCTTGCTTCTCCTTGTCGATGAAGACACCCCAGCCAGGCACGCCGCGACGGCGGAGCGCCCAAGCGCGTGCATAGTAGATGTCACCCATATTTCCCGCGTCGATGTACTGGCGCATGAACCGGGCTGGACCGCCGAAGCGAGACTGCAGGCCAACCATGAGCAGCTTGTTGTTGTCCTTGGCGGCGCGGCACATCTTGCGGCACTCGTCGGCATTCATCGCCAGCGGCTTTTCACACAGCACATGAAGACCAGCGTTCAGCGCATCGACCGTCGGGCCGACATGGAATGCGTTAGGAGTTGCGACCGATACTGCATCAAGCCCACCCTCAGCGAGCATCTGCTTATAGTCGGTGGCCACGTTGGGGACGTTGAACTTCTCTGCGGCAGCTTTGGCCGTGTCGGGGTTTGCGTCGCAAACCCATGTGATTTCGCATTGGTCGGGCATGCTTGCATACCCGGGCATGTGGCATCCCTGCGCGATTCCGCCGCTGCCGATAATTCCGATTTTCAGCTTGTTGGACATGGAGTAATCATCCTTCGATTGGGGTGTCCCCGAAGGCTGAGATTACTCAAAGGAAACGGGAGAATCCTATCGCTCAGAGCTGAATTCCTGGGCTTGTGTAATGATTCTTAGTTGCTTCCTGGAACGACATCCGCATCTGTGTCGATGACAGACGTAAGCGACTCGTCTGGAACGTCCTGCGGGCCTTGCCGGACTGCCATCCACGTACCAACGATACCGATCAGCGCAAGGCCAACCCAGAAGATCGCAGGGTGCAGCTCAGGGATATTGAAGCCTAACTTTGCTGCCGGGTTCTTCTCGTTGTACCAGCGCACAAAAGTATGACCACCCAGGAAGAACAGCTTCACGCCCGCCCAGCCAACCAACACATACGCGACGTGGTCCAGAACCGGATACTTCTCCAGAAGCTTCAAGAAAGCGTTGGCGATGAACCGAAGCAGGATGATGCCTAGCAAGGCGCCCGTGTAGACGACCCAAATCTTGTTCTTGTGAGGTTCGATGGCTACGGCTACGAGCACGCTGTCTATCGCAAACGCAAGATCTGCGAGATCGGCATAAAGCACTGTCATCCAAAACGTCGCGCCAGCGATTCCTTGATGCTCCCTGTTCTGCCCCACCTTCCAGAAGTGTTTGCCCATCAGGAAGACCAGATAGAGCGCACCCACAACCTGAACCCACCAAAGGCTGATGATGAAGTTCGCGGCGAGGATGGCCCCAAGACGAAACACGAAGGCGCCCGCCATGCCATAGAACAGCGCTTTCTTCTGTAAATCCTTGGGAAGATGCCGCACCATGATCGCAAGGATCAGAGCGTTATCGGCGGAAAGCAACGCCTCCAGGACCACGAGGAAACCGATCTTGCCAATATCGGACGTCTCAAAAACCTGGTTCAGCATAGGAAGACAGACTCAAGATTCGGGAGAAACTCCCGGATTACGGGTCTCATTCTGCCACAATTTTGCCGACTCTTTGAATCAGAAGCTGGATCGAGGTCTCTTATGCCTACCTACGTTTACGAATGTTCTGCATGCAGTGAAACCTACGAAGTTGAGCAACGGATCACGGAAGATGCTTTGACCACCTGCCGATGTGGCAGCGACGGTACCGTTCGTCGAGTCATTCAGCCTGTCGGCATTGCCTTCAAAGGCGGCGGATTTTACGTCACAGATTCGGGCTCATCCACGACAGTCAGCACAGAAACGAAGGCTGAAGCACCCATGAATTGCGGCACAGCCGATTCTCCTTGCGCGTGCGCCAAGGCTGCTGAAAGCAACTCTTAAGCTTGCACAACGGCATAGGCTGCCGTCTCAGGGCTTGCTTCTGGAAGTCCACCCACGTTTGTGGGGACCAGTGTCGAAACTCCTGGTTCTTGCATCGTCACACCCAGCCAGACCGGCGCAGCGGCAATCGTCGTCGGGTTGTGCGTGATCACAATAAATTGCGTCGTTTCTTTGAACTCGCGCAGAAGGTCGATAAAGCGCTCGACGTTGCGACCGTCCAGCGGTGCGTCCACCTCGTCAAGAATCACCAGCGGCGAAGGTTTCACCTTCAAAAGCGCAAAGAGGAATGATGCCGCGCAGAGCGACCTTTCGCCGCCGCTCAGGAGCACCAGCCGCTGCTTGTTCTTTCCTGGAAGCTGAACGTCGATTTCGATACCGCTTTCCAGCAGATTCTCCTGATCGGTGAGCTCGATGCTTCCCTGCCCTCCTGGGAACACCTTCTGGAAAATCTGGGCGAAGGCCACCTGGACCTGCTGGAACGTTGTCAGGAACCGCTCGCGCGTGAGCTCATCCAACTCGGCAATACTTGCTTCTACCTGCTTGATGCCCTCAACGATATCTTCGCGCTGGGTGAAAAGCTCATCGTAGCGTTCCGTGAGCCGCTCATAAGCCTCGATCGCACCGAGGTTGACGTCACCCATCGACTTCAATTCTCGTCGGAGCTTGCTCACCACGGCGGCAGCGTCGGATGGAATCTCAATCGAATCGGCTTGAGCCAGCGCATCCTCTTCGGTGAGGCCGTACTCTTCCATCAGGCGATGCTGGCTGGAAGCGCGCTTGGCATCGGCTCGAGCGCGGTTCAGCTCGGCCTGGTGGGCCGTATCGCCGCAGGTTTGCGCATTGCGGCGGGCTTCCTTGGCTTGCTCGCTCATTTCAAAGCTCTGATCCAGCAGTTCGCGCTTCTGATCCTGCGCGACCTTCAGCTTCTCCGCAATCTCGCCCTGCTGCTTGCCCAGCTTGTCCTTTTCGGTGGTAAATCGCTCAATGTCGGAGCGTGCGCGGTCTCGTTCAGGATCGAGGTTGGATGCGCGCTTTGTTCGGTGCTCCTCCGCCTCTTGCGCGTTGTGGAATCGCTTTTGTGCGACGGACAGCCTCTGCTGGGCTTGCTCCATTCGCTGGGTTGCTTCACTAAGTCGGGTTTCGGCCTGTTCAGCATCCGCAGAGCGGGCTGCCAGCTGCTTGATCAGAGCGTCACGATCCGATTCGACAGCGACCACATCTACGTCCGGCAATTCCTCTGCCGCAACCCCACTGAGCTGGCTGAGTTCGCCTTCAAGCTTGTTCTTTGCTCTGACCGTATCGTTGAGCTCATGCTGCAGACTTTGGAGCCAGGATTGAGCTTCCTCCAGTTCGGGAGTCTTATCACGCATTGCCCCGCGCAACTCTGCGATCTTGGCTTCGTGGGCCATCACTTCCTTTGTGCGCTTGGCTGAGGTCTTCTCAAAAGCTTCGATCTCGCGCTCCATGGCATCGAGCTCACGCTGAAGCTCGGCAAGATCGGCTTTGCGCTGAACCATGCCATAGCCCGCCTTCGCCGCCTGTCCGCCCGAGACCGCACCCGAACTGTGGACGACTTCGCCCTCGACCGTGACCAGCCGACTCCAGCCCGACGTCTTTGCCAGCTTGAGCGCGACATCGATGTCTTCGACGATCACCACACGCCCGAGCAGACTGTCGATGACGGGTCGGTAGATGGAGGCACAGGTCACCAGCTCCGATGCGCGGCCGATCACACCCTTTTCGTTGAGCAATCGTCGCAGCTCGTGAGAGGGTTCCTGCGGGCGCATAAACGGAATCGGCTGAAAGGTGGCACGGCCCAATCGGCCCGCTTTCAAAAACTCGATGGCTTTCTTGGCATCGCGCTCATCCCGAACGATCAGGTCGTTCGATGATGCGCCTAATGCCGTCTCGATCGCTAGCGCATATTCGCGATCAACCTCGACGCACTCTCCAACCGGGACATACTCTCCGTCCAGCTTGCCATGCTCAACGGCGAGCATGACGGCTCGGGGCCCCTGGTGCAACCCTTCGTGCGCTTCGATGGTGGACTCAATGCCGCGCCGTCGGCCTTCCAAGGCCGCTCGCTCGGCAAGGTGCTTGCGCACAGCCTGGGCCTGCTTTTCCTCTTCAGCGCGCAAGGCCTGAATCTTCGCAGCCGCTTCCTGAACCTGCTTCTCAAGGTCGGTGATCGTCGATTTGAAGCTCTCGAAATTGCCTTGCGCCTCTTTGACGGCCTTTTCAAGATCGGGAAGCGTCGCCTCGACGCCTTGAATCTCCCGCTTGATCTCTTTCTCGCGATGCTTGCGATGTTCGGTTTCAGCCTTCTGCTTGAGACGAAGAGCGTGGATTTCCCGAGCCTTCTGAAGATCGGATTCCAGCTTGCTTAGCTGAGAGGAAAGCGCTTTGGCATCATCGCCCGCCCCCGCAAACTCTGCTCGCAGACGCTCCAGATTCTCGCGCTCGATCTCCTCCTCCGATTTGAGGCTTTCGATTTCGTGCTCGATTTCGGAGAGTCGCTGCTGAGCCGCCGATCCTTCGTGATCCAGGTTCTTTTCCAGCTCATCCAGCGAGGTCAGCCGCTGTTCGGCAAGGCGCATCGCGGCATCGGCCCGTTCCAGCGAGGTGATACAAGACTGCTGCTGCGCTCGGAGCGTGTCCATGTCCGCTTCAAGCGCGCTGATCTTCTCGCCGGTGCGGCGCACCTTCGACTCAAGCTCATCCGCTCGCCGAGCTTCTTCGTTCACAAGCTTGAGCGATTCGTTGATTCGCTTTTCTTGCTCCTCGACATCCTTGACTGCGCTGGCAATCTCGACGATCAGCAGACCACTTTCAACTTCGCGCAGACCGCCCAAAACCGACTTGTAGCGAACGGCAACTTCCGCCTCTTCCTTCAAAGGCTCCCGCTGGGATTCGATCTCTGAAATGATGTCGCCAACGCGCGACAGATGATCGTGCGCTTGGGCGAGCCTTTTCAAAGACTCTTGCTTTCGGGCACGATATCGCTGGACTCCAGCCGCTTCATCCACCCAGCCGCGCCGCTCTTCGGGAGAAGCTGCCAAGGCTTGATCGATATCCTTTTGACCAACGATGGCATAGCCTGCTCGACCAAGGCCCGAGTCCGCAAGGAGCTCAAGAATGTCGCGGAGTCGGCAGTTCCGACGGTTGATCATGTAGTCGGAATCGCCAGACCGGGTGAGTCTTCTCGTCACCGCGACTTCGGGAGTTTCGATGGGCAGGCTGCCGTCTTCGTTGTCGAAGAGAAGCGTGACCTCGGCATAGCCCACTGGCTTTCGGCGAGCGCTGCCGCTAAAGATAACGTCTTGGCTGGTTTGGGCTCGAAGCTGGCGGGCGTTCCCTTCGCCCAATGCCCACAGAATCGCGTCGACAAGGTTGGACTTGCCGCAACCATTCGGTCCGACAACGGCGATCAGGTCGCCATCGACGTCGAACTCGGTCTTGTCGGCAAAGGTTTTGAAGCCAAAAATCTTGACGCGCTTGAGCCGCATAACCCTGTGAAATCTCTTGCTTTGAATGTACCGGGAGGAGCCCGCCCTTAGCCGCGAGCAGGGCCAAAACCCAGTAATTGCAGAGACTGTGCAGGATAAGACGTGGGTCTGAGTTCAAATGAAGGGAGTTGTTTTCCACAATCGGCAGGCGCCGATCAGCCGTTTCCACCCTTCACATACTTTTCGGGCAGCGGCGTGTTGGGTTCTTCGCCCTGCCAGTACACCGTCAGAATCCACCAGCGCTTGCCGTCGTTATAAAGCTGGATGCTGTTGATGCCGCGTGCAAAAGGCTTTTCATCTTCCTTCTTGCTTCGGCTCTCGTAGGTGCTCCACACGTGAGCGATCTGTCCGAACTCCTCCGTTCGACGGGAGATTTCTTTCTCGAAGAACCCCCGCTGCTCCAGCACCGGGCCGGAAGCCGTGATGTAATCCTCCACCGTCATCACGCGGCGAACCACTTCCCCGTTCTGCCTCTTGCCTACGGCAGCCATGCTGGCTCCCGGCGCAAACAGAGATCGCATCCGATCCCAGTCTCGCTTTTGGCCTGCAGGGCCTGAAATCACATCGTAGAGCGCCGCGATGATCGAGTCGATCGACTTTACATCTTCAGCTTTAGCCTGGACTGGCTTAGCGTCAGCAGGAGGACCCTGAGGAGCTTTCTGCTCCTGGGCGAAGACACAGACCGAAAGCGCAGCAAAGGCGATAACAGATGCAAGGATGCGGCTCATGAAGCTACTTTACTGGTATTGCGGGCGGATAAGGCAAGACGAGTGGCTGGTGTGCACACTTGGATGCTTGTTAGCAGCCACTTGCCAACGCTTCCTCACTCCAGACCTGCACCAAAACATCCCTGCCGAGTACCATATTCAGCATGAATTTCGACCTGTCGCCTGAACACGAGCTTATCCGCGAGACCGCCTACAAGTTTGGCCAGACTGAAGTCCTCCCCGGACTTGCCGAGCGCGACCGCGAGCATGTTTCCGACAGGGAAAGCTTGACCAAGATGGGCAAGGCGGGGATGCTGGGGATCAGCATTCCCGCAAAGTACGGCGGCTCCGATACCGACTACATCTCCTTGGGCATCGTCTGCGAAGAGCTGGAGCGCGCCGATACCAGCGCTCGCGTCGTGATGTCCGTGCACAGCGGTCTGCACTGCATGACACTGCTGCAATGGGGCACCGAAGAGCAGAAGCAGCGATGGCTGCCCAAGCTGGCGACCGGCGAACTGGTGGGTGGCTTTGGCCTGACGGAGCCGAACGCAGGATCAGACGCCTCCAACCTGAAAACCACATCCCGACGTGATGGTGATCATTACGTCATCAACGGCGAGAAGACCTGGATTTCCCTATCCGACTATGCCGACCAGTTCTTGGTCATTACGAGGCTGATGGACTCCGGAACCCCCTCCTCGTCCGGGCGAAGCTCCGATGGGGAGGGGGCAGTGGGTGCGGAAAAGAAATCCTATGCAGCCTTCATCATCGAGCGCACTCGCGAGGGCTTTTCCAGCCGTCCGATCAAGGGCAAGCTGGGTGTGCGCGCGGGCAACACCGGCTCGATCTTCTTTGACAACGTTCGCGTACCGAAGGAGAACATGATTGGCGAAGAGGGCGATGGCTTTAAGGTGGCGATGTCAGCTCTGGATCACGGTCGCTACACCGTGGCAGCGGGTGCGGTAGGCATCATCACGGCATGCTTGGACGCCTGTGTGAAGTATGCGAACGAGCGTACAGTAGGCGGCGAACCCATCGGCAAGAAGCAGCTCGTGCAGCAGATGATCGCTTCGATGGTGCAGGGTCGGGAGATCGGACGGCTTCTCTACTACAAGGTGGGCTGGATGAAGAACGTGGGCCAGCGGCACACGCGCGAATGCAGCATGGCAAAGTGGACGAACTGTGCGGCGGCGTTTGACGCGGCGAACAAGGCGATTGAGATCCACGGTGCATACGGCTTCTGCGATGAGTTCCCGGTGGAGCGATACTTCCGCAACTCACGCGGCGCCATCATCTACGAAGGCACCCACGAGATCCACACCCTGATGCAGGCGGAATATGAGTTGGGCTATCGGTCGGATAAGCCGCTGAAGCATCCGCTTCCCGCTTGGCCGGTGGAATAAGTGCTTCCCTCCATCTTGGCATAGCCGAAATGGAGGGAGGGTGGGAAAGAGGAGTGGGAGTGTGCAAGACACAGCCTTCCCAGGCCTTCCAGCACGGTCTTGGACAAATCTGTATACTTTGGCTTGATGCCAAAACGAGGATCGTTCGTCCCTTCTCGCCCTTGGAACCCAAACCGTCCCCACGTGCTGGTCGTGGGATGCTCCGACGGTCGACTTCAGGAACCCACCGACGAATTCTTGAATGACCGCCTTGGTATTGCCCACTACGACCGCCTGTACCTTCCTGGCGGCCCAGGAGCCCTGGCTGAAGCGGGAATCGAATTCATGCGCGCCGCCCGCATTCGTGAAGAGTTCCTGTTCTTGCTGGAAGCCCACCAGATCGAGGACGTCGTGCTGATGTTCCACGGACCCGCCGAAGACGGCCCCGAGCTGGCGATCTGCGCCGACTATCGCCGCATCTACGCCGATTACGACGCGGCCCGCATCCGCAAGCAGCAAGAGCTGGATACCGAGGAGATTCTTCGCGGAACGCTGTCCAACTTTCCCAAGGAGCACATCTATGTGTTCCGGCTGGAGGTTGCCGCCACGCAGGACATCTACGTCCGCTCCCTTCTGTAAAGCGCAAAGACCGCGGCTCTGCAATTGCAGGTCCGCGGTCTTTCTTCGTGCTGGCAAGCAGGGATCAGGCCTTGGCCTTTCCAAACTTTGCTGGCTTTTTGTAGCCCTTCAAAGCCGCTGCCAGCTTTGGGTCGGCGCGATAGGCTTGCCAGCCCATCCCGTCGAAGAACCATAGCTTTTCGCTGCCCGAAGGCCGGATAAGGGTGACCAGACTGTTGCCGCTGCGAAGGGTCACGGGAATGCCCTTGGTCTGCGGCTCGCCCTGATCGCCCGTGGGGTGCAGAGCGCCGGCAACCGTCGAACCCATGAGTTTGAACGTTGCCTCCGGCATCGCATGGCGAGTGACCTTGCCGGACTTGCCAAGTAGCGACATTTGCACGATTGACAACGCTTGGCCCGACCGTGCATCAACGTCAATCGTCTGTGTAATCCCACTGTCCGACAAGTCTGCGACGACCACTCGAACGATCGGGAAGGCAGTTTGCTGCTCAATGAGGGAACGATGCGCTGGCGTGAGCTCGTCGACGACAGCTTTGCCCCAATAAGGAGCCCCAATCATAAGCTGAGAGGCAACGATGCGCCCTTGAGGAAAGGGTTTATACCGTGAATAAGCTTCAGAAGCAGAATTTACACAAGCCTCGAATGGATGCAACTTGCTTGAAGCTAGCTTTGTGTGATCCATCCACGGACTCAAGTTCGCTGATCTGATTGCCCCAGTGGACTGGCTAACCTCAACCGTTATCATTTGTGTGGAGACAAACTTTCCGTAAGTGGCTTGCATGCTGAAATGCACAGTTCCGTCACCTTCGGTTGAATGAAGGGTAAGGCTATCTGCCTGCAGTCCGAGCTTCTTTACAAAAGCTCGGGCGCTCTGCTCGCATTGAGACTGCGTAAAGCTAATTCCGACGGGAACCCGCTCCAAAGAATGGAACGAAAGTAATTTACCATCACGATTAGACATTTTCACAAAAGCCAGTCCTGAGCGGACTGTTGTGAAGTCCTTGCCTATCTCGATCACAGCCTTGTTCTGCTCCAAAAGAGATGATGCATACAAGTCGCCACCCCTCGAACTGTTGAACTGAAGAACACTTCTGCTCAGTTCTACTGCGCGGGTCTTGTTAGCATCCATTGCCGATGTACCGCCTGACTTCTGAGCAACGCAAAGCCCCATAAAGGCAATGGCTGCTATTGAAACGCTTACGGCTCGTCGAACCAGATGTACCATTGTGTGAACCTCCCCTGAGCGTCTGCTCTCCCCGGCCTTTCGCCCGAAGTCAAGTAAACGGATTTCCAAGTCGTATACAGGTCGCCTCGCGATTGCATTGGTGTGGGTATCGGATTCTGCAAGGAGCCTCCGATTGGGATGTAATCCGCATTTGCTCTCTGCAATGCGTCTCCCACAGCATATCCCTCGTTCAGATATCCGAAGAGTGCACTCGCATGATTGTCAAATGGAACCACGCCTCCAGACGAGGAAAAGACAAGATTTGAGACAGGGATCGGAAATCCTAGATACACTCCATCCACGGCGCGCAACCTGAAGGCACCAGATGGATTATTGCCGCCTGCAAGCGTATCGCATGCGTATGCAATGACCCAGCTATGTTCCGGCGTTGTCTCGCTTGGATTGCCTGCGCCAGTGGCGCTGCCAATATTGGCCCAAGACATAAAGTGTGTCGAGTTGCCATTGTAACCAGTTGAGTCTTCTAGGCCAGACGCGCTTCCGTGGGTGTTGCAAAACACACCTGTGGATTCACCGAGTTCGGCTAATATCTGCGCCTTCGTCAGCACAGTGGCTCCAGGAACCTGATATTTGGCACTGCTAAAGCTATTCTTTCCAACAGACATCAAGTCATCAATGTTCTGCTGGACTTGGGATGGCATCGCATTACCGTTAATATCGACGGTTGTATTCCAGGCCGCCAAGCGGTTGTAAGCCTTAGGGTCGATCTGTGTGACCACTGAAGTAGACGCTACCCACACGCTGTTTTTAAACAGCGCATAGTAGCAAGTCAGCTTGACGGTTACTGTGGCGTTGTGATTGAAGTGATTGCTTGCAAAGCGGGCTCCCGGAGGGCCATAAAGCTGAGCAATCTCCGGCTCGTTTTCAAGCACCTGTGCAACCACTTCGTCAAGGCTAAGCTCGTCATCTCCCTGCATGGCGTACAGGCCAGCTCCACCGCCGCCAGGGGGCGATCCGCCACCCGGAGGGCTGCTTCCTGTTGTGCCCGTGGTCGATCCTGTCGTGGAACCTGTGGTCGATCCCGTGGTGCCCGTCGTTGAACCAGTGGAACCCGTCGTGCCTCCCATCGGGAATGTCTTGTCGTAGATCTGCTCGCCACCAATCTCCATTTTCGCTCGGAAAAAGTAGGCGGCATCATAAGGTGGATTCTCGCCAGACCAGGAACCATTCAGCCTTGCGCCAGCCGAAGGACCGACAGGAACGTAGGTTCCAGATATCGGCTTCCCTGCGGCAGTAATGCCGGGAATGGAAACCCTAGCCCAACATTTAAGATTGCCAACCACGACGACGTTCTCGCCGTAGGTGTCAGCTTTCGATTGTGTTATCGCTAAGATAAGAACGCTTGTCGCAATGAGACAAGCAAAAGCATGAATCTGTTTTTTCATGCTCACCTCCCAACAGCGATTATAAGATAGTTTTTTGTGATTCTCATCCACAATGTGGAAAATTTCAGTTGCAGAATTCAAATTAGCACGAATATCATTTGTTATAATTTAATAATTCGTATCTATATCATTTGATGTTATATGATTTAATCTGTTTCGATTTCACCCCCAGGAATCGCTGGCTGAGCAAAGTCAGGCTGAACCTGTCGCTTGAATCAACTTGCTCCACAAGGCTGCAACATACATTCAAGCCGGACTCGCCGCGCTCGTTCATCCTTAGCCCATGATTAAGCTTCTGCCCATTCTTGGGCTGTCCCTCTTGCTTCTTTCGGGCTGTGTAGGCGAATCAACCCAGCCAAACACTGAAGACGGCGCTGACACCCGGCTCCTCTTCATAGGCAACAGCCATACCGGCAACGGCGACGTGCCAGGCACGATCAAGGCGATGATGGAGAGCGACGGCTCTGGTCGCAAGGTCTATGTTGAGCAGATCGGCTGCGCCTTCCTTGAAGATGTCGCGCTGAACAAGACCTCGATGGACCGGATTGAAAAAGGAAAGTGGGATGCGGTCATCTGCCAGGGAGTCAAGCTGAGCAGCTCACATATGCGCAGCTACCCGCATGAAGGAGCTGTCGAGGTTGTCAAGTCAGCCCTGAAGGGCGGTGCGAAGGCTTACCTCTATGCTGAGTGGCCCCGCAAAGACTGGGACGAGACCGATTACATCCTGCGAGTTTATGGTCAGGTCGCCAAGGATTCTGGCGGGCATATCATTCCCACCTGCCGAGCGTGGGACTTGGTCTTGCAGAAAGATAAGAATCCTGATCTATGGTTCGACGACGGCAATCACTCTTCCCCTCTTGGAGCGTACTTGGCCTGTAGCGTCATCTACTACTGGCTCTCTGGCGATGGTCATACGCCCAGTTATGTCCCCAAGGATGTAACGGGCGATTCAAAGGCGATGAGAGCGGTCGCGCTGGAGACTTACAAGAAGTTTTACAAAGACACCGTGCCTAAAGGCAGCGAAGTCGCAAAATGAAGTCACACCCACACAAGAAAACCCCATAATCGTGCAATCAGGATACAAGCCTTGTGAGGCATCTTATAGTCATGCTTAGGCTTATTGCATTGCTGTCTCTGGTGGTTATGGCCTTGTCTGCTCAGGCCGCAACCGTCCGAATCCTATTCCTTGGGAATAGCCACACGTCGTACAACAACATCGCCGGCACGGTCAAGAGCATGATCGAAAGCGATGGCACAGGCAACCGCGCCTATGTCGAAACCCGCATTGGTGCCTTTCTTGAGGATCTGGCAACAAACCAGCAGGTCCTGAATACGATCAAGAACGGCAAGTGGAACTACGTGATCTTTCAGGGAGCAAAACTCAGCTCGTCGCATCAGTACAACTACAGCCAAGATGGCGCTATCGCAATGGCAAAGCTCGCCATCGCTTCGGGCGCTAAGGCGATGCTTTATGCAGAGTGGCCGCGCCGTGGCTGGAATGAGACGAACTATATTCTGGGCGTATACAACAAGATCGCGGCAGCTTCGGGCGCATCCATCATCCCTGTCTGCCGAAGCTGGGATATCGCACTTGCCAAATACCCGAAAGTGAACCTCTGGATGAGCGACGGCAACCATGCCAACGCACTGGGCGGCTACCTGGCCAGCGCATCGCTCTACCTCTGGCTCGCTGGCGACAAAGCAACACCCCGCTACGTCCCAGCCGGAGTTAACGGAACCTCCGCATCTCAGCTGTTCGCAATCGCCCGCGAAGCTTATCAGAGATTCGGCAAGTAGCAGCATTCGGCGCTGTGCCCCATCGGCTTCACCTCCCTACCGTCGAGCAGGTGCGGCGCCGAATCCTCTCTTTCATCTTCCAGCAACGAACAGTTGACGGCCCAATTTCGCTATCATTAAGCCACCTGAAACCAAGGTGTGCTATGCGTCTGACTCGTCGGGATTTCATCAAGACTTCTGCCACTGCCGCACTTGCGGCTTCTCCCCTCGCCCGCGCGCTTGCTCAAAACGAAGGCAAGCTGATTCTGGGAAGCGGCGAACACCGCTATGAGTGCATCCATGACTGGATCAAGCCGCCGACGGGCATGATCTTTGGCGACACGCACGGAGTGGCCCAGGACAGCCAAGGCCGCATCTATATCGCACACACCGTCAATGGCGCAAGCAAGAGCAACGACACCATCTGTGTCTATTCGGAGAAGGGCGAGTTCATCAAATCCTGGGGGCCGCAGTTCAAAGGCGGCGCGCACGGTCTGGACATTCGCCGCGAAGGGCTGGACGAGTTTATCTACCACTGCGATGTGGCCCATTGCAAAGTCACCAAGACGAGACTGGACGGCACAGTGGAGTGGGTGTTGGACACGCCGAAAGAGTCGGGCAAGTACAACAATGGGGAGCGCTTTATTCCCACCAATGTTGCGTTTTCCCCGAATGGCGACTTCTACGTTGCCGATGGCTACGGTTCGAACTGGATTCATCAGTACGACAGCCACGCCAACTACCTGCGCACTTTTGGCGGCTCGGGCAACTCTCCTGGCAAAGTGCAGCAGCCTCACGGCCTTTGGGTGGACAATCGCGGACGTGAGCCGCTCCTCGCTGTAGCAGATCGAGCCAACCGCCGTATCCAGTACTTCTCGCTGGACGGAAAGCATGTTTCTTTCAGCAAGGACGGTATGCGGCTTCCCTGCCACTTCTCCATCCGAGATGGAGTGATGCTGGTGCCGGACTTGGAGAGCGTCATTACGCTGCTAGACCCCCAGAACAAGCCAATCGCTCAGCTCGGCGACGGCGCGCCCAGCGGCCTGCGCGATCATCCTCGCAAGGATTTCATCCCTGGGAAATTCATTCATCCGCACGATGCGATGTTCTTGCGAAACGGCGACATCCTGGTGGGCGAATGGGTGCCGATTGGTCGAGTGACTCTGCTGAGAAAGGTTCGGAAGTAAGGGGGCAGGGATACAGGCTTAGAGTGCGCTCGGATAGCTGCAAGGGGTTCCTCACCGCATACGCCTAACCCAGAGCAGCCGTGTAATTCCGATTCACCTTAGCATCGTGTCACTGAACTGCCGCTTCTAACCTCTGTGCTACAATCCCTTTGCGCTAAGGGGCGCGCCCGGGTCCGCGGGAAGGGCTGAGTCCACCCTCAAATTTCACATTGGCGACATCAACCAAAATGCCGCCGGTTTGCGGACCGCCGGATTTGGCATGGAGGTTATCAATGTCGAATATCGATCTGGGGCCGCTTCCCGATAAGCCAAGCCTCGACCAATTGCGAAAGCAGGCCAAGGAGCTGAAGGCTTCTGGCAAATGCGCAACCCTCTCCGAAGCGCAGTTCGCCCTTGCAAAGGCCTACGGATTTCCAAGCTGGCCAAAGCTCAAGCTTCACTGCGAACAGACGCTGCTGCTGAAATTCATCCACGACGATGATGGTGATGGCGCCCGTGCGCTCTTCAAGTCGAACCCCAAGCTCGTCTCGACTCCTTTCCCTGAAGAAGACCTGCCTATCCATCGTGCCGCCGAGTGGGATGCTCCCGGTGTGCTGGAAGCGATCATTGAAGCCGGAGCCGATACCAGCAAGAAGTTCACGGACTCGGCACATTCCGCTCTCTCCTGGGCCATCACCTGCTGGTCATTTCAGGCCGCCGAAAAGCTGGTGGAGCTTGGACAGGAGCCCGACCTTTTCTGCGCGGCAGGCTTGGGCAGGCTGGATAAAGTGCAAGCTTTCTGGAAGAATGGGAAGATCCTCCCGAATGCCAGCAAAACAGGAAGCAGCCGGTACGATGAATTAGGCAATCGGCTCCCTCTCTCCGAGGACCCTATAGATCAGGCTTCTGATGCGCTGTATATCGCCTGCCGAGCAGGACGAACAGAAGTGGCTCGCTGGCTTCTCGATCATGGAGCCGACCCGAACTGGCGTGGATACTTAGGAGCTTCCTGCCTCGCGTGGGCGGAGTTTTCTGGAGTGCCGGAGCTTTGCGCACTGTTGCGGGACAGAGGAGCCTCAGACGAGCTGTTCGACGACGCATACAAGGCTCCGCCTAAGCTGTTTCCGATCATGGTCTTGGCTGGCTGGGGATTTGGGGCGTTTCAGCTTGCCAAGAGGTTCCAAGCTGACCCATCGCTCATCAAAGCCCGAACAGCGTGGGGCACTCCCTTGCATGCAGCTGTTGCAGGCAATCACACGGAAGTCGCAAAGTTCTTGCTTGATGTCGGAGTCGATAGATCTGAACTCAACGAAGAAGGACAGGCAGCTGCAGAGCTGGCGCGATCAAAGGGCTATGCAGAGATCGCAAAGCTATTGGAAGAATAGAAGCTTGGCGACCCATACGCCTTCAATCTCCGCAATAAAGCACCCTCCCCTTGAGGGGGAGGGTGAAATACTACAAATCAGTCCTTGCTGCGGCTGACGTAAGCGTAGGCGTTGTGGGCATGGATCGATTCGTGGTTTTCCACTTCGATCTCATAGCTCGCAATGCGCTCGTCGGCATCAAATCGCAAGGCAACTTCGCGGATCATGTCCTCAACGAAGCGGGGGTTATCGAACGCATGCTCGGTCACCCACTTCTCATCTGGACGCTTTAAAACCGGATACAGCGCGCACGAGCCAGAATCCTCGATCATCTCCACGATCTCTTCCAGCCATACATGCTGATCGTTCCGCGCACGGACCCTGACGGTCACGTAGCCGCGCTGATTGTGCGCACCGCGTGCTGAAATCTCTTTGCTGCAGGGGCAAAGCGTTGTCACGGGCACCTGAAGGTACATCACCATATCCAGCGAACCATTAGCTTCGGCAATGAACCCACAGTTGTAGGGCATCATGCCTTCCTTCTCTGTGACTGGTGCTTTCTTCGTCATGAAGAATGGGAAATACACTTCCAAGTGCGCGCTTTCAGCATGGAGTTTTTCTTTTAGAGCTTTCAGGATGTTGGGGATTCCGTGAACGCTCACCTCTTTCTTGTGGTCGTTCAAGACTTCGAGAAAGCGGCTCATATGAGTGCCCTTAAAGTGATGCGGCAGGCTGACCGTCAGTGTGAAATCGCCGATGGTGTGCTGGCGTTCATCCTTGCGATCAAGGACCGAAATCGGATACTTCACCCCACGCACACCCACCTTGTCGATCGGAATGTTGCGTTCGTCGCGGGTGTTCTGCATATCCGGCAGCGGGGTCGCCTGATCTCTTCGTGTGCTCATTTCTCTTTCCATTTTGCAGTCAAGTGCACCGAAGCGTTCCTACGTCGGTCCTATTACAAGCGTTCAGCAGAGTCCCAGGTTCCCAACAAACGCCGAAACTGCAGACTCAGATCCTCTCCAGATTTTCTCGCGTACGCTCGCTGGCGACGTTTCCCGTGTTCAGTGTAGAAGCGGGTTCAAACAGCATGATCTGACACTCTTCATCGGCCTTTGGGCAGTGTTCCACTCCACGCGGCACTACCAGGAATTCGCCCTCTTCCAGCCAGATGTCGCCATCGCGGAGCTGCATGCATAGCCGTCCCTTCACAACGTAGAACAGTTCGTCTTCATGGTCGTGGTGATGCCACACAAATTCCCCTTGCAGCTTGACCACTTTCACATGCTGACCATTCAGTTCGCCAACGATTCTTGGGTGCCAGTGCTCTGAGAACGAATCAAGCTTCTGTTGCAGGTTCACTTTCGTCATGGTGCTCCTCCTTCTTGTCGAGCCAGAGATGAATGAATGCCGCTGTCAGCATCCCAACACAAGCCCCTCCAACAACATCGGTCGGCCAATGGACACCGCGATAGATGCGGCTAAAGCCGACCAGACAGGCCCACAGCAACGCTAGCCAGCCCAGCTTCCCTCTTTGAGTTCCATGAAGTCGCAGGTAAAGGTAGAACGCAATCGCAAAGGCGGACGCCGTATGCCCGCTTGGGTAGGAGTTGTAGAAGAACGTCTCTTGCGGGATGCTGTCCGGCAGTTTGCTTGGGCGCTCGCGTTCGATGGCCTTCTTGAGTATCCAGGAGTTGAGAATGCCAGACATGGCATAGCAGAGAATCAAAGGCCAAACCCAGTCGCGCCATTCTCGAAACCGGAATCCCTTCAAGCCCCTAAAAGCCCATGGTCCCGCCGTGCCTCCCTCTGATGCTGCCAGAGCCTTGACGCGAGAGACATACCAGGCGATAAGAACCATGCTCATCTGCATCCAGCCCAGTCCGCTGGTGCTGATCACCCAAAAGATCGGGTCGAGCCAGTTTTGATGCAATCCATGATGGATCGCACGAAAGATCTGCTGGTCCATCTCCCAAAGGCGTTGCACGGCAGGGAGTTTACTTGAAGGCGGTCAGGGGTGAGCGGAGGTCGCCCACCCCTGTGTTGAGTTTAGGAGAGTTTCTTAGCCTTCTTGCCGAGCCACCAGAACAGAAGCACCGGCGGAATCCAGATTGGGCTGTAGACAAAGATGTAGATCACGGCATCTCGCAAGAAGCGAAGGACTGACATCAAACCGTTGACCGCGTTCGCCCACGCGTCTTCCGACTTCTCTTCCGGCTTGGTTGCATCGCCCGGCTTTGGCTTCTGCTCCAAGCTGACCGCGATGGAGGACAGCGTCGAGAGATCCTTCAGTGCAAGCTTGGTTGAGTTCAAGCTTTCAAGCTCTTGCCGAACCTGGCTCAGACGATCCTTGATCTCCATAATCTCGCCGATCTTCTTTGCTCCGCGAAGCATCGTCACATAGCTGTCCTCCTCAGCCTTGAGGACCTTGATCCGGCCCACGGTATCGGCATACTGCGTCGTGACATCCTGTCCATTAGTGTTTTCGCCGGTCACTTCGCCCAGCTTGCGAAGCTGGGACATCGCCTGGTCGAACATCGTTGAACGCACTCGGATGGAGATTTGGGCGGTAGGAAGCTGGCCGGGCACTGTAGAAACCTGTGAGTTCTCGACATAGCCTCCGTACGATGTTGCCGCCTTTTCGACTTCTTCCTTAGCTGCGACTACGCTTTCGACTCGCAGGCCGATGCTGCCGTTCTTGATGACCATTCGGCTGGGGTCCGATTTTGGAGTTGCCATGTTCTGGCTTTCCTTCAAATCCGGCTGACGGTCGCGCTTGGCTTGATCGGTAGTGACAATGCCATTTGAGTCGACAGGCAGACTGTTCGTCGCGATCTGAGAGTTCGTCGAGGGCTGCGTGCGATTGTTGGCTGTGCTTCGGGGTTCGTTTAGGGTGGGGTCTTCCTGTTGCTGTTTAGCATTCAAGCCTGAATCCGCATAGCCATCTTGCAAGCTCGAACCGCCCGCGCCCCCGCCCCACTGTGAGCGAGGTTGCGGTTGCGCACCCTCCTCGGGCCTTGGCCGCTTGAAGCGCTCATCGGCGTCAGCTGGCGATTTCTCCATCTCAGCATCTCGAGCAGGAGATTCGGCAGATTCCTTCTTCAGCGATGCGTCCGCCGCGACAGAGTCCATCTCTGCCGAGCCAGAAGCGAAGCTTAAGCCTCTAAGCGATGCTGAGCTTCCTGCGCTAAGAATCGGAACAGTGATCAACGCCAGCAGGACGAAGCATGCCGCCGACCAGACATAGCGGCCTTGTCCCGAATAGGGATGCCACCATGGCCTTGCTGGACGAGTGACCAAGCCACGAACCTTGTCCTTGCCCAAGCTGTGGAGCTCGCCAGAAATCGCCTGGATTTCCGACGACAGCATTTTCATCTGCTCCAACTCCTGCTGAAGCTGGGGATCAGCGTCGATGGCGGCTTTGACCTCGCGAGCCCGCTTCAGCGGGAGTTCCCCATCAATATAAGCCTTCAAATCTTCGCGAATGTTCATGCCTTCACCTCCTCGACACCGAAGAGCGCGCTGCGCAAGTTCAAAAATGCGTGGTGGAGCCTCGATTTGACCGTGCCGATCGGCACGCCGATCACCATCGCGATCTCCTCATATTTCAACCCTTCTATTTCGTGAAGCAGAACCACTTCCCGATGCTCAGGGCTGAGCGACTTCATCGCTGTCCGAAGGATTTCTCGGTTGATCACCTCACCTTCGGGACTTTGTATTCCGTGTGTATCCATCATCCAATCCACCGACTCATAGCGTTGCTTTCGCAAAGCGCTTCGGCAGTGGTTGTGCGCGATTCCAAACAGCCAGGTCTTCAGGCTAGAATCGCCGCGAAAGCGACGGATTGAACTCTGTGCGGTAAGGAACGTTTCTTGAGCCACATCCTGGGCCACATCCCTTCCGACCGACCGAGCGCAAAAGGAGTACACGGAATCGTAGTACATGTCTACGATCCTTCCCATCGCCTCGCGGTCTCCGCGCTGAGCTAATTGGATATCTGCATCCATCGCCGAGCTTCTTTTCGTGAATAAGTGTCCGTTGCACCTTCGATTGTTCAAAGACAGTCGAAATTTTTTCCTGAACGTTCAAATAGACGTGATGAGGCCCTAAGGATCGTCAAATCTGATGGGCCCTGCCAGACTTCGAGAAGTAAACTGACCGTATGATTGCTAGGCCCACATCGGTACACCGCCGCTGTGCCTTCACGCTGATTGAACTCTTGGTGGTCATTGCCATCATTGCGATCCTTGCAGCGTTCCTCTTCCCCGTCTTTGCGCGGGCCAAACTCGCTGCAAAAAAAGTCGCTGGCTTGTCGAATGTGAAGCAGATGGGAACAGCCACCCACCTCTATGCCGCCGACTACGATGATCTCTGCCCGACAACTTATGCACCCTGGACCCCAGCGCGCGGGTACTCGCACAACCTTCTGATCCCGGTTCCCTACACTTGGGCCACCAGCGCAACGCCTGCACAGCTCAACGCATTCCAAACGTTCTGGGGCAACAACCTTCAGCCATACATCAAGAATATCAATCTCTATAACGACCCGGGGACTTCGCCAGATCGGTTCAGCAGCATATCCGCAGGCACACCTCCCAATGAGGTCACTAACTCGATCAGTTACACCTACAACGGATTGCTCAGCGGTTATTCGCTTGGAGGAATCTACGAGCAAACTCGAGTTCCGCTGTTCTGGATGGGCCGAGGATCGCTTGCGATGATTGGCTACGGCTACGCCAACCCATATCTACAGTGTCCGGATTACAACTCCCCCTGTGTCTATGTGCCGGCGACTGCGGGCTGTGATTTTAACGCAGCAAATCCGAACGGCGCAGTGAGTTTTCTGTCCAACAACAGCCGCAACAAGGGCTACGACGTCTATCTGGGCGGCATCAACTACGCGTTCGCAGACTCGTCGGCCAAATGGAGAAAGCTCGGCATCGGAACCGCAGGAGCCAACACCGACCCACGAATCGACCCGTTCATGGAATACCAAGGCGGAAAACATCCTAAAGGTCAGTGGTATGACCAGTATAAGTGCCACCTCTACATGTTCCGGCCCGATTTCGACTGGGGCAACGAAACGGCTACACCGAACGTTTTCTAGACCCGCTTGAGCCCCGGTGACGCTTCCCGTTGCCGGGTACCCTCAATCCTTCCATGATCGATCGCTATTGCACCCCCGCGATGTCTGCCATTTGGGATCGGCAGGCGAAGTATCAACGCTGGCTTGAAGCCGAAATCGCCATCTGCGAAGTCTATTTCGAGGATGGAATCATTCCCGAATCTGACTGGCACCACATCAAGACCAAGTCCGCATTCAGCATCGAGCGGTGCGACGAGATCGAACTGGAAACCCGCCACGACCTTGTGGCTTTTGTGCGCAACCTTGAAGAGAACGTCGGTCCGGCCGGGCGCTGGATTCACTTCGGCGTCACCAGCTACGACGTCATCGACACTGCGCTTGGCATGATGCTCCGCGACTCGTGTTCGGTCCTTCTGGAGTCTGCCGAGAAGCTAAGCACGCAGATTGCCCGCCTTGCCAACGAGCACAAGGACACCGTCTGTATCGGTCGCACCCACGCCATCCACGCCGAGCCGGTCACCTTTGGTGCAAAGGCCGCTGGGTGGTGGCACGAGCTTCAGCGCAACATCGAGCGCTTGAAAGCCTGTCAGAAGGATGTCGCTGTCGGCAAGATCAGCGGTGCCGTCGGTATCCATGCCCACGTTTCGCCAGCGATGGAAAAGCGCGTTCTGGACAAGCTCGGTCTAAGCGCCGACCCCATCAGCACCCAGATCGTCAATCGCGACCGTCTTTCCAATCTCCTTTGCACCCTGGCGGTCATGGCGGGCGGGCTGGAGCGCATCGCCACCGAACTTCGCAACCTTCAGCGCACAGAGATCTTGGAAGTTCAGGAAGAGTTCGCCAAGGGCCAAACCGGAAGCTCCGCGATGCCCCACAAGCGCAACCCGTGGAACTCCGAAACGGTCTGCGGCCTCGCGCGCATCGTCCGGGGAAATGCCCACGCGATGCTGGAAACCATCGCTACTTGGCACGAGCGAGACCTGACGAACTCGTCTATGGAGCGTATCATCCTCCCAGACACCTTCCATCTCGCCGATTTCATGCTGAACCGTCTCACGCGCATACTTACAGGTTTGGTGGTGATGCCAGACAACATGAAAACCAACCTGCGCAAGATGGGCGATCTTGTCTTCAGCGAGCACATTATGGTTGCGCTCGTTGGAAAGGGCATGGCCCGCGCCGACGCTTACAAAGTAGCCCAGCGCAACGCGGCGAAGGCGTGGGATGGCGAAGACTTCAAGACCAGCGTTGCCAACGACGAAGATGTGAAGTCGCGCTTTAGCCCTGCAGAGATTGAAGAGCTGTTCAGCCTGGAACACCACCTCCGCAACGCACACCACAACCTGCCGCCCATTTAGCGGCACATTGTTTCAGACAACGTTCAGAGACATGCGCCCAAACATCCGCGTGAGTTTGGGCGCTTTCGGTACTATCCAATATTAAGAAAGCAATGGATTCCACGGTCGCGGAAGAAGCAGAAATTGAACAGCCAAAGCCATCCGCTTCCAGCTTGACCTACCGCCACATCCTCAAGTTCTACGTCCCCCTCGGACTGTCGTGGATGCTCATGGCGATCGAATCCCCGATCTCCATCCGCGTGTTGGCTGAGTTGCCCGACAAGGTTGTCCTCACGGCTGCGTTCAGCGCGATGATGTCGCTTGCGCTGTTCATCGAGAGCCCGGTCATCGACCTCCTCTCCACTTCGACGACTCTAGCGAAGAACAAGCAAGCCTTTGCCGAGTTAAGCCGGTTTGTCTGGATGCTCATGCTGGCGGTGACAGCGGTGCACTCGATCGTCGTGCTCACACCGATCTATCACTTTGTTGCGCGCGATCTTCTTGGCCTTGCCCCGAAGGTGGCCGACGCCACAAGGCTTGGATTGACCGTGATGATCCCGTGGAGCGCGGCGATCGGGTGGAGGCGTTATCTGCAGGGGATTCTCATCCGCAACGGACGCACCAAGCAGGTGAGCTATGGCACGTTCTTGCGAATGACCACGATCACTTCGGTCGCGGTAGGTCTGCTGGTCGCGACCAAAGTTAGCGGAATTGCGATCGTTGCGACGGCCCTCATTGCGTCGGTCATCGTCGAAGCGCTCTATGTTCACATCATCAGCAGGCCGGTTGTCGCCCAATTGCGAGAGACAGAGCCTGACCACGACGAACCTCCGCTCACCCAATCCAAACTGCTGCGATTTCATTCGCCGCTCACCTTAACGACCATGATCGCCCTTGCGACTTTCCCCATGGTGGTGGCGGCAATCTCGCAAATGCCTACAAAGACGGAAAGCCTTGCCGCTTGGCAGGTCGCCCTCACGCTGGGCTTCTTAACCCGAAGCTTTGTCTTTGCGCTTCCTGAGGTGGTGATCACGCTGGGCAAGTCGGAGGAAGACCGGGAAACGCTGCGCCGCTTCTGCGTCTACGTGGGGTCCTATGCCAGCGGATTTGTCGTCTTAGTTTGCCTATTAAAGGCCGACAAGTGGTTTTATATAAATGTCATGGAGGCCAGCTGGCCCTTGGCAAGCGTAGCCCACATCGCTTTCTTCGCACTCTGTCTGACCCCGCTAATCGGTGCGCTGCAGTCTTATCTGCGCGGGGCACTGACCCTCTACCATTACACCAGTTCGCGCCTGACGGCAAATCTGGTCGGCATTGGTACGCTGGTCACGGGCCTTGTGATCGGTACGCGCACATCGCTTCCCAGCGTCGCAGTGGCTGCGGGCGCGCTCACACTCTCACTCATAGCCGAGCTGACGGTTTTGGCATCAGCATGGCGAGCGGCTCAAGCCAAAGGGCAGCGAACGCTCAGCAATGCTTCCTTCAAAACAAAACGGCCCCGATAATATCGGAGCCGCTTTGAAGCTAAAAGCTCAAGCCTTACTTGGTTCGGAATCCGACGCCAAGGAACCAGCCCGAGTTGTTGATATCCGAAACTTCCGGCATAAAGTAGTAGCCGAGATTCAGATGCCAGTTCTGACCCTGCGGAGTCCAGGTGAGAGCGGCGAGACCGCCAAGAGCCCACTTGTCCTCTTCAGCGCTGCCCTGAGACAGTCGGGTGTTGTAATAGCCGAGCTGAATCTTTGCGCCGAGAGCCGACGTCTGACCGCTGTTGCTGAGCGGGAACATCACGCCATAGTGAACGCCGTAGGATCGAGTGTCGAAGTCAGCATCTCCGCTGCCAAACATGTAGCCAACGCCCAGATAGGACATAGCAGGCGAACCGTTGTTCATCATGCCAAGTTCCCAGTCAATGCCAAGCATCACCTGGTTGTCAACGCCAGCGTCCTTATGATCACCGTTCGGGAATCCAAGACCAACGTTGATCGTCCACTTGTTGGTGCCCATAGCCGGCTTTGTGGCCTTGGTGCCTGTGGATGCTACTGCGGAGCCTGCGATCACAGTCGCAGCTGCCAAAAATGCAAATTTCTTCATAGAACCTCCTGTTCTTCGGAATGCCTGCCCTCCTGGCCAGGCTGTCCATTGTTTCGCCTTGCCCCTCCGGCTTGCACGTCCATTCGTAGGACGTACCACCCCGTAAGAAACTACGCGGGGATTTTTTGGTCCCTATTCCTGAAAACGGGCGAATTCGTCAGAAAGTTTCGTTTTGAGTTAAATAGTGGCTGTAATCAGCAGGCTCCAGGTTCAAAAGAAGACGACTCGCATTGCGCCCTGGCGCGAACTCTGGATGCTCCAAACAGTAGGACCTTATGACCTCATACAGCCCTATTGCAGCCGCTGTGCTGACATTGATGGAAGGGATCAGGCCAAAGAGCGGGATGCCGACATGTTCATCGCAAAGCGCTGCCGATTCTGGCTGTAGGCCATCCTTTTCTTCGCCCAGCACCAGCGCGCAAGGAAACTGCCATTTCACATTCTGGACAGCCACAGCCTTGTCGCTCAAAGTCATCCCATACACGCGATATCCATCCTGCTTTGCCTGACGAATAGCCTCCTCCGGCTCGGCCCATGTGAACGGCTGCCAGGCTTCTACGCCGGTTGCCGCTGTGAAGTCATAGGGGTTGCCCCGGGGAGGCTCATAGTCCACACGCTCAATGCGAAAGGCTTCGGCAAGGCGTAAGATCCCGCCTTGGTTTACGTCCTTGCCTAGGGCGCAGCAGATCACCCGAACGGGTGCGCGAGGCAACTCTTCGTAGTATTCGCGCAAGCCCGGATCGTCGGGCACATGCCCACCCAGCGTCCACGCTTCGCGTATCTCCTCCGATGCTCGCCTCCGGCGCTCCACATATCCAATGTGCTTTCCATCAACGCGATCCACAACCCAGTAATTCTAACCGCACGTACGCCCCGCTGGAATACCGAAATGTTCTTTACAGCGGGAAAGAGCCTCGATGAAGTGGCTGGCAGAAGGATCGCTCCTGGCTGAGGGGAATGGGTGCACGGATGGCACGACGCAATCTTAAAATCGTACGGCTTTTAGAGCCGGAATTATGTATGGACTGTCGATTCGCCAAGATGGCGGACGTTGAGGGCAACGACGGCAACACGCAACGCATGATCTTCTGCAAGCGATTGGACTGTGACAACTGGGATTTCCAGAGCGCTGAGTCCGCTAACGACATGCGTATCGACCAGATCGAAGACGAAGCCGCGTAGTTCTGATATCAAAAGCTCCAAAGTCCCACAGTCGGAACCGCAAATCGCACAACCTCGTTTGCGCATTCATGGCCGAAGAGCCAGTTAAAAAGAAGCTCAGCCGACGCACGCTGCTCAAACGCGGCTTGCTCACAGCTGCCGCAGCGAGCCTCCCCTACTCAATGCTGGAGTCAGAATGGCTGGGTGTATGCAAGGTCACCGTCCCCATTAAAGACCTTGGCCCTGAATTCGACGGCTACAAAATCGCCCAGATCACGGATCTTCACTATCCGCGCAATATAGAGATGCCGTTCATACGGCGTGCGATTGAGCTGGCGATGTCTGAAAAGCCAGACATCTTCGTGGTTACTGGCGACATTTGCGACGGCAAGGGACTTAGCAAGGTACCGTGGCTCGGCAACCTCTTCCATGCTGCTTCTGCGCCTGACGGGCTATTCGGTGTCCTTGGCAATCATGATCACTGGTTTGACCCTATGGAAATCCGACGACAGCTTCACCAGCATTCGCAGATGCGACTGATCGACAACGAAAGTATCCTGATTGAGCGCGGCAAAAACGCGCTTGCGATTGGTGGAATCGGCGATCTTTGGGAAGACCGAGTGGATGTCGTGGGAGCATTCAAGAAAGTGCCTAAAGATGTACCGCGCGTTCTTCTTTCTCACAACCCAGACTTTGCCGAAGACATGCAGGATGATGAACGCGTGGACCTTCAACTGTCAGGCCATACACACGGCGGGCAGGTTCGATTTCCGTGGGGGTACGCACCAATCATCCCCAGCAAATACGGTCAGAAGTTCCGTGACGGCCTAGTGCAAGGGAGAAAAAACCTGGTCTATGTCAGCAAGGGAATCTGCGCTCCCCATCATGTCCGGTTTTTCTGCCGTCCAGAGGTCACCCTCATCACCCTTGCTCAACACTAAGCACTCAACAATTATTGCTCGGGCTCCAGTCCAAACACTTCCACGCTCACCCCAGGCGAAAACGCCTGATGAGTCCAGGGCTTTCCCGGAAACCCCGCCCGATCTGTCACTGTCTGTTCACACCTGAGAATTTCGACATCCTGAAATGTGTACGGCTCATGCCAAACCCGTCCGGTAAACAGTCGATCTCCGCGCTGAGAATAAAGGAGATACCGCTCCACCAGATAGAATTCGAACGATCCAGGTACAGCTGTTCGTAGATCGCCGTATGGACGGACTTGAACATCCAGGTCGGCTGGCTTTGGCCTTTCAAAGCGACGATTGCGATAAGTAATGAGTCCATCCCGTTTCATGACCGACATACGCGCATTGTAGTAAGGAAGCTTGAAGAACGTTCGCGCATACTTGCAGGCCAGCCATCGCGCCGCATCCAAACTGAAGAACCAAACCCCAGGCCTTCCACCCTCGCGATGGACGTAAGTACGCACGTTAGTTTCAGGAAAAGCGCTTAGCCAAGGAATGGCGGGAGTGCCCGGCCAACGAATGCCGCTCATGTAGAAGGGCACGAGACCGATCCAAGCCATTTCATTTCCGCTTTCATCAGGGTGAGTATCGACAGTCAAACTCGTCGGGAGGTGCTTCTGAACCTCTTCAGGCTCCACGGCAAAGTGCAGAAAAGTGAGGTCGTGCCAGCTTTGGAACATCTCTGGCTTGCCTATAGGGCGTTGCCGCAAAGATTCATATTCGGCAAGCTCCACCATGTGGATAGATTACCGAGTAGATCGCACCCTTGCCCCGTCGTTGATAATGCAGCGGACGTGAAACGGCATGGCCTCCCCAATCAACACGCCAATCATCAAATCTACAATCTGCAGTCTGCCAGCCATTCCTCAAACGCCTTGTTCGCTTGCTCCAACTTCCAAGCTCGCTTTAAGCCCTTGTCTCGCATGGGGGTTTCGGGGTCGGGGAAGAGTCCCCAGTTGATGTTCATCGGCGCAAACTCGCGTTCGGTGTCGTCCTGGAGGTGCGACACGAGCGAGCCGTAGGCGCAGGGCCTTGGCGGAATCGCAGGCTCCTTCCCTTCCAGCTTTTGCAGGACGCAGAGTCCAGCATAGATTCCCATCGCCGCGCTTTCGACATAGCCTTCGACCCCGGTGAGCTGTCCGGCGATGAACAGACCCGGTACGTCCTTCATCTCCAGGTTCGCACTGAGGGTCTTGGGGGCTTCGATGTAAGTGTTGCGATGGATCACGCCAAAGCGGACAAACTCCGCGTTCTCCATCCCTGGCACCATCCGAAAAATGCGCTTTTGCTCTCCCCACTTCAAGCGCGTCTGGCAGGCAACGAGTGAATAGAGCGTCTTCTCCTTGTTCTCTGGACGTAGCTGGAGTGCGGCCCAAGGTCGGCGTCCTGTGCGGGGGTCAGTCAGTCCAACCGGCTTGAAATTGCCGAAGGCCAGCGACCTTGCCCCCTTCTCCGCAATCGCTTCGATCGGCGTGCATCCGGCAAAATATTTGATCTTCTCCAGGTAGCGTTGCTCCAAGGATTGAGGATCGCTGATTGCAGATTGCTGATTGCTCTCTAGCTGATACCCCTCATCCACCACCGCATCCCCACGCACCCCGCCAGCTTCAAACGCATGGATCGGCGCGCGCTCCGCCGCAACCAACTCCCGCACAAACGCCTCGTACTCTTCCTTATTAAACGGACAGTTGAGATAGTCATCCCCGCCACCCTTGTCGTACCGACTCTGCGCGAAGACAACACTCATATCCAAGCTGGAGGCTTCGACCGTCGGACTGACCGCGTCGTAAAAATAGAGATGCTGACGGTCGGTCATCTGCGCCAGCCACTCGGCCATTTCTGGCGAAGTGAGCGGACCGGTAGCGAGGATCAAAGCCTCACATTTTGGATTTTGGATTGGAGATTGGGGATAGTTAGGATCCTCTGCAGACACCTCCCCCTTGAGGGGGGAGGACTGTGAACGCAGTGAACTGGGTAGGGGTGAACTATGTATTTGCCCCAGTAGCGCATCCGCCATCGCAGGCGTAAACTCTTCCCGCCGAATCTCAATCAGCGGATGCTCTTCCAGCTTCTTGGTGATCGCCGCTCCAAAGGCATCCCGATCCACACCCAGCGCTTCCCCTGCTGGCACCTCATGTTCATAAGCCGTTGCCAGCACAACCGATCCCAAAGCCTCCATCTCTTTCTTGAGCTGTCCGGCAGGTGATGTGGGGAGCTTGGATTTGAACGAGTTGGAGCAGACCAGCTCGGCAAAGTAGTCGGTGGTGTGCGCGGGCGTTTTCCGCTGAGGGCGCATCTCATAAAGGACGACCTCAACCCCGCGCGAGGCCAAAGCCCACGCCGCTTCTACCCCGGCAAAACCCGCTCCAACAACGACAACCACAGGCCCATTTTGAAGCATCGGCTACCCAGGTGGCAGGTACCTTCGCGCTATGAATGAGGCCGCCGCACACCGTTTTGCTGAAGAATGGGTTTCCGCCTGGAATGCTCACGACATCGAAGCGATTCTGTCTCACTACACTGACTATGTAGCGTACGCTTCTCCCATGGCGACCAGACTGCCGGGCAATGCTACGGGAACATTCAGCGGGATGGAAACGCTAAGGCACTACTTCACGACTGCCCTGGAGGCCTTCCCGAACCTGCATTTCACGCTGATCGACGTCTATACCGGGGCCAATTCACTGGTGATCGTCTACGACAACTCCCGGGGGAAAATCGGCGCAGAAACGTTTGAACTCAGTGATGGCAAGGCTACACGGGTGTACTGCAACTATCGAGACAAGTAGGCTAATGGACTCCTAGCTTCGCCTTCAGCATCTCCAAACTGCCATCGGCAACGACTTTTCCATCCGGATCAATGAGGATCATCGTCGGAAGCTTCTCGATTCCCCATGCCTTGAACGTGGCTCCACCCTTATCCAGAAGCACAGGAAACGGCAGGTCCTTGCCCTTCCACTTCTCGTCGCGGATCTTCTTAATCTTTGGTGTGAGCTCTTGGACTGATGCTGAGGTCGAATCATGAAAAGCCACAACCGCGAACTTATCAGAGAGCTTCTTGTTCGCCTGATAGAACTCGACCAGCTTGGGCAGAGATTCACTGATGCAAGGCTGACACCATGTCGCCCAAAAGTCGACAAGAAGCCATTTCCCGCGAAAGTCCGACACTTTGACCGTGCTCTTCACCCCGATGGCTCCAGCAAGACTCCATTCCGGCGCTGGTTTGCTCGAGAGTTTCTCAACGGCAATCACTTCAATCGGAATGTTCAGCTCGACTCTTGCAGCGCCCTTGGCAATACTCAGCGCAAGAGGATTGTTCTTGATTCGGCCGCTTGTCGTAAACGGCAAGACTCGGTAGTGGCCCGGCGGCAGGAGAAGCGTCGTCGCGCCAGGCAGGTTCTTCAGCGCAAACGACGCTACAATCCCGCCATCATCTCGGGTTTCGATCTGTGCCGCCAGCCCCTTGGGAGCCTCTTGACCAGAAGACATTTTTGACTTGAGCGTTACCGGCACAAGTTTCTCCATTTGGATGGTCAACGGCTCCTTTGAACCTCGTGGCAATACCCTTAGCCCCCCAATTCCCTTGTCATAGTCGTAAGCCGAAACACACCAGTTCGCTTCGAACGGCGGCAATTCAACTGCAAACTTGCCCTGAGCATCGGTCTTGACGCCGTTCACCGGCTTGAGCTTAACAGCCGACGATGCGCCATCCACCACCGCCCACGACACAGAGACATCTATATTCGGTGCAGGTGCGCCTGCTGCATCAAGCACTTGACCAGTGGCTGTTGCTCGCGGCATCAGAAAGAGGGTTGCGGCAATGAGTGAGGATAGCGGCATAACCCAACTTACACCCCACACATGCAAAAAAATTACCACACATATACGGTTGGTCAATCTGATTCAAGGAGATGCTAAGAACCTCGTTGGCGCCGTGCCCTGCGAAGGTAATAGTCAGGGCGAAATTTGCACACGCCGTCCCTTCCTTCACACTCATGCTCCAGCACCTCCGAATCCCGAATGGTGATTGGAATCGCGGCATCCTTCTCAAACGGACGAATGTACTCCAGAGCCTCTTCCGGGGTCTCCGCCTGAACGCAGTACATTCGACAGAACTGGAAATACCCACGCGGAGCATTCCGTTTTTTGAACTCAAGCTCACCGTCGATGGTGATGAGAAACCTCTTTGGATTGTTAGATGCTTTCCCCGTCAGTTCACGGATGACATCAAGCGCATAGTCAATCGATTCATTCGCCTCCACCACCTCCCAAGCTCGTTTCAAGGCCATCTGTGGCTGACCTGACCTCATGAGGGCATAGGCTTCATAGGCGGCAAAAAACCAGCAGTCAGGAAACCGTTGCCCGCTGTCTCTCGACTGCTCCAGCGCAAGCTCCCAATCCTCTTTAAGCAGGCTCGTCCAGGCATGAACCATAAGAATCGCACGCTCGTTTTCTGGGTTCCGGGGCTCAAGTCCATCCAGAAACTGCAACGCGGTGTTGGCATCATTCATACGCGCATAAACGATGGCGATATTCAGGCGGCTGTAGCTTGGATCGTCACCAGCCATTTCGCACTGATGAAACGCAGCGAGCGCATCCTGATAGCGTTCGACGTTGGAGCAATACTCGCCTAAGTAGCTCCAAAGAATAAAGACCCCCGGAAACTTGCGCACACCTTCTTCGAGCACCGCAATCGCCTCTTCAGTCTGCCGGTTCATTTCCAGACTGCGCGCTTTGATCTCGTATCCGCCCGAGTACTGTCGTGCGATCAAGCGATCAGCGATCTGAGTCGCTTTTTTGATGTTGCGATTTTGCAGGGCTTTATTCGCCTTCGTCAGAAGACGAAAGCTCGCTCGCTGCATTCGTTCGTATCTCCAGCTGCTCATCGGTCGTCGCCCAGATGGATTAATTGGTCGCCGGTTGCACTCGCACCCGATCTCGCCACTCTAGCCCATGTGGGAGGTCGACAGAGGCAAATTCAATGTGAATCACCCGACGATGCCCCGGCTTTTCCGCCTTTGATGATGCATGCAGGACCAGCGGTGACATCGCCAAGACTCCACCCGCATCGCACGTACAGAACACTTCCTCTCGTTCCGCTTGCAGCCTCTGAGTGCCCTCGTGCGAAAGCAGCCCGCGCCGATGCGTGCCTGGAAGAATGCACACGGGGCCATTGTCCAAGCCGCAAGGGTCCAGATGAATCCTCAGCGTTGCCATCCGTTCTAAGACCCAAGCCGGAGGCTGCACGTGAAGCACACCGTCCTTGACTGAGAAGGCACGAAAGCCCTCGGCTTCTGCCCGCTCCTTGATCGCGATGGAAACATCCTGATGATAAGGCACAATCCAATTCTTTTCGGGATTCTTGTCAAACAGAATCGCCCGAACAGCGAAGGCATCCTCTCCCCAAAGGGCAGCAACTATTTCCCGGATCGCTGGATGTCGCACAAGCGCTCGGATCACCTCCTCGTCGAGTAAGTTGCGAACTCCAGCGGTTTGACGCGACCCCACAAATTGGTCCGCCCACTTCACCAGCCTTTCAACCTCGGTCGAACTGAGTATGGATTCTTCGATAAAGAATCCGTTCTGTTCGAAGAGAGCCTTTCGTTCGGAAGCGTGTGTCATTCGGTCTTGCCTTGCAACTGATCAAATGCGGCCCGGAAAGCGGTGTACTCTTCCAGCCCTCGCAGCGCAAAAACAATACGCTCCAACGTCGACTCTGGCTTCACTTCTTTCCAATAGTGTAGCCGCATGCTTTAGCTTGCGCTCCCAAACAAAAAGAGTGCAGGCAAGTTGCCTGCACTCTTCAAGACTGAGCGCTCAACACTTACCCCGCAACTTTCGCTGCGATTGCATCGCCCATCTCTACTGTCGAAACCAATCTCGTTCCCGGCACAAAGATGTCGGCGGTGCGCAGCCCGTCTTCGAGCACAGCGTCCACCGCGGCTTCGATGCGCTTTGCCGTTTCGTTGTCCTTAAAGCTGTACTGCATCATCATCGCACAGCTCAAAATCGTTGCGATCGGGTTGGCTCTTCCCTGACCCGCGATGTCCGGTGCCGAACCGTGAATCGGCTCGTACATGCCAAACACCACTTCGCCCTTCATGTCGGATAGCGATGCGCTTGGGAGCAAGCCAAGCGAACCCGTAATTACCGACGATTCATCCGAAAGGATGTCGCCGAACATGTTTTCCGTAAGGATCACGTCGAACTGCTGAGGGTCGCGGATCAGCTGCATCGCACAGTTGTCGACCAGCATATGCGTGACCTTCACGTCGGGGTTCTTCTCTCCCAGCTCGGTAACCACTTCGCGCCAAAGACGGCTGGTTTCCAGAACGTTCGCCTTATCCACGCTCACCACTTCGTGCCGTCGGGAGCGAGCAATATCAAAAGCCATCAGCGCGATGCGCTCCACTTCATGACGCGAGTAAAGGCAGGTATCCACCGCCGTATTGCCGCCATCCCGTCGCTCGCGAGGCTTGCCAAAGTAGATGCCACCCGTAAGCTCGCGCATCACCACAAGGTCGACGAGACCGCGCTCACCCTTCAGCGGGCTTGCCGAAAGCAGAGGCTTGAGAGTCTTCGCAGGTCGCACGTTGGCATAGAGATTCAACTCGGATCGCAGAGGCAGGAGCGCGCCAACTTCCGGCCGCATTGAGGCAGGCTCCACTTTGTCCCACTTTGGGCCGCCAACCGCGCCGAGCAACACAGCATCGGACTTCTTGCAAAGGTCGAGGGTTTCTGCGGGGAGCGGGTGGCCTTTTTCGTCATAGGCACAGCCGCCAACGAGGGCAGATTCGAATTCGAGAGAAACGCCGGTAGCTTTCAGGACCTTAACGGCTTCGTTGACGACTTCAGGCCCGATACCGTCTCCGGCAAGGACCGCGATCTTGAATGGCATGCGAAATTATAGCGGGCAGAGGGTGCTCCGGTGTTAGGGCTGATTAGGAACTCAACTCAACGCCCGACGCCCAACGCCCAACGCCCAACGCCCAACGCCCAACGCCCAACGCCCAAAAGAATATACTCTCCCCATGCCCGACTCCCCCAACCGTATCCAAATCATCGACTCACATACCGGCGGAGAGCCCACCCGAGTCGTCGTGGGCGGTTTCCCCGATCTTGGCGAAGGAACGATGAAGGAACGGATGGAGCGGTTCAAGAACGAATTCGACCATTTGCGAACGGGCATCGTTTTGGAACCCCGAGGTTCGGATGTCCTGGTTGGCGCATTGCTTCAGGAGCCCGTCGATGAGAACAACACAGCAGGCGTGATCTTCTTCAACAATGCGGGATATCTGGGCATGTGCGGACACGGCACGATAGGGCTGATCGAGACTTTGCGGCACATGGAGTGGATCTACGCAGGCAAGCACACCATCGAAACGGTGGTTGGCCCAGTGCAGGCGACTCTTCACAAAGACGGCAGAGTTGAGATTGAAAATGTGCCGTCGTATCGCTACAAGAAATCCGTCTCGGTCGACGTGCCTGGGATCGGCCCTGTCGCCGGAGACATTGCCTGGGGAGGCAACTGGTTCTTCCTCGTTAACGACCACGGGCAAGACCTGACCCTGAACAACGTCGATACCCTTACGGATTGGACGTGGAGTGTTCGGCTCGCCTTAGAAGCAAACGGCATTACAGGCGAAAACGGCGGATTGATCGACCATATCGAACTCTTCGCTCCCGATGACAAGGCCGACTCCAAGAACTTCGTCCTATGCCCCGGCAAAGCCTACGACCGTTCCCCTTGCGGCACCGGCACCAGCGCCAAACTTGCCTGTCTTGCCGCCGATGGCAAGCTGAAAGAGGGTGAAGTCTGGCGTCAAGCCAGCATCATTGGAAGCGTTTTTGAAGGGAGCTACCGTACGAATGGCGACAAAGTCATTCCCACCATCCGAGGCACGGCTCACGTCACCGCCGAAGCAACCCTCCTCCTTGATCCTGCCGATCCGTATCAATGGGGCATTCGCTGATGGGAGAGCGTGCAGTCGTTATCGGTGCAGGCGTTGTCGGACTGTCGTCCGCATACTTTCTCTCTAAAGAGGGTTTTGAGGTTACCGTCCTCGACCAGAACCCTCCCGGCACCGAGAACTGCAGCTTTGGCAATGGCGGCATGATTGTCCCGAGCCACTTCACCCCGCTAGCCGCTCCGGGAATGGTTCGCATGGGATTGAAGATGATGCTCAACCCCAAAGGGCCGTTTCGCATCAAACCGAGCCTCAACCCGGAACTTCTGGGCTGGATGTGGAAGTTCATGCGCGCGGCAAACCAGGCTCACGTAGACCGCTCGAAGCGCCTTCTCCTTGACCTAAACTTTGCAAGCAAGAAGCTCTACGAGGAGCTTTCTTCGCTTCCAGAAGCCGAGAGTTGGGGCCTTACCTCCAAGGGGCTCATCGCCCTTTGCAAAGACCCGCAGGTTCTGCATCATGAATCTGAACTTGCTCAAGCAGGCCGTGACCTCGGCTTGGATATCGAAACGCTCACCCCAGAACAACTCGAGCAAACCGATCCGAACATCACGATGGACGTAGCCGGAGGCGTGCTTTTCAAAGCAGATGCACACCTTGCTCCCCACAAGTTTGTTGAATGGCTGCGAAACCAGATGCCCACGAGTGTGCAGATCCTCGAGAACCAGGAAGTCACGGGATTCGAGGTGTCCGGCGGTCGCATCCATAAGGTCCTCACGAGCAAAGAGAGCCACGCCGCCGATCAAGTCGTGCTTGCTGCGGGGGCTTGGTCGGGGCAGTTGGGGCGCAAGCTCGGGTTAAAGATCCCAATGCAAGCAGGCAAAGGCTACAGCTTTATGGTTGAGAATCCGGTAGAGCTCCCCGACCTTTGCGCGCTTCTCATCGAAGCCCGCATCGCAGTAACGCCGATGATGGGTCAATTGCGGTTTGGCGGGACGATGGAGATTGCCGGCGTCGACCTGAGCATCAACCCAACCCGCGTTCAAGGCATCAAGGAAAACATCCCGCGCTACTATCCCAAGTTCAAGCAGGAGCATTTTCCAGCTAAGGTTTGGGCAGGCCTGCGCCCATGCTCGCCCGACGGACTTCCCTACCTGGGACGCTGCCACAAGGTGAGCAATCTCATCCTTTCCGCAGGGCATTCCATGATGGGTCTCAGCCTCGGCCCGATCACCGGCAAGCTGGTTTCACAAATCGCCGCAAACCGCCAGCCCGAGTTCGACCTCAGCATCCTATCACCCGAACGATACGACTGATCGCAGAACCAATTTCCTGGTCTTCCCTATTCTCGACAAGGCAACATCGCGGACAATACTCGCAGTGCTCGCAACGCTCAACATCCTGTTCTGGGTTTTCCATACCGGCCTGATCGTTTTCAATGTCTTCGGCTGGATGTGGATCAAGACGCGCAGGTGGAACCTCATCACCCAATGCCTGACTCTCGGCTCGTGGCTGGGGATGGGGGCGTTCAAAGGTATCGGCTACTGCCTTTGCACCGACTACCATTGGAAAATCCGTCGGGAAATGGGGATCACCGACGATCCGAACACCTATGTGGGACTCCTCATTAAGAAGCTGACGGGTGTCGAAGCCGGTGCGGATTTTGTCTTCTGGCTGACTCTCACGGTCTTCACTTTCAGCTTCTTCGCCTCAATTTTTGTGAACATTCGCGACCGTAGCCGCCAAAAGACGGCTGAGGCTCGTCCCTAGCCTGAGCTCATCATGCCTGCCTATCGCGACAAAGCCTCCTGGTATTACGGCCTCTCATCCTATTGGTTCGCCGTCAGCTACAAGTGGTTCATCCTCCTGCTCGTCGTCCTGCCTGGACAGGTGAAGGACATCGTTCCCGGCGGGGATAAGAGCAGCTATTGGGGGATGATCTTTGGGATTGGAGCGGTCTGGGCATGTATCGGCCCCTCCATCTTCGGCTTCTTGAGCGATAAAGCAAAGACCGGCTTTGCGTCACGAAGGCTCTATGTCGCCATCGGGGCTGGTCTGACCCTGATTGCCCTTGGGTTCCTTGCCGATGCCAAGAGCATCCTTGCACTGACCATCGGCTACCTGTTGCTTCAAGTTTCTGACGACGTGGGCACAGGCCCGTATAGCGCCCTCATTCCTGAGCTTGTGCCCGAAGAAAAGCGAGGCCGCGCGAGCGGTGTGATGGGAATTCTGCAAGCCGCAGGCCAGATCATCTCAGCGGTCGTCGGCTTGGTTCTCGGCAACGTCATGCTCATCTACATCGGCATTGGTGTTGTGAATGTGCTGTGTGCCGCCTGGACGATCTACACGATCTCCGGCGCGGAACCTATCCAACAGGCCGAATCTGAACTCACCCGAAAAGCCGAGAAAGCCAGCGTGAGCGCTTTTGTTCGCGGATGGGTTGAGCCCTGGAAGCATCGCGACTTCTTCTGGGCCTGGTTCACGCGCTTTCTGAACGCTTTAGGCTTCTATTTGGTCCAGAACTATTTCTCCTATTACATGAGCGACCGCGTTGCCGGACCAGATGGCAAAGCACATGCTTTCTCGCTCGCCGTAAGCCCAAGCGATGCGACCAAATATATCGGCCTGACCATCTCATTAATGGCTATCTTTGGCTCCATCTTCGCGACGAAGGTTTCTGACAACCTTGGTCGCAAGCGCGTGATCTACATCGGCGGAACGCTCATGTCGGTAGCGCTCATTCCGTTCGCCTTGCTTCCCAATTTCGCTTTGATCTGGGGGCTCTCCGTCGTCTTTGGCATCGGATACGGCATGTATCTGGCAGCGGACTGGGCTTTGGTCTGCGATGTCCTTCCGAACAAAGATTCGATGGGTACGGATATGGGTGTGTGGTCGATGAGCGTGCCGGTCGTGCAGATCTTCACCGGGCTCACAGGATGGGCAATTACCGTCCTGAACAATTGGCAGGCGGGAGCAGGCTACACCATTCTTTATCTGCTCGCGGCTGGCGCATTCTTCTTAGGAACCGTGCTCGTCCGCAAGATCCAGGGTTCAACGTAGCTGCTCTTTGTGCGATCGCTTCCCCATTCCGCCGACCACCAGAAGGCTGAGCACAAGTACTGCAAGCAACGCGCCCATTCCCAGGGCAAGCAGCTTTGCACCCCGGGCAGATGCCGCTTCCAACAGATGGATCGGTACTCGATAGATGCTGAATCCTGCCCAGCCCAATGCACCAATCAGACCCAACGTTGACCACGAACGGAGCCCTTTGCTCGATGACTGCCATGCGTCAGGAATAGCGATCAGACCGTAGAAGCCCAGCACACCGAAGGGGATGCTGGCAAAGGCTGTACCCGCCGCCAAGAACGCCAGAAACTGAAGTTTTAGGAAGAGGACGGCGCAACCTCGGAGCACGCCCTATTATGACGCTTGCCATTGGACCAGCGTCATGAGGCAGAGCGGTTGAATGAGATTCGTTGGCCCGGTATTCTCCAAACCGTGAAGTCCCACACCGAATACCTTTGGTTCCAAACCCAACGCCAGGAAGAGTTCGTCTGCATCACCGATGAGATCGCCAAGATCGTGATGGAATCTGGAGTTCAGGAAGGCATGGTGCTTGTCTCCGCCATGCATATCACCGCAGCGGTCTACGTCAACGACCTCGAATACGGGCTGATCGAGGACATCAAAGATTGGCTAAACGGCCTTTGTCCGAAAGCAGATTATCGGCACCATCGAACAGGAGAGGACAACGGAGAGGCGCACCTGAAGAACCTAATCATGCACCATCAAGTGATCCTTCCGATCACAAATGGCGAGCTCGACCTTGGCCCGTGGCAACAGGTGTTCTACGCCGAGTTCGACGGTCAGCGAAGAAAGCGCGTTGTCGTGAAAGTAATGGGTGAATAATAAATCGCGAGTACAGGGTGAAATATGAATCGAAGCCTTAAGCGTCGTGGCGCGGTCGAAATCGACATGGGATCATTCCTATATGTCACTGCAGGCTTCCTGTTTGCCGTGCTCGTTTCCGGCGGGCTTTGGTACTTCTTGGCAAATTCAAAGCCGTCAGACCCGCCACTCAAAGGCCATTGGCAGTTTCAGCCTCAAATGGGTTCTTCAATGCAGGGGATTGGGTTTGAAGCTGACCATGCGTTCCGCTGGAGTTGGACACCAGATTGGGTCGAAAACTATCCCGGCACCTGGAGTCTGAACGGCAACATGCTCACTCTGAACATCCCCAAAGGCAAGTGGCCGGATGGAGCAGACATTCAGGGCACCGTGATCATCCGCAAGATTGATGGCTCATCATTGGAGCTTCAGTCTGGCAGCAAGGTTTACTCGCTCACGAAACGCCCCTGGTGAGAGACTATTTCAAGTCCTCTGGCAACAGATCCATCGGCCAATTCTGATAGCTCACTGGCCTGAGCCAACGATCAATCGCCCTTCCGCCTACCGACGTGGACTGCCCGTCCGTCGTTGCTGGAAACGGCCCGCCATGCACCATCGCCTGGCAGACCTCAACCCCTGTAGGGAACTGGTTGACGATCACTCTTCCCGCCTTATTGGAGAGGGCGTCCAAGAGCCGCTGGGAGTTCTGAAGGTCGCTGGCAGTGCCGAACAAGGTTCCCGTAAGCTGGCCTTCCATACTCGCGATAGCCTGGATAGCTTGCTCGATAGAATCACATTCCACGAGCAGGGTGCTCGGACCGAACACCTCACCCTGAACCTCGGCATTAGTAATAAAGGTCGAGGCGTTTGTCCAGAAAACTGCGGGTTGCCCAGCTGATTGTGCGGCGGTTAGCGTTTGCACGCCGCTGATTCTTCCAAGCCGCGATGCCGCTGAAACGTAGTGCTCTCCTATGCCCTGGGTCAGCATCACGCCGCAAACAGTCTCGCTCATCAGCTTCGTGAAAGCATCTTTGAAAGCTCCTCGGCCTTCGGTGCCGATCAAAAACACCACACCAGGGTTGGTGCAGAACTGTCCTACACCCATCGTCGCGCTGCCATGCAGGCCAGCGGCGAAGCCTTCGGGATCGCTGGCGAGCTTGTCAGGCATGACCACCACCGGATTCACACTGCTCATCTCGGCAAAGACCGAGATCGGCGAGTTGCGCGATTGGGCGATCTTCTGCAAGGCAAGTCCGCCATTTCGGGAGCCGGTAAACCCGACGGCTTTGATGGATTCGTGCGCCACCAATGCCTGCCCTATCTCGATACCCGACTCAAAGAGCAGAGAGAAAACTCCTTCCGGCATTCCGGTTTCTTTCGCGGCAGCGATGATCGCTTCAGCGGCAAGCTCGGAAGTTCCGGGGTGCGCGGGGTGTGCCTTAGCGATGACCGGGCATCCTGCCGCCAGCGCAGAGGCAGTGTCGCCTCCTGCAACCGAAAATGCGAGGGGAAAATTGGAAGCTCCGAAGACGGCAACCGGGCCGATAGGTCGCTTCATCGAGCGGATATCGGGCTTTGGGAGCGGCTGCCTGTCGGGGTCGGCAAGATCGATGCGCACGTCTTGATAGCTACCCTCATCGAGTATGCCGGCAAAGAAGCGCAATTGACCGCAGGTGCGGCCCAGTTCGCCGGTGAGGCGAGCCACGGGAAGCGCGGATTCATGGTTGGCGCGTTCGATGATCGCGTCTTTGCGAGCTTCCAGCTGAGTGGCAATGGCACGAAGAAACTCAGCGCGCTTTGCTCTGCCCAAGGATTCGTATACGGGGAAGGCTTGGGAGGCAAGCTCTGCGGCACTGCTCAGATCGGCTTGGCTGGCAGACTGGAATTCACCGGGCAGCGTTTCACCTGTAAGGCGGCTTGTGACAGTGAAGGCCTCGCCCCCCTGCGTTCCCCGGCTGTACCCGACGAAAGATGTTCCTATCAGCATTCTTGTTTCCTTTGTATGGCTCATATCCGTTCCGCTTGTAGCCGCATGCTTTAGCTTGCGCAATCAAGGTTGTCGAAGCGCAAGCTAAAGCATGCGGCTACGTTTTGCGGTTGTCAAAGTCTCCTGGTTCTGCGCAAGCTAAAGCATGCGGCTACGTGCTGTGGTTGTCAAAGTCTCCTGGTTCTGCGCAAGCTAAAGCATGCGGCTACGTGCTGTGGTTGTCAAAGTTGCGGCTTTGTCCTTAACGCGTGCTCAATGACCGCTTTCGCTTCCGCTAACTCTGCACCCACCAATTCCAAACGTGGGGCGCGCACCTTGGCTGAACCCATGCCCACCATCTCCTGCGTAAGCTTGATGAGTTGAACGAACTTCGGCACGGTATCCAGCCGCAGGAGCGGAAGAAACCACTTGTAAAGCGCATCGGCTTCGGCATCTTTGCCGTCGAGCGTCCAGCGCCAAAGATCAACCGACTCCTTCGGGAAGGCGTTGACCAATCCGGCTACCCAGCCCGTCGCACCCGCCCGAATGCCTTCGACGATCACGTCGTCCACGCCGACCATCAGCGTGATCTGATCACCAATCAGGGCCTTGATCGCGGTGACCCGTCGAACGTCGGTGCTGGACTCCTTCACCGCCTTCATGTTGGGGATGGCAGAGGCAAGCTCAGCCACCTGTTCGGGCAGGAAGTCGGTCTTGTAGGCCACGGGGTTGTTATAAAGAATGCAGGGCATGCCTGTAGCGCGCATCACCGTTTCAACATGGGCGCGCATCTCTCGCCAGTCCGTGCTGTAAGCATAGGGCGGCAGCACCATCGCGCCCTTGCACCCAAGCCTCTCTGCATCTTCGATCAGCGAGCAAGCTTCGGCTGTGCTGAGTCCGGCAATGCCGGGAACGACCGGAATATCAGCAGGCAGGGCTTCAACGCAGGCTTTCAAGATATCTCGCTTTTCCTGATGTGTCAGGGTTGCGCCTTCACCGAGCGAACCCAGCGGAACGATGCCGTGGTTGCCTTCTTCGATCAGCCATCGGACATGCTTTTGGAGAAAATCGAAATCAACGGAGCCGTCAGCTGTGAAAGGGGTAGTGATGGCGGGGAATACGCCAGAAAAATTGACCTGCATGGGAGGTCAAAGGTTACCCCGACAAAGCCCTTTATCCTTGACCCTTCAGGCTCACCGCCGCCGATCACAGATCGCATCAGCCACAATCAAGCTATACCCATGCCCAGCCTAACCGACACCATCGTCGCTCCGATCACCGGCAATCAGCCCGCCGCGGTTGCGATCGTGCGACTTTCGGGGCCTCAGGCTTGGGAAATCGGAAGCAAGGTGTTTGAGCCTTGGCCGGCCAAGGTCGAGGAGCGAAAGGCAGTCTATGGAAAAGCGATCACAGGCGACGATGGGCTCATCCTCCCATTCGCCGAAGGCAAGAGCTACACCGGCGATGCAACGGTCGAGTTCCAGATTCACGGCTCCCTGGCATCCGTTCAAAACCTGGTCCAAGCCTGTATCGATCATGGTGCGCGTATGGCTGACCCCGGTGAATTCACGCAGCGAGCCTTCCTGAACGGCAGAATCGACCTCACCCAGGCAGAAGCGGTCAAGGATCTGATTGAAGCTCGCACCGAGGCACAAATCCGTCATGCCGCCCTTGTGCGAGATGGCGCGCTCCAAGATGCGGTGCGAGAGCTTAGCAAAGAGGCTTTGGGCGTTCTTGCCGCCATCGAGGCCAGCGTTGATTTCAGCGAGGAGGTTGGACCGGTCAACCGCACCGACGCAACATTCAAGCTGGTGCACATTCGTAGCGGAATCGACCGGCTGTTGAACACCGCCGAAGGCGGTCGCATTCTTCGCCAAGGTCTGAAGATCGCCATCGTTGGTCCCCCGAACGCAGGCAAGTCTTCCCTTCTCAACGCCCTTGTTGGCACTGACCGCGCTATCGTCACCGACATCCCAGGCACAACCCGCGACTATGTGGAAGAGGAGATCATGCTGGGAGGACTTCCCTGCGTGCTGATCGACACTGCTGGCCTGCGCGAAACGGACGAAACGGTTGAAAAATTAGGCGTCGAGCGAAGCCTGACGCTTGCAGAGAAAGCCGACTATGTTTGGTATGTCTATGACGGATCGCTTGGCCTCACGGCTGACGACCGCGCCTTTGTCGACCAGCTGCAACGTCCGAGTTTGCTGATTGCCAACAAGTCCGATCTGGTCTTTGAAACGATCCCTGCTCTTGCCGTTTCCGCTGCCCAAAGATCAGGCTTGCAACAGTTGCACAGCTGGGCTCGCTCTCTGCTCGAATCAGCCGAGCAGCATTCGCGAGTGCTGATCAATCCCCGCCACGAAACCCACCTGGAGCGCGCCCGCAGCGCAATTACGACAGCCCTGGATACGCTCGATGCAGAAGAGATTCCCGACGACCTTGCCGCCGTTGGACTGCAGGAGGCTATCCAAGCCCTGGGCAAAATCACCGGCGAAACCGCCAGCGAGGATATGATTGACCGCATCTTCAAAGACTTCTGCATTGGAAAGTAGAAATCAGTTTGCTCTTAGCAATCCAAGCATTTGAAAATAGCGCATAGCCTTTCGCTGGCGGACTACCAATATTGTGAAACAGACAATTGTAGCTAAGACAGAAGGCCAAGCAAAAATATGGAAGTCTAACTGCTGGTCAGTTCGCTGTGCGAGAAATACAAGTGCGCTGAACGCTATGACCCCAGTGCACGCCAGCAGTCCCATTCCCAGTATCCGCCATTGCTTCTTAGAGTCAAACCAATACTCGTCCTGAATATCACGTGGAAAGATAGCCAGTCGCTCTAATTCCGCAGGCTGAGACTGCCATAGAGCGGCTTCTTCATAGAACTTAGTCCCCGGAATAATGTTCTCGCTTTGCACGGGATAGTCAACCCATACGCCAAACTCTGGTGTAACCACAGAGAATCCCTTGTCCTTTACCTTCACAACACGGTTATCTGGTGAAGCAGGCACCACTAGGTTGCCCCTCAACCCTCGGAAATACAGATTAGCCCCTTCAATCCAAAGCCATCCGGAATCCTTGCCGGTCAAAAAACCATCCCTCTTAAGCTCAATCTGAACGCGCAGTGGATTGGGTACCTCGGGTTTAAGCCGCTCGAACTCAGCGTTGAAGAGTTGCTGTTCCTTCTCATATTTGCTGGCAAAGAGCGGATACATGACAGCCATCAAGATCAAAGCTACAGCGGCATAGCTGATTCCAGCCAAAGCTGGAGTTAGACCGTAGATTCGTGAGAGTTTCCCGGAAATAGGAATAAGGGCCACACATCCGAACGAACGAAATGCCATTGCGCGCAACTTGCGCTCAATCTCTGCCAAATGCTTTGGCTGAGGGCTCCATATTTGACTCTCAATACTCTGCTCAGCCATCGCCTCTCCAGGTGTCGAAGGGCTATCAAAGTCTACTACCGATTGCCTGCAAGCCTCAACCGACGCTCACGAAACTTCTGGGCTCGCGAACTTGCTCCACACCAGACAAAAAAAGCTACACCGAGTCCGATGATGGCAAACACTCCCCAATGAAGCAGGAAGTCACGCATGGATGCACCCTTGCCAAGGCTGTCTTCGAGGCAATTCATAAGCATCCAAAGGGCGATGCCAGACTGGAACGCAAGGCTCCATAAGAGCATGTGCCTATTCACGTTCTGGGTTTGCCAGTATTCGAGCTGAACATCCTCAGGATAGATGCACACGCTGCGCGTCACCTGCCCTTTCAAACCTTCCCAACGCTTAAAGATTGACGCAACTCTTTGAGGCGGCACTTCCACTTCACCTTTCGGCTCCATGAAAAACTCCAATGTCACCCCAGGTTCGCGAACTTCGACTTCCCAGGTGCCCTTTTCTGAACGCAGGTGTTCTCGGATATCGCTAGCCTTGTTTGCCGTAAGGCGAATCTCGCACCGCAGTCCAGAAAACCGCAACAACGGTCCCTCAAACCAGAGCCAGCCTTGGTCTTCACCCGTCTGAATTCGATCTTGATTCACCGCCAGTTTGACAAAGTACGCCTCAATCCTTGCTGGCCTCAGTTTCTCAAGCTCAGCCTGTCTCTGCCGGTTCTGCCTATTCAAAATGCGTTGACCCAAAAACGCACCCACAAGAATCAGTGCGGTCGGAGTCAGCCAGACCCACGGCTGATAGGCATCCAATTTGATGAGGTACTTGAGGAATTCCGCAACTGCTGCGCCGTAAGGGGCGGCACCAATGACCAGCTGTTCCTTCGTCCAGCCGCTCAGCAAGAAGCTGAACGCTGGGATTGGGCTCGGTTGCCAAACGGTGGGCTGGTGACTGTCCATCATGCGGTCAACATCCGGCGTCTTGTGCGCCAGCCTCGATAGAGGTTCCCAAAAGAGGTCAGAGCGACGCCCCCAAAGATCCATCCTATCAGTGTCATAGATAGCTTTAACTGGCTCGTATTCAACGACGGGTTGTCATAACAGATTATCGACCACATGACGAATCCAAGCACGCACCCTGAGGCAAGCTCATGAAGGAAGAGCTTCCAGTCGAATCTGCAGTCCTCCTGAACGTCCATCGGCAACACTATAGTGTCCTCATAGTCCCGGTCAACCGTCGAGCGCACCAGCTTCGGTGGCTTAGCGATTTCACGCAGTCGCGTGAATGCACCTCCTGAATCGACAAAATCAAGCCTGACCGACGCCCTCGTATCCGGCAGCTCAACCTCACAGCGCAAGCGATCGCCAAGCCAGCTTCGGCGTAGTTCCGCATTGGTAATCAAGCACCTTGGAACGGCAACCCTTGATCGCAGTCCAACAAACTCAAGCCCCTGATGATCGCAGGAAAACCATCCTTCATCTTCGCCGGTTACAACACCGTCCTGTCGGATAGTCACGCGGACCTGAGCCGCTGATGACCGCTTAGGACGGAGTTGCCTAATCCGTGTAGTGTTCTTGTCACTCAGAACTGGAAGGCTGCGGATACAAACCCTTAGCATTGAATAGCCAGTGATGACGACGGCGAACACAAAAGCCTGCATCCATTCCGACTCGCCCTTCCGATCGATCTGCCACCCAAAAAGCCCGCCAAGGCTGATAAAAAGCAAGAATGCATTCACATCCCAGCGGTCAAGCGCTTCGCGCCTGCGCTTGTTTGCTGGCATCTTCACCCAGGAATCTGCTGTTGGCTCGACCATTTCCACCGTTACAATATTAGTACGAACTGACCAAGACTGAGGTTGAATTTTCGCCGCGCCCAAGTCCCAAATTCACCAGGACTGCAACACCTCGGTGGAACTTCCGAAAATATGTAGCGTTATAATAGTTATCATAAGATCACTTGAGTCTTATAGACTCATATATGGAGAAGGGCGATGAGATTCGACAAACTCACCATCAAAGCACAGGAAGCGATTCAGGGGGCTCAGGAGATTGCATCCAACCTCCAGCATCAGACCATCGACGCGGAACACCTTCTGGCAGCGATGATCCAACAGGAAGGAGGCGTGGTCCGCTCACTGCTGGAAAAACTGAGCGTTGACGCAAATGCGGTCCTTTCCGAAGTCCAAAAGGAACTGGATAAGATCGCTAAGGTTTCGGGCGGCGCAAGCTACGGCACCAGCATGTCAGCGCGCCTCAGCCAGCTCTTTACAGAAGCTTTCAAGCTCGCCGACGCCAACGGGGATGAGTACGTCTCCACCGAGCATTTTCTGCAAGCATTGGCGAACGACACCGGTCCGGCTGGGAAGATTCTGAAAACCTGGGGAGTGACAGCAAAGGAGCTGGAAAGCGCGGTCGAAGACCTGCGCGGAGGCCGAAAAGCGACCGATCCCAATGCCGAAGACCGCTATAAAGCACTTGAGAAGTACGGCATCGACCTGACAGCCAAAGCTCGCATGGGCAAGCTGGACCCCGTTATCGGGCGCGACGAAGAGATTCGCCGTGTGATCCAGGTGCTCAGCCGACGCACAAAGAACAACCCGGTGCTCATCGGTGAGCCTGGCGTTGGCAAGACCGCCGTTGTGGAAGGCCTCGCCCAGCGCATCATCGCTGGCGATGTACCCGAAAGCCTTCGCGACAAGTCAATCATCGGGCTTGATCTGGGCGCGATGGTCGCGGGTGCAAAGTACCGGGGTGAATTCGAAGACCGCCTCAAGGCCGTCCTCGACGATATCAAGCACGCCGAAGGCCGCGTGATCCTCTTTATCGACGAGTTGCACACCCTTGTGGGTGCAGGCAAGGCCGAGGGCTCCCTCGACGCGAGCAATATGATGAAGCCGATGCTTGCGCGCGGTGAACTGCGGTGTGTGGGAGCGACCACCCTCAACGAGTATCGCCAGTATGTCGAAAAGGACAAAGCGCTTGAGCGCAGATTTCAAAGCGTTTATGTAGGCGAACCGAGCGTTGAAGAAACGATTTCCATCCTGCGCGGGCTCAAGGAGCGCTACGAGATTCACCACGGCGTCCGCATCACAGACTCCGCAATCGTCGCTGCCGCAACCCTGTCCCATCGTTATATTGCCGACCGCTTCTTGCCGGACAAGGCGATCGACCTCGTCGATGAATCTGCCTCGCGGCTAAAGATGGAGATCGACTCCGTTCCGCAAGAGATCGACGAAGTTGAACGCCAGATCATGCAGCTAGAGATCGACCGCGAAGCTCTCCGCAAGGAAGATGACGAGCCCAGCAAAGAACGACTGAAAGCCACTGAAAAGAAGCTCGCCGAGCTTCAAGAGAAGGCCGTGGGTATGCGGGCTGTCTGGCAGAACGAAAAAGAGAAGATTGAAACGGTTCAAAAGATCAAGCAAGAAATCGAAACCCTCCGCGGCGAGCTGCAGAAGGCCGAGCGCGACGCTGACTGGGCCAAGGCCGCCGAGATTCAGCATGGGCGCATCCCCGCTCTTCAAAAGCAGCTTGAAGAAGAAACCAAGGAGCTGGAGAAACTTCAGTCTGGCGGCAAGATGCTGAAGGAAGAGGTCGACAGCGAGGACATCGCGGAAGTGGTCAGTCGCTGGACCGGCGTCCCCGTCAGCAAGTTGCTCCAGGGTGAGATGCAAAAGCTCCTCACGATGGAAGATTTCTTGCGCAAGCGAGTGGTCGGACAGGACGAAGCTTTGCAGATTGTGAGCGACGCGATCCGCCGCTCACGCAGCGGCATCGCCGACCCCAACCGCCCGATCGGAAGCTTCCTGTTCTTGGGGCCGACCGGCGTCGGCAAAACCGAAACGGCAAAGGCCCTCGCCGAGTTTATGTTCAACGACGAACGCAGCGTCGTGCGCATCGACATGAGCGAGTATGGTGAGAAACACTCGGTGTCCCGCCTGATCGGTGCCCCTCCTGGCTATGTGGGCTATGAAGAGGGTGGCCAGTTGACTGAAGCCGTGCGTCGAAGGCCGTACAGCATTGTCCTGCTCGACGAGGTTGAGAAGGCGCATCCCGAAGTCTTCAACGTCCTTCTGCAGCTGCTCGATGACGGTCGCCTCACCGACGGTCAAGGCCGAACGGTGGATTTCAAGAACACCATCGTCATCATGACGAGCAACCTTGGCTCGCACCACTACGGCGACCCGCTGAGTTCAGAAGTCAAGTTTGAGGAGATCAGGCAGAGGATCATGGACGAAGTGCGTCTTGCCTTCCGCCCCGAGTTCGTGAACCGACTGGATGACCTGATCGTCTTCCGACCGCTCGGCGTCAACGAGATCAAGCAGATCGTGAAGATTCAGCTCGGACTGCTCGCCGATCGTCTGAAAGATCGACGCATCGAGCTCACTCTTTCGGATGCGGCAGCCGCTGAGATCGCCGTCGTCGGGTACGACCCAGTCTATGGTGCACGTCCGCTCAAGCGAGCGATCCAAAACCGAATCATGAACCCTCTGGCTCAGAAACTCCTAAGCGGTGAAATCCACGATGGCACCAGCCTAACCGTGGACTACCAGGGCGGGGAGTTCGTGTTTGCGGTCAAAACGGCGACCAACAAAGTGTAAGCGACCCTCGCTTGAGGGGCAGAGAATGTCTCTGACTCAATCAGAGGCATTCTCTACTTTTTCGCCCAATGCCCCCGGATGCGAGACCAGCGGGTCACAAAGTAAACTGTGACCAATCAACACAGGCCACAGGAGTCCTATCAATGCCCCGATATCACGCACTCGGTCAACTGCCACGCAAGCACCATATCCAGTTCCGCAAGCCCGACGGCTCCCTCTATCCTGAAGAGCTGTTCAGCACACGCGGGTTCGACGGCCCGATGACGACGATCTACTATCACTATCGTCCGACCGAGGTCTCAAGCTGGGAAGATATGGGTTCGGTTAAGGTCGAATTCCTTGAGGACGAACCACTCCGCCACCGCCACGTCAAAACAGCCCAAATGCAGCCCAAGGGCAACGCGATCACCGGGCGCGTGCCGCTGTTCGGCAACAGCGAAGTGATCTGGTACCAAGCGCTCGTCAACGAGCCGATGCCCTGGTTCTATAAGAACGCCGAAGGCGACGAATGCCTCTTCATCCATGATGGTTCAGGCAAGCTGGTTTCGATGCTGGGCGTCATCGACTTCAAGCCGGGCGACTACCTTGTCATCCCGCGCGGGCTCATCTGGAAGATCGAATTCGACAGCTACCCTGTGCGCATGATCGCGATTGAAAGCCACGGCCCTATCACCACGCCGCGACGCTACCGAAACGAATACGGGCAGTTCCTGGAGCACGCGCCGTATAAAGAGCGCGACTTCCGACCGCCGCATGAGCTGATCACCGACGACCGCCGCGAAGAGCATCAGGTTGTCATCAAGGCTCGCAACCATCACATGCTTTACACTTATCCGTTCAGCCCGCTGAACGTGGTGGGCTGGGATGGCTATTGCTACCCCTACGCCTTCAGCATCCACGACTTCCAGCCGATCACGGGCCAGATTCACATGCCGCCGCCCATTCACCAAACGTTTGCCGCGCCGGGATTTGTCATCTGCTCCTTCTGTCCGCGCATGCTGGACTACCATCCTGAAGCCATCGTCATCCCGTACAACCACTCAAATGTGGATTCGGACGAAGTCCTGTACTACTGCAATGACAAGTTCGGCAGCCGCAAGGGCATCGAAGAGGGATCGATCACGCTTCACCCGCTGGGTATCCCGCACGGGCCTCAGCCGGGAGCCGTCGAAGCGTCCATCGGCGCAACAAAGACGGAAGAACTCGCAGTGATGCTGGATACCTTCAACCCGCTCAAGCTCACCAAGCAAGCTCTGGAGATCGAGGATCCCGACTACTGGAAGAGCTGGCAGACGCGCTGATTGGCGCAGCAAGGCAGGTAAAGAGTAAGGCAGTAAGGGGTAAGGGCGGGAAATCTTTTAAGCGCTCTTGCCTCTTACTTCTTACTCGCTCAATCAATCCTTACTCTTTAACCTTTACTATCCTTACCACCTGCCAACGTCCATCCCCTACTTCTTCCCTTCCAAGAAGTTGCGAGCCGTCGTAAAGTATCCAAAGATATCCCCGCGCCAGCCGTGCCCGCCGGAATACGTCTGGTATAGCACCTTCGCGCCTTTGCGCTGGAAATAGTCTTTGGCCTTTTCAGCTTGAACAATCGGGATGAAGTCCTCGGGCGAATGCATGATCATGATCGGGAAGCCATTCAGATCGCCTTCGTTCTGAGGAATCAGCCCATCGTTGAAGATCGCCATGGAGATGAAGGCTCCAGTGACCGACTTCGTCTTGCCCAGCAGATAGGGATAGATTCCCGGACCGCTGGAAGACCAGCCGCAGATGAAGACGCTCTTGGCGTCCACCTTATGCTTCTTTTTGACGTCAGCGATCACATCCTCGATGAACTCCTCCGTCTTGAACTTCATTCCAACCACGGGGATTTGCGCAGTCGGCCAGACGATCCAGTTTTCGGTATCCATCTGCCAACGTCGGGCCACCAGCTGAACCAGCAGATAGTCGTTGCCCAAGGAGTTGCGAAGCACCCGCTTCAAGAACGGATGGAAGTCCGCGCTGCCATCCCCGCCGGGAAGCACGATGAACAGTTTCTGTCCCGCCTCCGGCATCTTTGAACCGGGCAACGGACCGCTAACGATGTATCGTTTGTCGCGATCTCCGCCCACAAAATTGTTCGTGGTGGGAATGTCATCAACGTCTGCACCTCCAGGAACCCGCTCATTCCCAGGCTTCTTCGGACCCATCTTGACCTGCGGCAATGCGCCAGTTGGAGCGTCGTCCTTATAGCGGCCCTTGTTTGTCTCCCACCAGCTCTTCCACCAAGGTCCGTCGTGCGACTTCTCATACTGAACGCCCGCCAAATGAGACATGGCCTCACCCATTGGTCGAAGCGTGTCCTGCGTGTTGTCAGCCACCATCACGGCCACAAGCGTGGGAACCCCTTGGACCGCTCGCATCATCACCAGACGCAGCATAATGCTGTCCATCTTCTCCACTTCGCCGGCCTTGATAGCCTTATCTAAGTCGGCCAGAGCCAATTCCGGCTTGTCGGTCGGCTTGTAGCCTGCGCTTTTGGGAAGATCGGGAATCTTCAGGCTGCGCACATTCTCAGCGAATCTTTCCTTATTCTTCTCCCACCATGTTCGCCACCAAGCTCCATCATGCGAATCTTCATACCGAACGTCCGTGAGTGGTCCGAGCCCAAAGTGTCCAACTTCATATACAGTCTCGTAGCCGTTGTGCGATTCAATGATGGCGATCAGGAATGGAATTTTCGTCTGATCTCTATAGCTCGCGATGGCCTCGGCTAGCTCCATCACCCCCATGAGCTCGACCGATTTAGAGGTGACCGATTTCAGTTCGCTGCAAAGCTCTTCCAGCGCCCAAGGCTGTTTGACATCGCCAAGAGCTTTGATCGCCGCGGCTTTCACTCGAATGCGCTCATCCTTGAGCAGTGGCAGGAGCCGGGTGCGTACAAAGGATTCATCAGGCTTGCCAAGCACCAACAGACCTTCGAGAGCGCGCTGGGCTACATCGGAAATCTCCTGCTGGCCGAGAATCTTGATGACCACGGAAAGCGCGCGAGGCTGCGCCTTCGCTTGCCGAATCGAATCGATCTCACAAAGCTGCAACAGGCTGTCCAGCTCCTTCCCAGTTGCGGTATTCAACCTTTGCACATAGACTTCGAGCGAGTCGTTCCGAGCATCTGCAACGGATTTTTCCAAGTTCTTTTTGGCCCACGGCGCGTACTTTGAAAAATCGAGGCTGTAGTCCTCGAAGGCGATGCCTTTCAGATAGATGATCGACCAACCCTGAACATCTGTGGAACTGTCCTTCATGCCAAGATCGAGAACTTTCAGGGCGTCAACATTGCTGCTGAAGGCAAACGACTTCAGAAACTGCTGTCGGGTGGTGACGTGCGGCGCCTTCGACCAGTTCTTCTTCAGCCATTCATAGCCTTCATGTCCGGGCAGACCAGCGAGCTGATCTCCCAATGCGGCGGCTCCTCTCCAATCGTCCTTCGTGAGCTTTGCAAGCCTCTCGTCAAGGGTGTTCTGGCCCGTTTGGGGCACACCTGCGACAAGCAGAGACATAGCAACGACAAAACACGTCCAAAGTGTCTTCATAGGTTCTCCTTGATGTTTGTGGCTAATTCGACATCCAGCGCGCTTCGATGTCGTCGTACCAGACCTTGCCAGGTCCATAAATCTGAGGGGCAATCACGACCTCTGTCGTGCGATCAGGAATCTCTACAACCGCGCCAACTCTCTTCCAGGCTTGAGTTACGGGCAGGTCGCCGTACTCTTCAGCCCCGATATAGGCCACCCATGCATGCGACTGGACTCCTTCAGGGGTGAGGAACTGAACGTCAAGAACGGTCTTGTATGCCTTCTCAGTCTTGACCCACGCCCACACACCGATCTTCTTGCTTTTGCCATCCCACGCAATGCGCTGCCGCCATTCCGCGATGGGGAAATAGCGATCGGCGGTCTTAAAGATGGCAATAGATGAAGATCCGCTGCGTGCAACATTGCGATCCCACAGATAGCGCACACCATCGATCCGTTCACCCGTTTCCCAACCATCCACGGTTTCCGATCCTTTTTCAAAGCTAGGATTCTTCACGAGCGTCTTCTCTGCTGGCGACGCCGCAGACAGTTGCCACGGAAGCATGACGGCAACCGGGATGAGGAGCCAAGCTTCATTCAGCCGACGGTCTGGACGCCCCAACTGAGACAGCCGCGCTTTGAGCGTGTGAAAGCTTGCAGTCGCACCGATAGCCTGAATGGCGGGCTCTGGAGCGTTCTGAACAACCACACGCAGAAGAAGCTTCTTGTAAGCGATAGCATCCGAACCAATCATCGACAGCGCTGCCGCATCCGCGGCGGCCTCCCTTTCTGTTTCCCAGGCTCTTGCGGCCCAGAGCGCGGGCGGGAAAAACCAGAACAGCACCTTGACGCCGATGGGGACCAGCCCCAAAAGCACATCGCGGCTCTTCACATGCGCGAGTTCATGGGCGAAGGTCAGGCGTCGCTCTTCTTCCGAAAACTGTTCCGAAAAGCCCGAGGGCACCACAACCGTCGGTCGCAACAGCCCAACCAGAAATGGGGAGCCAGGAAGCGCGCTTTCAATCAGCTTGGGCGGATGGGAAAGCCCCATTTCGATGGCAATTTCGTGCAGCTCGCCTGAGATGGTTGCGTTTTGCAACATCCTCCCCTTCTTCAGAATTTGCTTCAGCCGCCAACTGTCCATCGCGAGTCGCACAATCTGCACGGCGACTCCTGCCAGCCAAACCCAGAGCAGGATATTCAGTACCAGAGACGCATCAGCAGCGTGGCTCGCCCTCGCGGCAACATCAGTCTGCTGAGGCACAGAGGCTGGGACAGGCTTGATGAGGGGACCAGCCCAGCTCTCCGGCACACTTACTGGGATGCGCAATCCCCAATAGGTCGCAAAACTCGATAGAAAGACTAGACAAGCCAGCCACCAAGTGTGCTTCTGTACACTTGGCCTTGCCCCCCGAAAGATCCTAAAAAGGCCCCAGACCAGGGTGACGGCAACGGCCCCGCGGAGCAAGGAGATGGCGAGGACCTCAAGCATCCTTTTGCCTCTTCTCGATCTCATCGAGGGCCTTTCTCAGTTCGGCAAGCTCCTCTGGAGAGAAGCCTTCAGAGTTGGAGAGAAATGCAGAAAACGGCGACAAGGAGCCGCCGAGAGTCTTGTGCACAAACTGCCCAACAAGGCTTTCCATCACATTCTCCGGCTCAGCGATCGCTGAATAGACATAGCCGCCTGCGGTGTCTTCCCTCGTGAGAAAGCCCTTCTGCCGCAATCGTTCCATGACCGTCAAGATCGTCGTCCGCGCAAGGCCTGAGATCGCACCATAGCCATCCGTGACTTCACGCGATGTCACCGGCTGATGCTCTGAGATATATCTCAGGAGTTCCAGTTCTTGATTGCCCAGCTTCATTCTTCATTCCAGCGCAGACGGACTACATTTGTAGACTGTCTACATCTGTAGTATAGACGCACTTGCCCAGAAACCGGTTCGGTATTTTTCACAAATCGCAGCGTTGCGTTTTGCAACAATCCATTTCGACCCGATGCGGACCCGTTTGACCTGTCTCCCGGCAAGGTCAATCGCATAATAGTTGCAAGATGCAACAATCTCCCGAACCGCTTGAGGTCGATATCGTCCGGCGTTCAACGCGGGAGATTTTGCGCGGGCTTGGCATGATTGGGAGCCAGTCCGATGCCAACGGACTGACGCTCACACAGCTTCATATTCTGTCTGAGATCGACAAGGATGCCGAAATTACAGGAGCCCGCCTTAGCTTCCTCTTAAACCTCGACCGAAGCACGATCAGCCGCACTCTGCGGGGAATGATCGGCATGGGGCTCGTCACGAAGATAGAAGATCCCGCTGATCGCCGTCTGCAGAGACTGGGAATTACACCCGCCGCCAAAACCCTCCTTGAAGACGCACGCGGATACTCCAAGCGGCAGATCCACGAAATCCTCTTTCACCTCAGCCCCGATGAACGCAAGGCAGTCATCTGTGGGCTTGAACTTTATGCGGGCGCGATTCGAAAGGAACAGCACCTTGAAGCTTTCACATTCCGAATGATCGAGCCCAGAGACAACCCCAAAATGGCGAAGATATGCCGTGACACGATGCTGACTTTTGGGGTGAGCGGTTGCAACAGCTCGGCATCAGACCCAGAAATGGACAACCTTAGCGAGGCCTATTCTGCGCCCAACTCAGAATATTGGGTCATCCTCCACGGTCGTAAGCTTGTTGGGGGCGGAGGGTTTATGCAGCTGAAAGGCGGAGATAGAACTGTCTGTGAGCTTCAAAAGATGTACTTCACCGAGGAAGTTCGCGGGATGGGACTCGGCAACCGCCTCTTGCGGCTGTTGTTGGAGCGCATGCAGGCATGCGGCTATAAGGCATGCTATCTGGAAACGGTTGAAGCCATGACGTCAGCCCAACGACTCTATGAAGCCTTTGGCTTTGAGAGGCTGAAACAACCGATGGGCAACACTGGACACAGCGTCTGTAACGTCTGGTACGCGAAAATGATCAGGGATTGACGATTCGCGATTGCAGATTGACGATTGATGCTTGTGCCCAATCGACAATCCTTGCTTATTCTCCGCTGACTGCAGCATCGCCAGCTTCAACCTTCGGCTTCTTCATCTCGTAGATGACGGCCCCGATAATCATGAGAACCGAGAGTCCGGCAGCATAGGGCAAGGCGGGCTTGACGAATTTCAGGAATTCGAAACCGACCCAAAGCAGGACTGTGGCGACGAGTCCGATGATTCCCCAGCGAAGAACTTTGTTGTTTGGCATGCCAGTTTCATCCTATCACGAACTGGCTGCGCTTTGGGTTGCAAGCCCGAGGCGGATGGCAAAGCCAGCCTAAACTGAAAACTCGCAGCCATCCCAGCCCGGCTGGATGCCGTGCGGGTTCAAAGCCTCTTCCAGCTCTGCATGGGTGCCGTTGCCGTTGTGTGAGTGGTGTGTCGTGTAGACAGGCGATTTATCTCCGAGCGTCCCCATTTCTCGAAGTCGGTCAACGACCTCAACACAATCCTTGATGTCCAGGTGTCCCCAGTATTCCGTCGGAACAAAGCCCTCAGTGCACTCAATGACCAGGCCATCCAGCTTAACCGACTTGAGGAAGTCCCAAGTCTCCCCTCGCCAAACGCCGGTATCTGTTGCATAAAGCAACTTCTTCCCGTCTGACTCGATGATGAAGTTATGGCTATCCTGCTCCAGATCGTGGTACGCATGGATCGGCGTGACCTGATAGGCGCAAAATGCAACAGTCTCAAAGCTCCTGAGACGCACCACTTCCATCGGCCATTCTGGATACTCGCTCTCGATCGCCTCGCACATCGTTTCGTTTGCATAGATCGTGAACGGCAGCTGCTCCAACTCCGTGAACGGATACAGCGCGTACTGAATCTCTTCCAGAGCAAAGTGGTCTGCGTGGTTGTGGGTCAGCAGGAGAGCGCACCAGTCCAGAGCGCTCAATCCATCGCGCTGAAGATGCATCAGGGTTTCGGGCGGCAGGTCGATTTTCAGACACCCGTCGATCAGGGCGGCGCTGCGGGTTCGGATGTCCTTTCCGCGATGCTCGCGCGCATGACGGCTCACCCGGTCCTTGCTGAACATTCCGGGAATGCCGTCTGCCGCACCTGTACCCAGGAGTCGAATCTTCATCTTAAAAGTCTTCGAACGACCACATTACGAGTCCGCTGAGAAGCTTTGGATAGTAGTAGGTGCTCTTTTGGGGCATCTTTTCACCGCCAAGTGCAATCACCTTCATGTCTTCCACACTCGGCGGGTTCATCAAGAAAGACGCTCCGCCTCCTTGAACCGCCGCTAAAGCTTCATCCGGATCTCGGGTGTATGAGAAGAAGTCGAGACCGCTCAGTCCCAACACTCTCTCAAAGATCACTCTATGCAGGATAGATACGTCTAAGAGCTTCAACCGGTCAGTTTCAGGACCTTCGATCCAGCCAAGAGCATCCTCAGGACGGTCTAACGTGAGCAAAAGTCCCATCCCGCCCGGTAAAGCGACGCCCAGAGCGCGCGTGTCGGGAGCTTCAAGCCTCTTCAGCTCAGACATAAGCTGATTGTTGGCAACTCTGCGTGTATTGAAGAAGGATTGGAACTTCTGATCCAGCTCCATCAGGCCGCAAGGGAGCTTGGGCACAATGCGATGGGTGGGCAGAATCACCAGGCCGGGGTCTGCCATGGAGCTGACCGCCATCATCATAAAGTCTTCAGGAATCAGGCCTTCCTTGTCGCCCAGGTTAGCTCGGAAGGTGCAAGCCGTCTCATAGCGGTGGTGACCGTCGGCAATCCAGAGCCGCTTGTCTTCCATCTGCATTGAAAAAGTGCGGCAAGCTTCCTCGTCCTGAATGAGTTCAAAGCTGTGTTCAACTCCCTCTTCCGTTGAAAAGGAGCCTACGCTAACTCCTGGTGCGCCGGAAACGGTGGACTGGATGGAGCCATCAGGGTCTTCGTAAAGTCCGTAGATAGATTCAACGTGGGTGCGTGTGGCTTCCAGCAGCCGAAGCCGGTCTTCCTTGTGCTTGGGGAAGGTCTGCTCGTGCGGAAGCACTACGCCTTTCTCGTACGGCTCAGTCTTCAAAAGCACCACAACCGAAGTTCGCGTCAGCTTTTCTGGCTCTCCGGGAACGTTGAATTTCTGAACGTAGCGGTAGAAAGTGGGCTTGCTTTCAAGCTCCAGGACGCCCTCTCTGCGCCAATCGGCGAGCCGAGACGCGCTTCGCATGTACTTGATGAACTTGCTGCGGTCGTCGTCCTGTGATTCGGGAAGGGTAATTTGCACAACGTTGTGCTCGTTTTGGGCTGCGTATTCATCGCGCTGAGCCTGCGAGAGTACATCGTAAGGCGGAGCCACCAAGCTCGCCAACTCTCCGGCTTTAGCTCCATATCGCAGCCCCTTGAACGGTCGAATCTGAGCCATTGCAACGCCATTGTACCAACGGACTTTAACTTCGACTGGTAAACTCGCCTCGTGGACGCCGAAACCCTGCTTTGGTCCTACCGGGACCTAACAGACAGGCGTTTGCACGAACTCCTCCCTCCCGCAACGCAGGCGCCCTTTGAGCTGCATGAAGCGATGCGCTATTCCGGGGCGGCGCCGGGCAAACGTCTTCGCCCTGCTCTCTGCATGGCCTCCGCCGAAGCCGTCGGCGGAAAGGCTGAGGACGCGGTCGATGCAGGCTGTGCCATCGAGCTGGTCCACGCCTTCTCCCTGATTCACGACGATCTCCCTGCCATCGACAACGATGTTTTGCGCAGAGGGTTGCCGACCTGTCATGTGAAGTTTGGCGACGCTATCGCGATCCTGGCGGGAGATGCTTTGTTTTCGCTCGCGTTTGAAATCCTGAGCCACACACACGGTGAGCCTGCACGCGTCCTGCGGTGCATCCAGATCTTGGGGCGGGCCTCAGGGTCGAGCGGTCTCGTCGGCGGCGAGGTTCTGGATGTTCTGAGCGAGGGCAAGCCCGCAACCGCTGACCTGATTGAGCGCATCCATAGGCAGAAGACCGGAGCACTGATCGCGGCGAGCTGTGAAATCGGCGCCCTACTCGGTGGCGCAACCGATGCTCAAGCCGCAGCGCTTGATCGGTTTGGGCAAAAGATCGGTTTAGCTTTTCAGATTGCGGACGATCTCCTCAACGAGACCTCAACCCCAGAAAAGCTGGGCAAGTCTGCGGGCTCTGATCGCGAGAGGCAAAAGGCCACCTATCCGGCTGTTTATGGGCTTGATGAAACCCGTCAGCAAGCAAGCAGGCTGGTAGAAAGCGCGCTGACTGAGCTGCCGCATGATATGGCGGATTCGGAGAGGCTGAATACCCTAGCTTGGTACGCCGTGAATCGTTTAAGCTAAGGGCGGTCGTCCTTATCTTCGGATATGCGATACCTTACTCTAATTGCAGCGTCGGCGTTGCTGGCTGGCGCGCTTGTTGGTTGCAGCAAGTCTGACAGTGCGATGTCGTCCGACAATAAGTCGCAAGGCGGCTCTGGTGCAACGGCAAGCAACACCTCTGACGATAGCCTGGTCGGTACCTGGCAAGGTGAACTGAAGATGCCGGAAGCCAGCAAAGACGACCCTGGCGCGGCTATGGCGAAAGGCCTTGGAGACATGATGGCTGGCATGATGAACCTGGAGATTCACAAGGACCAGAAGTTCACGATGTCCATGATGATGATCCCGATTGATGGCAGCTACACCCGCGAAGGAAACACGCTGACGCTTACCCCTGAGAAGATCATGGGGATGACTCCAGAAGAATTCAAGAAGACCCAGTCCAAGAACAATCCTGCGGCATCGACTGAGGATATGTCCAAGCCAATGAAGATGGTTCTGTCGGAAGACGGCAAGGAGCTTGCCCTCGAACCGGAGAAAGGAAAGGAAAGCCAAGGTTCAATGGTCTTTAAGAAGGGTGAGCCCAAGCCCACAAAGGAAGTTGTCTCCAAGGTATCCGGCGATGTTGAGACCGGGCTCGTTGGCAGCTTCAAGGCCGATCTGAGGGTCGACGAATCGAAGATCACAGCGAAAGAGAAGGAAGAGCTTCCAATGGTAAGAGGCATGCTGAGCAGCTCTAAGCTTGACCTGCTTGCCGACAAGACCTTCACCATCTCGCTGGTTGTCAAAATGCACGGCGACTGGTCGGTGGACGGCGATGTGCTGACGCTTGACATCACGGGCGTTGACGGTATGCCGGGCGGCAAATCTAGCAGCAAGGAAGAGCCTATGAAGTTCAAGATTCTGGATGGTGGAAAGACGCTTCACATCATTCCAGGCAAGAACGACAAGAGCCAGTCTGACGCGGTGCAGAACTCCCTTTACTTCGTCAAGCAGTAGCCCTGCATAAATCAAGAAAAGAGGCTGATCGGGAACCCGATCAGCCTCTTTTCTTTGTATCTCAGCCCTTGAGAATGTCGGCGTAGACAGCTGGGTCACAGTTGCCGCCACTGATCACACAGACCACTTTCCGGCCCCTGAATAGCTCAGGAGCCACCATGAGCGCACCTACTCCAAGAGCACCCGTCGGCTCAGCCTTCAGATTTGCGAGAAGAAACAGATCGCGGGTTGCCTGTTTGATCGTCTCCTCTGGCACTTCGACGACTGTCTTCAGTCCATCCTTCAGGAATTCGTAGTTCAGGTTGCCGAGGCTTATGGTTCGTGCGCCGTCAGCAATCGAAGGCGGCTCAAACTCATTCGCAATCAGTTTGCCCTCTTTGAGCGAACGCGATGCATCGTTGGCCATTTGAGGCTCTGCCGCAATAATGTCGACTTCCCTGCCAGCCTCGCGGAAACCGAGCACCAGTCCAGAAGTCAGACCGCCGCCGCCTACGGGGGCGACCACCGTATCGAAGTCCAATCCGCTCTCATGAAGCTCCCACGCGAGGCTCGCGTTGCCCTGAATATCCAGGATGTCGTCAAACGCGCTGCCAATGTAGGCTTCGGGATGCTCAGCAGCCAGCTCGGCAACTCGCTGAGCGCGGCTCTTGATGCGAGTATCGACCAAGTCGGCGATTCCACCAAACTCTCGCACGCTGTCCACCTTCACCTGTGCGGAAGTGGATGGCATCACCAAGATCGCCTTCTTCCCAAGCAGCTTGCAGGCATAGGCGAGCGCCTGGGCAAAGTTGCCGGAAGAGGATGCGATGATCGTGTTCTGCGAAACGTTCGAGGCGAGGTTATAGGCAGCCCTAAACTTGAAGCTGCCTGTGTGCTGGAATGTTTCGCTGGCGAGGATGACATCGAGGCCGAGCGCTTCACGCAGTCGGGTTGCATCGACGATCGTCGTGTGACGCACCATCTGGCGCGTGGGAATCGGTGACTGCGTTTCAGGCATTGCGTTAAGCTATTATGGACGGGAACCTTTGCAATTTGCCTCAACCTCATAGGACGCAAATGCGTCTTGGATGTGAAGATGAAAAGAAATCAGGATCCGACTGAGAAGAGCGAGAAGATCGTCGGCTGGCTTATTTTCGGCGGTGTGATTGCTGTCATTCTTGGCATCATCCTTACCTGGCTGCTTTATCTGGGTGGCACAGTGCGGATTATGGCTACCGACGGCAAAGATCCGGGCATGTACGCACTGCGCGGCCTTGGACCTCTTTTGGTTATCGCTGGGCTCGTCTCTTCTGTGACAGGCATCTTGATGGGATGGCACAGGGCCAAGCGACCGGAGTCTGGCAAGGGCGTCCAGCAGATCGATCCCAACACAAGGGTTGTGGGCAAGTTCGCCTTTCGAGAGGGCGAAATGCTGACCTCCGACTGGCAGTGGGAGGGGATCGACGATTGCGAGTTCTACGTCAAGCTTGAGATGAGCACCGGGCGAGTCATGGAGTTCCAGTGCTCAGAAGCCGTGTTCGCGAATTGCGGCGATGGTTTGCGAGGCGAGGCCACGTACGACGGTCGCTGGCTGGGTCGGTTTGTGGCTTATGTAGGGCATCCAGCCGCAACAGCTGCAATGCCCCGAGACATATTCACAGACAAGGATTAGCCCAAGCGTTTAGAACTGGGTTCCGTCCAGTCCTAAACGCTCTGCCAGGTCACTTCGTCCAGTTCGTTCGGGATCACTACATCTTCGTGGTATGGCGTCACACGCACAACATAGCCCTTGTGCCCAGATTCAGCGCATGACATTGAGCCCGAAAAGGTGTGCCTGCTGCCCTCTCCGCTTGTCGGCTCAAGCTTCAGCGGCACGACATTCACTAGCTCGCGATTTGATCCTACATCGCCGACGAGGCTTTCAACCCGCACTTCTTCCGGCGAGAAAGCGCCTAGTTCAACCGTGGCTTGAATTTGGATCGAGGCGCCCACCGGCGTTCGTGTTGGGGCGCTGCTTATGACTTCAACAATCTGAACCTTGGGCCAGTCAGACCGCACTTTCCCTTGCCAGTCAATGGCCCGTCGAGCGCGATCAAGCCCGTTCTCAGCAAGGTGGTTGTAGCTTGCGCTGGCAGGCATATAGAATCGGCGTCCGTAATCCGCCACCATACGCCCCGTTGAAAACTGGGGCAGGAGCGTCATCATGGACCGTTTGACCATCTCCAGCCAAGCCGTCGGCACTTCCCCGCTCATGCGCGAATAGAACTTAGGTGCAATCTCGTTCTCCAAGAGCCAGTAAAGCGAACGGCTGTCGAAGAAGTCCTGCTGGCCCTGGTCGGCATAGTCGCGGCGTTCGCCGATTGCCCAGCCAACCCCAGGCGAATAGCCTTCATCCCACCATCCATCCAAAACTGAGCAGTTGAGGCCGCCGTTCGGGACAACCTTCATACCGCTTGTGCCGCTGGCTTCCATCGGGCGTCGGGGGTTGTTCAGCCAAACATCCACGCCCTGCACCAGCGAGCGAGCCACCGACATGTCGTAATCCTCCAGGAAAACAATTCGCGACCCAACGCCTTCATCCCGGATGAAGTGATAAAGCTCCTGAATCAGCTTTTTTCCGCCATCGTCTCTGGGATGGCTCTTGCCTGCGACCAGAATCTGAACGGGTCGCTCTGGGTGGAAGAGGATGTTCTTGAAGCGCTCACGGTCGGAGAGCATCAGCGTGGCGCGCTTATAGGTGGCAAATCGTCGGGCAAAGCCGATGGTGAGCACACGCGGATCAAGCACCTGTTCAAACGCACCACCTTCAGGCCTAAGACTTCCCCGATGCTCCAGCGTGCGCTGAAGCCAGGCTCGCGCATGTCTCACCAGGTCGCCTCTCTGGTTCTCCCTGACCTCCCAAAGTTCAGCGTCAGGAATGTCCAGCACGGCCTCCCAAAGGCTGGCATCCTCAGGATGTCGCCGCCAGGAAGCATCAAGATAGCGGTCGAAGAGCTCAGCCATTCGGCGGCTGATCCAGGTCAGTGTGTGAATGCCGTTCGTGATTGGCTCAATCGGGGCTTCATCCTCGGGGTAGCGAGGCCACTTAGCCTGAAACATTGACCGTGACACGCCCGCATGAAGCTTTGAGACGCCGTTGATGTAGTTGCTATGCTCGATCGCAAAGAGGGCCATGTTGAACTTCTCGCCCTCGTTGTTCGGGTCCATTTTGCCGAACGTTAGAAACTCTTCAAAGCTGATTCCAAGCGCCTGGATAGACTTTGCTGTGTAGCGCTTCAGAAGATCGTCTGGGAAAAGGTCAAAGCCAGCCGGCACAGGCGTGTGCGTTGTAAAGACGCTGCTGCTGACCACCACCTTGCGCGCTACGGAATACTCCACCTTCCGATCTTCCATGAATTGTCGGATACGCTCCAGAAGCATGAAGCCTGCATGCCCTTCGTTCATGTGGCATACAGTCGGGTTGATCCCTACAGCGCGCAAAGCACGCATTCCGCCCACGCCCAGGATCATCTCTTGGGCGATTCGCATCTCCTCATCGCCGCCGTACAGCGTGTCGGTGATCTCCTGATCGGCGGGGGCATTTTCAAGCACGTTGCTGTCGAGCAGATAGAGCTGGATCCGACCAACGTCGGCACGCCAAATCTGACAGACGATAGTGCGGTCGGGCAGATCTACGTGAATACGAATCGGCTGCTGGTCTTCGCCGCGCATCAGCGTGAGCGGCATGCGATAGAAATCGTATTCAGGATAATGCTCCTGCTGCCAGCCATCGGCACCCAGCATTTGCCGGAAGTAGCCGCGAGAGTACAGCAGGCCCACCGCCACCAAAGGCAGACCAAGATCGCTGGCGGCCTTTAGATGGTCGCCTGCGAGAACGCCCAAGCCACCGGAATAGATGGGCAGAGATTCGGAAACGCCAAACTCCGCGCAGAAGTAGGCGATCGTCGTGTCTTCCCTTCGTCCTGGATACACCTTGTCAAACCAGGTTTCTTCATCGAGATACTTCGTGAGATCGGATGCGCAAAACTGAATGTCCGAAACAATCCCTGCATCCTGTTCCAGTCTCTCCAGGCGTTCTATCGTCAGTCGATTCAACAGCTGGACAGGGTTATGCTCCACCTTGTCCCACAGAGCCTTGTCGATCTCTCGGAACAGCATCTGCGTGGCGTGATGCCAGGTCCAACGAAAGTTCGACGCCAAATCTGACAGTTGGCGCAGGCGTTGCGGAAGCTCTTGGACGACCTCAAATGAGTGTGCGTATTTCGGATGTTTCATCAGGCAAATCAGGAGTCACGAAGGAAGCTGGCGACAATGCCGAACGACCTGGCAATATTATCGGCTCGAATTCAATGTACCTTTCCTATGGCTGGGCTCGTTGGTTCTTTAAGCAACCCAAATGCTGAGACTCTTTGGGCCAATCGAGTCTTGGAGAGTCAAACTAGGGTAGAACCACCGGAGACTCATGCTGACAATCCGAGGGCTGAATGTGTTTTACGGCGCGATCCACGCGCTCATGGATGTGGACGTCGATGTTAACCAGGGGGAGATTGTCGCCATCATCGGTTCCAACGGTGCGGGCAAGAGCACTCTCTTGCGCACGATCAGCGGCATCTTGAAGCCCAAGTCAGGCACCATCCAGTTCAAAGGCGAGGATATCGCTAATATGCCTTCGCATGAGATCGTCAAGCTCGGCCTTTGCCAGAGTCCAGAGGGTCGTCGGATTTTCACCAACATGTCGGTTCTGGAGAACCTTCAGCTTGGTGCATTCATCCGCAAGGATGCGGAGGTCGGAGCCGATATGGAAGCCGTCCTCACCCGCTTCCCCCGATTGCGAGAGCGCATAAAGCAGAACGCAGGGACCCTGAGCGGCGGCGAGCAACAGATGCTGGCGATCGGTCGAGCACTCATGTCTCGCCCGCAGCTTCTTTTGCTGGACGAACCAAGCCTTGGACTTGCCCCGAACCTCGTTCGCGAGATCTTCAACATCGTTCTTGACCTCAACAAGGATGGATGCACGGTGCTGATCGTTGAGCAAAATGCCAACAAGGCGCTGGAGATTGCGCACCGGGCCTACGTATTGGAAACCGGCGAAATCGTGCTTTCCGACACTGGCAAGGCGCTGCTGAGCAATCCTAAGGTCAAAGAAGCCTATCTGGGCGGTTAAGCCAATGGCCACGGTGCGGTTTGAGCCGCTTTCTGAACAGTTCATTGCCCCGATCCTTGAGATTGAGCAAGAGGCGAATTCTGCCCCTTGGTCGGAGCGTTCTTTCCGAAACGAACTGAGCAACGCGCAAAGCGTGTTTGTCGTCGCGATTTCTGGGGGAGCCGTCGTTGGATATGGCGGAGCATGGATCGTGGTCGATGAAGCACATATCACCACAGTAGCCGTCAACAAAGACTATCGCGGGCAGGGCATCGGTGCAAAGATCATGCGCGAGCTGCTGCAACAGTCCAAGGCGCGAGGGGCATCTTGTTCAACGCTTGAAGTTCGAGCCAGCAACCAGGCTGCGATTCACCTTTATGAGAAGCTGGGCTACGTTCTGACGGCGACTCGAAAGAAGTACTACCCAGACAACAATGAAGATGCCGTCATCATGTGGATGCACGAGCTTTGAATAATTGCCTTCGGGGCAAGAGACCAAGCACTTTGAGAGGATGAGCTATGGCTAGCACACGAAAATCTGCCCGCGAAAAGCTTATGATCAACCACCAGCCCGAAGTTGAAGTGCTGGACAAGCCCTTTGGCGGCGTACCCGCCGGGGGCAGACTGTTCATTTCGACACCGATGATGGTCAAGGCTTATGTTGAAGCCATCCCGAAAGGCGAAACCCGGTCCATGGCCGATATGCGCGAAGAGTTTGCCAAGGCTAATGGAGCCGACGGCACATGCCAGCTCACCGCTGGAATCTTCGTGCGGCTGGTCACCGAAGCGGCGATGGAAGAGCTCGCCGAAGGCAAATCGCTCGCTCAGGTGAGCCCGTTCTGGCGGATTGTCGATCGAAAGTCGCCGGTGGTGAAGAAGCTGAATATCGATCCGGACTGGCTAGATCAGTTGCGGGCAAACGATGCTTCCTAAACGACATCCAAGGCTTCTTTCAAATCGCTAAGGATGTCGCGCACATCCTCAATGCCCATGCTCAGACGCAAACCACCGGGGGAGATTCCGCCCTTCATCTGCTCCTCTGCGGGGATTGCTGAATGGGTCATGGATGCAGGATGCTCGATGAGCGTCCGAATCTGCCCCAGCGACACGGCAAGGGTGATCGAGAGGGCGTTCTCTGCGATGTGGTTGATCATCTTGACTGCACGCTCGTACGATTTTTCCGGCGTGCCTGTCAGTTCAAAGTACAGAAGTGATCCTGGTGCAAAGTCTCCATCGATATCGCGCATCTGCTTTTGCGCCAGTGCATATTGCGGAAAACTCTCCAGCCCTGGATACCGAACTTCTCTAACCTTTGGGTGCAATGAGAGGAACTCTGCCACCTGGTTCGCGATCTCCTGCTGACGCTCCATCCGCAAGGCGAGCGTTGGAATGCCGTAGACGAGAACGTCCCACGCCGCCTTTGGAGAAAGAGAGCCGCCAAAGTCCTTTCGGAACAGGAGGATGTCCGTCTCCTTGTCGCGCGGGCCAATCACTACCCCGCCCATATCCGCGCCAAAGCCGCCCAGATTCTTGGTGAGGCTGTGGACCACGAAATCAACGCCCGACAGAAGCGGCCTCTGGCAATAAGGAGTGGCAAACGTATTGTCGAGAATGGTGACCACGCGTGCTTCTTTTTCACGATCCTGGTTCGCCTCTTTAGCGATTTCAACAATGGCCTCAATATCGATGAGATCGAGATTGGGGTTGCAGGGCGTCTCGAAGTAGATGACCCGCGTTTCTGGCCGAACGGCTGACCTTACGGCTTCATGATCGCGAAAGTCCACGAGCGTATGCTCGACGCCAAATCGCTGCATCCAATTGGTGACAAAGCTGTAAGTGCAGCCATAGACCGTATGGTGCATGAGAATGTGATCGCCTGCCTTCACATGAATGCCGATCGCAGCGCTGATCGCTGCCATACCGGTGGCAAAGCTCACCGCAGACTCCCCTTTCTCAGCAAAAGCCAATGTCTCTTCCAAGAGGCTTTGGCCTGGCTCATCAAGCCGCCCATAGATGTAAATGGGGTGAACGACGTTGCGATCCAGCTCAGGATTGGCAAACTGCTGGAATCCTTGGGCTCCGCGCTGCGCGCTTCTTAGCCGAAAAGATACGGAAGTGGTGATCGGAGGGAGGATATGATCTTCAAAATCCCACTTCTCTGTTTTGAACTTGCCATGAATGAGGACAGAACGATCTCGGTAGCGGTTATCCATTGGAGCCTCATTTGTTATTTTAGCCCCGTTGCCTATATTTCTTCTGCCATTCTATCTTTACACGGAATTATATTTTGCATTCATTGAGTTGAAGCTAATTTTCAAAAGCACAAAGCACAACAAAAAACGCCTTCGAAGCAACTTCGAAGGCGTTTGGCTTTTGAAAGTGAGAGGTCTTACTTCTTGCCCTGGTTCTGCACCTGATTTCCGTATCGGCGCATAAACTTCTCGTATCGGCCTGCAGTGTCGACAATGCGCTTCTGACCGGTATAGAACGGGTGGCTGAAGGCCGAAATTTCAAGATTGACGACGTAGTGCTCAATACCGTCGATAACCTTGGTACTGTTTGTCGTCTGGGTGGAAATGCCCGTCCACTCGTGGTCGCCATCAACATAGACGACTGGATAAACCTTCGGATGACCTTCTGCCTTCATGGATTCTGAACCTCTTGTCGCAGAAGCGGATTATGGCATATCCCCCGACCCTGCGGCAACGGTCCCATCCCGACTAACCGAGAGCCTTCTGAATCTGATCCATGCAATCATAGACCGTGACCCCAAGTGCTCCGATCTCGGAAGGATCGGCAAATCCGCGATAGGCCAGCACACGCATCCCTGCGGCAAGTCCTGCTTGAACTCCAGGCATTGAATCTTCGATCACCGTGCACTCTTCGGGCTTGGCCCCCATCTGGCTTGCTGCATAGAGAAAAAGGTCAGGAGCAGGCTTTCCGCGTAAGACATCCTCTGAGCTATAGATGCGACCTTCGAACAGCGGGAGCAGCCCTGTGACTCCCAGCGTCATTCTCAGCTTGCTGTGCCCAGAGCTGGACGCAACACAAAAAGGGACTGTGAGGCCTTCTATCACTTCTCTGACCCCAGGAGTGGCCTGTAGCTCCGCCTCAAAGGCCGTGTTGATTCGGCTGTGATATTGCTCAGAGAAATCCTCGGGGAATGTGTCAGGAATGGTTGCTCTAACCTGATCCACACAGTAGGCCAGCGAACGTCCGACAAACCGGGCGATCGTTTCTTCTTCGGCGATGTTCCAGCCGCATTCCTGGATGAGGGCAGTCAGAACTCGATTCGCAATCGGCTCCGAATCGACCAGAACCCCGTCACAGTCAAAGATCACCAGCATGAGTCTTAGAGGATGCTCTAAAGCAAGAAGGCGTCGCTCTGGGCGACGCCATTAAGCCTATCTCTGAACGGTCTTACTGAATGACCTTCATCGTCACGCGGCCTCGCAGCCTCTCTTCCTGCACAGCCTGATTCGGCATCTGTGTGACGATAATGCGGAATCCACCTTCCGAGTCACCGTAGGCCTTAATCGTACGGAATGTCTTCGGGTCCAGGTCGAAATCGATGTGCGACTTAAACGTAAGAGGGACTTCCTTGAGCCCAGTCTCCGAAGACTTCACATTGAAAGTCTGGTGGATGAACTCTGCAAGGTCGGTCTTCAGCTCAACATCGGCGGTCACCCGCTCGATCTTCTTGCCGTTCACGTCCATCTGACCCTTGTAAGTGTAGGTGTAGTCCATTCGCTGAACTGCCATCTTGTCGGTACCACGCGACTTCTGCGGCGAATAGCCTACGGTTCGCTTCCATGTTTCCCCCACCTTGACCTCGTCGAACGGGAGCTTCGGATTAAAGTCTAGCGAGGAGTCCAGCGAGCCTGCGAAGAGGGCCAGCCGATAGATCTCACCGACGAACTGTCCAAGGAATTGGCTCAGCGTATCCTGGCGAACCTTTCCACCCGCCTTCATCGCAGCGAGGAACTTGTCCCTTGTAGGCGGTTTCTTGTCGTCCTTCTTCGGAGGGTTAAGGTCCTTGACCTTCAACACTTCGTTTGCTGGGGAGACGTCAAGCTCAAGATTGAAGTTGACTTTCTCAACAATCGATCTTGGGCCGGAATCCGCTGTCTCACCGTGGATCTCGGTCATCGTCGGCCTTTGGTACCGCATCACGCAGATCCCGTCAGCCTTCATTTCCTTGATTTCGTAGTTGTAGGTGTACAAAAGTTCAAGGTCATCCGGAATCCAAGTTTCCAAACCGAGCTGACGCGATTCCACGGAGAGGTAGGAGTGCACTTCGCACTTGCCCTTTTCTCCCTTCGTAAAAACACGCTCCAGCATCACGGGCTTGGCTTGCAAGCCGGAAACTGCAGTAGCGAAACAAGCGATTGCTGAAAGAATCATGGATTTACCTACGCGCGATCATGCAAAGACCGCGCTCCTATTTTAACGAATGACCTGCTTTGCAATTACCATTCGCTGAATTTCGCTGCAGCCTTCGCCGATTTCTGTCAGCTTGGCGTCTCTCCAAAGCTTTTCGACCAGATACTCAGGGACCATGCCTCGACCGCCGTGAATCTGGATTGCACGGTTCGTCACGCGGTTTGAAGTCTCGCTAGCAAAGAGCTTAGCGAAAGAGGCCTCCTTGACCACGTTTTGTCCCTTGTCATACATGGTCGCGGCCTTGTGCAGGAGAAGACGCGAAGCTTCGATCTCCATCGCGCTGTCTGCGATCATGTTCTGCACCGACTGCATATCGCAGAGTCGGCGGTTGAACTGCTCGCGGTTCTTTGCATAGGCAACGCTCAGTTCATGGGCGCGCTCAGCAATTCCGAGGGCCATGCCCGCAATGCCGATACGACCGCGATAGAGGAGTCCGATGGCTTGCTCGAAGGTGCATGGCGTGTGCCAAGCCACGGCATTGTTAAGCTTAAAGTGGGCTGTCCAGGACGCCTTCACGCCAACAGTCGGGATGCGACCGATCAGGTCAAATCCGGGCTGGTTGGTTTCCATGAAGAAAGCTGAAAGCTCTGTCTCCGACGTGCGAGCGATCATGATGATCAGATCGGCAAGACCGCCGTTGGTGATGAACATCTTTTCGCCGTTCAGGTGGTAATAGCCTGGCTTGTCGGCAATCGGGGTTGCCAAGGTCTTGACGCGGCGAGCATCCGATCCAGCATCCGGCTCCGTCAGACCCCAAGCCAGCTTGATATCTCCCTTGATAATTCCAGGGAGGTACTTATCGCGCTGCTCTTGGCTGGCGAAGTCCACAAAGTGCGCCACGCACAATGCATTGATCGCGGCAACGTTCATTGCCAATGCGGGATCGCCCTTCGCCATCTCGCGGCAGGCTTCGGCATAGGTCACGCACGAAAAGCCCTTTCCACCAAGATCTTTGGGCAGAACCATGGAAAGCAGGCCCATTGAGCCGAGCTTTGTCCAAATGTCGGTGGGAAAGAGCGCGTTGTCTTCCCAGGCTTTTGTATTGGGCCAGACCTCGCTTTCGACAAACTTACGAACGGAATCAAGAAATGCCGATTCTTCGGCGGAAAGATGAATCTCCATAGATGTCCAATCCTCAGCGCTGAGTCAACGTGACTGTGCAATTCTACATCGGAATGCACAACTGCGTATGGGCCGCCCTCATCAACCCCTTCAGACTGAGCGAAGCACAAAAAAAAGACCCTGCCGAACTCGGCCGGGTCTTTTGAAATTGCGGTCTTTTCTGCTTAGCCGCCGCCCAGCATCGAATTCAGGAGCTGCTTGTACTGCTCGGCAAAGATCGGATTGGAGATTTCGATCTTCGCTTTGCTTCGAAAGTCTTTCATTTCGTCAGCAAGCTTGTTCTTGTTGATGCCTCGATCCAGCATGAGCTTGCGTCGGAGCAATCGCTTTGTGTTGGCATCGAACGGCTGCATCTCCTGCTCCTTCGTTTCCATAAGGAAGAACTTGACGGAAGCCGTCTTGCCAGGAATCCAGTTTGTTGGCTGATTGACGCGGACTGCATCAAGCTCTGCTCGGACTGCGCCGGACAGAGCCGCGTACGGCTGCCAGCCTATGTCTCCACCATTGCTCTTGGAAACGTCTTCGCTGTACTGCTTGGCGACATCCTCGAACTTCTTGCCAGCCTTCAGATCGGCGTCGATCTTTCCGCGGACAGTCGCATCCGAGCACACGATCATGCGCAAATGCACCCGCTTGGGGATGGTGAACATCGTCGGATTCTGCTTGTAGAACGACTCCACTTCCTGGTCGGTCACATTGATACCGAAGGTCTGGAGTTTGAACTGGGAGAGTTCAAAGCGCATCTGCGCCATGAGTTCTTCTTTCGTCCGTCCGGTCTTGGACCAAGAGGATTCGAGTTCCGGATTTGAAGCGACAGCGTCAGAGTATTCCTTCTGAATCTCCGCTTCGCTGGGATAGCAACCCTTCTGCTTTGCCAGCTGCATGGTAAGGCGCTCGGTAATCAGCTGCTCGATGGTCAGGAAGCCAGGCGTAAACCGGACGGCCATTTCACCAAGGCTCTGATTCACTTGCAGGAATTCCATGCGTCTGTAGTACTCGCCAGCGAGGACTTGTTCCCCGTTGACGGTAGCAACGACCCTGGTGTGATCCAGAGTTTGAGCGGCGGCAAGGGCAGTTGCTACCATGCCGAAGACAATCGCGATCGATTTCAGTTTCAATTCAACAACTCCGTCCGGGGTTAACCCCGAAGTAATAACGTGCGAGCCGCCGCAATGTGTTTCTCTGTACGCCAAAACAGGGGAAAAGTCACTTGCGGAGCTTTTCCATCAGCTCGGGAACCACATCGTAAAGGTCAGCGACAATGCCATAGTCGGCAAACTCGAAGATCGGTGCATCCGGGTCCTTGTTGATCGCAACGATCACCTTGGAATCCTTAATGCCCGCCATATGCTGGGTCGAGCCGGAAATGCCTGCAGCGATGTATAGCTCAGGGGCGACGACCTTGCCGGTCTGCCCCACCTGAAGCTCATTCGAGGCGATTCCACTATCCACAGCTGCGCGGGTAGCGCCCGCTGCTCCGCCCAGGACATCGGCAAGACCGCCGATCAGCTTCTCAAAAGTCTCAGCATCCTTCAGCGGACGTCCACCGCTGACCACCACCCGAGCCTGGGTGAGGTCAGGGCGTCCTCCCGCCTTGGCGCTGCGTTCAATCCGCTTTGCTGAGCCACTGCCGGTAAGGCTGAAACTCTCCGAAGCTGACGCGCCTGATGCTGCTGAGAATGGGAACCCTGCTGGTCGAACCGTAAGCACCACCGTAGGATGGAGAACTTCCACAGTCTGAATGAGCGATCCGGCAACGATGGGTCGTTTGAAAACCGTTGGCGAATCCAAAGCGGTCACGTCCGTGACCATCGCGGCATCCAGAAGTCCGGCAAGCCGAGCCAGAACGTCTTTGGAGGCCATCGAAGAAACCGACGCTATGTGGGAATATCCTCCCGCCAAGGATTGAAGGCCCGATGCGAGAGCATCTGCCGGGGAAACGTCGCTCAGGCTCGCTGTGAAAACCTTCTCTGCACCCAGGTCAGCGGCTCCAGAGCCAGTCAGCAGGAGCAGGTCCCAAGGCAAACCAAGCTTCTGGGCGAAACCTGCACCCTGTGCGGCTTCAGCCGCATCGTTTGCGATCATTAAAAGTCGGCTCATGCCAGTGCCCCCTTGCTCTGAAGCTCTGCAATCAATTCCTCGACGGAGCCCACCTTCTTTCCTGCGCTTCGCGCGGGCGGTGCTTCAACACGGAGGACGCGTGTCTTAGGCGCGGCATTGTGTGCGGCGGCTCGCTTTTCCAGAGGCTTGCTTCGTGCCTTGATAATGCCGGGGAGAGCCACATAGCGCGGCTCGTTCAGGCGAAGATCGGTTGTAATCAAGCACGGAGTCGGCAGCTCCAGCGTTTCTGTTCCGGTGTCGGTTTCCCGACCCACTTTGACCGAGCCAGCACCCGGTTCGACTTTGCAAGCGAACGTTGCCTGCGGCCAGCCAAGCCTTGCGGCTAGCATCTGGGCGGCTTGGTTGCAGTCATCGTCGGTAGCCTGCTTGCCCATCAGAACGATGTCTGGCTGAACTTCGCGCACAATCGTCTCAAGCTCTTTAGCGACTCCTGGAGAGTCCAGCTGTGCCGATGTCTCGACAAGGATAGCGGTATCCGCTCCGATAGCGAGAGCTTTGCGAAGCTGCTCCTCGCACTCGGCTCCGCCAATGCTGACGGCAACGATCACGGTCGTGGGATCCTTCTCTTTGATGCGAACGGCTTCTTCCAGCGCGATCTCATCAAAGGGGTTGATTTCAAACTTGACGCCGCCGGTATCGATTCCTGAGCCATCGGGCAACGCCCGGACCTTGGCATAAGGATCAATTACCCTCTTCACAGGGACTAAGATCTTCATCTTCTGCTCACTTCTTTGTGCGCGGGCGCACAGTGCGCCTGCCCAGCCTTACAGACATGAGAGGATACTTGAGCAAGCCCCGTGCTTACCGTATCGCAGGTTCAAAAGCCCATTAAGGTCGCCGCTTATCTTTGGAGATATCCACCTTCGAGGGGTCTTCGGCAAGCCAAATATCAAGCATCCGGTCAACGACACGGTCATCCAGCCAGTAGTCGCTATGCGTCCACAGCCCGCCTCGCCGCAACCCAAGATCACGGCGTTCACCCACGGGAAACCCTGTCTTGTCGACGTCCTCATAGACGGATTCTTTCAAACCGTCAGGCATCAGTTCAAAACCCTTTGGCTGCGTATAAGCAAGCTGATCGGCAAAGATATCGCTCCAGTACCAGAAGTTGAACCAAGGGATTTTTCTGCTGTCGGACGTTCCCCCCAAGAACAGCTCTTTATCCGAATCTCGGTACTGCCCAAGGCCCCATTTGAACCGCCGAGCATTGAAAAGCTGACGGAATTTTCTCAGCGGAGAGCCGAGAGTGATATAGCCTGCAATGTCCGTAAGAGGTCGCGTGTTGTCGGCTCCGTCATCTGTATATCCAGCAAGCCGCCGCAAAGCATTCAAGGTGATGACCGAACCAAGCGAATGGGCAACCACAAACACCTTCTTCCCTAGCTTTGCTTCCCTTTCTGCGATATTAAGGATGTTTTCCTTAACCATGTTTGTCGCTGCTTCGCGTGCGAGGCAACTCTTGGCGTTCTCGTCGTAGGTTGCGTAAATCTGGACGTCGCCAAAGAAGTTCTCAAACCACCACTGTGTGAACTTGATGATGCCCAGCAGAATGCCTGCGCAGATCAAGATTTCCACCGAGATGAGAACCATGACCGGGTCGAGCAGGAGATAGAAAAGGTAGCCGAGCACGCCAGGCAGGAAGATCTGTCGGGCTGAGTTTCTCCAGCGTTCATAGATGAAATGCGCACGGTACTCAGAATCGGGGTCAGAGCGATCCGCGAAGATGCCGCGCAACAAACCGAGCGATGCGGCAAGCATCCGCAACGCTTGGAGGATCATCGTGACGAAGGCGATGCCGTAGATAACCGTCACAAACTTCAGACCAAAAGGAAGTTTGTTGAGGGCCTCCAATGGCTTGAGAAAACCAAAGGTCATCGGAGCTGGCTTGCCTTTGAGAACTTGATATCCCTCATAGTCTGGCAGCTTTGGCAACGCTGTCACAGCGATGTCCATCTCCATCCCCAGCTTAGGATTTGCCTTGAATGGGGAAAGTCGCAGAGGGCCATTTTCAGAATCGCAGATATCCGTCCAAAGCGTGGTGTATGACTCCTTCACAAACTGCAACGTAGAGCTAATCCGAACATCGAGTGGCACATTGGCATCCACAAATGTAAGGTTGCGGATTTTTGGGTCTGCAACCTTTTTCGGTTCTCGGAATATGAAGAAGGTGTACGGAGAGCTGCGATTCTCATTTGCAAAGCGTGCGAAATCCTTATCCTCTTGTGCGTGCAGCCAATACTCCAGTCGAACCGACGATAGACGAAAGCCTCCATAGAGACCGAAGAGAAGAAAGCCTATCACGCCCAGCGCGGCGGCTATCCATATCGTTTCTGAACGGCGCTTGCGGGAGAATCTTGAGAAGATCGTCCGAAGGTAGGTTGTAAACGTTCGAATTCCAAACCAGATCGCAGACCGCCACGTGGTGGCTCCATTGAAGATGTTCCCCCAATAGATTTCATGAATCTCCACGGTGTTGCAGTCCTCGCTCTCGTCGGTATCGCGATGCTGGACGAGCAGCTCTCGCGAAGTTGTGAGGCGGCTGGGGAAGACTTTGTAGCGCTTGGCATAGGTTTGGATGCCGGTGGCAAACTCCGTCAGCATCTGATACCGCTGATGCACACCCATTCCATGCACGACGATGACCGCAACCTTACGGCCCGACTGAATCTCTCCGGCCTTGGGTATTGCCGTGCTCCGGAGCTTTGAATAGCCGTTGCGTCCAAGAACCACCGCCCCAAAAGCCGCAAGCAGAAACAGCGCAACGATCAGCCAGACGAGACTCATCGTGCCAAAGGAATGGCCTGCATCGACTGTCTTGAGATATTTGTAGCTGACGGCCCAGAGAGCGAAGACCCACATCACCGTACTAAGAAAGGTGAGAAGCAGACTTGGCCGGGAGTCCTTGATCGAATCTGACGACTCCACAACGACCGATTGAGACTCTGCTCCCTTTTTTCTTCGCATATCCTCCCCTTGACAAACCGCGTCTGTATCAGACCAAATGCAGCAGTTTAAGGGATTCTAACAGGAGAGAGCTTCCACGTCAAAGGAAAGCTTTGGCAAAAAGAAAGGCCGGGGGAGGGCCGGCCTAAGCTCTACATGATTTAGGGTGAGAAGGGAGCTCGAACTGGGTGGGAGGACGTTCTGCTTTTTCCCTTGTCTGACATTCTTAAAATGCAAAGGGTGTGCCAAAAGCACACCCTTTGCAAACTCCGGCAGAAAGTCCGGGCTCAGTTATCGACGTAAACCTTAGCTGTTGCCGTCTTGCCTGTGTTCGAGGTCGCCGTGATGTGGGCCACACCGACGCCATCGGGCTTAAACCGCACCGAATTTGAGCTTAGGACAGTGATATCACCATCGTCAGAATCCCATTCGACGCTCTCAAATCCTGATGGATTGATCGTTTCGAAGGCAGCAAGCTCGATGTCATCGCCTGCGTCGATATGCGCACCGTTCGGAGCAATTACAAAGGACGATTCTTGCCCATTGCCTCCACAGCCGACAACGGCAGTGAGACAAAGGGCAAGCCATGCGAGCTTGAAAGATCGCTTCATGCTGAGACGATTCCTTGACCCCTTCCCTTACTTGGAAGCTTTGGCAGCCTTGATGATCTGCTCAAGCTTCTCTTCAGTGAGCTTGTCCTCTGTCGAGCCCGGGAATCCCTGCCAGCGCACGATGCCGTCTGGCGTGACGATCATCACGTGCGGGATGCCCTGAACGCCGAGAACCTTCCCGGTTCTCTTCTGCGTATCGATGGCGACGTGATACTTCATCGGCGTGTTCTTCATGAAGTTATTCACCGTTTCTGCCGGCTCGTCGCTCAGGCCGATCATCACGATATCGTCCTTGTACTTCTCGGCCCACTTGTTCATCTCAGGAATGAGCGCTTTGCAAGGACCGCACCAGGTTGCCCAGAAATCGACAAAGAGCACTTTGCCCTTGGTTTCTGGAGCCTTGCCCGTCAGCCACTGTTCGATCTCAAGTTTCGGTGCTTGCTTGCCCCGAAAGTCGTTCTTCGCATACAGCGTCTTTTGCGTGACGATAGGCGGGTATTCGGATGCCTTGCCTTGTTGGCCGACGACAGGCAGAGAGGAGATGATCAATCCAGCGGCGATTGCCGCAACAAGTGCAATGGGCTTCTTCATAGTGTCACCAGCTCTATATTACGCGACAGCGGCGCGAGTTGATTCCGTAATCGGTGAAGCGTCATTTTCCGCAATGCGACGGAACCGATAACACCAAGAGGACCGAAAATCTGATTTCTAATTCCGCAACGGCTTGCCGGTTTCGATCATGTGCTTGATTCGGGCGTGGGTCAGGCCACTCTTGCACAGTTCGATGAAGCCAGCACGCTCAATGGCCAACGCATCTTCGAATGAGGAGGCTTTTGCAAAAACTGCCTTCATCTTGTCGCCGACCGTTTCGTCATGATCAGTCAGTTCGCCCTTGGCTTTGGCCTGATCCTGAAGCTGGTCGATCATTCCTGCAAGCGGTCCACTGAGGGACTGCCACTCTGGCAATGGCAGGGGCTTAGCTTCGAGCGCTAGGTCCTTGGCTTCCGTGAGCAATCGATCTGGGTGATAGACAGTCACATCTGTAGACCGCAGATAGCCCTTTGCGCGTGCGTCGTCCGCACAGGATGAGGTGTATCCCATGCTCATCCGCAAAGCCATCTCAGCGACTGTCTTCAGCCCTCCCGACTGTGCGATTACTCTCATGCGCGGAGTTCCTGCCCCACCAGGGAGCAGGCCAACTTTCGCTTCGGGAAGACCGATCTGGCTTTCGGGGTGAGCAGCGATTCTCGTGCAGCCCATCGCCAGCTCGAAGCCGCCGCCGAATGAGTACCCAAACACGGCAGCCACGCTGGAGATCTGCGAGAGCTTCACGGTCAGATGCTGAAGCTCAGTGATGCCTGTGAGGATGCTATCCCAATCCTCTGCCTCAATCCTTTCGAGAAAGAACTTCAGGTCATAGCCTGCCGAGAAGCACTTCGCTTCACTGGTTAGGACGATGCGATCCAGCTTCCCATTCTCGATCTGCTGCGTCATCTCACGCACAATCTGCGGGTTGACGGTTCCCATCTTGCTGGTCAGACAGACCGCCGTTACGCCATCGCCAAGGTCGCGCGTTCGGAAGCCTTCGAAGGTCTCCTTGATATCGAAATCTTCCAGCGTTGCATATTGGGGCTCAGGCTTGACGCTGACATACGCTCCCTCAAAGGAGCGCATTGTCTTTGCTTCGTAGAACTTGGGCACATCCATGCCAAGGGCATCCGCCCCGATGGCATCCATCATCTCGAACGGACCCATCTCCCAGGCAAAGCCCCACTTCATAACCCGATCAAAGTCTTGGACGCTGTGGCTGATTTCCTCTTTCAGATAGTTCGCATATTGAAGCGCAGGAACCAGATAGCCGCGCAGGTAGTCGGCGACCTCATCAGTGCGCTCCAAAGCCTTTCGAATGCGCTCGCCAAGCGGTAGCTTGCCGAACTCTTGGATGCTGGCAAAGGTAGCTTCCTGCATCTGTCGATAGGCATGCGTATTCAGGTCCAAGGCTAAGAATTCTTTACCCTCTCGGCGGTAATAGCCCTGTCCAGCTTTCTGGCCGATCCAGCCCTTCTCCATGAGGAAGGCAAGCGACTTCGGCGAGTTGAGAACGCCAATATGCGGATCGTTCGGACATCGCTCCCGGAGATTGCGTGCGATGTCCTCCATGATATCCAGTCCGACCACATCGTTCAGCCGGAAACTTCCCGACCGTGGGCGACCGAGAAACGGTCCGGTGATCGCATCGACTTGCTCCACACTGAGCTGGAGTTTTTCGGCGACATGCGTGGCGTGGTACATCGCCCACATGCCGTATCGGTTAGCGATAAATCCTGGAGTGTCCTTGGCAAGGACCACCCTTCGTGCAGCGCGGTCTTCGAGAAAAGTGGTCATCCAACGGATGGCTTCAGGCGATGTATCTTCGGTGGGGATCAGTTCCAGCAGCTTAAGGTACCGCGGCGGATTGAAGAAGTGCGTTCCGATAAACCGATTGCGAAATGACTCTGAACGCCCTTCTGCAAGCAGACCGATCTGCAGCCCGCTTGTGTTCGTGCTGATCATCGCGGAATCGGGCACCAGCCCATCCAGCTTTTCGAACAGGGCCTTCTTGGCGTCCAGCTTCTCAACGATAACTTCGCAGACCCAGTCAGCTTCTCGCACCCAATCCAGGTTCTGCTGTATGCTTCCCAGTCTGATCTTGCCTGCCGTCTCGGACATATAGAAATGTGGCGGCTTGGCGGCTTTGGCGCGGTCGAAAGCGCTGTTGACTGATTCTTCAGTCAGGTCTAGCAGGGAAACTTCAAAACCGATATTTGCCAGATGGGCGGCGATGCCGCTCCCCATGGTTCCTGCCCCGATCACGACGACCTTCTTCGCTGAAGGCCAATGAGAATAGTCCTGAGACGCCATAGTCTTTGCCTGGTGAGCCCGCATTGCCCGCACAAGGGTCCGCGCTGGGCGCATAGCTCGCCGTTAAGATACCTTCCGGGACCCGCAACACCTTGAAGGAATCCAGCGTCTAAGGAGTGAATTCGATCCAGAGGCCTATGTTTGACAGGTTTAGCGAACCAAAGATATACTAGGCGAGTTCGCTTTTGACGCGGACTGGCACAACAGGAGAAACAAGATAGCAGGATTTAGGAGAGATTTTCGAGACCGTGGTCGCGACCATGGTCCCCTCATCAACCGGCGCATACTGCGCTTTCCCGAAGTACGACTGGTCGGCTCGGACGGATCCCAGCTTGGGGTCATGAGCAGCCGAGACGCCCTCAACCGAGCTGAAGACGAAGGTTTGGACCTCGTCGTGGTAGCCGCAACGGCCCAGCCGGTGGTCTGCCGAATTGTCGATTACGGCAAATTCAAGTACGAGCAGGAGAAGCAGAAGAAGGACCAAAAGCGCAAAACGCAGGAAGTTAAGGGTATAAAGATAAGCCCGCGAATCGCCGAGCATGACATCGGCCATTTGCTGAAGAACGCACACCGTTTCTTGGAAGAGGGCCACAAGGTCAAGATCACCTGCCAGTTTCGAGCCCGCGAGGTTGCGCATCCCGAACTCGGGAAGAGAAAGCTCGACGCGATGGCAGAAAAGCTCCTCGACGTTGGTACTGTCGAACGACAGCCGACGCTTGATGGAAAGCTGATGATCATGGTTTTGTCGCCCAAACCGCAGACTGGAAAGAAGAAAGATGCCAAAGCTGAAGACAAACAAGACAGCGGCAAAGAGGTTCAAGATCACCGGCAAGGGGAAGATCACCCGTCGGAAGGCGTATAACAGCCACCAGTTCTTGCACAAGTCCAGCTCGCGAAAGCGACGACTGGAGCAGGAGCCCACCCTGTTTAAGGGTGAGAACAAGCGTGTCAAGCGCTTGCTGGCGATGTAGCCTCAATGCACAAATAACTGGACATTCCCTACCGCTACCGCCGAAAGGCTGGGACCCGGTCAGAACGACAAACGAGGAGTAATAGATGGCAAGAATCAAACGTGGCCTTATGCGCCACAAGCGCCACAAGAAGATTATCGAGAAGGCCACAGGCTATTGGGGTCGTAAAAAGAACGTTTTTCGCCGTGCTCATGAGCAGGTGATGAAGTCGGGACAGTACGCGTTCCGCGACCGACGCCAAAAGAAGCGAGATTTTCGAAAGCTTTGGATCGTGCGACTTTCTGCAGCCTGCGAGCAGTGCGGTGTGAAGTACAAGGATCTGATCTACGGTCTGAACAAGAACGGCGTAGCCGTCAACCGAAAGATGCTCAGCGAAATGGCCATCCACGATATGGATGCGTTCAAGAAGCTGGTCGATCAGGTTGTCGTCAAGGGCTGATCAAGCTCTGAAATTTGAAAACAGCGGTTCCTTTGTGGAACCGCTGTTTTTTTGTGTGAGCTTGCCCGCTTGCACTTGACTGATGAGTCGAAGTCCGCGCAAGCAGAGAAAGTTTTGATAGCTGATTGCCGATAGCTCGAGTGCCCTCAACACTCAACACTCAACACTCAACACTCAACGTAGATGTATCCTAACCCCATGCTTGCAACCGTCCTCCTGGCGACCGCGCTTGCCCAATCCCCATACGATGCCCTCCTGAACTCATCAGAGCTGAATGGGGCGATCGTCAGCGCGATTGTCACCAAGACCGACGGCACAGTGGTCTATGAGCGGGACAGCGCGCGGCGCGTGATGCCGGGAAGCAACCAGAAGCTCCTCAGCACCACGTTTGCCATGCATCGGCTTGGAGCTGGGTTTATCCCAAAGACACGCTTCTGGAAGGAGCCAGAACGGATCGTCGTCGACGCCCCAGGCGATCCCATGATGACCGCCGCTGAATTACAATCCATCCGCACAAAGCTGGGCCTGACTGGCATCACCCCTATTTTTGTGCGGCAGGGCTATCGTCCGATGTACGGACCAAATTGGGAGTTGGGCGACCTCCCCGAATACTACGCGGCGGCAGTAACTGCATTCACGGTCGACCGGGGTGTATTCAAGGTTTGGGGGAGCAAAGGGCAGGTGGAGCCTATCCCCGACTATGCAGATGTGCAGCTGCGCACCTACCCTGGACCCGTGCTGCGCCTAGAGTACAGCCCTATTACGAAGCTTCTCACCGTGCGCGGGTTGCCTTCTGAAGAGCGCAAAGAGATCGGCACGTGCGCTCTGCCCGAGCCTGACCGCTCTGCTGCGCGCATCCTTGGCGGACCGCTCTTCTCGACCGACACACTTCCCCGCCGCAACCCTGATTTCATCCACACGAGCAAGGCGCTGAAAGAGATCGTTGCAGAATGCCTCACGATCAGCGACAACCTCATTGCGGAAAATCTGCTTCTGATGGCGACCCAGCAAGGCAAAGAGCCGGCAGAAAACCCTTATCCCCTGGCCCAGGCAGAGCTGAAGAAGTTCTTGGTCGAAACAGTGGGCTGGGATGCAAACGATGTCCGGCCAGACGACGGAAGCGGGATGAGCCGGCACAACAGCCTGACCGTCCGCGGCATCGCCAGACTGCTTGCCTGGACGCCAAAGCAACCCTGGTTTGCCGAATGGAAGGCGGGCCTGGCCGTTCCGGGCAAGGGCACACTGAGGACGCGGCTGGAAGGCAGCCGCTTCCAGGGCAAGACCGGCACGCTGGATATGGTCTCCGCGCTCTCTGGCTATGTGGTCAACAAGGATGGTGAAACGATGATCGTGAGTATCGTCTTCAACCACTACGCCTGTCCCTCTGCGAAAGCCCGTGAAATTGCGGATAAGTTTGTGAAGACGGTGGAAGGAACTGGGACTTCTGGCACGAATAATGCTTCGTTGTGGTCAGGATGCGTGCCCTCTTTCCGTCTCGCAGCATCGCGCTTTTGATGCTGATTGGCTTTGCTGACCTGGTCATGACCGCCTGGCTTCACGCGGCTGGAATGATCACGGAGCTTAACCCTATCATGAAGCCGATTATTGAGCGGCACGAGCTTCTGTTCGTGCTTGTGAAGGGGATGACGCTTGTGCTTGCCTGGCTGGTGATGGCGCACTACTGCAAGACCAACAAGACCTTTGTGCGCAAGGCCGCATGCCTGGGCAGCTTCGCTTATCTGTTCATCTGGACAAGCTGGGTCGTCGCAGCGAATTTCTAGGAAAGCGTTGGCAGGTTGTTGGCAGGTCGTTTGCACGTTGCCTTCTTGGAACAACTTGCCGACCAGCAGCCAACAACCTGCGGACCACTTGCCGACCATCAGCCCACGCTTTTCCGCTGGGTCCCTTGCGTCGAAGGCCCTTCTGCTGGCATAATTTGGGTTCCGTCGACTCTAAACCCGGCACTTCTCAGCCGAAGCTAAAGGAGTCAGGCAACGTTCGCAAGCCGATGTAGCTCAGCGGTAGAGCAGCTGTTTCGTAAACAGCAGGTCACCGGTTCAAGTCCGGTCATCGGCTCCAGATTCCTCTTTTTCTTGCATTGACTGCTTTGTTATGGGTCAATCGGCTTGCAATATCCCTGATTGCTATCCAGCCGCAGTTCCCTTACGTCAGTCAGCAAGAGCCAACACAACTATTCGTCCTTTTCCTTCACAATTAACTGCAGTGCCGACTCGTCAATATTCAACCCGTGCATTCTCAATCCCCCACTCTTACGAACGAACGCAACGTAACGTTCAGGAGTTGTTTCGACCTGAGATATCTGAATAACCCCATCATCCTGGGTGCGCGGGTCGTGCAAATCGATCCGTGGAGATAAATTTGTCCATGTTCCGTCTCCGTTTACTATGCTCTCCAAGCATTTATCGATAGTCTTGATTAGATCCCAGAAGCCATCTTTTGCCGTACGTATTAATGGAACTCCTTCACTCGACTTGATTAACGGATACTCAATTTCTATCCTAGGTCTTGGCTCAAAGCTAACCCAACAGTTGCCTAATTCGATTGGGAAATGCTGTTCATGATCCCGGATTGAACGTGCTAACTTACCTGAACCGGCCCAGTATCGTACTATGTCGGTTCTAATCTCGTTGCACCACGATTCACGCTGGATCAACTTCACAAACTGGGCGAAGCTCTTCGGAGATCCTCCGCTGGGACCGAGAAGGTTGCAAATTAATTGACCAAATGCATTCTGAAGCTGTACTGTTCTGCTACACAAGGCAAGGGCCAACTCTCCTGCCTCAGAAACGTTGGCAGACCAGAACATGAATGGTTTCATGTCAAATCCAAAATCATCAAGCCTTTGTAACGCTTCCCCTAACGAGCTTCTTTGCGCTGCTTCCAAGCTCCTCGAGATGCTGATCCCACGTGTCGCATGCCCAACCAATTGAGCAGCCGCGCTTCTTTCGCCCTTTGTGCTAGCGACATAGCAAGCATTAACTAAGACTCCATATCGTTGCAGTAAGAACGCATCATGCACAAGTTTAGACTACCCAGAATCCGCTTGCAGAATTGATGGCTGTTACTACATTAGCCGAATGAAAACCTGACTTAGCGTTTCGTAAACAGCAGGTCACCGGTTCAAGTCCGGTCATCGGCTCCAGATTTCCTTCTCCACGTCAGTCATTGCCCGCTATCATGTAGGTCAGATGAGCATTTTCAAGAAGCTGTTTGGCGGCAGCGACGACCAGCCCAAGAAGGACCCTCTGCAGAAGCTGGGCATCGACCTCAACCAGATCGTTCAGCAAGCGCAACAGGCCGGACAAGGGATGCGCGTCGAAGTCCAAACCGTCAGCGTCGGCGACTTGATGAACCAAGCCGCAAACTTGACCGGCACGGGCAATGAGCCGCGCACGCAGTTTGTGAAGAAGACCACCTGCCACAACTGTGGCGGGGCCAAGACTCTAGCCCCCAAGACCGCCTACGTCTACTGCGACTTCTGCGGGAGCCTCACGGACTACGATTTCCAGCGCGCCTGTGAAAGCTCCGCATCCATGATGCCTGGGCCAGCCTATGAAGCGCTGCTTCGCAGCCTTCATGCCGATATGGAGGCAAGCAAGCAGACCCGAGACGCTGACCGCTTCCGGCAGATTCAGAAGCAGCTGTTTTCCAAGTGGGTTGAGCTGTGCCCCAATGCGGTTTCCCCTCGCGCCAAGAACGACAAAGAGTATCGGCAGCAGCTGGTGGACTACATGGCAGAAACAGCCACCATCAACGAGTTCGACCCGGCCTACCAGCAGTACGCGGCGCAGGTGAACCAGCAAACCAGGGCCATCCAATGGACCTCAACCTTCCCTCGTCCGATTGCGGCATCAGCAACCTTCTGGCCCTTATACGAGACTGTCAAAGCCCAGGTCGGTCACAGCTTTGAACTCCTCCGTCCGGCAGGGGTTATCGAGATGCACCCAGACCAAGCACCGGAATCGTTGCAGAAGCGCATGACTTGGTCGATGTTCTGCCAGGGCTGGCTTCCCTGCCTTTCGCCGGAAGATTCGGAGCGGATGATCACCGATGCAGGATTGAAGGGCGAATACGCCAAGATGGAGCCTACCGAAACCTCCCTGCGGCATTGCGGCGTTTGCGGCGGGGAGCTGAATGTGATTCCTGGCGCGCGTGCCGTCCTTTGTGAGGATTGCGGCACGCGCGTGGATGTGGAGCAGGACGAGGTGAACTGCTCGAACTGCGGCGGTCAGGTCAGCTTCCCGCTTGGCAAGAATCGCATCCCCTGCCCGTTCTGCAAAGCCGAAGCTCAGCGAATGGCGTGGTGATCACTCCCCGCAAGGCCTGGCCGACATTGCGGCTCGGCAATAAGGCTTGACGACCACCGACTCCAGATTAAGGTTCACATAGCTGGCTGCCGCATTGAACGACTGAACGTCGCCAATATCAATGTTGCATGCCGTGAGATCAGGCTCTTCATCTGAGCAGCCGTCAAAAGGCACGAATTGCGGAAAAATCCCTCTGGCAGTAAACACAGAACTGCTGTTCAAGGGGACACTCTGGAGCGTGCCCGCAGAGTCTCGGTACCTCAACTTTCGCGGCACAGGATTGAAGGACGAGGTGGCGGCGATCCAATTCAGATAGGAATAAATGTCTGCACCGATGGCGGTATAGAACGCCGTGGTGAAGGAGAAGCTGCTTCCCAGCTCGACGTGCACGGACCCGACTTGGTTGTTCGACCGCAGTGAAACAACGATCTCGGGATTTGCCGGACCCAGCCTGCGCAACAGTGCATCCATCGTGTCCCAAAGCAAGCTGACATTTGGCCTGGCCCTGGATTCTCGTGCGGCCTGGATCATCGCGTCCATGCCCTCTACACGGGCCTGCCAGCTGCTTTCAAACTCTTGGATCAGGAATGGCTCTCGATCCTCCAAGGTGGCAACGAACTCATTAAAATGCTTGGCGTATTCCGAGGCGAAAAATGCACCGTAGCCGTTCGCGTGATAGACCGTTGCTGAGCAAATCCCCCAAAACTCAAGGTATCTGGAGCTTGCCGCATCGTCGGTGGCAATGCAGATTTTTGCTGATAGGTCGTTGCAGCTGCCGTTCGGGCCCTTGCCTTTGATATTGTCGACGAACCACTTGGTTGGATTCGTCAACGCGGCGGTCAAGTCATTCAGTGACGCTGGGTACGACCAGCTATAGTCGTCACCTGTTTCTTGTTCAAATACTGGATCTGGCATGATAGTCCTCCCCTCAAGGGGTTTCACAACCCAAACGAAAATACTCTACGAAATATAACTTTTCAGCGCTATGCACATGTTTTATTTCGAGAACCCTTACCCCAGCTTCATAAGAGGCAGCATCACATACAGGCACCCGATCACCACCAAGAAGCCAACGATGTCGATCCAGATGCCAGCTTTCATCATCTGCCGACTGGGGATGAGGCCCGAGCTGTAGACCACCGCATTCGGCGCAGTGCTGACGGGAAGCATAAAGCCAAGGCTTGCACCTATGCCAACGCCCAAAGCCGCCGGAATCGGGTTCACGCCTGCGCCTTGCGCAAGGGCGATGGATACCGGCATCAGAACCGTCGCGGCAGCAGTATTGCTTGCAAGCTCGCTGAGGATGACCGCCGCGGCTGTACAGAGTGCAGCAATCGCCCATGTCGAGTTCGCGCCTGTGGCTTGCGCGGCCATTTCGCCAAGCTCTTTCGCCAAGCCGCATTTGAACATCGCCGTACCCAGCGCAATGCCGCCGCCAAAGAGCAGGATCGTGCCCCAGTCGATGGTTGTGGCGCGCTTCCAGGTCATCGCCTTCTCGGCACCTTTGCAGACAGGCAGGATGAACAGAAGGGCGGCGCCTGCCAATGCTGCCGTTGAAGGCGGTATCGAGTCCTGGAGCATCTTTGCAACAGCGCTCTTGTCACCGAGGATGTTTGCGCTCAGGTCCGGTCCCATCCACAGAACGAGCGCAGTGAGAAACGCGATCAGAGTATTTCGCTCAGCATCGCTGAACTTGCCAAGGTCGCGGATATGAACTTTCGCTTCCTGCACAGCCGAGCCGGACACCGGCGCACCCTTCCTATAAAGAAGCCACAGCACGGCCCAGCAGGCGATGAGCATCAGGATCGTGATCGGCATCGCAAAGGTCATCCATTGCAGGAAGCCGATCTTCACGCCAGTCTCCTTCTCGATCATGCTCACGGCGATTAGGTTTGGCGGAGTCCCAACTGGGACGCCTACCGCGATGCTGGAGCCCCAGGTCAGCATAAGCAGGACTGCCACCGCAAAGGGCTGTCCTTTTGTGTCTGACCCGAGTTTGTTCAGCATGCTCAGCCCGACTGGCAGGAGCATCACCGTCGTGGCTGTGTTAGAAACGAACAGTGAAATAACGCAAGCGATAGCACCAAGGCTGAAAAGCAGGCGCGAAGGGGTTTTGGTAGCCCAAGACTTGCTTAGGATCATCCATGCAAAGCGGTCGCTAAGCCCAGAATTCTCCATCGCCTTAGCGATCATAAAGCTCCCTATGAACAGTGGAACGATGATATCGCCATAGGCCAGATAGACATCCTTCTCTTTAAATCCGCAGAAGCCGACAAGGAGAAAGCTGCTGACCAAAGCCGTCATGCCCAAGGGCAGGATCTCCGTCATCCACATAGCGACGGTAAACGCGAAAACCGCGCCTACCATTCTTTGCTGATGGGTGAATCCGCCAAGGAGCAGGTAGATAGCTGTAGCTGCGACAAAAGGCGCCAAGCCACGGATCGCCTGCATGCTGCGGCTCGGACTGCCTTCGGTCACTGCGGGCTTGCTCCCTGAATCGCGCGATACTCGGCCAGATCAGCCTTTGCAGCAACGCCCATCTCCTCCAGCTTGGTCATCCAGCCAGCACGATAGGGCCGCAAAGTTTCGACGATCGTTTTGGTGATCGCAAGATCGCGGAACCATTTCTTGTCGGCGGGGATGACATGCCAAGGCGCATACTCCGTGCTGCATTTTTGGAGCGCGTCTTCGTAAGCCTCGGTGTACTTATCCCAAAACTCGCGCTCCTTCCAATCTCCCACGGAGAGCTTCCAGGCCTTCTCTGTTTCCTGTTCTCTTGCCAAAAGCCGCTCTTCCTGCTCCTCTTTGCTGATGTGAAGCATGAATTTGATGATGATCGTGCGCGAATCCGCCAGCAGTCTTTCAAAGGCGTTTATGTGTTCGTACCGCTTTTGCCAGACTTCCTCAGGGGCAAGGTCGTGGACCCGCACCACCAGCACATCCTCATAGTGGGATCGGTTAAAAATGGCGATCTCCCCTTTGCCAGGGGTTTTATCGTGAACACGCCAAAGGAAGTCGTGAGCGAGCTCTTGAGGAGTTGGCACCTTGAAAGGGTGCACCCGCGTGCTCTGAACGTTCACATAGTTGAGCATATGCCGGATGGAGCCATCTTTGCCGGCTGTATCCCGACCTTGAAGAACGATGAGGAGTGCGTGCTGTCCTGCGGCAAAAAGCAACTCCTGAAGGTCCCCCATCTCCTCTCCAAGCTCCTTCGCCATTTGCTGAACTTGCGACTTTTCCAAGCCAGCGTCAAACCGAGTATCGACCTTGGAGAGGCTCACCTTTGAGCCGGGCGCGATCTTCGCGGCATATTCCATGCGCGTAGTTTAGCTTTACACTGCGACCAATGTCTTGTAGGGGATACGGATGTGGAAAGTTGAGCCGACTCCAGGCTCGCTCTCGCAAAACGCCGTCCCTCCGATCCTTTGGACCGCCTTGCGCACAATCGCCAGCCCAACGCCTGTTCCAGGAAATTCGTCGCCCCGCTCCAGCCGTTGAAAGATCTCGAAGATCGTCTCGCTATATTTGGGCTCAAAACCAATCCCGTTATCCTTGACTGTCAGTTCACAGCAATCGCCCCATACCTTTGCGCTGATCGAAACCTTCGGGTCCGGCTTTCCTTTCGAGAACTTGACGGCGTTGTCGATCAGGTTGCGAAGAGCCATCGCTACACCATCCCTGTCGGTTATCAGGTTGATGTCAGGAATATCAGTGCTGATCGTCACTGGAGAGTCGCTGCCATTCAACTCCAGCTCTGCAAGCACACGCTCAATAAGATCTCTCAGCGAAACGGGCGCTTCTTGGATCGGCCTGCGCTCGACCCGTGAATACGTTAGGAGATCCTGGATCAGCTGAGACATCGTCTTGACGGCAGCCTCAATGCGTCCGATGTACATCTTGGCATCGTCGTCGAGGACATTCTCATAGTCTTCCTTGATCATCTGGTTATAGCCAGCGATCGACCGGAGCGGCGCACGCAGGTCGTGCGACACTGAATAGGCGAAGGTTTCCAGCTCCTGATTCTTGGCTTCCAGCTCTTTTGTGCGCGCTCTCACACGCAGTTCCAGGTCTTCATTCAGGGCTCTCAGCTGCTTTTGAGCTGCGATCAGTTCGGAAGTCAGGATCAGTTGAGCCACTTGGTCAGCGATTACGCCCGCGAAGGACATCTCATCCGGCAGCCAGGTTCGAAGCAAACCGACGTGTTCGAAGCAGACCAGCCCCCGCACGGTGCCTTCCACCCGCACGGGCGCATCCAGCATGGATTTGATGCCGCGCGAACCAAGATAGGACATCTTGTATTCTCTGGTCTGAGGATCATTCTCAGCGTCGTCTGCGCAAACAAAGCGTCCCTCATGGATCGCCTCAAAATAGCGAGGATAGTCAGAGACTTTGAGCGTCGTGTCAGTGCCATGCTGTTGGGCGTTCAGAAGAAAGATCTCGGAGCAAACAAGCGACTTCCCATCGTCTTCCAACATCCATACGCTTGTGCGCTCGGTCTCCATGACCTTGGAGGCAAGCTCCGTAATCACCTTCAAACCAGCAAGAAGGTCGCCGGAAGCGATAGTGGGATCCTTGGCGATCTGGGTAACGCAATCCCACTGCGCCTGCTTCCGCATCATCAGCCCATGCAACTTATCGGATTCGTCTTTGGCCTGGGTGGTGTCTCGACCGATGGCGAAAACGCGGTGATCCTTGCCCTTGGCCGCGATCCGCCAGCTCACCCAGCGAAATTCGCCGCTCTTAGTTCGTACGCGGATCTGGTGATCGCAGATGTGATCGCCTTCCGAGAGTGTCTCCATCCATTTGGCAACAAGCTGCAGATCGTCGGCATCGATAAAGCCAGATAGCGACTTCCCCACCATCTCCGAAGACGAATAGCCAATCAATTCTTCAAAGCTGCGGTTGACTTTGCATATGATTCCGTCGTCGTTTAAAACAACGATTGAATCAAGCGAAGTATTGAAAAAAGTGTCAAGGTCGCTGCTCATTTGCGCGAGCGTCTTTAGGGAGCCCTCGTTGTCAGTCATCTGCCTCCAGTCAAAGCAAGGAAAATAACGGCTAACTCCCCTGTCGCCTTGCTCATTCTATCAAAGGCGACCTCCATTGCCAAAGACTTTTTTAGCTGGACTACACAGTGTGCCCGTGCTCTAAAAAAGATCGGGCTTGCTCAAAAGTCTCTTGAACGCTTATCTCAAAGGTCTGCTTCAAAGCCTCGTCGGCCCGCATGACCCCAAGAACCCGTATCTTCACTTCATCCCAGAATGAGTTGTCTCCAAACGCGGCAAGAAGCTCGCCCAGTCCCTTGGTTCCTTTCAGCGAGCTGAGATAAGCCCCGATCCAGCTTGCCTGCTCGTAAGCGCGGTGCATCCTTGCTGCTTCTTCGGGGTCACCGATGGCCCCGTGAAAAGCGATGTCGAGATCGGAATGATCCAGCCATGCTGCCCGCCCCGAAAGCACTTCGTCCCGAAAGTGCCAGCGCCGTGCCTCCGAAACCGCCATCGCGATCGCTTCATCGAGCCAGGTCGGACAGGTTTCCTGAGTGAGGTAAGAGCTGACGACGTGCGAATACTCGTGCATGAGGGCTTGATGCAGCTCCGTCGGACGCTCCATGATCCGTTCTGGCAGGCAGATCTTGTGATACTCCTGCTTGAGCGTGTGAAAGCCAAATCGTCCGGGAGTCCACGGCGTGTCCAGCTCCTCGAAGATAAGCGTGACCAGAACCTTGGGAGACTCCGCAAATCCCAGCGCGCTTGCCGTTGCTTCGAATGCACGGCGAGCCGACTCCCTTAATTGCTCCCACTGCTCCAACGGCGATTGCTGGCGCATCTCCAGAATCAGCGTTTCGTCTTGAGGCTCAACGAACGAACCCTTTCGGGTGCCGTATTCGGCTTCGATCATGCGTGAAAAAGCCAGACCGTGCCCGACTGGACCAACGCCCACACTTGCCAAAAGCTCGGCGGCGTTGTCTAGACGGTCTGCCTTGTACTCTCCGTAAATCTGTTTCCAGATCACTCCGTCGCCAACGCTGCCGTAGTTAAACATGTGATATTCCCACCAACGTTCGCTGAACATGCTTTATCACACGGCTGGGCAGGTTGGCTTAAGGGAGTTAGAAATGATGGATTGGGAATCCCTTCGTCAGCTCGACCACTTCATTCTTCACCGCCTGCAGCTCCCCTTCGTTTTCGTGGCTTCGCAGAGCGCGACCGATCAGCTGAGCGATCTTCTTCATCTCCGACTCTTTCATGCCTCGGGTGGTGACGGCAGGAGTGCCCAGCCGGATGCCGCTGGTGACAAACGGCTTTTCGGGGTCGAACGGGATGGCGTTTTTGTTGCAGGTGATATGGACTTCGTCCAGCACGTTCTGGGCGATCTTGCCCGTGACACCGAACGGCCTTAAATCCACCAGCATGAGATGACTGTCCGTACCACCGCTGACGATGCGGAAGCCCTCTTCGATCATCGCGGCAGCCAGTGCGGCTGCATTCTTTTTGATCTGGGCCTGGTAATCCTTAAAGCTGGGTTGCAGGGCTTCTTTGAAACAAACGGCTTTGCCGGCGATGACGTGCATGAGCGGACCACCCTGAATGCCTGGGAAGACCGACATGTTGATCGGCTTGCTCAGTTCCTCGTCGTTCCAAAGGATCATGCCGCCGCGCGGGCCGCGAATGGATTTGTGGGTCGTTGAAGTGACGACGTGGCAGTGCGGGATCGGAGAATCATATTCGCCCGCCGCGATCAGGCCGCTGTAGTGGGCCATGTCGCACATGTGCATCGCTCCAACCTCGTCGGCGATCTCGCGGATCTTCTTGAAGTCGAACTGGCGCGAGTAGGCGGTCGCGCCGCTGACGATGATCTTGGGCTTGTGCTCCAGCGCCGCTTTGCGGAACTCATCGTAATCGATCAGTTCATCACGCTCACGAACGCCGTAAGGCACGATGTTGTACATCATGCCGCTGAAGTTCACGTGCGAGCCGTGGGTGAGGTGTCCGCCGTGGGCGAGGTTCATGGCCATGAGGGTGTCGCCCGGCTTAAGGAAGGCAAAATAGACCGCCATATTCGCCTGTGCGCCGCTGTGGGGCTGGACGTTGGCGAAGTTCGCGCCGTAAATCTGCTTCACGCGCTCGATGGCGAGGTTTTCCACCTCGTCCACGACCTCGCATCCTCCGTAATACCGCTTCCCAGGGTAGCCCTCGGCGTACTTGTCGGTGAGAACCGACATCATCGCTTGGCGCACGGCTAGGCTGGCGACGTTTTCGCTGGCGATGAGTTCAAGGTTGTGCTCCTGGCGCTGCTCTTCCTTGGCGATGAGGTCGGCGATTTCGGGGTCGACCTGGGCAAGGGGCATGCGGTGGGCGGCAAGGTTCGGGGAAACGGTGGCCATGGGGTTATTATAGATTGCTGGCTCATAGCGGTGCGCAAAGCCACCAAGCAGCTTCACAAGCCATCGTTCAGTGACGTCTGCCGATCCTCATCCTGCTATGAAACGAGGTCCCCCTCCCTTCGACGGGGGAAGGGGAATCTGAGCTTAACGTTAAATAGAACTGAACTCTAATTTGATGTTGAGTTAGGCAACGCGCATGAGCAACACAACGAAGACCGTCATTGGACTCGCTCTCTTCTTTGCAAGCGGGATTCTTGCACTTGCAGGATTCGCCAACATGCTTGGGGAGACGCGGTTGCCAGACGGCAGCATCGGACAGCAGCCGGGGCAAGGCTGGCTAGTTCTTGCCTTGCTAGCGTCCGCATCGATATGTTTCTTGGGGGCAGTCGCATTGCTGACCTCAATGAAGCGAACATGACGATTCCCACTTCACAAAGCCGTGCTCTATTGAAACGGGAACTAGGAGTCCAGCGTTAACCTGAGTGACCATATGAGCGACATCGACCCGTACCAAGGCTGGCAACCATTAGAACCTGCCAAGTCAAACCTCCAGGAATTCAGCCTGGTCCACAAGGATCTCCACCTGGTGTCGCCTATCAACCTCACAAAGCGGTTCGTGTCGCCTGATGCGCCAAATGGTCTTCATGTAGAGGTTGAAACGTACAGACATATTGAGATAACCGTTCGCACTAACGGCTACCGCATACGGCTTAACTCCAAGCCTGGCGACGACTTTGTCCAGCTTTTGGACCTGAATGAGAATGTGTTGGGCCACATCCGAGCCACCAAGTTTGAGTGGCAAGCGGGCTTGTTGCACTTGGATGGAATCGGGGATTTCCGCTTTCAGCGAAAAAGACCGCACGGGTATGACATCCTCTCGGATCAGTCAGAGTCGCTGCTCTCGGTCTACTCGGCTTGGCAGGATTCGAAGCAGGAGGCTGGCATCGCTTTCTATGCCCAGTGGCCCGCGGAGAAAAACCTGCCGGACTATTATCCCGCCTGGGTCGCGGCGGGACTGCAATGCTATACGTGGATGCTCTATGTCGAAGACCACCCAGCCATGTAGCCTCAAATTTGCAGGGCAGAACGTTCGCATCCTTCATAATCTCTCAGGATGCTTCCCCCGACCTTCGAGCGACCGATTCTGGCGATTGAGACCAGCTGCGACGAAACCAGCGTTGCTGTTCTCTCGGGTCTGGAAGTGCGCGCGAACGTCATCGCCAGCCAAATCGATCTGCACCAGAAGTGGGGAGGCGTGATCCCCGAGCTTGCCGCACGCGCTCATGTTGAAGCGATCCTCCCAACCATCGAAGAAGCCCTCGCCCAGGGCCGCTTGGCAAAGGAAGAAATTGGGGCGATTGCGGTCACGAACCGCCCTGGCTTGGTCGGCTCCCTCAGCGTAGGAGTGACCGCGGCAAAGGCGCTTTCCTATGCGCTTAAGGTTCCGCTTCTCGGTGTTCATCATCTTGAAGGCCACATCCTTTCCCCGCTGTTTGCGAACCCTGAGCTGCCGTTCCCGCATGTGTGCCTCCTCGTCAGCGGCGGGCATACCGAGCTGGTGCTCGTAGAGAGAGTTGGAGGATACAGGCTTCTTGGGCAAACCCGCGACGACGCGGCAGGCGAAGCCTACGACAAGTCTGCACGGCTTCTGAATCTTCCCTACCCCGGCGGAAAGTCGATCCAGGATCAGGCTGGGGCCGGGAGTCCCAAGCGCTACTCTTTGCCGAGAGGTTTGGAGCGTGAGGAAACGCTAGATTTCAGCTTTAGCGGCCTGAAGACGGCGGTGCTTCGGCTGGTTCAGAACGAGGGGTCTGCGCTCAGTGTGCCCGATGCTTGCGCGTCGGTTCAGGAAGCGATCAATTCCATCCTTGCGCGGCGTTCTGGAGAAGCCATCGAGCAGTCGGGAGCGCGGGCGTTGACTCTTGCCGGAGGGGTTGCCGCAAACCGCGATCTGCGCATTCGGCTGGAGAAGATTGCGTTTCAGGCCGGGATTCCGTTTGCGGCGGCCCCGCTGGAGATGTGCACCGACAATGCGGCGATGATTGGGCTTGCGGGGAGCTTCCGGCTGGCGAAGGGACAGTCGGATGGCTGGGAGATGGATTGTCTGGCGAATGACGATCTGCCGCGATAGCTACTTCTTCAGCTTCTTGACGATGGCAAAGATAATGGCGACAGCGAAGACGATCAGGAAGATTCGGCCCGTCAGTCGACCTGCGGCATAGGCGGCATCGGCAAGGATGATCGGCAACATTCGGCGATGTTGCCATAAAAGGCATGATGCATTCAATAGGCATCACACCGTCACCTTACGGGTGCATTTGCGGTTTAAGAACGCAAGCTAAAGCATGCGGCTACATTTCCGGCTAATCTCTGCGCAAGCTAAAGCATGCGGCTACGATGCGCACGGAAGCCAAGACTCAATTCCCGACGGCATGCTCGTACGTTTCGTACGGATCGGGCATCTCAACGTATGTCAACTGATCCAGAGCCACCCCATTCCAGTCGAACACGTAATACTTCCGCCCTTTGCGCTCCATCACCTCGCGCACCAGCTTTGCCCTTCCCTTTGCTCGCGTGTTCGACGGCGGGTCGGTCATAGCGTCGATGATGTCCAGTTCATCGACCATGCGAGCTGTTTCTCCCATCTCCTGAATAGCATGGAACAGGCTCTTCTCAGGGTCAATGTTGTGATATTCGAGGTCCACCGACTGCAATGCATCATCCTGCCAGCCAATCCCTTCTTCCGCCATGTACTGCTCGACGATCTTCTTCTTGGCCACCCAGTCGATCTTGTCGCCAAGAGCCATCGGGTCCTTCTCCAGCCCATCCAGGATGCTGGCCCACTCATTCAGGATCCAGTCGGTTTGATCTGATTCCCCTCGGTATCTCTCCGCAAGTTTGAGATATTCCCGCTGAAGGTCGATGGCGCTGATCGTCGTTTCATCTTCCAGCTGAATCAGCCACTTGCAACCTTCATCACGGCTGACTTGCCGCAACGCCAGGACAGGGTTGGCAAGAAGCAGCGAGCGCGGCACAAGATTGTCTTCAAGCAGAGCCACGACCAGCGATGTCGTTCCCACTTTCAGCGCATAGGCATACTCGTTCTGGTTGGCCTCGCCATACAGCAGGTGCAGGCGGGTTTTGCCGCCGTAGGTGTAGAAGTGCTCCCACTTGGGATTGATGATCGCTCGGTTAAATCGAACTCGACTGGCAATGGTCTTGAGGATGTGATCGGCACGCTGGCTAAGCTGGAAATTCACGGAATCGTCGGGCAAAACGCCATAGACATGACTGACCCAGATGTAGTCGATGGGATTATCGACGACATCTTGGTAGTTCGGTCTAAACGCGTTTGCTGACAGCAAATGCCCGCCCACGCGCCCGACTCCTGCATAAACCTGGCGAGTCACCAAAAACGGATAGAACATCTCCACCCGGTCGGTCAATAGCTCGTCGTTAGCCTCCACAAGGTAGTTTTCATGGCACCCAAACGTGTGCCCGCCAAAGTGGTCCACCGAGTTGTTGTAAACGCTGACGGCATCGTCCAGCTCCATCTCTCGGATAGCCCGCACAATGTGCCTTTGACCTGCGCGATCGTTAGCAACCAGGTCTTTTAGGGAGCGGCATTCGGCAGTGGCGTATTCCAGATGGCTTCCCACGGCATCGATATACAGCCGTGCTCCATTCATGAGGAAGCCTCCGCATTGCGCAGGCTCAAAAACCTCATCGCGCGAATGCACGTCCATCGCTCCCAGCTTCATCTCATAGAAGATGCAATCTTTGATCACCTCGACGGCAGCTTCGGGCGTGCCGAGAGTTTCATCGGCAACCAGGCACCCATATTCGGTTTCCACTCCAAAGACGCGGTCGGTGCGCGGACGCTCCATGAACCTATTCTATGTCGGTGGACGGGTCGCCGTCGCGTACTGGGCCGAAAAAGACGGTAAAACGATTTCATGATCGATGAAGCGATGGAGCATCTGAAGAACGCCGACCCTATCCTGGGAAAGATTATCGAGAAAGTCGGGCGTCCAGAAATCCATCAGAACCTTGGCAAAGGCGACACTTTCGAATACCTGGCGCGAGTGATCATCTTTCAGCAGCTTTCGGGCAAAGCTGCATCCACGATTGAGCGACGCTTCATCGAGCTCTTCCCCGATTCTCCCTATCCCACACCCGACAATATCCTCAGCTCGACCGACGAGTACCTGCGATCCGCCGGCATCTCCCGTCAGAAGCAAGGCTATCTGCGCGATCTTTCTCTGCGAGCGAAAGAGGGCCTGCCAACGATGGCCGAAATGATCGAGATGGAAGATGAGATCATCGTGGAATCGCTGACCAGGGTGAAGGGCATTGGACGATGGACCGTGCACATGCTGATGATGTTTAAGCTGGGCAGGCCAGATATTCTCCCCGTCGATGATCTGGGGGTTCGCAACGGCATCAAAAAGCTTTATAAGATGGAATCCGCGCCAACCATCAAGCAGATGGAGCAGGTGGCGGCGTGCTGGAGCCCATATCGTTCGATCGGCAGCTGCTATATGTGGGATGTGCTGGAGCTGACAGAGCTCCCCGACTGATCATCTAAGACGCTGGCTTCAGCTTCACTGGCGATTCAGCTTTCTTCATCAGCTGATCCACTGTTACAAACTTATAGCCCTGCTTCTTCGCATACGCGATGATGTCCGGCAAGGCCTGCAGCGTCTGCTCCACACCATCATGCAACAGCAGAATTCCGCCGCTGGAGAGGCGATCAATCGCCTTCTTCTTGATTACATCCACACCGGGGTTGGCATAGTCTCCTGGATCGTCTGTCCAAAGAACTGTGGTCATACCTTCTGCTTTGGCGGCCTTCAGCACCTCCTTGTCGGAGTCGCCTCCTGGCGGTCTGCAGAATCGAATCTCCTTTCCTAATATCCCTTCGAGAAGATTGTTCGTCGCGCGATATTCTGTCTGAACCTCTTCGCCGGTGAGCTTGGTCAGCGTCACATGGCTGAATGTGTGGTTCCCGATAAGGTGTCCATCTGCACCAATCTGGCGGATGATTCCCTGCCGCTTTGCCGCCATCTTCCCAATCACAAAGAACGTCGCCTTGATATCTTGCTGCTTGAGCAAAGCTAAGAGACGTGGGGTGAAGTTTGAATGCGGGCCATCGTCGAAAGTCAGCGCAATCAGTTTCTGCTTGGGATCGCCTTGGCGGATCACCAGCGGACCGTTCCATTCGACCGTCCTTGCCGACGTCTTTATATTGCCTGAGACTTCTTCAAAAGCCTGCTTCCACAGTGGGTCTTCCTTGTCGAGAACCATGGGGTTGGCTTTCCAGCCGTGGAATGTACGGCGCTTGACCGTCTGATCGCTAGGTGCCTGATCCAGCCGCGGCTCTGCGCTGTTCAAGCGGCTCGGCAACAAAATCGACGTGCACAGAGCAATGGCTATAAGGTGCGTTCTATTCTGCACTTGTGTCCCTCAGCGGTATGCAACAACCGAACGTATCTATTGGTTTCGGGCTGTGACTAATTCCCGTACATCCGTCATTCTTGAGGATTCTATAGCGATGTCCTACGGCCTTCAAAGGCAATCGGACGAGTTTTTCACACATCGGCCCAACAGCCTGATTCCGCCCCATTCTTGCCTGCACCCAAGGTATCCTGATCGTCCGCCTATGCAAGCTTTCGTCCAATGTACGAACTGCAAGAAGATTCTCTTCTCGGCAGAATTCGAGCAAGCCTTGCGCGTGTGTCCGCACTGCGGACACCACCATCGGCTCAGCTCTCGCGAACGGATCGAATGGACGTTCGATGAGGGAAGCTTCCTTGAGGTCGATCAAGACCTGCGGTCAGGCAACCCTCTTGGCTTCCCTGAATATCCTGAAAAGCTCTCCTCTGCCGAAGCCAAGATGAACATGCACGACAGCATGGTTTCGGGGCTTGCCAAGCTGGAAGGTGTGCCTGTGAGCATCGCTGTTGCCGACTTCAGCTTCATGGGCGGTTCGATGGGTTCGGTCAATGGTGAGAAAGTCACCCGGACCATGGAGCGTGGGATCGACAGCGGAATCCCCGTCATCATCTTCTGCGCCTCTGGCGGTGCACGCATGCAGGAGGGCCTGCTCAGTCTGATGCAGATGGCTAAGACCACGGCGGCGGTTCAAAAATGCCGGGACAACGGCATCCCCTTCATCACCGTTTTCACGGACCCCACCATGGCCGGAGTCCTTGCCAGCTATGCCAGCGTCGCCGACGTGATCCTTGCTGAACCAAAGTCGCTGATCGGGTTTGCCGGAGCGCGTGTGAGCAAGCAGGCGGGTGTCAGCAAAGTCCCCAACGACTTTCAGACTGCTGAGTTTGTTTTCAACCACGGAATGCTCGACCGAATCGTTCACCGAAAGGACATGCGCTCGACGCTGAGCCTTCTCGTCAAAATGCTCGGAGGGCACCTGACCCATGGCCGCTAAATCTTGGAAGGAATGGGAACGTCCTCTCATCGAACTTGATGAGAACCTTGCGAAACTGAAGGAACAGCTGCCTAAGCTTCCGCCGCAAGAGCGCGTGGAGATGGAGGAGCGGATTGCTGAGATCGAGCAAAGGCGCGATAACTACCTGAACGTCATGTACAGCCGACTCGGTCCCTGGGAAAAGGTGCTTGTCGCACGCGCAGAAAAGCGTCCTTACACGCTGGACTATATCGGCACGATCTTCCAGAACTTTGTCGAGCTGGATGGCGACCGCCGCTTCGGCACGGATCACGCCATTGTCGGAGGGCCAGCGATGCTGGATGGGCGTCCGGTCATGATCGTTGGGCACCAGAAAGGCCGCAACATCCAAGAGCGCCAGTTCCGCAACTTCGCCATGGCCAAGCCGGAAGGCTACCGAAAAGCCATCCGACTGTTTGAAATGGCGGAGCGCTTCCGCATGCCGGTGATTACCTTTGTCGATACTCCGGCGGCTGATCCCGGCGTTGAGAGCGAATCACGCGGCATCAGCGAGGCCATCGCCGCTTCAATGCTGAAGATGTTCGAGCTGACGGTACCCATCATTTCGATCATTATTGGCGAAGGCGGTTCAGGCGGGGCTATCGGCATTGCCGCAGCCAATCGTGTGCTGATGCAAGAGCATTCGATCTATAGCGTCATCCCGCCGGAAGGCTGTGCTGCGATCCTTTGGCGTATGCCTGAGAAGGGCGCTCAGGCGGCCGCAGCGCTAAAGCTGACCGCTCAAAGTGCGCTTGAGTTTGACCTGATCGACGAGATTCTTCCCGAACCCAAAGGCGGCGCTCATCGCGATCCGGTTGAAGCGGCTAGCACGATCAAGGCTGCGATCTACGAGCATCTTGGTCAGCTGGATCAGCTAGGCGGAAGCACATTGAAGGAAGATCGCTACGCGAAGTTCCGAACGATGGGCAAGATGGGAGAGTAAAGAGATTGCAGATTGGAGATTGCTGATTGTCGATCTCAGACGTCCGATTGCAGATTTCCGCTCAAGGCCATCTCCAAATGCTCTGCAGTATGCAAAACCTGAATCGTGTTTCCGTGCTCGCGGGCGGCTTGGGCTATCCAGCCGTGACATCCTGGGTTTCCCATAACGATCATTCTTGCACCCGTTGATTCGGCGTTGGCGTATTTGCGCTCCAGAAGTTCGCGAGCAAGCTTGGGCTGGGTGACGTTGTAGATTCCCGCACTGCCGCAACACATATCTGCTTCGGGCATCTCCACCAGCTCCAAGCCAGGGATTGCCTCAAGCAACTGGCGCGGCTGGAGGCGAATCTTCTGACCGTGAGCCAGGTGGCAAGCGTCCTGATAGGTCACCTTGCGATCTTGCTTTGGAAGCTGACCAAGAAAGTCGGGCAAACCCTGTACCAGAAAGAACTCGGAGATGTCCTTCACGCGATCTCCAAACACCGACTGCTCTTTCATATGGCTGCCACAGCCTGCTGAGTTGACGACAATCGGCAAATCTCCAGGCATGGTTTCAGCGAGTCGCTTTGCATACTCTTGACCTACCTCCAAGAACCCGTTGTGCGCGTGAAGTGCGCCACAACAGCCCGATTGAGCGGGCTTGACCGTGTATCCAAGCCTGCGGAGCAACCTGCGTGTAGCCTCGTGAACATTCGGATACATCACCCGCATGACGCATCCTTCCAGCATATAGACCTCCCCTTTGACCGCAGGGAGCTTTGATTCATCCAAAGGGGGCCAGTCGAAGGTGGGTTGGGGCTGCGGCTTGTCCGCCTCGGGAGCCTCGCCGCTCAGGATACGGCTGAGGATCTTCGGGATGCGCTTTCCCGGCATGACTTTGGAAAGACCAAGCTGAACGCGCAGCTTCTTGGTGTTGCTAAGGCCGTCGAGGAACATCCGTTTGGCCCTATGCTTCTGGACCTTTTCAACCTCCATCCTCCCCATTTCGAGGATTGCTCCATATTCAACGCCGCTCGGGCAGGCCGTTTCGCATGCCCGACAGCCTAGGCAAGTATCGAGATGCTGTCCGACGTCCTCCTTCCAATCCAGCTTCCCTTCATCAGCGCTGCGAGCCAAATAGATGCGCCCACGCGGAGACTCGGTTTCCTGTCCAGTGAGCACGAAGGTCGGGCAACTTTCCAGGCAGAACCCGCACCGGATGCAGTGAGCAGTGAGATCGGAGAGTTTGCGATCGCTCAAAAGATTCCCATCTCCCCTGGGTTGAGCTTGTGCGTCGGGTCAAAAATCTGCTTCGCACGCTTCATATATTTGATCATAACAGGGTCGGTGATTTCGCTCGGCATGACCCCAAAGCCCGCAGATGACACCGGCAACAGCTTCAGCGGGTACGTGCGCAGGATCACTTCCGCAATAACGCCAAGAGTGCCTCTTGCTCCAATAAATAGCTTCTGGACATCATAGCCTGCCACGTTCTTTACAGCGTGACTCCCACACTTCCGCACGCTGCCGTCTGCGAGCACGACCGTCATTCCCAGCACCCAATCCCGCCACGATCCATATTGATCCTGAAAGGCATGAGGAAGATTCAGCGAAATCGCCCCTCCGAGCGTCACCTCAGCGATCCCTTGCGGAAGGGGCAGGCATTGCCCTTTGACGGCAAGCTCGCTTTGAAGTGTAGAGAGGAGCGTCCCTGCCCGAGCCACCACAACCTGATCCTCGGGCATCCATTGGACAATCCCCGAGTATTCGGACATCAATAGCCAGTCAATTGAATCGCCTGGCGAGGGATTCTCCTCCTCAAGTCCGCCAATCTTCAACTGAGTCGAGGAAGCGATTGCCTGCGAAAGTTCGCTTAGCGTGGTCGGTCTGTGAACGTTCACCACGCCACCCCGCGCCAGCGTTTTTGATGCTCCACACAGCTTTTTTGGTTGGGAAGGACCTTGCACGGATTGCACAGGTCGCCGTCGTTGAAGATGCGCTTTGCCATGGCTTGCAGCTCAAGATCGGCTTCGCTGAACATCAGCGACATCAGGTCGATTTTCTCCACCCCAATTCCATGCTCCCCCGTCACGCTGCCGCCCAGCTCAATACACTTCTTCACAATCACTTCGCCAGCTTCGACCACGCGCTTCACCTGGTCTGGATCGCGATCGTCGAAGTAAAAGCACGGATGCAGGTTGCCATCGCCCGCGTGAAAAAGATTGGCGACGCCCAAGCTGTGCGCCTCAGCAACCTTGTATACAAAATCCAGCATCTCTGGGAGCTTCGACCGGGGGATGACACCATCGTGCGTCACGATGCTGGGCGCAAGCCGCCCCATCGCACCGATGCCCTTTTTACGCGCCGTCCAAAGCTCTTGGCGCTCCTTCTCATCCTTGGCTATCCGAACATCGAGGGCTCCGTTTTCTTGGCAAATCCGGGAGACGGTGGACATCTCATTTTCGACATCGGAGCTCGGAGCTCGGAGATCGGAAGGTTCTTTCCTGATATCTGATATCTGACTTCCGATTTCGTCCTCATGATCGCTGATTGCTGATTGCTGATCACTAATGACTTCCCCACCCCCTACCCCCTCCCCATCAGGGCTTCGCCCTGGCGAGGAGGGGGTTCCGACATCGCTGCTGTCACACTCCACCAGCAGCAAGGCTTCTGCGCCTTCGGGATATTCAAGGTTAAAGGCCGCTTTCAGCGCCTTCAAAATCCCTTTGTCCATGATCTCCAGGGCAGCAGGAAGAACCCCTTCAGCGATAATCTGAGCCACGGCTTGCGTTGCCCCACGCACTGTTGGAAATGCGGCGAGTGCGGTCTTCACAGCCGCTGGCAAAGGCGTCAGCTTCACCCACGCTTCCGTCACGATTCCCAGCGTCCCTTCCGAGCCAACGATCAAACCTAGAAAGTCATAGCCAGGGCCTCCTGACACTTTGCCGCCAAACTGCACAACTTCCCCATTCGGCTCCACCATCGTGACGCCCAGGATGTGCTGAACCGTCACACCGTACTTGAGCGTATGCGGCCCGCCGGAGTTCTCTGCGATGTTGCCGCCCAGCGTGGAAACGGTCTGGCTGCTGGGGTCTGGCGCAAAGTGCAATCCCTCCTTCGCGACCGCATCGGAAATGCGCTTGTTGGCAATCCCTGACTGTGCGAGAAGACAGCGGTTCTCAACGTCGATCTCCAGTATCTTGTTCAGGCGTTTAGTGGAGATCACAACCCCGCCCATCGCAGGCAAGGCTCCTCCACTCAGTCCAGTGCCTGCACCCCGTGCTGTGTAAGGAACTTGATGGGTGACGCACCATCGGACGATTTTTTGCACTTCAGCGGTGGATTCTGGGAGAACAATGACCGCTGGCTTGTTCCGATCCACGGTATAGGCGTCACAGTCGTAAGCACGCAAAGCCCCCGCCCCAGAGAGCACCTTGGAAGCTCCCAAAAGAGATTCCATTTCCTTGGCTATCTGTTCGGCGCTGAGCATAGGGGTGCAGACAGTTTAGCTGGTTAAAAAGCGCCGGATGGCTGATTTCGGATGGTTTGCAGGGGATGGGCACGCTGTTGAATGACCGCTGCCGCACAAAAAAACGGGCGTGCGTGGCACGCCCTAGTTGCTCGTCTTTCTTGCGATCATCGCTCCTGGCTGATGCCCGCGTGCGATCGCGTTTGTTTGCTCGATATGCCGGGCTTACGCCTCTCAGTCCACCGAGTCAAAAGCGTTACGTGTGGGTTTACGCTTTGGCTATAGGGTCGGTTCCCGCTATTGGGCTGAACTGCCCGAATGGTCCGGATTGGTAGGCGACTTAAGGACTTAGAGACTAACAATCCGCTTTGTCCCGCCCCCATGCAGAGCCCGCCTCCGAACGTCTACAATGGGGATCATGGGTTCGGTCAAGGTAGGGCTTCTAGGGGCTGGGGGCATCGGCAATGTTCACGCACGACACTATGCAGCGATGCCGGATGTCGAACTCTTCGTCTGCGACATTAATTCCGAAAAAGCCCAAAACGTGGCCTCCGCGCACAAGGGTACGATTTGCAGCTCATTCGACGACCTGATGGCAAAGTCGGATGTCATTGACATTTGCCTCCCCTCCAACCTTCATCATGAGTTCGGCATGAAGACTCTGGGCGCTGGCAAGCCCACGATGGTTGAAAAGCCGATTGCCACGACGCTCCAGCATGCCCATGAGCTGATGGAAGCAGCGGAAAAGGCTAAGGTTGCGCTCTTCGTCGGACAAGTGGTCCGCTTCTTCCCCGAATTTCGAAACGCACACCACCACGTGAAGAACGGAACCGTCGGCACACCTGCAGCGGCGCGTCTACGGCGCGGAGGAGCTGCACCCCGGTCGAACGCAGAGTGGTTCTTCGATCATGAGAGGTCTGGCGGCGTTCTGCTGGACTTGGCGATCCACGACTTTGACTGGCTGCGCTGGACTCTTGGTGAAGTGAAACACCTTTATTCCCGATCTGTGGGGGCAAAGACCGGAAAGGGCGTGGACTATGCATTGACCACCCTTACCTTCGACAGCGGCGCTATCGCGCACACCGAAACAACCTGGATGGATCCTGCTGGCTTTCGAGTCACCCTGGAAGTCTGCGGCAGCGAGGGCATGATCGAGTTCGACTCCCGGACCCTGCCGACGCTTCGCATCAACACTGCGGATGCAAAGCTGACGGAAGGGCCTCTGTCCCAGAAGGACGATCCTTACTACAACGAAATCAGGTCGTTCTTGGCGTCTGCGACCGATGGCGCGCCGCTCTCTGTCACACCGTACGACGGCTTCATGGCCCTCAGTATCTCGCTGGCGACTCTGGAATCGGCACGGACCGGCAAGGTTATTGCGCCCTCTCGGCAGATTTAGCGGCCTCACATCCCAGGCCCGCAACGGGTTAGAATAGGGATAGAAGTCTCGCGAGACCGATCTCGCCCCGTTTGCTTATCGCAAGGATAGAGTCACTATGATTACCACCCTTATTGCAACCGCACTGATGTTCGCCCCGGGTCAGGCCGCTTCGACGGCATGCCCCATCATGGGTAGCCCAACCAACGACAAGTCGCAAGCGCTGGACTACAACGGAATCCGATTCCGCATGTGTTGCGCTGGCTGCGACGGCACATTCAAGACCAATGCAGCAACCATCGTCGGCAAGCTGAAGGCTGACAGCAAGGCGATTGGAGAATTCATGTTCGACCCAATGACCGGAAAGCCGATCAGCTCGAAGGACTCGAAGGGCACCTCCGACTACATGGGTATCCGCTACTTCTTCGCTTCTGCAGACGACAAGGCTAAGTTCGACAAGAGCCCGAAAAGCTTTGCCAGCATGCCCAAAAAGGAGATTCTTGGCTGCGTTGTCAACACGGCTGACCAGTTGAAGAGCTACGCCGACGCAGGCGGCTATGTGGACTACAACGGCACGCGCATGTATGTTTGCTGCGCGAGCTGCCTCACCAAGCTGAAGGCCGATCCTGCAAAGTACGCCAAAGCTTCGGAATCAAAAGCAAAGGCTCCCGTCGTTCAGGCCGTAAAGTAAACCTACCTTTCTGAAAATCCCCTGCGTGGACACACCGCGCAGGGGATTTTTCTTTTGCAAGAGTCAGCTTCCTTACTTGAATCCCTTGAGCCTCAGCGAGTTCAAGATAACGGAGACGCTGCTGAAAGCCATCGCTGCCGCCGCAAACATCGGGCTCAGCTTGCCAGCTACGGCCAACGGGATCATCAGCACGTTGTAGCCAAACGCCCAAACCAGATTCCAACGAATCGTTGTTAGAGTTGCCTTCGCCAGTCGAATCGCCTGGGCAACACCGCGCAAGTCCGAACGAAGCAAGGTGATCTCCGCTGTTTCCATGGCCACATCGGTGCCGCCACCCATCGCAATCCCCAGATCAGCTTGAGCCAGCGCAGGCGCGTCGTTGATACCGTCCCCGACCATCGCCACCTTTGTGCCGCCGTCCTGATGTCGCTGAACGATACTCGCCTTTTCGGCAGGAAGCACCTGAGCTTCTACCTTCTCAATCCCAACTTCTTGGGCAATCGCCTGCGCTGTAGATCGATTATCGCCCGTGACCATTACAGGCTCGATACCGAGTTCCTTAACCAGACTGACAGCTTCTTGGCTGTGTTCACCTACACGATCCGACACAGCAAGCAGTCCTTCGATCTTTCCATCGACGGCAACGATCATCACCGTTTTTGCCTGAGATTCCAGCTCTGCGAACTTCGCTTTTGCCGTCTCCGTTAGCGCCAGGCTCCAATCCTCAAGAATGCGCGGGCTGCCAACGACCGTAAGCTTGCCATCGACGACTGCCTGAACACCCCGCCCGCTGTGGGACTCGAACGACTCTGGCTTGGTCGGCATCAGCCCGCGAGCACGCGTTCCAGCAACAATAGCCTTGGCGATTGGGTGCTCCGAAACGCTCTCCGCCCCAGACGCTGTTCTCAGCAGATCCTGTTCGCTTATCTCACCAAGAACCACAACATCCGTAAGCTCTGGCTTGCCCTTAGTGATTGTGCCCGTCTTGTCGAGCAACACGGTCTTGATTCCGCCAGCCTTTTCCAACGCAGAGCCATCCTTGATGAGAATTCCAAGCTCAGAACCACGCCCGGTGCCCACCATGATTGCTGTCGGAGTTGCCAAGCCCAAAGCGCATGGGCAGGCGATAACGAGGACGGTTACCGCAGGAATCAGGGCCTGGTCAAAGGTTGCACCCGCCAACATCCAGCCTGCGAAGGTAAGGATGGCGGTAAGAATCACGAGCGGTACAAAGACCGATGAAACTCTGTCAGCCAGCTTCTGGACAGGAGCCTTGGAGCCTTGTGCTCGCTCCACTAGCCGAACAATATTGGCAAGGGCCGTCTCGGAACCGACTTTTGTTGCACGATACAACAATGTTCCCGTCGTATTGAGTGTGGCGCCTGTTACAGCATCGCCGATGGCCTTCTTCACAGGGACGGGCTCACCTGTGAGCATGGACTCATCGACGTAAGATTCTCCGTCGACCACTTCACCGTCCACGGCGATCTTCTCACCTGGCTTTACACGAATAAGCGTTCCAACCCTAAGATGCTCGATAGGATGCTGCTCCTCACTGCCGTTCGACTGAACAACAGTCGCAATCTTGGGGGCAAGGCCCATCAGCTTTTGGATGGCCCCTGACATTCGCCTCTTCGATCTTGCCTCCAGGTATTTGCCGGTGAGGATCAGCGTGATGATGGCTGCGCCGGTCTCAAAGTAGATGTGCTCAGAAATGTGATGACCGTGCCCCCGCATTGAAATGAGCGAGTAAGTGCTGTATGCCCATGCGGCACTTGCCCCAATCGCGATCAGGGAATCCATCGTGGCGTTAAAGTGCTTGAGTCCGTTCCATGTGGACGCGAAGAACTGCCGCCCATTCCAGAATGTCACTGGCGTCACCATCGCAAACAGCAGCCAGTTCGCCCATTCTGGCCTGGGGTGCCAGAACATCGAGATGCCGACAGCGGGAATAGTGAGCGCAATCGCTATCCACAAGTTGATGCGCAATGCCTTGAGCTCTTGATCGGATTCTGCCTGCAGATGCGCGGCATGCTCATCGGCGGACATCGAGGCCATACCGTGGTCGTCGTGCGGCATGTGCTCGCTATGCTGAGGCATCTCCGCCGGCATTGCGTCTGTCTGATACCCTGCCTCCTCAATCGCCGTATAGAGGCTGTCCAGCGTCACGCTTCCGCCAGCAACGACGGTCGCTTTTTCGGAAGCAAGGTCAACCTTTGCATCGAGAACGCCATGCACTCCCTTCAGAGCCTTCTCCACGTGAGCCACGCAGTTCTGGCACGTCATCCCTTTGACCGAAATCTCGATCTGTCGCGGCTTTTGTCGCGCCGGTGCTATAGTCAGCCCCTTCATGGGGTCAGGCTTGGCGTTTGGAAGAATCGCTTTATAGCCGGCATCGGAAACCGCCTTGGCGAGAGTTTCGTCTGTGACGGCAGAGCTTGTCACAACCGTGGCTTTCTCGGTGGCGAAATTGACGTTCGCTTCGACGACCCCATCAACCTTCGACAATGCCTTTTCCACCCTGGCAACGCATGACGCGCAGGTCATCCCTTTGATGGGTATCTGGACTTCTCGCGTCTCTTCATGAGCGTGGTTCATTGTTTTCTCCTACATGATCAATATACCCCATGGGGTATATTGATCATGGGCCAAACGTGTTGGTTTGAGTCTAAATGAAGGCCCTACCGTACCATCCGCGACATGGTCTTGCGAAGCTCCTCGACCAACTGATGAGGCGTCTGCTTCTTGGCTTCTTCGTGCTCCGATCCAGAGCCGTGACCGAGGATACAGCTCTTCATGTGGGCGGAAGCTATCTCTGCTGAGAGTTGCTCCAGAGCTGCGCGAACCGCCGCAACCTGGGTGAGGATGTCAATACAATATTGGTCTTCGTTAAGCATGCGGCGAAGCCCGCGCACCTGTCCTTCCATGCGCGCAAGCCGACGATCAAGGGCGAGTTTCGAATCAGCATCCATGACTCTATTATACCCTGGAGGGTATATGTCCGCGATCAGCTATCCCGCTGGAAAGACGCCCGATAGCCCGACTATGGAAGTATCCGCACCTCGACCAGATGCATGCTGGGGTTTGCGCTGTTGTGAAGCATGTTCACCCGCACGTACCTCATCTTCATCGGATCGAACGAGAATCGGTCACCTTTTGAGGTCGCGGATTTGGTGTTCGTTCTCATATCCCCAACCTGCTCCCAGGTTTGGCCGTCTGTCGAGACTTCAACGGTGTACTGGTAGTAGCGACCGTCTCCCCAGTAAGGATAGACCTCGATCGCCCGGACAGACTTCGCGGACTTCAGGTCGATCTTCACCCACTGCGGTCCAGGCCCAGCCCACCACGCCGAACCGAGCTCGATCATGCCATCGATCACTTGTGAACAGTCGTGATCGGCTTCGTGGCTGGATTCGGTGATGGTGGCGTCAGCCTCCAGCCCTGGGGGAGGAGGCGGCACGAAGTACTTGCGGAAAGCAGGCCGGTACGCTTGCATGATCGCCTTGACCGTCGCAATCTCATTCCCCGACGGCTTTTCGGAATACCCCCCAATCTGGTTCACCCAATCCTCTTCCCAGACTTGAATCTTGCGCTCAAACGCATTTCCATCGAACGTTTTGCCTGTATTCAGACATGTCTCCAGCTCCTGGAAGAACTGTTGCCATCGGGGTTTGGCGAACCCGTTCAGCAAGCCTGACCACTGCCGTGCTGAATACTCGTTGAGAGGGCCATCTTTCTTCGCCCACAGGGTCAGGAGTCGCCGTGCGTTCATCTCATAAAGGTCTTTCTCAGCGGTTGCAAATCCGCATCGGCGGGCATCGGCAATCCACTTCCCTAACAAGAACTCTTTGCGCGTGCCCACAACTCGGTCCATGTCGGTAACGATTTGAATGAAGAGGTTTGACGCCTCCGTAAAGCGCGCGCGATCCTTCTCTTTGTAGGCATCGATGGCTTCGTCGAACACCGGTCCTGCTAGGTTGGAAAGCACCTGTCGCGTAAAGTCGACAAGGTCATAGCGATAAGGGTCGGAAGCTTTGGCTTCATCCACCGCGAGGAGCAGCGTGTTCACCGCATCATTCATGTGCCCTGGGTAATAGCTCGGCCTTTGACTGGCCCAGTAGCCCGCGTTCAGCCGAGGCCGCGCATTGACAATGCCTGCAAGATTATCACCGCGCGAACGGTCGATATAGACACGCCTTGCGAGGATCTGCCATGCGGCTTGGAGCTGTTTGTCTGAACTGCCATAGCGCGACTTCACATAGGTTGTCATCCATTGATCAAGCGGGATCGGCTTGTCCGTCCAAGTGTTCGCCATCATCAGCTTGTAGATGACGTCGTTGTTTTCAATCGCTTCTGGCGATAGGCCGATGCCCCACATCTTCCCGCTCATCGGGTCCTTTAAGGCCTTGCTAGGTCCACTAGCAATTTCTGGCATGCCACCGAAAACTGACTGACGCCCTCCGAAATTGTGGAGCATGCACCAAATCCACGGCGTGTTGTTGAATGCGCCCGACGATTTCCAGACTGGCGCGAGTTCAGCCCAGAGGTCGAGCACGATCATGCGATTCTCGGGCACGCCCTGGAAGAGTGCGGCTCTTTGGGCGGCTTGCCAAAAGCTAGGGTCATTAACGAATAACCATCCCTGCATGACCCAAACGGCCTTGGGATCGACACCTGCCATGGAGTCGTAAACGGCCTTGGTGATGTCGGTCAGATACTTGGCGTCATTGGTCGGTGGGCGCTGTTCATTAAAGGTGTCGGCTGAGTAAAGATGATCCGAGCCATACATCTTGGTCTGCTCTTTGATGAACTCTTGTCCCACCTTGATGAAGAGCGGATCGTAAGGATCGAGCACCAGGGTTGATGCCAGGCCTGCACCCCACTGGACTTCTTTCAGCTTGGCGTCTGGGAAGACCTTCTTGAACGTGGGCGGAACGTGCCCAGAGAACGCAGGCAAAACAGGCGTCATTCCCAGCTCGCGCTGCCGTGCAAGGATCTTTTTCTGCAATGCGGCATGGCTGTCAAGCCAGGATTGCGGCAAAGGCCCGCCCCATCCATCCAAATTGCCCATCCAGAACCACGAAAAGTAAGCCGGGCCGCAGAAGAACGGCTTCAGGTCATCCTCGGTGAAGCCCATCTTCTTATAGACCCGCTGCCATACTGCCTCCTGCCCCGTCAACGCGAGCGGCATGTTGATACCGTGGAGGGCCATCCAGTCGATCTCCCGCTCCCAGCGCTTCCAATCCCACCACGACATCGAGTAGTTGAAGGTGCAATAGTTGAAATCGTAGCGGTAGCGATAGGGGCTGACCACACGAATCTTCCTAGCTATCCTAGGAAGTTTAGAGGGTAGATTGAGCTGGTCTCCGCCCCAGGAAACCTGGCCTCCCCAAGAGCCTTCCAGATAGCGATTGAAGGCAGAAGCGATGCTGACGCCATTGTTTCCGCGCAATACGATCTTGCTCCCTCGGGACTCGATTTCAAAGACATCTCCCTTTGGGTCCCTAGGAATTTGCTCGACAATAAAGTTTGCGGCATGCTTCGGCACAATCCGTGCGATCAGGGCCTTTCCTGCTTGAACTGTCTTGCTGACAGTAGCCTTTTGCGTCTTGGCCGTTCTGGCTTTCTGAAGGGTGGGAGCCTTGTGGGAGCCGCTGGCGAGCGCCATGGACATGCCGAGGGCAAGCAACGAGGATACGAGCAGAGGACGAAGCATCAAGGTGATTCTGGACCACGATGCTCTGCGGTATCAAGCAAGCCGCTAAACAACTCGTAAACACCCATCATTCAGGGTTAGGTCGCGAATCACTTTGGAGAATCTATAGCCTGCTGGATCAGCTCTCTCACTTCTGCCCTCGCTCTACGCTCAGATTCAATACTTGCTGCCAACTCTCGCAATCGAATCTCTGTGTGATCGGTGAGGGCATAGAGTTTATCAATCTCCTCACGACGAATCTCCATGCGTTTGATCGTTTCATCGCCGATCTGGTAGGCCGTTTGTAATCGACTGATTTGGTTTGCGACTCCCCAGATCTCCTTAAACTTAGAGTTGAGCTGCTCAACTGGCTCGATAGCTTCGTTGATGAGCGTTCTTTGATTTACAAGCTGTGTGTGCAGCTGCTCCAGGCTGCTAATCGCTCGATCCACATCATGGCTTCTGCTTTGCATCAGATCGCGCGCATAGTCTGAGCTCGAGTGCTGGAGTCCTCCAGATAGCTCGCGCTGCATCCTCTCCATGTCCTCTTGGGCATGGCGAATCTGCCGGATATCGGCATCGACACTCCGTTTAAGGTCAGAGGCGTATCGGATAGCGGGCTGACAAACAGCCTGAATAAGGAATAGCGTGTTTGCAGGATCACTGACGTCGAGCGTCTTGGAGGCCTTGATCGCCTGGGATCGCAACTTCCTCCACTTCGGCCAGCCATAAGAATACAGTGCAATCAAGCTAAGGGAGACACCGGCAGTCAGTGCAAGCGATAAGACATTTATGCCAAGGAGCAGAAAGAAAATGGAGCAGGCGACCGCCGAGAGCCAAATCACCGCTCCCCACGACCATGCGTCATGCCGATACCAAGATGGGCCATGCTCACGGTCGATGCGCTCAAGCTCGTTCTTCAGCCATAGCTTTCGCAGGTCATTGTCAGAAACCTGCATCAGCCCCTTCAGCTGTTCGACTTCACTCATGAGATCGCCTTACATCCATTATTGACGATCTACAAAACGCTTGTCCGTCATGAATTCGGGAACACGGTCTTAGAGGCCGCTTCTGCTTCATTTGTCCACGAGTCCACTTCCAATCGCGCATGAGCCTCAGAATCAACGGCAAGCTGCAAACCTTCCAGCTTATTCATGGCCTCTGACGCCGCAAGGCTCAGGCAAGCCAGCTCAATCATACGCTCGTCAACGTCGCTACGCGATGAAGCAACCAGCTCCCTGGCTTCCTGAATCGCGCTGATGTCTGCATGAACATCCCACATCAGCTCAAACTGAGCCGCCATCTCTTGAACCGGCTTTACAATCTCATCGGCTTCTCTAAGCTGTCTGTCCAGCATTGCGTCGGCGTCTTTCAAACCCTTGATGGTTTGGAGCGCCATCGTTCGCTTGTTCTCCATGAGCAAGCGAACGGATTCGTCAAGGGACCCTGCAAGGCGTGAATCCAGCTTGACGATAGCCTGTCCTAGCCTGATTGCCGATTCTCCCAACGCCTTTCGTCTCTCTTCGGCCCGAGCCTTGATCCTTTCGGCGGCAAGCTGTGGCTGAAGCTTTACATGGTCAACGACCAATCTCAGCACTCCCGGGTTGCGGACATCGACATTGCGCAGCTTCAGCTTACGCTTGAGTTTGCGAACCAAGCGTGAAGAGAATTCGCCGTACATGGGACCAAAGAGCAGCAGACTGAAAATAACAATCGCCCATAGGTTTGGACCGTCGAAGTAGAGCGCAAGAAAGATAGCCGGAACGGAGAGCAAGAGCCACCAAACGCGGCGTTGCTTAATGCGCTCCTCAGCGCCTGCTGCATAAGCGTCTTCCAGATACTTCGTAGCGTCGGCGTAGATCCGCTTGATCTCTTCATCCGACATCGGTATAGCTGATCGCAGGTCGAGCGAGTTGTCCATCGGCTTGCAATCCTATTTTACGACAGGCGCTGCGAGCTACTGCCCTTCCCAAAGGAAGTACGCATTGCCAGCAGGGTCGTAAAAGTGCGTCCAGCGCAGGCTGCCCGAAGACTTTGGCTCATCAAATTGCACCGCTTGCTCCTTCAGCTTGGCAAGCTCCTCATCCAGCCCTTCTGACTTGAAAGCCACGCGGGGCTTGGGCAGACCGCCTTCATCCTTCCAGACTTTGGCATTCATCACGCCAACCTTGGCACCGCCTGCATCGAACAGCACCCATCCCCAGTCGCCGGTTTCCAGCACGGGCCAGGCAAGACGGTCGCGGTAGAACTCCACCGCAGCCTCAAAGTCGTCGGCAAATACGATCGTTTCTGAAACCTGCATGCTTTTATGCTACACGAAGGATTGGAGATCGGGGATTGCGAATCACCTTCCCTGTCTGAACTTTGAGCATTGGTGCTACAGAGCATTCCCTTCGCGCTCATGATAGAGAAGCAATAGGCCAAACTCCCGCCCTCCCCAAACGCACCCCCATCCCTGCACCCTTCCCCCTAAACGCAGGGGGAAGGGATCGCGGACAGAACTTTGCGCCCTCTTGGACTTGGCGGCCTTTGCGAGAACCCCTCTGCGCCACTGCAAGATGCTCTAATCTGCAATCATCAATCCCCAATCCCCAATCTTCAATCCTCAATCATATGTCCCCGGTAAACTCTCCCAAGTCATGGATTTCCGTATCGAAAAGGACTCTTTGGGCGATGTCAACGTCCCCGCCGGCGCATATTGGGGCTCGCAAGCCGAGCGCACCCGCAACCTCTTCCAGATCAGCGGGCTGACCGAGCACCCCAAGATGATCGACGCCTACGTCATGCTGAAGAAGGCATGCGCCGAGGCCAACACCGAGCTTGGCCTGCTGGATAAGGAAGTGGGCGGGGCGATCGTGAAGGCCGCCGACGAGGTTCTTGGCGGGAAGTTCCGCGACCAGTTCCCGGTAGACGTCTTCCACATGGGCGCGGGCACCTCGTTCAACATGAACACCAACGAGGTTTTGGCCAACCGCGCTGAGGAAATTCTTGGCGGCGAGCTTGGCAAATACAGCCGCGTCAACCCGAACGACCACGTCAACTACGGGCAGTCGACCAACGACACCTTCCCCAGCGCCATGCGCATCATGACGCGCCTGATGCTCACCGACCTCTTCCAGGCTGTCGATACTCTTGCCGACGCCTTCGAGGCCAAGGGCGTTGAGTTCAACACGATTCTGAAGTCAGGTCGAACTCACCTGCAAGACGCCGTTCCGATCCGGCTTGGACAAGAGTTCTCGGCCTATGGCTTGGCGATTCGCAAAGCGCGAAAGTGGCTGGAGCATGCCGCTTATGAGCTGGAAGAGCTTGGCATCGGCGGTTCAGCGGCCGGTACGGGCATGAACACACACCCGCAGTACCGCTTCATCGTGGTAGAGCGGCTCAAGGATTACACCGGGATCGAATTCCGCAACGCGCCTAGCCTGGTGGAATCCATGCAGAGCCAGATGTGCATGTCGGCGCTGGCTTCGGGACTGCGCATCCTGTGTCTGGAGCTCACCCGCATCTCCAACGACCTGCGCCTGATGTGCAGCGGCCCGCTCACCGGCATCGCCGAAATCGTGCTGCCCGCCGTCCAGCCAGGAAGCAGCATCATGCCCGGTAAGGTGAACCCCAGCATGGCGGAAAACCTGAACCTGGTCCTCTTCCAGGTGCTCGGGCAGTGCCAGTCGCTGGACTACTGTGTGCAGGCCGGACAGCTGGAGCTGAACGTGATGATGCCGAGCATGGCCTTTAGCGCACAGTTCTCCATCCAGATCCTGACAAACACGCTGAACACCTTCACCGAGAACTGTGTGCGCGGCATCAAGGCCGACGAAGAGCGCTGCAAGCACTACGCCGAAACCTCCCCGTCACTGGCTACTGCGCTGAATGCGTATGTGGGCTATCAAGTAGCCGCGCAGGTTGTGAAAACGGCGCTGAAAGAGAAGAAGTCCATCCCGGAAGTTGTGCGCGAGCAGGGGTTGCTGGATGAGGAAACGCTACAGAAAGTGCTTGATCCGGCGAAGCTGACGGAGCCGGGTATTCCTGGCAAGTAGTCCTTACACCCTCCCATCTACCAGCTATGAAAGCGAAAATGGGGGCATAGCATAGGTTCGTTATTGGACACTTTTGGCTACTGCTAGCCGTTTCTATTTTTAGCAATGCAAAATATGGTTAAGGGGAAAGCGTACCATGGCACAGCTGATTTACAACACTCGCCATGAAGTTACAGGGAAATTCTTACTCGACCAGGGGAACCTGCTCGAATTGGATGCCTTATTTGAAGAAATACGTGGCATTCTGGCTTCTGAAGAACCCGAAGATTCCAGTTCTACGACTCAACTAATACTATCTCTAAAGTCGGGGAATCGGCTTGAGGCAGTGTCATTTGCCGACACTTTTGAAAACAACTCGATAGCTAACGAGGAACCCACCGGTTTCTCATACAAAATCAAGTCTGGCGCTCGCAAACATAAGGAAGTAGAAATACAGCTTCTGAACAACTGGGGATCAAGCCTCTTGAGGGTATCGGGCACTCCAGACCGAAATGAAGCTATCCAGCGTTGCATAGCTAAGGCCAAGACGTGGATCGACAAACAGGCTCATTTACCATGGAATTGGCTAGGCAAATTGCGAGATTTCCCTGCCTTTGGTCTCGCATTTGCATTTATCTCAATCTCCGGTTGGCTAAAGTCGTCGATTTCGATGCTCTTTGCTCTGACAGTCCTGCTTGCCGTTTCTCTAAACGCATGCTTTGGCCCAAGAACCATCATTGAGGCAGGAAAGAATCTTAGAACTAGTAAGTTTGTTCAGGCGCGAGTAAAAGTACTTTGGTGGGTTCTCTCATCTGTGCTTTTATCAGGGATACTACTACCAATCTTTCGGAAGCAACTTGGTATCTGACATTTTTTTGCCTACCGTCGCCAACAATCGCAAGCTTAAGGGCTTCAAGAGCCTACGGCCTGCCTTTGCAAGAATCGCTGTGGTGCTCTCCTTCCTCGCCGCCTGCCTCATGTGGATTCTGTGCCGAGAGCCTGTGTATCACTCCCCCATCTCCCATATCGAGTTTCACGGCAAAGCAGCCGGAATAACTCCAACCATCTGGACCCTTCAAGCGCTTTCGCTGGCGTTCTTGCTCCTCGCTTGGAATGCCAAACGGACCTTTTCATGCTGGCTGGTGTGTATAGCGCTATTCTTGATAAGTTGGTTCGTGATCCAGCCGACGTTCTACACGTAGCGACCCAGCACCCCTAACCCTGCCCCAGCCAAGACAATTTCCCGCCTCGACGGACCCTTGGCTGGTACAACAGAGATTGAATGATCTCTAAGCTCCTCATCGCCAATCGCGGGGAAATCGCTGTCCGCGTCATTCGTGCCGCCCGAGAGATGGGCATTCGCACGGTCGCGGTCTATTCCGACGCCGACGCGCAGACCATGCACACCCAGCTTGCCGACGAAGCCGTCCACATCGGCGCGCCGGAGCCTGCGAACTCCTACCTGGCCATCGACAAGATCATCGATGCCGCCAAGCAGACCGGCGCGGACGCTATTCACCCTGGCTATGGATTCCTTTCGGAGCGCGCGGAGTTTGCCGATGCATGCAAGGAAGCCGGGATCACCTTTGTTGGCCCGAGCGGCGATGCGATGCGGCTTTTAGGCGGAAAGATCGGGGCGAAGAACCTTGCGGTAAGCGTGGGCGTTCCGGTCACCCCCGGCTTCTTCGAGCCCGGAGCGACCGACGCTCAGCTGAAAGAAGCCGCCGACAAGATCGGCTACCCTGTTATGCTGAAGGCCAGCGCAGGCGGAGGCGGGCGCGGCATGCGCATCGTGCGCGATCCCGCCGACTTTGACAACGAGCTCAAGCTTGCCAGCGAGGAAGCGGTAAAGGCGTTTGGCGACGGGGCGATGATGGTGGAGAAGCTGGTCGAGCGACCCCGCCACGTGGAAGTGCAGATCCTTGCCGACCAGCACGGCAGCGTTGCCGCGCTGTACGAGCGCGAATGCTCGATTCAGCGACGGCATCAGAAGCTGTTTGAAGAGGCTCCTTCCCCGCTCTACTCCAGCGAATATCCTGCAACACCTGGCGCACTGTTCGAGCTTTGGCCCAAGATGCGCGAGGCGTGTATCGCCCTCATCAAAGCGGCGAAGTATACGAACGCAGGCACGGTGGAGTTCATCGTCGATGAAGCGGCGAAGGAGTTCTATTTCCTGGAGGTCAATGCGCGGCTTCAGGTCGAGCATCCAGTCACGGAGATGGTGACCGGGCTGGACCTGGTGCAGTGGCAGCTGAGGGTGGCTTCGGGCGAAGCTCTGAACCTCCCACAGGCGATCATGGACGGCGAGCGCGGGGCTTTGAACGGTCACGCGATCGAGGCGCGCATCGTCGCTGAAGACCCCGCCAGCGGATTCATGCCCAGCATCGGCAAGATCATTGCTTGGGCGGAGCCGAAAGCGCCGGGGATTCGGGTGGACACTGGCTTCGCCGCCGGCTCCGAAGTCACCCGCTATTACGACTCGATGATCGCCAAGGTGATCGCCTTCGGGGCGACGCGGTCGGAGGCTGTCCGTCGGCTGAAGAACGCTCTGCTGGACTTCCATGTGCTGGGGGTGAAGACAAACGTGGCCTATATGCTGGATGTCCTGGAACACCCAGACTTTAAGGCGGGCATCATGGACACCGGATTCTTGGGCCGGGAGTTCGCGGAATGGTCGTTGGGCGAATCGGTGCCCGACGATCTGAGCGCGATCTTGGCAAGCGCAACGATGGGGGGCTCAGTGGGCTCTGCCAGCGCAGAGGCCAAGAGAGAGCTTGCGACGGCTTGGTCGATCCCCGACGGCTTCCGCAATGCGCGATAGGCTCAGGCACGCTTGCTTGCGTCGCCCTTGGCGGCGCTCATATCCGGAGGGAAACGATGGAAGAGCAAGGGCACAACGGCAAAGAAAAGGATCACGAGTCCGGCAAGGTTGCTCTTTGCATGGTCGTTCGGCTTGGCATTTTCCGTCAGCGCCAAGACATCCCGACAAACCGTTTCCAGCCCATGACTGACGCAAATCATCGGGATTAAGGCGAGGGCCACGGGCCATCCTCCCAGGAGCAAGCAAGTTACGCTTGGATCGATCTGCCCAGCCCCGGGAGCACTGGCAAAGGTGGTCTCCTTTTTAGAGCCTCGCCAACATCTCCGGTTCAATCCCCATGCCACAACCCATGCAACTGGAATGGCGACGAATGCCCACGTCTGCCATGCGACGGTCGGTGGTCCAAGGCGTAAGTCAATGCTGACCAGCGTACAGAAATACGCCAGTGTTAGGCCACCTGTTTTGAGGATGTGCCAAAGATTCATGGCCTGTACTGCCTTGAAACAGTTGTGACGATCAAATCATCATCGCCTTGTGCAGCTTTTCGCTGCCTACAGTGGCCCCACATGTGAAAATGCCAGTCGTCCGCATTTCCTGCAGTCGAAATATTTTTCAAGTTATGGGCAAACAAGGATAATACAGGCTGGCTGCCGATTGCGAACAATGTGTTTGCGGCCTCTTTGATGTCCAAAATATCCGCATCGCGTTTATACCAAGGTTCAAATTCGCGCTCAACTTCGATAGAAGGGTCTGTGTATCGCAGTGTTGACTTCTGCCAGTTGCCTAACCTATTTCGAATGTCCTTCCAGTCCGAATGTCTGAGCTGCAGCGTATGGTGACAAAGCGCTAAGTGAAGCGATGAATCGGGCAGGTGCGCAAGATATGTCGGTTTGCATGGGCGTATCGGCACATGAAGGACTGCTTCAGGGTGTCTGGCTGACAGTGACACTAAGAGTGAAAGTTTGCGCAATGCCGACGGATAGCCAAACAGACCTGGTTGGTCAACGCTTCCACTAACCACGAACAGGTAGTCCAGGGGCTTGAGCGGCTCGATGACGGCAAAGGTCTTGCCACGGTTGGTGACGGTGGTTTTGCGGACAGTCAGGGAGCAATGCTTTTTCATTTGTATTTGACTTTGATATTGAGTCGCAAAAGCAGATCGAAGCCTATCACCAGGAGAATCATCCCGCCATAGACAAGGCAGATAATCCCGAGCTCGGTGGTCGTAAGCTGGCCTTTGTCGCTTGCGACAGTGATCTTGTATAGCAGCAAGAAGACGCAGATACCGTAGATCTGCGCGAACCGCTGTCTATGTTTGGCAAGTGCGGCTTGGGCTGGCGCAAGGTGCTCCTCTTCGGGTTCAGCCTTCATCGTTGCACCCTTCGGCCTGACAAATCCGTCGTCTGCAAACTCGATCCCAGATGAACGTCGCGCTGACCAGCAAAGCGACAATTGCAAGGGCGTATCTGACTTGGGATGCCTCGACCGTCCCAGCCACCTTGAGTACGTTGAAAGCCGTGAGCGGTACGATCACAGCAGTACTGTAGAAAGAGAAAATCCGACGCTTATGGGCCGTGAGCGCAGATACAGGCGGGATATCCTGCCCAACGGCGCGGTCGTCGAACTCGAAGAAGTAGTTCAACCACTTTGGTCTAAGCTCGCACTTGATTGAGTTCATGAGACCCTCCCAGAGCTTTGCATTGCACCGCGGTGTTCTTCAGCCTCTTCCTTCAGTCTGCGATTGCGACGCCACCGCGGAAAGACAACCAAGGTCATGATCGACCATATCAACCAAGTGAGCGAATGCTCCCACAACGTTTCAGTGCCGTCCAATGGATGGGCCAGCGCTTCAAATCCAAGCGAGAAACAGCCCAGACATATCATGGATATGAGAATCAGCGCGATGATCGTCAATGGCTTGAGTGTAAGCAAACTCTCCCATCCACCCGCAGGCTGATCCTTTGAACGCTTTGCCGACGAATTCAGTCCGACGCAACAAAGTACAAAGGCCGCTGTAGCTAAAGGGATCGCGAATGGCCAATGCCGGATATGACCGAAGATTGCCTGCAACGCTCCTACGAAAAACACGAAGAAGCCTCCGGCTATAAGCAGGAAGCCAAACGCACTTAAAAAGGCTATACCAATCTTTTTCATTCGATAACAGCCTTATTATCATCCATTGGCTGGTCGTGATGGCCATTATTCTCGTCCGTCTGATCCACTTTCTTGCGTCCGTTGATAAGCCAGGGAAAGAAGAACACCCAAATTAAACTCATTGCCAAGCCGAAGATAAAATGTTCGGCCCAGGGTACGGGCTTGGTGCGTGACGACATGAACCCAAGAAGTGCCTCAAGCCCGGGTCTGAGGAAGGTCAGGAATAGGGTGCCAACAAGCGCGATCAGGGACTTTTCAAGGAGCGTAAAGGGTTTCTCGATTTCCGGATGCTGAAGCCGAGTGCGTGTGCGCTTTGGACCAAGCACCAAGTAGAGCAACCCCGTGAGGATGCTGATGAGTACCGCCACAGGCCATAGGCGGCTTCCTTCATGAAAGAGCTGAAGGAAGCCGAAAGCACCGATAAAGAATAGCCCCGTGACACACACAGAATAGGTGACCAGCAATCGGCTTATTCTGAGCTTCACAACCCGTATTGTGCATTACCCCATATACACCGTTTCTAAAAACGAATCGAATAGCCTGCTGCGATAAAGCTTTGTCGCTGGCTGCGGTCGATGCTGAATCCAAAATGGATATCCCACTGACTGTTTGCGTTCGGCTGATGCGTAAAGCCTGTGTGCAGCAAATGCTCCTTCTCGCCACGCTTGGGAAAGGCGCCGGCGTATTCGATGAACATTCCGTGCTTCTCTCCCAGCGCTTGAGCGAAGCTGAGCGTGGCCTGCAGCGTTGTGTTGCGCTCGCCATCCTCAGCAGGACAGCTGAGGAACAGCATTCCCGCTATCGCCGTCTTTGAAGTCAGATCTTTGCTGGCGCAAAGCTTCAATTCGGGATCGTGCGCATCCGAACTATAGCCGCGCTCCCCGGTAGGCATCGACAGTGAAGCGATCAGGGCCACGTCCAGCCCATCCGACATTGGCCCAAGCTGCCACTTCATTCCAATGCTTGGGTCGGACCAGCCTGCGCTTCTGAGTCCAGACAGCTCTTCTGAGAAGCGGTTAGGCAGTCCAAGCCGCAACTCACTCTTCGCATCCAGCCCATAGCGAAAAAGAATCTCAGGACCGCTCCAGGATCGCACTGCCGGCGAGGATGAGTACGTGAATCCTGACTCCAGCTGCAGACGGTGGCGTGGAACTACAACCGAGCTTTCTGTGAAATCTGGACGGTCGGTAACGATAGGATCGTCTTTCGCATTCAGCGGGGCGGTAAGCGATACAAGGGCTGACAAGGCAGGAACAATTGAGGTCATGCTAATAAATGTAGCAGAAGCTACATTTATTTTGCGCGAGCTTCACTGTTTCTTGAGAAAGCTGTGTATAATTCAGTCAGCGCATCGGGCGCAACCGGGTCCGCGGAAAGAGCTTAGCTCACCGATCACATAAACTTTCAGCACAAACCAAAGTGCGGCCTAATCGCGGACCTTAGGCGATCGCATGGAGGTTATATGTCAAAACAACTGCCCGAGCGCCCCAATCTGGAGCACCTCAAAAACGAAGCCAAGGCCCTTTTGCGCCAGGCTCAAGCCAACGATTCCGAAGCCGTGAAGCGCTTCGACCAGCCCCCCGCCAGCCTGCGACTTGCCGACGCGCAGCTTGTCGTCGCCCGAGACTATGGATTTGCCAGCTGGGCCAAGCTCAAACGATCCGTTGAAGGGTTTGAGACTCAGCGGGATGCTCTGTTTGCAGGCATTCGCGCAGGAGATCGCGATGCGGTCTCCAAGATCCTTGAAGAAAATCCAAGTCTGAGTCGGGCGCGGGATCCGCACTCTTTTGGATCTACCACTATCACGGCGGCTATCAATCGCGGAGATCGCGGCCTTGTGGATATCCTGCTCAAGCATGGAGCCGACCCCAATCAGCGGAGCGATTGGTGGGCCGGGAGCTTTGGCCCGCTGGATTTTGCCGACGAGGAGCTTTCCGACTATCTGATTTCCAAAGGCGCAAGGCTGGACGCGCACGCTGCAGCTCGGCTGGGCAAGATTCCAGAACTCAAGGCGATCATCGCTAAGAACCCGGAATGTGTGCACGAACGCGGCGGCGACGGCATGTATCCGTTGCACTTTGCCAAAGATGCAGAGGTTGCCAAGATTCTGCTGGATGCTGGGGCCGACATCGATGCGCGGGATATTGATCACGAAGGCACGCCCGCGCAAACGCACATCCTGGATGATGAACTTGTGCGGTATCTGGTTGAGCGCGGCGCGGCCACGGACATCTTCGTCGCCATCGCTCTGGAAGATACTGCAATGATCCAGAAGCATGTGGACGAGGATGCGGCAGTGCTGGAAAGGCGGATCAATGAACCCGGCAGCAAGATGATTCCTGTGGCTCCAGGAATGCATCGGTATGCGTACATCTTGGGCTATGTAACTCCATTGCAGGCCGCAGCAAATCTTGGAAAGGAGGCTGCGTATGCGTATCTGTTTGATCAGTCCCCGCCCAGACTGCAGCTTTTGGCGGCGTGCTGGAAGGCGGATGAAGCAGTGGCAAAGCGAATTGCTAAACAGTATCCCGAAATCGTCTCCAATCTAGCCCCTAAGGAGATGCGGCTGATCTGCGATGCCGCATGGCAGCGCAAGCCTGACTCGCTCAAGCTGATGCTAGAACTAGGGTTTGATGTGAATGCGGTCAACGACGAGCATATGACGCCCACCGCCAACGGTGCTTTTCACGGCTTTGACGATATTGTCGAGATGATCCTGCCTTACAAGCCAAACCTTGAAACCAAGAACGTTTATGGCGGGACGCCCATGGGAACGTGCATGTATGGCTCGGCGAACGGGTGGCGCAAGGATGGCAACTATCCGCGCACCATCGAGCTGCTGATTCACGCCGGGGCAACGATTCCCGACAGCGCAAGCGGCTCGGCTGAAGTGAGAGAAGTCCTGGCGAAGTATCGCTAGAATTGAAGGAGTACAAGTGCCCTCCTTCCTTGCGCAATTCGGCGAGGAAGGAGGCGCTGCATCTTCACAGCTCGACGACGAAGCTTGCCTTGCGCTTTTCCAAGAAGGCTCCCACGCCTTCCTTCCCTTCCTCACCCGCGCGGGCACGCGCCAGTCTGCGTGCGCACTCATCAAGCGGAAGCGGCGCGTCAAGGACAATTCGCTTCGACTCTCGGACCGCATTCGGTCCGGCAGCCAATATCCATTTGAGCTTGGTGTCTACGGCATCGTCCAAACTCTCGTCCGCCGAAACCACCTGGTGCACCAAACCGATGTTGAAGGCGTGTTTCGCATCAAACGCTTCTCCCGTGGTGAACAGTGCGCGTGCATGCCCTGCTCCAATCTTTGGGATCACAAACGCCGAAATCGTCCCAGGAAGAAGCCCCAGCCGAACTTCGCTGAAGGCGAATTTTGTCTCGGCATCCGCAATGGCAATATCCGCGCAAGCCACCACTCCCGCGCCACCGCCAAACGCCGCGCCGTGCACCTTGGCGATCACGACTGCTGGACAGTTGGCGATGCTCTCAAAAAGCTTGCCAAGCTTGATCGCATCCGCATAGTTCTGCTCCTCGGTATAGGCCGCCGCCTTGCGCATCCATTCCAGATCGCCGCCAGCGCAGAACGCCTTCCCTTCGCCGCTAACAACCACCGCCCGAGTCTCTGGATCCACGCCCAGAAACAGCTCTGTAAGCTTGGCGATCAGTTCATCGTTGAAGGCATTTCTGACTTCAGGACGGTTAAGGGTGATGTAGAGAACGGGTCCGCGGGACTCGACATTGAGCATAGAAAAAGTATGGCATGGCAACGATTTGCGCAAAGCTGCCGGGCCTATGTGAAACGCCCTGTGGGAAGGGACGTCGGAAAAGTAACCCTATCCCCTGAGGTGAATATATGAACTTGAGCAAAGGAATCTTCGTGACGGTTAGCGTAGCCTTCGTCGCCACCATGGGCTTCGCCGCTTATAGCTCCACTCGCGTAAAAGTGGAAAGCAAAGACGGTCGGTACTCGGAGAAGCGCATCGATCTTCGCGATGCACGGGTTCGCCTTTATGACCGTCTTTCGGATGCCCGATGTCAAGAAGGCCGGACATGGGGCTATGACCGCAATAAGATTTGGGTCGATGACGGCTGTCGCGCTGTATTTGAAGTCCAATACAATGACCGTCGCGACGATCGCCGAGACGATCGATGGGATGATCGACGCGACAGGGACGACCGTCGTGATGACCGTTGGGACAACGGCCGAAGAGATGGCTGGAAGCGGATCAAAGTTGAGAGCCACGACCGCAAGAAAGTGAGCCACTTCATCATCACGCACAATCAGGTCAGACTGGCGAAGCAGCTTAGCGATGCGCCATGCACTTACGGTCGAAGCTGGGGCTACACCAACGCCCAGGTTTGGGTCGATAACGGATGCCGTGCAGAGTTCCTGGTCAAGGATTGACCTTTGATTCTGAAAGAGAAAGGCCGCTGGCAAAATGCCAGCGGCCTTTCTCTTTCAGAGCTTCGGTTAAAGCACTTTCGCTCGAACCAGCTCAAGCTCCAAGTACCCCGGCTTGACGCCGCTGGGTTCTTGCACCGACTCAGGCCGTGCTCCAATCTGGAGCTTTACCACTTTGCCGTCCTTGCCATCGATCCAGTAGGTGCCCTCACAGATCGCGGGGCCGTTACCCTTGCCTTGCTGGCGTACAAAAGTCACGCGGAAGCATTCTGCGTCTTTCACCTTCTCTTTCCCTGCATAGGTGAATGAAACTGTTCCGATGGCCGGCTCGTAAGTTTTCCAAGACTCGCCGACAGCCACAACATTGTGCGGATATCGGAACCCACAAGCGTTGGCGCCGTTGTTCAGCCAAAAGCGATTGACCGGAAGCGGGTTTTCCGCATCCAAAGGCTCACCATAGATATCAAGCCGCTGGGTGACCACGGGCAGCTCGGTCGCTTTCTTGCTCAGCCAGTCTCCACGCATGATCGACTGCGAGACGTACACAAACTTGGTCTGGACGAAACGGTCGGTCGGACTTACCGAAAGGGTGGTGAGCCTTAGCGTCGTTTGCCACTCCTGGAATCTGTCTTGCTCCCAAGAGCCAAAGCGAGCCCAGTATTCAAGCTGCTGTCCCGCCGGAGGCGTCCAAGCAATAAGGTCGCGTGGAGTCTGGAATTGCGAACCCATCATGCCAACTGCGGCGATCATGGCAAGACTGATACTCATAGTGAAATCATCGGTTTGCCCCGTAATTCTTACAGGGTTAAACCAAGATGATTCCCGCTATGCCTACAGGCTTAACGCTCGCTTAGAGCCGACCCTTCATCTCGCGGTACATCTCCCACGAAAGAAAGGCGAAGACGGGAAAAGCGAACAGGCCAAAGATCTCCACTCCGACCAAGGCATCGGCAAACGACATACGCAAGGAAGGCGTTGTCAGCAGAACGATGCTGACGAGACTGGCGAGCCCGCACGGGATACCGATGAGCAGGAACTGAATGAAAACCGAAGGACGCGAGACTTTAGAATCGCGCTTTCGGCCATGATCGATCTTTGATCCGCAGTGTGGACAGTAGATCAGTCCGGCTGTCACCTCGTGCTGGCAGCTGTCGCATCTTCGAACTTTGCTCTTCACAGTGGACCTCCTTTAGGACACACGGATGGAAAGGAGAGTGCTTGTCCTACAGGCGGGTCGGATAGCTTTGTCTATTCCTACGCCGCGAAGCGGAGCGGCTCAGCACTTTCAAGCTTTGGAGCTTTGCCTGTGGTTTCCCTTTCTGTGTGAAGAAATCAGCTACATGGCATGAACACAAAAACGATCAATCCTAACAGACCTGGGCTTGCCAGCAACAGATTCATATCTCGATTTGTTGAGACAGGATCGGCGACGAGCCAAACTCCCCAGCCTGCACAGACCGCACTCGGCAAGCCTATGATGACGATAAGAATGAAGGCAAGTCTTTGGGAACGAGTATCGGTTCCTGGAGGCATGGCGGGGTGTCCGCAATCAAGACAGTGCCCTCTTTGCAGATCGAGAAACGCGCCACACTGGACAAGAATCTATGCTCTCCATCCTATCGCCTCCGTGATCGCCAAAGAATCCCATACACGGCAATCGGCCTTCTAAAAACAAAACCAATCCAGAGCACGCTAGCCACCATTGGAAGGTACGCCCAACCAACCGACTGCATGTGATCGGCGAATGCAGAAATAGCAAGTAACGAGACGCCGAGAATGACTGGAAGAGAAAGCAGGATAACAAAAAGGCCAAGCGCACCGGCGACCTTCTCGCTCGATTCAAGGTCAATCGTCGACTGTGAATGTCGCTCTTTGCAAATCGGGCACGCAGACAGACCGAGTGCATATTCGCACCGACAGCGATAGCAGTATTGGATATCCGAGCCGATCCTCATTCCAACTCGTTCAGCTTAGCGTTGTTTTGACGGCGTGTCCAGCGCGGCAAGCCTCAAATTACTGGTACCTTTCGCTCTGATCCATGAGCGTTTCTCGCGACGAACTGGCTTCTCGCCTCCAACAGATAGACAAACGCATTGCGGATGCGGCATGTTCCGTCGGGCGCAACCCGTCGGAAATCACTCTCATTGCCGTCACAAAGACTGTCCCCGTCGAAACGATCCAGATGGCCTATGATCTCGGTCTTCGGACTTTCGGAGAAAGCCGCCTCCAGGAAGCCCTGCCAAAGATCGAATCTCTTCCGAGAGACATCGAATGGCACTTCATCGGCAAGCTGCAGTCGAACAAACTCCGTAGGGCGGCTAGCGAATTCGCAGCGTTTCACACGATCGAAAGCGATTCTCAGCTTAAAGAGATTTCCAAGCTATCGAATTCAGTCGACGTCTTGGTGGAAGTAAATATTGCGAATGAGGCGCAAAAATCCGGCATATCGCTAGAAAGCCTAGATGAATTTGTGAATCGTGTGTTAAAATGTGAACAAGCAAATTTCCGAGGTTTGATGACCATCGGCCCGAATCTGCAAAATCCTGAAGCGATGCGACCTTTCTTCGCTCAGCTTCGTCAGGAAGGAAAGCGACTCGGCGCAGAATGGCTCAGCATGGGAATGAGCACAGACTTTGAAGTGGCAATCCAGGAAGGAGCGACCCACATCAGAGTTGGCAGCGCCCTCTTTGGGTTGCGAAGTTGAATATGTTACGGAGTAGAAATCATGGAAGAGCTCGAACTCCAGGAAAAGCCTGGGCTGTTTTCACGTCTGACCAATCTCTTTGGGAACCGCGAAGAGGTTGAAGAAATGGATACGGACGTACCCTCTCAAGCCGGAAGCGCCTATCAGCTGAAGTCTGCCTATCGCTATCACGTCACCATTCGACAGCAGATTTCTAACTTTGAGGAAGCTTACGCGGCAGCCAACGGCCTCAAGCGCGGCGAACAGCAGATCGTAAATCTGGCAAACACCGAGCCTGTCCTCCGCCAAAAGATCGTCGACTTTATGTCCGGCGTTGCCTTTGCCCAAGACGCGAATTGGGAGCAGGTAGGTGAACATATCTACCTTGTTGCTCCGGCCAGCGCGTTTGTGGAAGTCGCATCGGTGACGCCAAAGTCAGGCCTGTTCCGCAACTAAGATTTTTAACGCATAGGTTAAAAACACCAGAAAACAAATACCCGCTCACCCGTCAGTCGGTCCCCCTCTTTCCCCCGACTCCCGGATTTTTTGAGCGGGATTTTTTGTGTCCTGAGAGGCATCGGTCACCGGGCGCGAGGCGCAAAGGAAAGTGACTACCTATTGCCCAACGTCCTTGGTTCTTCAGTCCACTCGGTGCACGGTTGCCCAGACTTCCCTCTTGGCATCCAAGTCGCGAGCTTGCTTTCGGCCCTCAACGATATCGAGATACAGCGTCGCAATTTCATGCGGTCGCATCTTAAAGCGGAGTTTGGAATATGCACCCGTGAAGGGATTGCGCACTGCGTGGCATAAAGAATTCCCCTCACCCTGCGCAGCGAGGGGGAGGGGTTCAGGGGTGGGGGTTCCGGGCAGAACTTCTACATTCAACTCTTCCTCAATCTCCCCCATCAGATTCGTCCGGTACGCTTCTGCCACCGTTCCCGCAACCGTCAGCTCACACTCATCGTCTGCACCGTTCCACTCCACCAGCCGCAGCACGTACGGATAGCCCATGCCTTTTCCTGCGTAACCATCTAAGCCGGCACCCGAGTAGTCTTCCGTCTCCCGATACAAAGCCGAAACCACCGTACCCTCCGACTTCAGGTCCATCGAACCGAAGACGGGCGGCAGACGATCCCCTTCGAACTCTTTGTATTCCTCGATAGGTGGGTTCCAAATCTCTTGGGCAGTTTTCCAAGATGCGACAGGATCTCTGGGTGCATGCATCTGCAAAGCAAAGCGAGCTGTAAAGTGACGCCGGATCGTTGATTCATCCCAAGGACATTCCAGCGTCACCACCATTTCTGGCACACCAGCGTCATCCCAAAACCACTGACGAGTTCGATCATGGGTGATTAACAGTCCAGCTCCATCCAGATCAAAGTCCACAAGCGAGTTCGCTGAAAAGGCTCCTTCTACCTTCTCGAACCACTGGTCAGACGTCATCCAATCGCCAGTTGGATACTTGCGGACGCCAGGTGCTGACGCAACGGCTTCAGCGATTGCGTAAGCGGTGTCGCACTTTGCTTTGCGCCCAATGAGCGCTGGGAACCGCGTCTGAAGCGCCCCTTCAAATCCTGGCTTCTCAAGCTGGAGATAAGAACATACGACCTCAATCTCCAAAGCCTCGTGGACCGGATCAACGGCAAGAACGTACTCGAAGTATTCGCCATCCTCAGCAACGCATCTCCACGCCAGCAAGCCGCCCTCGGCACTAAAATTCTTGACTTCCGTTTTGCCCGGGTGCGCAGGAAAAACCATGACAGGAGCATCACTGGAGCCGATTTCACCCACACCATTCCTCGCCATGCGAACGACGCGCGGATTCGCAAACTCCACCTCAAACGCCAGACCCTCGTGCTCGTAAGTTGCCCGCTCAAATCCAAGCGACCAGGTTCCTTTTTTGAAGTCCGGCAAGTCGGAGGTGACCAGCGCATAGCCATGAGCCGGGACATCCACCATCGTCCATGCACCTTCGCGATGGACGATCCAGGCTTTCTGCGCCCAGCCCAGGGGATTAAAGACGACGTCCGAGTCGGTGGGACCAGTCACGGCCTCGGCAAGCGGACTTACATGCCGCCCTATCGTCTCTTCAGCAAGGAACTGAGCGCGCTTGTAGGAAGCCTCCCCAACCCGTCCGCAAAGGCCTTCGCACTCGTCGTTGTCGTGGTGCTGCGCACTGAGGAGCTCACGCCAACCCTCTTCCAACTCCCAAGTGGGATACACATCCCACTGCAGGTAGGGCCGTCCAAACAGCCCTGCCATCGAGGCTAAGCTTTCGGCTTGGAGCAGGCTCCTTTCCGTGTCAGAGCTAAGTTCCCGCATGTAGTCGCCGTTCTTGCCAAGCGACAGCCCGTGCCAAACATCGCCCATCCCATACCGCCGCACAGGAAGGCCTTTGCCCTTGTACAAAGACAGATACTCCCCAAGCGTCGCGACACGAACCTCAAACCTGGGATCATTCATCAACTCCTGCATTTTCGGCAGCAGCACCTCCGACCGGCACATCCAGTCAGGTGAGGGCATCAGCTCAAGCCATTGCAGGATCATCGGCGGAATGTCGTCGATCCCGTTTACCGGAGACTCTCCACGGCTGAGCTGGTCCAGAAGAATCTGCATGTCCTCGGGCCATTGGTGCAGGTTGAGCTCGTTGCGCGGAGCGCACAGCAGCCGTGAGCCGTCCACACCCTCCCACCAGATTGCGCTGACAGGCTCCTTCGGCACCTCTGGCGTGTGCCAAGTCCATTGAAAGAACAGCGACGAGTATTCAAAACCACAACCCTTCAGCATCTGCGGAAGCTGCGGAAAGAAGTCGAACTCCTCTTCCCAAAATGTCTTCGGGCGTACACCAAAGAGTCGCAGACATGTTCGCACACCGTAGATTCGCTGCCGAACATTGCACTCCCCACCATGAAAGAGTCCGTAAGGCTGCCCGTAGGAGCCACCAACCACCTCAACCTGACCGGACCGGATCGCGTCCCTAAGCAGCTGGAAAGCCTCGGGGTTCTCCAAAGCCAGCTTTTCGTAGCCAATGCCGTCGAAGTTGACATTGCCCTTCGCGCCAGTTTCCTGACAGAAGTGGAGCATGTCGCGGACAGACCCGGGCAGGACATGGTAGCCCCAGAGCCATTCCATATCGACCCAGTGCATGTGGTTGCCAAAAGTGTAGTAAAGCGGGGTGGGGTTACTCATCTGCGCTGTCTCGCTCCAGCAGAGCGTTGAAGGCTACCACAGCCCCAGCAACATGAACGTTCATCGAGCGCCCTTTCCCAAACTGCGGTATGAAAACCACCGCATCCGCCTTCTTCATCACGTTCTGATAGATTCCCCGCTCTTCATTGCCAAGGACGAAACACACCTTATCTGGGTAGTCGAACTCCGCATAGGAGACGGCATGATCAGCAATCTCGATCATCACCAAGGCGTAGCCCTCAGCCTTGATCGCCTCAACCGCGTCGTCATGCTTTGAAAAGTGTGTATAGGGAATCCGCCGATGGTGTCCCATAGAAGTGACTCCGATCATTGGAGAATCGAGGTCGGGGGTGCGTCCACTGGCAAAGATCTTCTTAGCCCCGCAAGCGTCTGCGACACGAAACATCCCACCTACGTTATAGGCATCCTCCCAATCTTGCAGAAAGAAGGCGATCTCCATCTGCCGCCCCTTAGCTTTGGCAGACTTGTGGAACTTGCGAACCTGTGCTTTCTTCTGGATGGGTTTCATGACAACAAACCAGGGTTAAGTTTTGAGTGCTGAGTACGCTATGGGATCACAAAAACTCAGCACTTAACACCCAATACTTAGTACTTCTTCCCAACCACCGCTATCATCTGCATAGTCATCTGTTCCAGCGTTTCCATCACGGAATAGGAAGGCAATGCGCCCTTCAAACGCGCCTCTGCATCTGACAATGCTCCAAAGCAGCCTCGAAGCTGGTCAAAGCTTACGGACCTCGCCGATGCCATCAGTCGCTTTTGCCGCCAATCGGGTTCGGTAGCAATTCCTTTCGCTGGGAATTGGGGAGCAAGAGAGGCTGGAATTCCTGAAGGCGCTACCCGGTGATCGATGCACATGCGAGCTTGCCAAAGCATCCGGAGCTGCCGCAGGAGTGTTGGGAAGATGCGCGAATAAACAGCCTCATCCGGCCTTGCTTGCGAGCCCACCAGCACGCGTATCTGTTTGAGAGCCTCGGTGGTTTCGCCAGCAAGAATCGCGTCAACAAGCCGATACACATTCCATTCTCGAGAAGGCATGACGGCTTGCTTAACCTCGCTATCCCGAATTTCAGGCTCATCGCCCACAAAGAGCGATAGCTTCTCCAGTTCTTCAAGACATCGACTATAGCTCCCCCCCGTCATCTCGATGAGAGTTTCCAGGGCACGATCGGACATGCGCTTGTTGAGTCTGAACAGTTCGGCTTTGAGAGACTCTTTCAGTTCCTTGGGGTTGGAATCGAAAGCTATGACCAGGCCCAAACCGTCGTTGACCGCTTTCTCCCACTGTTTGCGCAAAGTTCGAAACTTATCCTGGGCATTCTCATCTCCCGATTCTTCATCCGCGACCAGAATCAAGAACGCCGTCTCTGGCAGATCTGCAAACCCAGTGCTCACACCTTCAAAGGCTTCTTTGGGCGACTTGGCGCGCAACACATTGCGAACCACGACGGTGCGCTTGGGTGAGAGAAAGGGAGCTGTCAGCGCCGCACCGAACCACTGGTTCACACCGGCTTCACCAGCAATCAGAGTCTCCATATCAAACTCATCACCTGCAGTAGCCTGCTTGATGAGTTCACTCAGCGCTCTGCGGCGCGGCATCTCTTCGCTTCCTGAAAGAAGCACAACTCGGGCATCCAGAACGTTTGAAGGAATCGACATCAGGCCGTCTTCCAAAGCTCCCTTGAGAGCTGTTTTGCATTCTGTCGGAGTTGCTTGACGTCGCTTTCACTCAACAGTTGAGCTCCATAGAAGGCGCGAATGAACTGCTGATTTAAATCGCTCGCATTCTCGCTCAGTGCCCCTAAAGAGCCCTTGATGGCGTCAAAGTACTCGCTGGGTGTTTCGCTCAGGCGTTTAAGCCTGCCCGACTTCACTTCCATACCCTTCACAAAATTCAGGTAAGCCGCTGTGATCAGGTTCTTTCGTCTGCCCAGTGTGTCTTTGTTGCGCCTATAGTTCTGAACGCCCGCCCAGACAGCCGCCAGCAAACCTCCCAGAATCACAATATTGAGCGCGACAAGGAACCAGGGACGGCGATACCAAGGGCCAGACTCGGTTGCGAGTCCTCGTTCTCCACCTTCAATAGCCTGTGCGCCCTCGGTGGGGTCAAAGACCACCCAGCCCACATCTTTGAAGTAAAGCTCGGCCCACATGTGTGCATCCGCGCCGCGCAGCTCAAACCACCCATCCGAGCTAGATGTTTCATTGGGGTAGTAGCCCACGGCAACGCGGGCGGGAATCCCAATGCTGCGCGCCATCAATGCCATCGACGAGGCGAACATGTCGCAGTAGCCTTCGCGCACATTGCCTGTCAAGAACCATTCCACAGCGTCGCGGTCGCGCGGGGCTGGAGGGGCATTCAGGTTGTATTTCGCCCTCTGCTCAATCTCTGACTGGATCAGATCGGCCTTCTCGAAATCTGTAGTTCCCTTCTCCGAAACCTGCTTTGCAAGCTCGGCAATCGATGCCGGGATATCTTCCGTCGAGACAAACGGCACGAGATAGCTGGGCTGGGTCGATGGATCGACGATGGGCGATCCCGCCGGGAAGACACCCCTCTTCAAGACAAAGGCCTTGCCTTCGATGATCCCGGCCAAGCCGTTTCCGCGCACACGCAGACAGCCATCGGCGAGCGGGTCAACACCTGTGGGCTCCTTCAGCGTGTCGTACTCCCCAGGAACCGGAAGCCGGTCTACTCGGAAATCCAAGAACCGGATTGCAAACGGAATCGACTCGAAGAAATCGGTGTTATTGACGATCGACGAGCGATCAACCTGGGCATCTGGGGCAGCACCGATCGAAGAAATTGCGGAGTCGCCAGTATCTGCCCAACCGTTTCCTGTGTAGCGTGCATATGTGGTCATCCGCAAATACCGCGGCTGATCCAGCCTTGCCCGAAAGACAACGCTTTCTGAGAGCAGGGGAGGCCCACTTCCGATTCGGATGGCGCGGTCAGCCATCGGGGCCGATCCGCCGCCGCCTGCTGCGCCGGGAGGTCTTGGGGGAGTCAGCGTGAGATTGATGCTTCGCGCCAGCCCACCCATCGACTCTTTCATCAACGGCCCAAAGATCAGACTGATCAGGCCCACGGCTAGCGCCGAAAGAAGCGCAAGCCTTGTACCAGCCATGGCCCGCCAAGGGCCATCTTTGATCGCACGGGTGTCGTTATAGCCTGCCTGTTGAGCAACCCTCAGCATCGCGCGGGTATGGACGCGAGCAAAGAGCGTTCCCCAAATCAGGATGTAAACAAAGAAGATAATGGGGGCCGCAAGGTACGTGTTAAATGCACCGATCAGGCCGAAGAGCGCCATGCCCGGAATCGCCTGAAACAGCAGCGTCGAGTCCCGCCAAAGCGTAAAGCTCCCCAGCAGCAGCATCCAACTGAGAATGCCCGTGATGAGAAGGTCTTGCGGAAAACCTTCGTCAGGCAAGAACCTGTTCAGCGCCCGAGACCCATAGAGAGCCACCAGCGCGATGATCACATAGAGCAGAGCATCCCAGCGCGTTTTCTGCTTGGAGAATCCGAGCACATGGATGGCGTAGCTGATTGCGATACCCACCAGCGAGAGGGAGACAAAAAGAATCCCCAGCGTGGGTCTCGCAAGCGCGATACCCACAGAATTCAGCGGGAGGGCCGTTCCGATTGCGGCCAGAACATAGTCCAGCCAGTTCAGCTCAGAGACGGTGCGCTGTGCCTGACGCAAGACAATCATGCGATCACCCCAAGGTCGATAACCTCATACTTCGCACCGGCCATGTGCAAACGGTCCAAGTACTCCTTGTCTGCGGCATACGCGATTCTCGAGGCTTGACGAGTATTCAAACCTTGGATTCGGTAAACGACGACGTATATTGGATGCCCAATGGCGGTCAGGGTTGAAATCTGCGATGGCAATCCATCTTCGGCAACGGTCATAAACAGATAAAGCGCGGTACCAGCGGGAAGCTTCGGCACCTCCGCCCGAACCTGCTCGGTCAGAGTCTCTTTGCTGTCAGCTTCAATGCTGGCGAGCGCGACCTGCAAATCCCACTCGTTGCCATAAGCGCTCTGCTGATGATTGGTAGCCACCAGCCCTGGCAGATAAACCTCAAGATTCTTCCTGCAGAACCGCTCGATCAGATACGCCATATGCCCGCAAATATGGTCAAGCGTTGTGAAATCTCCACCCAGTTCTGTGCCTTGGGTTCTTTGAGCCATGAGCGCGATCGCAGCCTGAGAACCCGTCTCAAACTCCTTCACGAGCAGCTTCCCTGCTTTTGCTGACGACTTCCAGTGGATATAGCGAACGGAATCGCCGGGGACGTATTCCCGAACGCCGCGCGGCTCCAATCCCTGACCTCGACTCAGGCCATGCTCCGTTTCTTCAAAGCCCCAGCCGGATGCCGCAGGCATATCGATGTTGATAGGAATCGGCGCGGGCAAGACGATCAGCTCCGTCTGCGGCGTTTTGTATTCCTTAGGAACCCGGGCGATGCCAAAGGAATCCACGCCTATTGCGGTAATGGCATTCCAGCGATAGCGCCCTCGGCGCAGGATCTTAAAGGTGTATTTGGAAATGACAGGCTCACCGAACGCTGGCGCCACGGGAACCGCTCGCGTCTGGTCGGAAGTGCGCATCCGTGTGGGAAGATGATCCTGCAAGAGCACGAGAGGCCTAAGAATCGGCTTCTCGCTCATAGCAAGAATCTCAATCGTCACCGTATCGCCAACTCTGACGATCTGCGGGGCACGTCTCTCAAAACGAAGGTTCCGTGAAGCGATCATTGCTTGGACTCGCGTAGCAACGATGGCTCCGGCCAAAGCCATGCTCATGTAGAACAGGGCCGCCGAATTCAGCATGACTCCCACCACCATAAGGAAGAGGGAGGCGGTCGTAATAGCGACAGCGGCGATATTGCCCATATCTCTCTACTACGCCTGCCTACTTTGCCGCCGGCACAGGCGCCGGAAGAGTGCTCAGGATGTTTGCAATCACTTCCCTTGCCGATGCGCCGCGTGTACGCAGGTCGGTCTTCGGAAGCACTCGGTGGGCGAGCACATAGGGTGCGACAGCCTTCACATCGTCCGGCATCACGAACTCCCCGCCGCGCATTGCGGCATGAGCCTGAGCGGCACGCATCACCTGCAATGAACCGCGCGGCGATGCTCCGGCTTGAAGCTGAGGATGTTCGCGAGTTTGGCGGATCACATCGACAATGTAGCCACGCACGGTTTCATGCACAAAGATGTTTCGAACAGCCTTCTGGCAAGCGAGCATGGTCGACAGCGAAGTCACCTGCTTTACCGACTCGATCGGGTGTGCTAGCTGCTGCTGCCCCAAAATCGAAACTTCATCGTCGCGCCCGGGATAGCCCAAGGAAAGCATCGAGAAAAATCGGTCGAGCTGAGCTTCAGGCAACGGATACGTTCCCGTCATTTCAATATTGTTCTGCGTCGCGATGACGAAGAACGGCTCGGGCAGATCGCGGGTCACACCATCGCTGGTGATCTGTCGCTCCTCCATCGCTTCGAGAAGAGCCGACTGAGTCTTGGGCGTGGCGCGGTTGATTTCGTCAACAAGGACGATATTGCCGAAAAGCGGACCGCCTTTGAATTCAAATTCGCCCTTAGCCTGATTGTAGATCGAGGTGCCCGTCACATCTGCAGGCAGCAAGTCCGGCGTGAACTGCACACGGCGAAATTCGCCGCCCGTGCTAAGAGCAAGAGCTTTTGCCAGCGTGGTCTTGCCAACGCCTGGAATATCTTCGAGCAACAGATGACCGCCGCAAAGCAGGGTCAGAACCGAAAGCCGAATGGTCTCCGACTTGCCTACAATCACTTTTTCGACTTCGGCAATGATCTTCGACGCTTCTTCAGCAACATTGACAGCAACACCGACGGGCCCTTCACCGTGGCCTTCTTCTTGAGACATTTGAATCAAACTTCCTCCCGAGGGTCCCCCAGACCATTCATTTTAGCGAATTCGCACTCCCTGAGTCGTCATCAGGCACGAACACAGGTCCGCAACGGCTTCTTTCCGTTACGCTTTAGGTTCCTTCGACGTTCCCGATGCTAGAATGGTTACCGTGCAGGATAGGTATGTCGTCGGTGTTGATCTTGGCGGCACTAATGTCCGTGCGTGCGCTTACTCACTGGACGGTTCTCCAGCCGGTCCAAAGTTCGACCAGCCCTCCAATGCGCAGAGCGGTACCGCCGCGATCATCGAATCGATCGCCGCTGTGGTTCTCCTCGCGCTGGACTCTGCGCCCAAGACGCCTGAAGCGGTGGGCATTGCGGTGCCGGGGCATATCGATATGCGCACGGGACTGGTGCGGTGGGCCCCTAACTTTGGCGAAGAGCGCGATGGCGTCTTCTACAGTTGGTTTGACGTTCCCCTAGGACAGATGCTCGCGTCGCGCATCAGTGTCCCGATGTATTTGGGCAATGATGCTAACCTTGCTGCCCTAGGTGAATATCGGTTCGGCACAGGCCGCAACTCTGCAAAGTGCCTGGTAATGCTTACCATCGGCACGGGGATTGGCGGCGGCGTTGTGATGACGCCCGAATGCGTGCAAGGGACAGCTTCTGGCCCCCTGTTGCTTTTGGGCGCGAACCACGGCGGCGCGGAACTCGGGCACACCATGATTCAATACGGCGGGCCAGACTGCAACGCAGGCACCTACGGCCCGATTGAGTCTTACTGTCAGCGTGACGCCATTATCAAGCGAGCTGTGCACAGGCTGCAGCGCGGACGAAAGTCAGTCATGCGCGACCTGGTGGAAGGCGACCTCTCGAAAGTCACCCCCAAGATCATCGACACAGCTGCCGACATGGGCGACGAACTCGCGCTTGAGGTTTGGCACGAAGTTGGGACGTACCTTGGCGCCGGCATCGGCTCCCTGATCAACGTCTTTGCGCCTGATGTGTTCGCCGTGGGCGGACAGATCGCCAAGGCTGGGGAGCATTTGCTCGGCCCGGCACGCAGGTCCGCCATCAACGTTGCGGTTCCCTCCCTATGGACAGATGTGGCAGTGGTTCAGGCAGAGCAGATTGATGATGCGGGAATGCTCGGCGGCGCGGCACTAGCTCTGACACGGATGGGATAAGGCGCTGGCAGCAATCAGCAATCAGCAATCAGCAATCATATATAGTATATTCGATATATTTATTGATGTTTATCGTTCTATTCCAAGGGGTATTCTTCTATCTGACTGCAGGAGCATAAAGCAATGACCGAAGTAATCATGCCCAAGATGGGCGATGGAATGGAAGAAGGCACCCTTCTGGAGTGGTTTAAGAAAGAGGGTGAGAAGGTCAAGTCAGGCGAAGTGATCGGCACGATCCAGACCGACAAAGCCACGCTTGAGCTGGAATCCCCGGGCAGCGGCACACTGAGCGGCATTCTGATCAATGCCGGAGACACCGTTCCCGTCGGCAAGCCGATCGCGATGTTGCTGAAGGACGGCGAATCCCTACCCGCTGGCTGGGGATCGGGCAATGCATCCGCCGCACCCGCCGCAAAGGCTGACGCGCCTAAGGCCGAAGAGACGGCAAACACCAACGGTACTCCTGTGTCCGCAGTGCAAGCGTCAGCTTCACAAGCCGCCGCGCCCGCAGGCCGCGTCAAGGCAAGCCCGCTGGCTAAGCGCATTGCGGCTGAGCTGGGCGTAGATTTGAACAGCATCGCCGGTTCTGGCCCTGGCGGCCGTATTGTGGAAAAGGACGTTCGTGCGGCCGCAGGATCCGCTCCTTCTAAGGTTGCGGTGTCAGCTCCGACAGCGATCGCGCCAACGGCCGAAGATCAGTTGATTCCTCTGAACAAGATTCGACAGATCACGGCCCAGCGAACCTCTGAGTCCAAGCAGCAGGTTCCCCACTTCTATGTCACTGTCGATGTGGACGTAGAGCGTCTGATGGCCCTGCGAAAGACCTTCGAAGAGGAAGAGGCGGGCAAGCTTTCGGTCAACGACTTCGTGGTGAAGGCTTGTGCGCTCGCTCTGCGAGAGATGCCCATCGTCAACTCCACCTACCAAGGCGACAAGAGGCTGCAGTATGGCGCCGTAAACATCGGTATCGCTGTGGCTTTGGAAGATGGCCTGACGGTTCCCGTCCTGCGCAATGCTGACCAGCTCACACTGCGGCAGATCGGCACCCGAACCAAGGAACTCGCCGGCAAGGCACGAGAGAATCGCCTTCATATGGATGAGCTGACGGGAAGCACGTTCAGCATCTCGAACATGGGCATGCTCGATGTCGATAACTTCATCGCCATCGTCAATCAGCCAAACGCAGCGATTCTCGCGGTCAGCTCTGCACGAAAGCAGGTGGTTGTGAACGACAACGATGAGCTTGAAGTTCGTACCAAGATGAATATCTCAGGATCTTTCGATCATCGTGTGGTGGATGGCGCGATCGGAGCGCGGTTCGTCAACCTGGTCCGCAGCTACCTTGAGAACCCGACTCGGCTGCTTTCATAGCCCAGGCGATTCCAACAAAATGAGCGCGTCTTGGCGGCGCGCTTTTTTGTTGCTTGAACCTGATTTGCGTCAGTTTGTTTCGCACAATCGTTTTTACGAAGTCTTTCGTTGAGAATGGAACTTATACGACATCTATCGTAGTTATCTCTGCCGGAGGTAACACCATGATGTTAAGACAGATTCTTCTTTCTATGCTCTGCGCATCAATCTGTGCAGTCGCATTCGCTCACCAGGTCACCATTCGTCAGGCTGGCTCTTCGTCAGGCAACTTGCTCAGCCGCAAGGACGTACAGGACGATCTTGGACTTTCAAAGGAAGCCCGCGACAAGATCGCGTCTGCATTCAAGAAGGCCATGGCTGACAACGATGTAGATTATCAAGACCAAGGAGAAGGGCGCTACACGATGAGAGGCATGGGATCTCAGAGGGCCATGCAAGAGTTCGAGGCAGCGGCAATGAAGCTGCTTACTGCCCCTCAAAAGACCCGGCTCGAAGAGATCAAGCTTCAGCTTGTTGGCTACGGGGCTCTGGATAAACCTGAAATCGAGACTGCGCTTGCCCTGACCGCAGCTCAGCGCAAACAGATCGCTGACCTGAAAGCTAAGGCCTCGAGCGAGCAGTCCAATGTTGTCAAGGATACAGGCGGACGTATTGACCAGACGGTCATCGATAAAATCAACAGCATTCAAAAGAAGCTAAGAGAGAGCCTGGGTAAGGTGCTCACAGCCGACCAGCAGACAAAGTTCAAAAAACTTCAGGGCAAGACTTTCAAGGGTCGCATCTAATAAGACTGCACGGTGCCGTTGACAATCTCGACGGCACCGCCACTTGACTCTGTTGAGCCTTGGCTGCTCGAGTAGCTTGACGAACTCGACGACGAATAGGACATCGAGGCTACAGCCTGAAACTCGTTTGAGCTTGAGTCACGCCGAAGGTTAATAATCATCATACTCTTCGAGGGTGCCGGCGCCCCATTCACCCAGACGACAGGCGTGCCAGGCACCAGCATTTCTCGCTCAGCGCGCTTCATCACGTTGCCGGACTTAACGTCGCCAGCCTGAATGACAAACCGAACCCCTTGCGCCTGTTGCAGATAGACCGTCTGGACTTTTCCAGCATTTGCGACACGCGCAGAAATCAATGACGTCAGGCCAAGCGTGGAGAGGGTGCAAAGGATAGCCAGTCCCATACGCAAAGACATGCGATGCGGGCTCCAAGACTTTAGGCTCCGCATACGGCCAGTCACATCGCTGTCGATAGCTGCCAGGCTCAAGGCAGGAACTGCCGATCTTTGAAGGGCGAGCTTGCCTAAAGCAATCGCCAGATACCGACCATCATTCAAAGCCTCTGCGGCAAGTTCGTCGGCCGCTCGCTCACGCTCAAATCGCAACATGTGCCCAATCCACAGCACACCGGGGAAACACCACATTCCCACCTCAAAAACCCGCTGAACGATGTGCCAGGCGAAATCTTTGCGTTGAATGTGTGCCAGCTCATGAGCCATCAGAGCTTCACATTCTGCTTCACCGATGTTTTCAAAACCGACCGCTGGCCAGACCACGATGGGTTTTGCACTCCCAATCGTCGCCGGGGTTGCCACATCCAAGCTCGTTCGTATACGGACATATTTCTGGAAACCCATTCGAGCCTGCAAGCGATCTCGAACCGTACGCAGTTCAGGCGATGCGGGCTCGCACTCTGCAGAAACCTTCCTGACTCTTGTCCATTCAACGAGGAGTTTTCCTGCCCCGATGGCTGCGCCAGCCACCCAGATCACTACGCCGATAGAAAGCCAGTCGATGCTGGGGCCAGCTTGAACAGGTCCAGCAGTGGAGCTCACGGCAACGATCTTTGCTGGGCTTGCCAAGTAGTAAGCAACCGGCAGAATAAACGCCGCCAGCATGGCACCCCAAAGAAGCATATAGCGATACTTCGCCGATTCCACCCATCGAATAGCAAAGCTCACGACCAATGCCAGCGCCAAGCCCTGCCATATTCCATGGAGCAAGGCTGTCCCGACGGGGCTAAGTGCTTGCAGACTCATTTCGACTCCAGCTCATCCAGGAGCTGTCGAATCTCGGCGAGATCTTCCCGCGACGGCGGATTCTCGTGCATGGCGCGCATCACCAAGTCTTTGGATGAACCGTCGAAAACGCGCCGCATGATATCGCTCACCATGCTTCCCTTCGCCTGATCTGCAGGCTGGACCGCTTCATAGATGTGGGCCTTGCCAGCTTCTTCCCGCTTCACGAGCCCTTTCGAGTACATGATTTGAAGGAGCTTTAAAACGGTGGTGTAGCCAATGCCCTTGTCCGCACCAAAGTCCTCGTGGATGTCACGGACGCTGGACTTTCCTCGGCGCCAAAGCACCTGCAATATCTCAAGTTCAGCGGGAGTGGGCAAAGAATGACTGCGATCGCGTCTCACGGTAAGTACATATACGAAACAGATCGTGGATTGGTTCCTAAGCCTGCTTGCGTGTAGGGAATGGGCCGGACTTAAAACCCGCCTTCACACCAATCTTAAACTTGCTTGCAGGAAGAGGCTTGCCGACGCTGCTGTACTTGATGTCGATTTGCGACACGATCGTATGGCTGCTTCCCGGCTCCTTGTTCTCTGTCCGAATCATCACGGGCAGACCGTCGCTAGCCCGGATACTGATTGTGTTCCGAATTTCCATGGCCTTTGCTTCAAGGATCGTACACTTCGCGCCCCCAATCGTCATCTCGCCCACAATCCGCACTGTATAGCCTTGCCAAAGCAAAGCGAACAAAGGATTTCGCTTTTGGAGCAGGGCGCGAACGAACGGGCTTCCGTACATTGAGATATCGCCAAGCGAGTCGATGGAGGAGTTGCGTCCCTTCTTTGAAGAGAAATGGCGCTTCGTCGCATCGATGGATGCTGTGAGCACAGAGCCGTCATACGCCCATGCTCTTCCCCTGAGTTCTTCGCGGACCATTCCGGATGTGTACGACACTTTGGAATTCAAACCGTCATTGCCAGTAATCGTAAACTCAGCCGCACGAAGCCTGTTCATCGCATTCAAGGCTGTCTCGCCAGCCCTGCGCGCAGCCGCATCGGCATACCTTGGCGGAGCAACTCTGTTGACAAACTCATCCACCAGGATCGCGGTCGATGGAGGTCGGAAAGCCACGGTTGTGGGTTTGGGACCATACGTATAAGTCCACTCCATTGTATTGCCCGAAGCCAGGAAGAAGACCTTTTTGACGAGCAGCGTCTTCGCATCGAAGCGGAGCATCACACTGTTCGCGGAGTTCATCCGCCGGACAAGCACAACGTCGGCAGACTCCTTTGAGACAGTCCAACCCTTCAGGGCCTTGAAAGGATCGAGAACGGCTGCCATGCGCGCAGGCTCAAGGATCGCCTGGACTCCGTCGTTTAGCGGACCAAGGACGGCAATGAGTCGATCTGCGAGTGTGCCCGATCCTTGCAAAGTCTTCTGCAGGCGTTCCCCTGCGGTCGCGTCGTAGGCGGTCAAGCGATTGCCGACAATCGCGAAGACCCTGTCGGTTGCCCGCTGATCGCCCGAGGCTTTGGTCTGCATGCGCAGGCGCACTTCATTGGGCCGGACGAAGGCAAGCTGGAAAGATTCCGTAGTCTTCTTGCCTGCGGCTTCACTGCGAAAAACCGTAATAGAGACATTTGCCGCCTTCAAGTTTCGATGAGCGCTAAGGCTTCGATCGATGTAAGAGATCGGCTGAGTTTGAGCAAGCAGAAGAGTAACAGCGGCTGTAAGCACGGCTACGAAGGGTACCGCATCTACTGCTTTTTGGGCTCAATGGTATTTTTTTTGTTGGCCTCGTCCTTAGCAGCCTGCTCTCTTGCGGCGGCCGTCCGCGCGGCATCTTCCTTGTTGTTCGAAATCTTTCGCGTCACGTCGATGGTAATCACGCTGACGAAGATCATGAGGATAGCCAGCATCCCAATGCCTGCGACTGCGTTCTGAACTTTGTAGCTAAGACGCCGCCCGCCGCGAAGCATCTCAATGAAAGAGATACACATATGACCGCCGTCCAAAACGCCGACCACAGGAAGCAGGTTGAGAATGCCAAGCATCACGCTAAGCATTCCAGCAAAGTAAAACACCCCGCCAAATCCAGACTCAACGCTTTTCTGAGTCATATCAAAGATGGCAACCGGACCACCGACCTGATGCTTGATCGTTGAGGGTCTTGTAAACATATTGACAAGCCCCTGAACCAACGTCAGCGGAACCTTCACCGACTTGTCGAAGGCTTGACCAAATGAAAGCGGCACATGCTCACGGTCGAACCCAATTCCCAGCCGACTTTGAACTTTGAGCTCCGGCAGCATCTCGAGGTTCTCGTCGAAGATTGGCGTCGGTTCATCCGTCCGAATGGAAGTCACCATTGCCGTATCTTGCTTGCCCTGTCGTTCATAGACAATCTTGAACTCTTGGGGCGGAAGGTCGCGAACCATTTTGACGATCTCAAAGAATGTCGTGATCGGCTTGTCATTGATCGAAACAATCTTATCGCCAGACCGCAGTCCAGCCTGCGCTGCCGGTTTTAATGGATCAACAATAATGACCGGCTTGTTAACTGGCTTATATTCGCCAGCGATCGTCAAAGTAGGAATCAGAATCGCCCAACCCGCAAGGATTGAAAAGACTGGTCCAGCGAGATAGACCAAGAACCTCTGAAATGGGGGCTTACTGTAGAAGCCGCCAGGGATCTTTGTTTCGCTTCCGTCTTCTTCCGGGATAGCTCCTTTCGGGCGCACAAATCCACCAAGAGGCAGAGGACGAATCGTGAACTCGGTCTCTTGTTCAACCTCATTCCCTTCCTCATCAAGAACGCCGACCTTGTACTTCTTCCGCTTATAAACCCAATACGGTCGCCCCATACCGATGGCAAACTCTTCAACGCCGATCTTAAACCACTTTGCAACAAGGTAGTGCCCAAGCTCGTGAGCGGCGACGAGCAGAGTGAGAATCGTTACGAAAGCCAGAATCGAAAGGAGCGTCATCAGCATGGCGTTGTTATGATCGGGCGATGTAAGTCTTGAAGGCTTCTCTTGCCCAGCGGTCGGTCTCTAATAATGACTCCAGACTTGCCCTTTCCGTACGATGGTCCTGCATAACGCGTTCCACCAAGGCCGGAATATCCATAAATCCGATTTCGCCCCGCAAAAACGCATTCGCGGCCTCTTCATTGGCGGCATTCATAGCACAAGGCATTGTCCCTCCTGCCTTGCAGGCTTCACGGGCAAGTATCAAGCATCGGAAGGTTTCTTCATCGGGCTTTTCAAAAGTCAGAGTGGGGGACTCGACGGGATCCCAATTCCTCAGTCCGCTTGGGGGGCGCTCAGGGTAGAGCAGCGCGTACTGGATCGGGAGCCGCATATTGGGCCAACCCATTTGGCCGAGCACGCTGCCGTCTTTGAACTTGACCATCGAATGAATAATGCTCTGGGGGTGAACAGTTACCGTTACACGGTCGATATCCACATTGAACAGCCACTTAGCCTCGATGGTTTCAAGCCCCTTATTCATCAAGGTTGCCGAGTCGATGGTGATCTTTCCTCCCATGCTCCAGGTAGGGTGGTTCAAGGCCTGCTGCACGGTTACCTCAGATAATTGGGCGGCACTCCAACCCCTGAAGGGCCCACCGCTTGCCGTGAGAATCAGTTCATCGATCTGATCGTGCTCGTAACCCTGCAAACATTGGAAGACCGCGCTGTGCTCACTGTCGATGGGGCGAATGTCGACGCCATGCTCCTGCGCCAGCGGCATCACGATCTCACCTGCTGCTACGAGGACTTCCTTGCTGGCAAGCGCGATAGTCTTCCCCGCTTTGATCGCCTCAAATGTAGGCAAGAGCCCAATCACTCCGGCAACGCTGACAACCACCACATCCGCCTCCGGCATGGTTGCAAGGTCGATGATGGCCTGCATCCCCCCAGGAATCTCTGCGTCGGAAGATTCGTAGAGTGCAAGCTTGGCCTGAGAAAACTCCTGTCCCTGCTTCTTGAGCTCTGCCGCGCTACGACCGGCTGCCAAACCAACGACTTGCAAGCGGTCGGGGTGTTGGCGGATGATATCGAGGGTCTGCGTACCAATGCTGCCAGTAGAACCAAGGACGACGACCCGAATCACGGACGGATTGTATCCCAAGCGGCTTAAGGGCGACGCAGCGAATGACCCGATGGCAAGGCAAACTTCAGAGCATTCGGGATCGCTTCAAACTCAACGGGGGTCGTGCCCAGCAACTCTCCATCGACCAAGACCGGCAACTCCCTGTCAGATTCAATACGCACTCGCCGGCATCGGAGCCCGAAGTACTTTGGATTGGAGACATGGGCTCCCTTGAATACGCTAGGAAAAGCTTTGAGGAACCCGATCTTTCCAATCTTCTCAATGACGGTAAGGTCGAACATTCCATCTGTCAGATCCGCGTAGGGAGCGATTTTCATTCCGCCCCCATAGAAGCGAGCGTTCCCAATTGCGCAGAGCATCGCGTCCACCGTATGCGTTTCTGACTCCGTGACGATCCTAAGGGGCGCGGCTTTGTAGTCGGCAAGCGTTCGCAAGACTGCGGCTATATAGGCAGAGGTTCCTTTGAGGAAGCGGAATCCACGGTTGATGCGCTCCGCCACAACCGCATCGAACCCGCATCCTGCAACATTGAGAAAGCAGCGATCTCCCGCCTTTCCGCAGTCGATCCACACAGGCTCAGCATTCAAAGCATGGTCAAGGCACGCCTCCACGTTCCCAGAAATCCCCACAGTCCGCGCAAAATCATTGCCCGTACCCATCGGCACCAGCCCAAGCGTTGTCTCTGATCCGATGATGCCGTTTGCCACTTCGTGCAGCGTGCCATCCCCGCCGACCGCAATAATCCGATCAAACCCATCGTCCGCCGCACGACGGGCGAGCGCGTAGGCTGTCGACCTCCAAGGTCCCGAAGTCAGCGGACTCGTCAGCTCAATGCGAGCGCCATCACCGGAAGATGAAGTCTCGATGGCCTGCTTAATCGCAGCCAGCGAGCTCGCTCCAGCGCCTCTGCCCGAAGCCGGGTTGATAATCGCACAGATACGCGGTGAATCTGCCATGCGCACACAGTGTCGCATATCGCGGCAGTCTGGGGAGATAGGGGTACTACAGAATTCGCACCTTAGCGAACGTAGTGAATCTTCGGGTCCTCAAGCTCATCAAGGAGCATGAGCGCGATTACGGGAAGCGGACGGCCTTTGGCGACGTCGCGAGCTTCATCGAAGCTCATCTCAAGGATGACCATGCCGCTCATGTCGATCCATTCGGCAAACTGAAATGCGCCAGGTTCTGAGCTGAAGCAGGCAAGGCCATGAACGCCCTGATAGCAGTAACACCCATATTTCCCGGTGGCCGGGTGATGGAGAACAAACAGCTCTTGGGGAAACTCTTCGTCGAGTCCCAATAGCGGCTGTACAAGGGCGTCCGTCTGCATACCAGTACTTTTATTGGGCATTCTTGCAAAAATCCTCAGATAACGCTTGAGGTTCTGTTCGTTTTTACCCCATATCGAAAATTGGTCTGCAAAGAAATCAGCGGTTGAATAGCAATCGCCAATGGAACCCCACTGATTGCGTTCCTTCGTCCCAGCACATTGCGCAAAGCCGATGGTACAATTCAGCACTCCCGCGCGGACGTAGCTCAACGGATAGAGCATCAGTCTTCGGAACTGAGGGTTGGGGGTTCGAATCCCTTCGTCCGCGCCATCTTCTTTCATCGATTAAGCGATCCGTTGCCAGTTGCATAAACGGTCGATAGCCCGATGGCCCGATAAAAGGGTATCACTCCCGGCATGCTTGCTGAGTCGAACTCTGCCTTTCGCCAACTCCCCTACATGGGCGTGATTCGCGTCAACGTTGAGGCCATCACTGAACACGGCTACCGAATGGGCGACCCTGCATGGTCGAACCTGGGCCAGGGCCAGCCGGAAGTCGGCGACATGGACGGCGCTCCTCCGCGCATTGCCACCCTGCCGATCCTTCCCGAAGACCATGCTTACGGACCGATCGAAGGCATCACCGAGTTGCGCGAAGCGATTGCCGCACACTACAACCGACTTTATCGACAAGGCAAAGCCTCGCAGTACACCGCTGAAAACGTTGCTGTGGCTCCCGGCGGACGGGCAGCCCTCACTCGCATCGGAGCGACGCTGGAAAAAATGAAGCTGGGCTACTTTACGCCCGACTACACCGCGTACGAGGACCTGCTCACCACCTTCCCGCGCATCATGCCGCATTGGATCGAGCTGTTGCCTGAAAACGATTTCCGCATCAACCCAGCCGACTTGGATGCTCTGGTTCTGAAGGAAGGTTTAGGCTCGCTCCTCATCAGCAATCCCTGCAATCCGACAGGCGCAGCGGTCAAGGGCGCTGAGCTTGCGGCCTGGGCCGAAATGAGCAGAAAGCGAAACTGCACCCTGCTGATGGATGAGTTCTATTCGCACTTTATCTACGATGGCTCCGACCGAGGTGTGAGCATCGCCGAGTTCGTCGACGACGTCAATAAAGATCCGATCGTCGTTATCGACGGCCTGACCAAGTCGTTCCGCTATCCGGGCTGGCGTGTGGGCTGGGTGCTTGCTCCCAGGCACATCATCAATGCGCTTGCCGCAGCAGGCAGCTTCCTCGATGGCGGCTCTTGCCGCCCTATGCAGCGGGCAGCAATCCAAGCGTTGGAGCCTAATCGGGCCGACCAGGAAACAGCCGCCGTCCGCAAAGTCTTTGCTGAAAAGCAGAATCTGACCTTGACCAAGCTCAAAGCCATGGGCGTAGAGTTCCCCCACAACCCAGTCTCAACGTTCTACGCCTACGGCTATGTAGGCAACCTCCCTGCCCCTATCAACGATGGCATTGGATTCATGCGGGAAGCCTTCAAGCATAAGGTGCTGACCGTCCCCGGCGAGTTCTTCGACGTGAACCCCTACCGAGAGCGCACGGGAGATTCTCCGTTGCGGCAATGGGTGCGATTCTCGTTCGGTCCTCCCCGTCCGAACCTTGCCGCAGGGTTGGACCGCTTGGGTGAGATGGTTGCTGGGATAAGAGGCTAACGGCAATCAGCTATCAGCTATCAGACTGCAGAACTTGATAGCTGATAGCTGATCGCTGATTGCAGATCGCTTCACCTACAGCCTGATTCCAAGAACGTCCAGAATACGCGTCAGGTCGTCGTCAGAGTAAAACTCCACTTGCAGCTTTCCGCCAACCTGACCGCGCTCGATCTTCACTGGCGACCCAAAATAGGTAGAAAGCGCCTCTTCCAGCATCTGTGTATCCGCATCCTTCGGCGTATCAGTGCGCGGTCTGCCGCCCTTAGAAGCCTTTGCCGTCTTGCTTGCCGAAGTCTGCGACACCTTCTCGACATCGCGGACGGTCATCCCTTGCTCAAGGATTTTGTCGTAAAGCGCCAGCTGCATCACAGGGCTGTCGATTCCAAGCAGGGCTCGGGCATGCCCTTCGGTGATCTTTCCTTCTTCAAGGCCCTTCAAAACCTTGGGCTGAAGCTTAAGCAAGCGTAGCGTATTGGTCACCGCAACGCGGGATTTTCCAACCTTCTCCGCGACTTGCTCTTGGGTCAGGCCAAACTCATCCACAAGCCGACGATAGGCGCGAGCAGTTTCCAGAGGGGTGATGTCGGCACGCTGGATGTTCTCGATCAGCGACCATTCAAGCGCATCGACATTCGCTGCCGAGCGCACGATCACGGGAACGGTTTTGAGCCCAGCAAGCTTGGAAGCTCGCCATCGTCGCTCGCCCGCGATTAGTTCATACTTCCCTTCTGCGATTGGGCGGACCAGAATCGGTTGGAGAATGCCGTGCTCTTTGATGGAGTCGGCAAGCTCCTGCAAAGCCGTCTCCTCAAAAAACTGTCGCGGCTGCCGAGCATTGGGGACAATCGCTTCGATCGCCACCTCCTGAGCGCCCGGTTCAACCTGTTCAACCTGCTCGCCGATGAGCTGAGACAATCCTTTGCCTAACGCACGTCGCATTCCGTAAGTACCTCGTTCACAAAGCTGTAATAGGCTTCCGCGCCTTTGCTGGTTGGAAACCGGGTGACCGCAGCCTGTCCAAAGCTCGGGGCTTCGCTGAGCCGAACGTTGCGGGGAATCGTTGTTCGAGCCACCTTGCCGCCAAAGTAGTCCACAACCTCCTGCTTCACCTGCTGAGTGAGACGGTTGCGGGGGTCATACATCGTCAGCAAAACCTTGGCGATGCCCAAAGATGGGTTGATGCGCCTACGGACCACGTCGATGGTCTTGATGAGCTGGCTCAATCCTTCCAGGGCGTAGAACTCGCACTGCATGGGGACCAAGACACAGTCGGCGGCGCTCAGAATGTTGATGGTGAGGAGGCCAAGGCTGGGGGGCGCATCCAGAATGATCCAGTCGTATTCGTTTTTGACCGGCTCCAGCGCATCCCTCAGGATCAGCTCTTTGCCCACCGCGTTCAGCAACACGGGTTCGGCGCCTGCCAGGTCCAGAGTCGCAGGCACTACGTCCAGGTTCTCTTCAATCTTGAGGATGGCCCGACGAATGGTATCGGTGGTGTCGGGATTGTCCACGACCGAACTGATCACTTCGAACAGAGTCAGGGGAGCCTTTTGCTTGTCGACACCCAAACCGGTGGTGGCGTTGCCTTGAGGATCACAGTCGATGAGCAGGGTCTTCTTGCCCCGTGAAGCCAAGCCTGCGGCAAGGTTGACCGCCGTGGTGGTCTTGCCCACGCCGCCCTTCTGATTCACAACGCCCCAAATGCCCACGGGTCTATTATGGCGGGGTTAGCCGTGCGTCTGGGCTGGATTTGGGGTCAATGTGGATTACTCAGCACCGACTTACTCGTCCTGATGCACGGTCAGTACGAAAAGTCTAAAAGCAATCTGTACTAACCAGGAACCAATGCCTGCCGCTTCCCAGTCTTGACGTATGTGAGCGTCGAAAACCCCACTTCTCCCAAAGGCATGCCCAAGGCCATGATCGCAGTCTTCGTTCTGCTTGGCCTCGCCATTGCCTTTGCCGCGTACTATTTCAGTTCCGGAGGATTCGGCCTGCCGCCGATTTCCAGAGCAGCAAGCAAGGGCGATGTTGAAGGGGTTCTCGAACTGCTCCGAACCGGCGCCAACCCCAACGAACCCGACAGCAACGGCGCGCCTCCCTTGCAGCATGCTCTCATAGGAGGTTCGATTGAGGTTGCCGATGCGCTTTGTATTGCTGGCGCCCAAGTGGATGCAAAAGACAAGAAAGGAAAGACCATCCTGGAGAACCTGCAAGCCGCCCCGATGCCCGGCGGATCGGATGGTCAGACAAAGCGCCAGAAAGCCATCGAATGGCTGAAAAAGCAGGTGGATATGCGTTCAAGGCCCCGCGAACGTCCGCGTCTTGGATAAGCCATCACATCAGGCTTCCAGTCTTCGCACAAACTCCCTCAAACACTCGTCGACCGCGCGCATCGGGGCGATCCCTTGCTCGTGAAGCTTGGCGTTGGAGAGTACGCTGTACTTCGGTCTTCTGGCGGGGGTGGGATATGCCTCAGTCGGAATCGGCTCGATCTCCACTTCCCGCGTTTCCTTCAAAACTTCCTGACAATACGCCTTAATCGCCAGCTTGGCAAAGCCATGCCAAGTCATCGCATCTACACCCGTGGCGTGATAGATTCCTGGCATAGCTTCTTTCTCCGCCATATCCGCCAGCGCCCGCGCAAGGTCGCCCGTGTAAGTGGGGCATCCAGTCTGATCCGCAACTACCCGAAGCTGTTTGCCAGCCAGATAGGCGTTGATCATCGTGCGCGGAAAACTCTTCCCGTTCGGACCATAAAGCCACGACGTTCGCACGACGACGCTGCTTCCGTTCGCCGCCATCACGCTCTGCTCACCCAACAGCTTGGACTGCCCATAAACCCCTAATGGGTTGGCTTTGTCTGTTTCCAGATACGGCTCAGACTTCTCTCCGTCGAAGACAAAATCAGTCGAGATGTGAATCAGCCGAATTCCAGCGATCAGACATACGTTCGCCAGATACCCCGGCGCTACCGCATTGACCGCCATCGCCTGATCCGATTCCGATTCCGCCAGATCCACTGCGGTATAGGCTGCGCAGTTGATGCACCAGCGGACGTCTGGCCCGAAAGCTCCGGTCGCAATCAGCGCCACCGATTCAGGGTTGGTGATGTCCAGCTCTTTTGCACTCGGGGAAAACACGGTATGTCCGCGGGCCTTGAGCTCCGCAACCACGTCTGTGCCCAGCATCCCACCGCCGCCGATGACGAGAAAGTTCACGGGGATAGAATACTCGGGGAGACGTTGGCAAGTTGTAAGGGTCGTAAAGCGTAAGGAGCAAGGATCGTAAGGCACCAAGAGGGAGAGTGTCTGCGCTTTCACCATTTCTTCTGTCGAAGCATTCATCGCCGGCTGACTTGGCAGACATGCAGCGTTAATCCTGACTCGTGGCCAGATTTGCTCCCCTTACAATCCTTACTCATTACAACCTTTACAACCATGCTGACCCTTACGCTCTGATCCCATCCCAGATATACTTCCACCATGTCTGACACGATGGAAGCCCCGGCCTTGCGCACGGCCCTTTACGACGCTCACTTGGCGCTGAATGCCAAGATGGTGCCCTTCGCTGGCTATGACATGCCGGTTCAGTACAGCAGCGTCATCGCCGAATCGAACGCCGTCCGACAGGGCGCAGGCATGTTCGACGTCAGCCACATGGCGAGGCTTTGGCTCAAGGGCGAGCGTGTGATCGAATTCCTGGAACAGATCACCACCAACGACATCAGCAAGCTGACTGACGGTCGGGGACAATATTCCCTGCTCCCCAACCGCAACGGCGGCCTCGTCGACGACATCATCGTGTACCGAATCACCGAGACCGTTTTCCGCATGGTTGTCAACGCCGCCAACCACGAAAAGGATGTGAACTGGATCAAGGCTGAGAATGAGCGCGGCAGCTATGGCGTGGAGATCACCGACGAAACCGACGACACGGCGATGATCGCCGTCCAAGGTCCGACTGCCGTGGATATCATTGCGGGCCTCAGCGATGCGCCTGATGCCATCAAAGCGGCTCCGATGTTCGGCATCGTGAACTGCAACATCGCCGGCGTCCCCTGCTTTGCTCCTCGATCTGGCTATACGGGGGAGGATGGGTTTGAGCTGGTTTGCCCGGCTTCCGGAGCGGTCCAACTTTGGGATGCTCTGCTTGCAGCTGGCGTTGCAGCTTGCGGTCTGGGTTCTCGTGACGTTCTGCGCGTCGAGGCTGGCCTTCCGCTCTACGGCCACGAATTGGGAGACGATATGTCTCCGCTCTCTGCCGGTCTGGGCTGGGTGATCGGCAAGACTAAGACCTTCAATAGTTCCGAGTTTTTCAACAAGGACCGAGCTGAAGGCACTCCCACAAAGCTCCTGGGTGTCAAGCTCGCTTCGAAGCGGCTTACCATGCCCGGGATGAAGGTTTATCAGAACGGACAGGAGATCGGCGAGCTGTCGTCTGGTGTGTATTCGCCGATGCTGGAATGCGGCATCGCCTTTGCGTTCTTGAAGGCAGAGACTGCAATGGACACACCGTGTGAAGTCGACGTCCGAGGCAAGTTGGAACCGGGGATGGTCGTCAACAAACGCTTCTTCAAGCGGGATAAGTAAAGATATGGGGTGTTGAGCGTTGGGCCAACACTTGACACTTGACATCAAAAAACCCTCCTCCATCGCCCCTAAGGGCAAACGAGGGAGGGCTCTCACGTCACCCCTCCTCGTCCGTGCGGAGCACTGATGGGGAGGGGCAGGGGGTGGGGAAAGAGATTAGCCAGGCATATGCCCCTTGCGACCTGTGCGTTTTTCACAGCAGTCAAGTACCGCAAGAATTGAGCGAGCCAGTGACGAATCTTCCTCGGTGAAGAGATCCAGACTCCGCAAACGAAGAGTTTCGACTCCCAGCTCAGCCAGTCGCCTGTCCCTTTCAGCATCAAGCTCCAAACGATTGTGATGCTGTTCACCATCAACTTCGACCGCTAATCTAGCTTCAGCACAGTAGAAGTCAAGGTAGTAGCGATCAATCGGAACTTGGCGTGAAAAGCGAAATCCCAATTGCTTTTTACGCAGAAAGTTCCAAAGAACCTTCTCGCTGGCTGACATTTCGCGCCTAAGTGTCCGTGACCGCCTTAAAGAACTGTATGAACGTTTACGGATGGGTGTAGACATGCATTCCCCCTCCCAACCCTCCCCCATCAACCCTTCGGGTGGACGAGGGAGGGCTCAGAGAAGTTACTTTCCGCCTTTGTCTTTCTGCTCAGCGCTGCCGGAGTAGTTATCTCCCAGCAGGTGCTGTGCAAAGTACTCCCAGCTCATCTGCTGGAAGTAGCCGTTCATCGTGCCATAGCCGTGAGCCTGCCCCGGGAAGATGAACATATCAAAGCGCTTTCCAGCCTTGATCAGCTCATTAGCCAGTCGGATCGTGCCCGCCGGGTGAACGTTGTTGTCCATGTCTCCGGTCGTGATCAGCAGCTTGCCGCGAAGGTTCGGAGCCAGCTCCTGAGTCGTTGGCACCTTGATCTCGAACTTCGTCTCGATTGCAGGGGCGTCGAAGAACTGCTCCCAGAAGACCTCGTCCGGAGACGGGCCGAATTCTTCGCCTCCTCCTCCGCCGCCACGGCCACCACCGCCTCGGCCTGCGCCTCCGCGGAAACCGCCGCCCTGTCCGCCCGCACCGGCGGCGCCAGCCGCGCCAGACTGCTGGTTCACAGGAACCTCTCGAAGTCCGTGATGCTGCTCACTCCAGTTCCAGTTGTAGATGTTGTTATCGTGGTTGCCCGAAGACGACACGCCGACTTTGAAGAAGTCATTGTACGGCGGGAGCATCATCGCAGCCGCAGTCATGAAGCTGCCGCCCGAGTGTCCATAGATGCCGACTCGGTTGATGTCAATCCACTGGAACTTGGCAGCCAGCTGCTCGACGCCTGCCTTCTTGTCGGCAAGACCATAGTCGCGCAGGTTGTAGTAGCCAAAGCTGTGATAGGCATTCGATCGCGACGGGTTGCCGCCTCGGTTGCCGATCTGAATGACAATAAAGCCCAGCTGTGCCAGCTGCTGAGTTGAACTGTAGGCGGAAAAGCCAGAGTTCACGCTTTCGGTCTGCGGACCAGGGTAGACGTTCAGGATGATCGGGTACTTCTTGTTCGGGTTGAAATCGAACGGCTTCCACATGTTGCCGTAAATGTTTGTCACACCGTCGGCGGCCTTCACAACAAAGGTTTCCGGCAGCTTCCAGCCCGTCTCCTTCAGTCGAGTCAGGTCCATCTCCTGCAGGTCCATGATGACGTTGCCGCGGGAGTCTCGCAATACCGACTTCGGCGCCATGTCGACACGGGTTTGATTGTTAATGACGTAGTTCTTCGAAGGGGCAAGCGTAGAGCTGTTGTCGGCATTTCCGCCATCCAGCAGCGTCAGGCCCGATCCATCAAGGTTTACGCGATACAGGTGGTTGTAGTACGGATTTTCCCCGTCCTCACGGCCCACAGCCGTGAACCAAAGCATGTTCTTTTCCTTGTCGACGGCGATGACCGATTCCACACGGAAAGCCCCGCGCGTGATCGCATTCTTCAGTGTGCCGTCTGCACCGTAAAGATAAAGGTGCCCCCAGCCAGATCGCTCAGACCACCAGACAAAGTCGGACTCGGCGTTAATTCCGTTATCCTTGCCGTCCGTCAGGTAGCGAAGGTTGCCCACGATCTCACCCATCTCAAGGAAAGCGTTCTCAACGGCCTCTGTGAGGAGAGTTTTGGTCTTGCCTGTTGTCGGGTCCAGATCGCACAGGTCAGCGTTGCGCTGAAGACGATCACGCCGGAAGATACGGATTCGGTCTGACTTTTCCGACCAGCTGGTGCTAAAGATCGACTGATCCTTGTACTTCTGAACGTCGTCGACCTTACTAATCTTCTTGTCCTTGCGGTTGAACAGCCAGAACTCCTGGGTCGTAATGTCGGGATCTCCCGGCATCGCGTACTTATATTCCAAGAGCGTCGGTCGCGGTTCGGCGATGTTGTTCACAAGCCACAGCGACTTGACCTTGCGCGAATCTGACCGCGTCACATAGAACCAGTTGGAGTCGGGCGACCAGGAAACGTTCGCACGAACGCGCTTCTCTGCGGGCTCCGGAGGCGTTGCGCCGCCAATCACTCGCTGACCGAAGTTTGCACCTGCTGCACCAAAGCTGTAAAACTCCGCGCCGTCATTGGTGAGCTGGATCGGCTCCTGATCCTTGTTGTCCACGATTTCCACATAGTAGAGGTTGTGGTCCTTGGCATAAACGTAGGCTTTCTTGTCCGGCGAATAGTTGCGGAAGTTCGGGAGCTGGGGCTGTTGCGGGCGCACATCCTCAAGCTTCTTCAGCGTCTCCGCATCCAGGTCGTATTCGAAGCGTGAACGCTCGACCGTAAACCGGATCGCGTTCCCCTTCTCAGTGAATTCAATATCGCTGAAAGGAAGACTGCCCGCTTCATATGGCTTCTTGGTCATTTCCGACAGCAGGCCTGCCATCTTCACGTGATCGAAGAGCGGTCGCTTCACCTTGGACTTCGGGTTCACAAAGTAGAAGGTCGTGCCGCTGCCGTCGCGCCATGTGTACCAGAAGTTGTCGGTCTTGCCAATGAAGCGCGGCTGGACGGACGTGCTGCCCACATACAGCGACACATTCTGCGGAGAAAATCGGTTCGCAAGCTCCCAGTTCGCTGAGTTCTTTCCGGTTTGGCCCACTGCCAAAGCGGTCAGCTGCATACAGCAGAGAGCAAAGAGAGAGACGTGCTTCAGCCTTTGAAGCGCCGGCCTCGACCGGCTATCGATAGGAATGGAGTTCTTCGACATACGCTAACCACCCAATAAAGTGCTCAACAGGTTTCAGCATAGCCCGAAAACGCCCACCGTTTCGACTATTCCCTGCTCAGCTGCGTGGATTACGCAAAAAGGTTCCCGAATGATTTCCAAACCCCTGTAGAAATGCGTGGCCCTGCCGATACCACTGATAGGCCGCCATAGAAATGGCAGCCAGGGGTTCCAAGGATGCGGAGCCTCATCAAGCTAAGGACAGCGCAAGACGAAGGAATTTCGGTCGTGCGCATACTGGAAAACTTTTTTGGACCACACGCGAACAATCTGAGCATGGCGCTGGACAAGGCGGCAGAGCGGCACAAGCTGCTTGCCGAAAACGTTGCCAACGTCAATACGCCAGGCTATAAGCGGAAGGACACCGATTTCAATATCGTCCTTCAAGGCGAGAAGCGCAAGCTGCTTCTTGCCGATAATGCTCTGAATTCCAGACGCTATCTCAACGCACAGAACAACGCCAGCGTCCGTGTCGACGGAAGCAGCGTGGACATGGAGCAGGAAGTTGCCTCCTTGGCCGAAACCGAAATTCGCTACGAGGCGCTGACCGACCTCACGAACCGCTACTTCAGCGGGCTCAAGAGTGTGATTAGGGAGGGTAGATAATGTCTCCAATCAGCAGAGCGATGCGTATCAGTTCGTCCGGTCTCACCGCCGAGCGCATGCGCATGGACGTCATCTCCAGCAACATTGCCAACGCAAACTCGATCGGCATCAAGGGTCAAGACCCCTATCGCCGCCGCGACGTCGTTCTCGAAGCCTCCGAAAACGGAGTCAAGGTCGCCAAGATCATTGAAGATCAGTCTGAGTTTCAGCTCAAGTACGACCCCAACAATGAGAATGCCGACGAGAACGGCTATGTGAAGTATTCGAATATCCAACCCATCTACGAGATGGTGAACATGATCTCAGCCACGCGCTCTTACGAAGCCAACCTTGCCGCGTTCAACACGGCCAAGGGGATGGCGAAAGCCGCGCTGACGATCGGAAAGATGTAAACGCTAACAACAGCAATCAGTGAACGCCATGAGAATCCAAGACGTTGCCGCACAGTTCAATCCGGGCCAGATGGACAATCTGAAGCCCCAGATCGGCAATGGCGGTAAAAGCGACGACTTCGCAAACACTCTGATGGACGTCCTGAAGGAAGTCAACGATTCCCAGCTTAAGTCTCGGGAAATGCAGAACGCCTTCATGACGGGTCAGAACGTGGACATCAAGGACGTTATGGTTGCTGCAGAACAAGCCAGTATCACGATGCAGCTGACAATGCAGGTGAGGAACAAAATCCTCGAAGCATATCAGGAGATCGCGAGAACGCAAGTCTAAGCCATTGATGGTTGACGATTGAACATTGGAGATCGAAGGCTCTATGCCTTCCTCACCAATCTGCAATCACCGATCCTCAACCTGCAATCCATAGCTTCCGGTCCGCTAGGAATAGTTCTTAGCCATGGGCGGAATCTTTATTAAAATCAGGGCATGGTGGGAAACGGCAGACCGCACACAGCGGGTTGTCTCCATCTTCGGCAGTGCATTTTTGGCTCTTCTTCTGGGAGCGACGTTCTACTTCGCGACACGCCCGAAGATGGTCGTTGCTTACGGCGGTCTCGACGACGCAACCATGGGTCGCGTCGTGGCAGAGATACAGGGCCTTGGCGTTCCGGTTGAATTCGACACGGTCAGCAAGACTGTTCGCGTTCCGGAATCGTCATTGGCTACCGTAAAGACAAGTCTCGCCAAGAGCGGCGCCGTGCCAATGTCCAGCCACATCGGCATCGAAGGGATCAAGGACATCTCGGCTTTTAGCGGTCAAAATGTTGAGCGCGCACAGTTGATCAACATCCAACAGGGAGAAATCTCACGGATTCTCGAAGGCCTTGAAAACGTTCAATCCGCCAGCGTCCTTCTGAACCCCGGCGAAAAGGGCACATTCGCAGACGACAAGGTTTCCGCATCCGCCAGCGTAACGGTCACCCCAAAGGTGGGCTATGAGATCAGCCCTGACAACGCGAAAGCGATGGCCTCGCTTGTGTCGCGTGCTGTGACTGGTCTGGCTTCCAAGGACGTCACGATCGTCGACTCCAGCGGCGCAACGCTCTACGATGGCTCCGAAGAGGGATCGATGGGCACCGCCAGCAAGAAGATCTCCTCTGAGATCGCCGAAGCTCGACGGATTCGATCCGGCCTTCAGCCAGTCCTCGATCGCTGGGCCGGCCCTGGTCGCACCATTCTCCAAGCCCGCGTCACGATGGATTGGGACCAGACCAAAGAGGAGTCCATCACCCACAAGAGACTTGATGATCCTTCAAACATCACTACAGTTTCAGAGAAGGCAGACGGCGGAGTCGCAGGCGGCGCAGGCGGAACCAACACTGGCACCGGCGCAGCCGCGAACACAGGTGGAAACACAAACACAGGCAGTTCTGGCACTGGAGCTGGCAACGGCTACGAAGGCAAACAGGAAGAAGCGCAGTACGCAACCGACGTCACCAAGACGACAAAGGAAAAGACTCCTGGAACGATCAAGAACATCGCGCTCAGCGTTGTTATCAACACCGCGCCTCTCAAGCCAGCGACTGGCCAAAAGCCTGAGGACGTTCCTCAGCCGCCCTCCAAGAGCCAGGTTGAAGAGTATCTGAACGGCTACCTTGGCCTCGTTAAGAACGCCAATGGTGAATATCAGCTGAAGGATGCAGGCAAGGATTCTCCCACCTATAGCGTGACAGTCGTCGAGTCGGCATTCCAGCCGATCGATAACACCGGCGCTCAGTCTGCCGCCACCCAGGCTCGAACCCAACAGATTTTCTCACTGCTCCCCATCGCAGCGCTCTTCATCGTCGCCGTAGTCGTCCTCAAGGCGATCACCAAGGTCGCGAAATCGAGAGACGTTGTGGTGACGGCGATCGCAGGCGGAAACATCCTCCCCGGCGCAGGCCACGCAGCCGCGCTGACGATGGGTGGAGGCGGACGCACCCTCGCTCCTCTGGCTCCTGGCGAGACTGAGGACCTGGCTGATGACGAGACTTGGGTGGAAGAGCACGACGAAGAAACCCAGGCCCCTGTCCGCCGCAAGAAGAAGAAGGTGGACGTTGGTGAGATCGACGAGAAGGTCGATGTCCCGCTTGAACAGATTCGCAAACTGACCGAAGAGCGACCCGATACCGTTGCCCTGCTTCTGAAGAGCTGGCTGACGGAGGAACGACGATGAGACGCAAGGAAGATATCTCCTCTAAACAGAAAGCCGCGATCATGCTCATGATCCTCGGCCCGGAACTCTCCGGAAACATGATGCGCTTCTTCAAGGAAGAGCAGGTTGAGCAGCTTTCCATCGAAGTCGCAAGACTCGAAAGGGTGACCCCTGAACAGCGTGCCCAAGTCGTCAGCGAGTTCTATGAGCTGGCTATCGCTCAGGAATACATGGCAGAAGGCGGTATCGAACACGCAAAGCGCGTGCTTGAATCCGCATTCGGCGCCGACCGCGCAGAAGAGATCATCGAGAAGGTCGTCACTGCCATGCAGGTCGTGCCGTTCGAATTTCTCAAGAAGGCTGACCCTGCACAGGTTCTGAGCTTCATCCAAGACGAGCACCCGCAGACCATCGCCCTGATCTTGGCCTACATGCCGATCAACGCCGCCGCTCAGATCGTATCGCGACTGCCGCAGGAGCTTCGCGTTGAGGTCGCTGCCCGAATCGCAAGCATGGAGCAGACGCCTCCCGAAGTCGTCCGCCGCATCGAACAGGTTTTAGAAAAGAAGATCTCCACCGTTCTCAGCCAAGAGATGACTCACGCAGGTGGCCCCAAGGCTCTTGTGGACCTCCTCAACCGTGTTGACCGAACGACAGAGCGTCTCATCATGGACTCGATCTCCGAAACCGATCCTGAGCTTGCCGACACGGTCAAGAACATGATGTTCGTCTTCGAAGATATCGTTCAGCTTGACGACCGTGCAGTTCAGCAAGTCCTCAAGGAAGTCGACATGAAGGAGCTTGCAACCGCACTCAAGGGTACGGGCGGCGAGGTCCAGCAGAAGTTCTTCAAGAACATGTCCGAACGCGCAGTTGCGATGCTCAAGGAGGACATGGAGTTTATGGGTCCGGTTCGACTAAAGATCGTCGAAGAAGCGCAGCAGAAGGTTGTTGCCGCCATCCGACGACTCGAAGAATCGGGCGAGATCACGATTTCTCGCGCTGGCGAGGAGGACGTGCTTGTCTAAGACGTTCCTTACCGGTGACCGCGCACACAGCGCCTCCTCATTCCTCCACATGCTTCAGCCTGTGGAGGATGCGGTGGACGCTGCCCAGCGTCGAACCAGCAGCGATCTTCGCACGAAGTTCGGCGCTGAGCTGGATCAGATGAAAGCACAGGCTCAGGAAGAGGGCTTCCAAACGGGCTATGAAGACGGCTTCCGAGCTGGGTCGATGGAAGGCCATCAGGCCGTCCTCCAGCAGCAGGCTGTTTATATGGCCCAGTTTCAGCAAGACCTTGAACAAGCCCGAGACAGCGTTGTCGATGCAATGGCACGATGGTACGAGCTTGCCGAACCCCGGCTCGCCGAACTCGCCGTCTACATTGCTTCACGCATCGTGAACTCTGAACTGACAACGAACCCCGATCTGATCGTAAACATCACGAAAGAAGCATTGGCTGAGGTCACGAACACGAACGAAGTTCGTATTCGTATCAACCCTTTTGATTCTGCGATCTTGAAGGAACACAAGTCTTCCCTGCTGGCGATATCGCCCAGCGTTCGACAGGTTGAAATCGTCGAAGATCCTACCATCCAAGCGGGCTGTGTCATCGAATCTGAGGGCGGTGCCGCAGATGCAACGATCCAGACCAAGATCGAGTCGATCCTTTCCTCCTTGAGAGGTGAGTCGGTATGAACGTGATCGCTCCCAGCTTCTCAGAAGCGCGAAGCCGCATCGATGCTGCCCCCTATATGCGGACCTACGGCCGCGTTGCCCAGGTTGTTGGCCTCGTCGTTGAATCAAGCGGCCCGAATGCTCGCGTCGGCGACCTCTGCATGATCGAAACCCAGCATGGCGAGATGATCCGTGCCGAAGTTGTCGGCTTTAAAGATGATCGCGTCCTTCTGATGCCTCTGGGAGACCTTTCTGGCGTACGGTCAGGATGCTACGTTCACGGTACCGGACACTGTCTGCGTGTTCCCGTCGGCGATGAGCTTCTCGGACGAACGCTGGATGGCGTCGGCGAGCCGATGGACGGTCTTGGACCGATCCACGCCCGTTCCTTCTATCCGATTTACAACACACCTCCGAACGCACTTGAGCGAACGATGATTGAAGAGCCGTTCAGCACAGGAGTTCGATCTATCGACGGCATCATGACCACCGGCGTCGGACAGCGCGTGGGCATCTTTGCAGGCTCAGGCGTTGGCAAGAGCACTCTCTTGGGAATGATCGCTCGGTACTGCGATGCCGATGTCAATGTCATTGCACTCGTAGGTGAGCGAGGTCGTGAAGTTCGTGAATTCATCGAAAACGATCTTGGTCCTGAAGGCGCCAAGCGATCGGTGATCGTCTGCGCCACGTCCGACCAGCCCTCGCTGGTCCGCATCAAGGCCGCTCTGACCGCAACAGCAATCTCCGAGTATTTCCGCGATCAGGGCAAGAAGGTCATGCTGATGATGGACTCGGTAACGCGATTTGCCATGGCTCAGCGCGAAGTCGGTCTGGCAATCGGCGAGCCACCCAGCACCAAGGGCTACACGCCCAGCGTTTTCGCACTTCTTCCGAAACTGATGGAGCGTGCTGGCAACGGCAAAAAAGGCTCGATTACCGCACTCTACACGGTCCTCGTGGAAGGCGACGACACCAACGAACCCATCGCGGATGCTGCCCGATCCATCTTGGACGGTCATATCGTTCTCAACCGACGGCTGACCAGCCGAGGTCACTACCCGCCTATCGATGTTCTCCAATCACTCAGCCGCGTGATGCCGATGGTGGCAAGCGAAGAGCATGTTCAGCTCGCCCGCGATCTGCGTGAGCTGATGGCGGCTTATAACGATGTTGAAGACCTCGTGACCATCGGTGCTTACAAAGAGGGCACCAAGCCTGTCGCCGACAAGGCGATTGCACGATGGGAAGCGATCAATGATTTCTTGCGCCAGAACAAGAGCGAGGGCACTCCTCTGGCTGAGACCCTAGCCCGACTGAGAGAGGCAATCCATGGCTAAGTTCCATTTTCGACTTCAGCGCGTGATGGAGTATCGCGCGATTCTGGAAGAGCAGGCAAAAGATGCCTATATCGATGCGAAGGCCGCGAAGCTCGAAGCTGAAGCGGTGCTGAAATCTATCGACGATCATCGAAAGCGAATGCTGATTTCCGAGATCGTTACCGTGCAAGACCGACTGGCACTTGACGCCACGATGTCCGGCCTGGACGATCAGGAACGCCAGCAGAAGATTATCGTGCAGATGCTTGAGCTGGACGAAGAGAGCCGGCGCGTCGAATGGGTTTCGAAGAAGCAAGAGCTGGAAGCCCTTGTCCGGCTGCACGACAAAGAGTTTGAGGCATGGCAGCTCGAAGAAACCCGAAAGGAGCAGGCTGAGCTGGACGAATGGGCAGTCACGCGCAAGAGCGCATAAGAGGATACGATGCAAGTCAGACTTCTTGGATATCAGGGCGCGATGAATCGGCTTCAGGAGCTGAGGGCCCGCGCAGAAGAACTCCGACCGTCGGAGCCGGAGGCAGCCTTTCCCGACGCCGCAACTTCCCACACTGGACTTAGCGGCACCATCGGAGGCGGAGGCTCCGCCAAGCCACTCAACCCGTTTGGGCCGGGCGTCAGCGTTGAAGGTTTAAGCTCTCCAGGCCAGCTCAAGCCCATGATCGACAAGGCGGCAGCTCAGGCTGGACTTGACCCAAGCCTCCTTGACGCTTTGGTCTCGGCAGAGAGCTCGTACAACCCGCTCGCACGTTCCAGCGCTGGTGCAATGGGGCTGACTCAGCTGATGCCCGGTACCGCGAAGTCGCTGGGTGTGACGAACCCGTTCGACCCTTATCAGAACCTCACGGGCGGAGCCAACTATCTTTCCCAAATGATCAAGAAGTACAACGGCGACATTGGGCTTGCCCTGGCAGCCTATAACGCCGGACCGAACGCAGTTGATCGGCACGGCGGCATTCCGCCCTATAGCGAAACCCGCAACTATGTCCAGAAGATTCTCGCCACCTATGAAGCGAGGAAGCAGCCATGAAGAAACTGATGATGATCATCATCCCCCTCGTGCTGGCTCTTGGTGGAGCGTTTGGCGCGGCAAAGATGGGCATGATTCAGATTCCCGGCATCACTCCCAAGAAGAAAGGGGCAACCGCGATGTATGGCTCGGACAAAGATGCAGCCGCAATGTACGGCAACGACAAGGATAAAGCACCCGTTGTCAAGGCAGAAGAACCTCCGAAAGTCGCAAACAAGCCTCCCGTAGAGGAGAAGAAGGAACCCGAGTTCGAACTTGATCCAGTTCAGGGTCGCAAGAAGCTGGCAAAGCTCTGGAACGCGATGGACGTTGATAAGCTCACCGCTATCGCAACCGACTGGAAAGACGAAGACCTTGCTCCTCAGTTCTTGGTGATGGACCCCGAAAAGGTCGCTCTGCTGCTTGGAAAGCTAGACGCAAAGCGGGCTTCCAAAATCAGCAAGCTGATGCAGGAAGAGGCCTCGAAGGTTATCCCGCAGACCTAGATCGCGGCTCTGAGCTTTGCGGCAAAGTCGTCGATCTGGGCCTTGGTTCGGGTCTCCGTAACCGCCACCAGCAGACAGTTCTCCATGCCCGGATAGTATTTGCCCAGAGGCAACCCGGCAAGGATCCCCTTCTCCATCAAAGCCTTCTGAACGGCTTCGGCATTCTTCGGCAGCTCCAGAACGAACTCACCAAACACCTTGCCCGAATACTTCACCTTAGCTCCAGCTTCGCCAAGGACCTTCATCGCGTACTGTGTGTTGCGAACAGTTGACTCCGCGACCGTCTGCATACCGTTCTTGCCCAATGCCGACATATAGATCGTTGCCGAAAGCGCCATCAAAGCCTGGTTGGTACAGATGTTCGAAGTTGCCTTTTCTCGGCGAATGTCCTGCTCTCGCGTTCGGAGCGTCATAACATAGCCAGGCTTGCCATCGTGGTCGACCGTCTTGCCCACGATTCGGCCCGGAATACGGCGAACGTGCTCAACCTTGCAGGCGAACAATCCAACTGCGGGACCGCCAAAGCCCATCGCGACACCCATCGGCTGCCCTTCGCCCACAACGATATCCGCTCCAAATTCACCCGGAGACTTGAGAAGAGCGCAGGCCGTCGGATCAGCCACAACAACAAGCATCGCGCCTGCGTTCGTGGCGGCTTCTCGCGCCTTGGCAAGGTCTTCAATGCCACCGAAGAAGTTTGGATACTGAACGATCACGCATGCAGCGTCCTGATCAACCTTTGAATAGTCGACCGTGTAGCCCTCTTCGTGATTGATCACGGCAACTTCCAGTTCCATCGACCAGCAGTAAGTCTCCAGGACCTGCCGATAGTGCCGGTGAACTGCGTCGCTCACGACGATCTTGCTTCGACCATTCACGCCGTGGCTCAGAATGGCGGCTTCTGCTGTCGCGGTTGCGCCGTCGTACAACGAAGCGTTGGCAATGTCCATCCCATAAAGGTCAGCGACCATCGTCTGGAATTCATAAATCGTCTGCAGATAGCCCTGCGAAAGCTCAGGCTGGTACGGCGTATATGCCGTCAGAAATTCGCCCCGTGAAATCAGTGCCCCAACCGTCGCCGGAATATAGCGGTCGTAAATACCAGCGCCCAAGAAGCAGACCATATCGGACAGTAGGTTCTTATTCTTTCGGGATAGCTCGAAGAGGTGTCCAAGCAACCGATGCTCGTCGTAAGACGCCGGAACATCCAGCTCACCTTTCAGCTTCAGGTTCTCAGGAACCTCGCGGAAAAGCTCTTCGATAGAGCCTGCGCCAATGGCGGCAAGCATCTCTTTGACATCTTCTTCGGTATGGGGAATGTAGGGGCGCGACATAGTATTTGGATTCTTTAGCAGGTAGTTATCAGGTGGCAGTCAAGCGGCGGGCAGATCGTTTGCAAGTGCCGACTGCTTGCCGACAACCTGCAGACAACCTGCCAACAACTCCTATGCAAGCAACGCCGAATAGCCGGCGGCATCCAGCAGCCCGTCGAAAGCGGCAGCATCAGATACCTTGACCTTGAACATCCAGCCTTGGCCGTAAGGATCGCTGTTCACCAACTCCGACTGTGCGCCGAGCGCTTCGTTTGTCGCAACGACTTCTCCGCCCACTGGCGTGTAGATATCGGACACGGTCTTGACGCTCTCCACCGATCCGATCGATTCAGAAGCGTTGACAGCTCGACCGACGTTGGGCAGGTCGACGTAAACGATGTCGCCAAGCTCAGACTGGGCAAACTCCGTAATGCCGACAGTGGCGGTGTCGCCTTCGATACGAATCCACTCGTGCGAGGATGTGTACTTGAGATCGCTAGGAACGTTCAATGCGTGGTCTCCTGATGGGAATAGCCAAGTTTACCAGCGACACCCCCATTGATTTGGACTTCCGCCCCCCATTGTTGTGCAAGCTTTGCAGCGGCGATCTCAAGGGTCGGCAAGCAGGTTAAAATACGCCCATGGGATATTGGCTGATGAAGTCTGAGCCGGACACTTACGGCATCGACGATCTTGAGCGCGAGGGCACCAATATGTGGGAAGGCTGCCGCAACTACACCGTACGCAACTTCTTCCGCGACAGTATGCAGATCGGCGACCTTGCTTTCTTCCACCACTCAAACGTCGATCCTGCCGGAATCGTGGGTGTCATGGAGATCGTAAGCGAAGCCTATCCCGACCCCACTCAGTTCGATCCCAAGTCGCACTACTACGACCCGAAAAGCCCCAAAGATGCACCACGATGGCTACTTCGCGATGTGAAGTTTGTAAGCAAGTTCAAACGCACCGTTTCTCTTGCCGAAATGCGTGAAACGCCAGGCCTCGAAGATATGTGGGTCACCCGCAAGGGGCAACGGCTGAGCGTCATGCCTGTCACCGAAGCTGAATGGAACATCATCATGGGGTTGGAAGGGATCTAATTGGGCTTGGGGCGTTAGGCAAAGGTGTTGGGAAAGAAGAGAATGCGTCGCATCAGAACCATGTATCGTGCACCGTTGGGTTGCCCTCAGAGGACGGCTGTCATCTCAGCTTCCCTCTTTGCGTTAGCACTCCACACGACCGCTGCCGCACAGAACCACGCACCGCAGTCTTTCCAAAACGCTTGTGTCGTCAGCGACAGTGAAATCGCATCACAAGTTGGCGCACAGATCATGCGCAAGGGTGGCAACGCCGTCGATGCCGCTGTTGCCACGGCATTTGCCCTTGCTGTCACCCATCCTGCTGCCGGAAACATCGGGGGAGGCGGGTTTATGGTTGTCCGAATGGCAAACGGTAAAACCGTCACGATCGATTATCGCGAGGTTGCGCCTGCAAAGTCCACACGTGAGATGTATATGAACTCGCCGCAGAAGGATGCATCTCTCACGGGTCAGCTCGCGGCAGGGGTTCCAGGAACGGTCTATGGCATGGCCGAAGCACACCGGATGTTTGGAAGGCTTCCTTGGAAGGACGTCGTCCAGCCAGCCCGACAGCTTGCCCAAAACGGCTTCACCCTCAGCCGACACTTGGCTCAAGAGCTGAAATCCCAGGCCACCAAATTCAAGGGTTTCCCTGAAAGCTATCGCATCTTCAACAAGTCGGGCAAGTTTTGGAATTGGGGTGAATCCCTTAAGCAGCCTGAACTTGCAACCACGCTTAAACGCATCGAAGAACAGGGCACTAAAGGCTATTACGAAGGCGAGACAGCGAATCTCATCGTTGCCGAAATGAAACGCGGCAACGGCATCATTACCCTGGAGGATCTCAAGCGCTACCGTCCCATCGTTCGCGAACCCATCAAGACCAATGCCTTCGGCTGCGAGATCATCACGATGCCCCCACCCAGTTCGGGCGGCGTGGCTCTCACACAGATGCTCAATATCCTCAAGGCGTGGGATTTGAAAGCGCTTGGCTGGGGCAGTTCGGCTTATTATCATAGACTCGTCGAAAGCATGAAACTTGCCTTTGCCGACCGCGCCTACAACGGCGGCGATCCGGCCTTTTTCAAGGTCCCCATCGCCCACCTCACCTCACCAGCCTACGCCGACGAACTGCGCCGAAAAATCAACCTGGAAAGGGCTACGCCTTCCACGGAGATCAAGCCTTACAACCCCGGACTCAAGGAGGGCAACCACACGACTCATTTCTCAGTGGTCGACAAGTGGGGCAACGCGGTCGCAAATACTTACACTCTGAACACGGGCTATGGAAGCGGAGTGACTGTCACGGGTGGAGGCTTCTTGCTCAACAACGAGATGGACGACTTCATGACCGCCCCCGGAAAGCCGAATGTTTTTGGACTGATCCAGGGCGAGAACAACGCCATCGTTGCAGGCAAGCGTCCGCTTTCTTCGATGACTCCAACCATCGTAACGAAGGACGGCAAGCTTGCGATGGTGCTCGGATCGCCGGGTGGCCCAACCATCATCAACACCGTCCTGCAAACATTCTTGAATGTTGCAGTCTTTGGGATGGATATTCAGCGCGCAGTGTCGGCTCCCCGAATCCATCATCAATGGATGCCGGATCAAATCTCATGGGAGCCGTTCGGCATCAGCCAGGACACCCGCGCCGCTATGGAGCAGATGGGCCACAAATTCGCCCCGCGAGCCTCGAACATGGGCTCCAGCATGGGCATCCTGATTGACGGCGATGGCGGTCGCCGTGCAGGAATCGACGCCCGTATCTTCGATGCTGGTGCGGCGGGATACTAAGAGGACGGCGTGACGGTGTTGTGGAAGGACAGAGCCGCAACACTGCTTCACCATTACACCGTCCCCCTACTTATCCAACCGATACTTCGAGATAATCTCAAGGGCTAACTCTTTGCCCTTCCAGCCAAGAACGTCAACTGTTTTCTCTTCCAGCAATTTATAGATCTCGAAGAAGTGGTGAATCTCGTCCAGCGTATGCTGGTTGACTTCATCCATTGAAGCTCGGTTGCCAAAGCGGGGGTCCTTCGAAGCTACGGCAAGGATCTTTTCATCCGGTCCCTTCTCGTCGCGCATCTCCAGCACTCCAATTGGTTTTGCCTCAATGAGACATCCTGGGAAGGTGGGGTGCGAACAAAGCACAAGCACGTCGATGGGGTCGCCATCCTGATACTTTGTCGACGGGATAAATCCGTAGTCCCACGGATAGAACAGCGGCGAGAACAGCACTCGATCCAACCGGATCATATTCAGGTCCGGGTCGTACTCGTACTTGTTTGTGCTGAACCGAGGCACCTCGATAATCGTATTGAACTCGTGAGGCGCGTTCTTTCCGACGGGCAAATCAATCAGGCGCATACCGCTAGAGTACCGTCGGTTCCGAGCACCCTTTGGGATTGGCAAGGACCCTATAAGCGGACCATAGGCTCCGCTTATAGGGTCCTAAACTCAACCACCAATGCTCGGTGGCGTGTGCAACTGGAGTTTGAACTTGCGCTCTCCGGTCGAACCCCGAAGCCACAGTCGATGGCGGCCCGACTTGGCTGGAACGAAGTAGTGAACCACGACACTATCGAAGCGCAACGACTGGCTCACCAAAAACTGCCCATCGTCGTCCAGCAAATCCACTCGTGTTCCAAGCGCAGCATTATCGATCACCACTTCATAGCGCTTCCCTGCAACAAGATCGGCTGAAAAGAGACCGAACTTCCCTCCCTCAAACTTGATCGCACCTACACTGCCGAGCGAATAGGGCGACGCTGTAACCTGGTCACGCTTCATCTCAAAATTGCCCGACCCTCCGTTGCCTTCGCAGGAGAAGCGAACGATGTAGGTTCCAGCTTCTGGAAAATAGAGATCGTCGGCACAGACTTTCGTCTTCCGATCAACCAGACTGTTCGCCAGTTCTCCCGAAAGGAGGAATATCTCAAGGCTCGGCAAGAAATGGGTGGCTGCCGCAAAGACACGCATCAGTTCAGACTTTGATGATTTGATCAGCATCAATCGAGCCTCACCAACCTCGATCGATCCATTGATCGGTTTGCCTGCTTCCCAAGTGGGCAGCGAGTCTGAGTTCGTGACCCTGACATCTTGGACAGCGGCATGTGTCGATCTCATGACAAGCCGCGCAATGCCCGGTTCATGAAAGACACGAACGATGCTGTTCCTCTCGTCAACAAAGGTACGAAACCAGGCATGTGAGACCGAGTTTCCATATGGACTGTCATCTTCGCGGATAATCGTATTCGCAACTGCTGGCGCCGTGAAGCGGGTACTCAGAGACTGTCCTGCAAAATCCGTTCGGATGATCTGATCCTTGGTCACAGCGAATTCGACGATAGCCAATTCGTCATAAGCAAGCTTGATGTTCTGCGCCTCGCTCGCCTTCAGAACATAGGGCTTCACCTCGCGAAAGTCGGATGTCGCTTCTTTGCCGTAGGAGATGTACTCAATGAAGTAGTCCGAATTGGCGAGTGCCTTAAAGACAGCGGTGCCGTCTTCGGTATAGATCATCTCCAAATCGCTTTCCTCGACTCCGGTTGGCCCAAGAATGCGCTTAAGATGAAAAGGCTCCTGCGCTTCTCCTTCGACTTGACGCAGATCGTAGACCGAGCCTTTCTTTGCGGCTAGCTTCAGCCAAAATCGCCCAATTGTGCTTCCCTTTATAGGAGGAAGCGCGTGCTTCATCTTTTCCAGCTTGGCTTCAAGCGGTTGAAAGACCCGTGTTTTAAGGGTGAATTTGCCACCAGCAACCGGCTTATAGCAAATGACTTTCAGCTTGTACGTGCCCTCGCTGGGAAACTCGAAAATCATAAAGGGAGACTGGTCCCCTTCGACACGGTCATCGACCTCTTTGAGCTTGTTTCCCATGTCGTCCTCAATCACAAGAGCTGGGTCGAACGCTTCGCTCGTGGCCCCTGCCATGAGGGTCTCGCCTTTCTTTACCTTGAAGGTAAATTCGACACGGTCGCCGGGGGTAAGAACCGCAGATTTCGTCGTCCAGAACTCATCGTCTTGCCTGTCGCCGTCAGGGTCCGGTTGCTTTGAGGCGGGCTCGTTCCGATTAAAGCCACCACCGCCGCCGCCGAATCCCCCCATGGCTCCACCCTGACCATATCCTCCGGCACCTTGCTGAGCAAAGCACGAAACAACCAATACGGCAAGCGCAAGAACAAAAATGTGACGCATAAATACCCTCTCTGCAAACAGACGAGTACAGCATGCGCATGTTTCATTCCCATCGCGCACTAATCCGCAACGCCATAATAACGGCATGCCCTCCCTGCCCGATGCTGCTGGCCGTTTTGGAGAGTTCGGTGGACGCTACGTTCCCGAAACCCTCATCCCTGCTCTTGATGAGCTGGAGGCTGAGTTCAACAAGGCATGGGCAGAAGAGGCTTTCCGCTCTGAGTACCACAGAATGCTCCGGGAATACGTTGGTCGTCCAACCCCAATCACGGAGGCACGACGCATCTCCGAAGAGCTTGGCCTGCATGTGGTCATCAAGCGCGAAGACCTGAACCACACCGGCGCCCACAAGATCAACAACGCGCTGGGGCAGTGTCTGCTGGCTCAGCGCATGGGCAAGAAGCGGATCATCGCCGAAACAGGCGCTGGGCAGCACGGCGTTGCAACCGCAACGGTCTGTGCCCTGCTTGGCATGGAGTGCGAGGTCTACATGGGTGAGGAAGACTGTGCTCGCCAACAGCTTAATGTCTTCCGCATGAAACTCCTGGGGGCGAAAGTGATCCCCGTCTCCAGCGGAACCAAAACCCTGAAGGACGCGCTGAACGAGGCGATGCGCGACTGGGTCACCAACGTCGCCAACACGCACTATGTGATCGGCACCGCCGCAGGACCACACCCTTACCCTTACATGGTTCGTGAGTTCCAATCCGTGATCGGCAATGAAGCCCGTGCTCAGTATCTGGAACGCTACGGAAGACTGCCAGACGCGGGTATCGCCTGCGTGGGCGGAGGCTCAAATGCCATCGGCTTCTTTGCCGCCTTCCTCGGAGATACCGATATGCGGCTTTATGGAGTTGAGGCGGGAGGGCACGGCATCCCTTCTGGACAGCACGCTGCTCCGCTGAGCGCAGGGTCGCCCGGGGTTCTGCACGGCTCTTACAGCTATCTTATGCAGGACGAGGATGGGCAAGTGATCGGCACACATTCGGTTTCAGCCGGCCTGGATTATCCAGGTGTCGGTGCGGAGCACTCCTATCTGAAAGACACGGGACGCGTGGACTACACCGCAGTCACCGACGATGAGGCGCTGAGCGCTTTTCAGTGGCTTGCCAAGAAAGAAGGACTGATCGCGGCTTTTGAATCTTCCCATGCGTTCGCTCTGCTCAAGGACACTTCCCGCTTTAAGCCCGGAGATCGGGTGCTCGTCAACATGAGCGGTCGAGGAGATAAGGACATGGAGTCTGCGGCAAGGCTGTTTGAACTGTAGGCCTTGATTGGCCGCAAGCAGTTCTCAAATTGTGGGCAGGTGGTCGGCAAGTTGCCTTTGGAAATGGGGGACTGGACGACTGCCCGCAACGGATCGCTTAATCCGCTCCATCAGGATCGCTTCTCAGTTCAGACGGCACCAGACCGAGATACTCCTTGACGGATTCGCGAAGGCCCTGCGTTGTGCCAAAGCCCGCCGCTGTGGCGATGACGTCGATCGGCGAATCAGTCGTGCGCAAAAGCTCGACGGCCATCTCGGTTCGACAGCGGTCGACAAACTCGTGGAAGCCATAGCCCACGCTCGCCTTAAAGACGCGCGAGAAGTGAAACGGCGAATAGCCCACATAATCTGCAGCGTCCTTCAAAGGCCAAGGCTGTTCAGGATTCTTGCGGACAGCTTCTGTGAGATCAACGATGCCTTCCGTCAGATCGTGCGGGAGCGGAGTCAATCCAAAGCTGCTGCCTGCCAAGGTCAGATAGGCACACGCTTCGTAAATCACGGAGAAGAGCAGGGCTTGGGAATCGACGTGCTTCCCGTTGATCGCCTTGCCCAGACGATCAACCGCAGAGACAAACCCAGGATTGATGGGCTGTGTGACTATGTTCGTGCGATCCCCTGGCCTTGAAGGATCAGAAAGCGCACTCTCGAGTAGCCCCGGCGTTGATGGCAAAGCCCAGCTGAGAATTCGGCTCTCCTGATCTCCTCGTGCAAGACGAATCGTCAGCGTGGTGGGACCTTTAATCAGCGACAGGCTCCCGACTGGAAGCACATTCCAGCGAGTATCTGAAGGAGTTCGAACAAGGATCGTGCCTTGACGCTTGATCCACAGACAGGCGGTGTTTGCAGGCACCTCCATAGTTGTGTTCGTCGTCTGCCGGATCGAAACGGTCTGGACGTGCAGGCGAACCTTATCGGACTCAAATAGGACTTGATTTCGGATCTGCGCCGAACCGCTTAGCTCATCTCCTCCCATCGCTGTCGTCCCGAATAGCCGCATGCAATATTCACCGAAGCTGCACCATTGGGCCTAGAACATGGAGGGTATCCCGAACCGCCCCAAAATTGCACCGCCCATCTCCAACTCTTCAGCTTTCGACGCCATACACAAAAGAATCGAAACCTGATGTCTTATGCCCTGTTTCAATTGTTAGTGTAACACTCCTGGCAATCGGAAGCCAGGGGGTTTCTGCTCAACCTGGCAAAAAAATGCGCAAGAACCGCTGGGGTATCACTCCAATATGTCCAATGGATTGTCAGTGGCTGTCCTCGGCGCAACCGGCGCAGTCGGCCACGAGTTTCTGAAGCTGTTTGAAGATCGTGGGTTCCCCGTTGGGGACCTTCGCCTGCTCGCAAGCGAGCGATCGGCAGGAAAAAAACTCAAATTCAAAGGACAGGAGTATACGGTTGAAGCTGTAACTCCCGAGAGCTTCGTTGGGGTTGATGTGGCATTCTTCAGCGCAGGCGCATCGCGATCCAAGGAATTCGCCCCCCATGCCTCAGCCGCAGGAGCCTATGTCATTGATAACTCCAGTGCCTTCCGTATGAACGGCGACACCCCGCTGGTTGTGCCGGAGATCAATGCCGCAAGCATAGGAGAAGCGAAGGTCATCGCTGTTCCGAACTGCACCGCCATTATCCTTTTGATGGCAACAGCGCCACTCTTCAAGCTCGGCAAGGTCAGCCGCATCATCGTAAGCACCTATCAGAGCGCGAGCGGAGCTGGAGCAGCCGCTATGGAGGAACTCCAAGAGCAGACGCGCGATGTGTTGGAAGGTCGTGAAGCGGTGCCGAAGATCATGCCCCACAAGTATGCTTTCAACGTTTTCAGCCACAACACCGCCATCAACGAGCACGGCTACAACGATGAAGAGTGGAAGGTCATCCACGAATCGCGCAAGATTATGGGACTGCCCGATCTGCGAATCAATGTGACCTGTGTCCGTGTACCGGTCCTGAGAGCTCACTCGGAATCCATCACTGTCGAGTTTGAAGGTTCTGCGCCCTCAGAGCAGGCTGTGCTGGAAGCTCTATCCGCCGCCCCAGGCGTCAAGGTCGTCGATGACCGCACAGGAAACGTCTTCCCCATGCCGCTGGATGCTTCGGGGCAGTACGACGTCTTGGTGGGACGCGTGCGAAAGGACGTTTCGCATCCATCCGCGATCAGCCTGTTCGCCAGTGGTGACCAGCTGCTGAAAGGCGCTGCGCTGAATGGTGTCCAAATCGCCGAAAAGCTGATCGAGCTTGGCAAGCTGAAAGTTCCGTCAGCGGTCTGACGGCAAACTTTTGCCGAGAGCTGGTGCATCCCTCAGCTTGTGCATTGGACCACCACTGTAGCCGCATGCTTTAGCTTGCGCTCTTGATCACCATCTGTAGCCGCATGCTTTAGCTTGCGTTCTTGAAAGCGCTATGGCAGCGAAAGTTGAAGCATGCGGCTACGCCCGACCGTCCTCTTTATGCTCCAAACACAATCTCGCGTTCCGCCTGATCCCCTCAATCCCGGCACGCCGCACGGGCGAACCCTGCGTCAGCGCATCCCATTGATCGGGCTGAATCACAGCTAGCTCCTTCAAAGAAGGCCATTCCTTTTTCTTAAGAAAATCTGGTTCCTTAGCCTCTTGAGCCCGCAACGGCTGATTGGCGCTCGGTTGGTTGAAAGGGCACACTTCCTGACAGATATCGCATCCGAACGTCCATCCGCTGAGCTTGCTGGCAAACTCCTCGGGAATCGGGCCTTCATGCTCGATGGTCAGATAGCTGATACATCGCCGTGCATCCACATGATATCGCTCACCCTCATGCTTGATGGCACCCGTTGGGCAAGCGTCAATACATTTGGTGCATGTCCCACACCCCCCGACAGCCGGTGCATCAGGCGAAAACCGCTCCGAGACTAAAAGCAGCCCGATAAAGAAGAAGCTGCCTCGCCGGGAGTCGATCAGGCAGGTGTTCTTCCCATACCATCCTAACCCCGCCAGCCGAGCAAAGTCACGGTCCATAATCGGCGCGCTGTCCACGCAAGGGCGCGTTTCGATGTCTGGATACTCCGATTCGAGCCAAACTGCCAGCTTCCTGAGCTTTCCCCGAATCACCTTGTGATAGTCGCGACCCAAGGCATAGCGCGCGATCTTCGGATAGCCATCACGAACCAAAGGCGTTTGGTTGTAGTTGAGAGTCACCGCAATGACCGACTGGACGCTCGGCAGCAGCTTCTCCGGACCTTCCTTGAGCGGCAAATGCTCGCTGAGATAATTCATCGTGCCGTGATAGCCTTTGCCCAGCCAACTCTCGTAGGCCGCGAGATTTGGGGGAGGCACAGCATCGCAAATCCCAACCGTCTCGAAGCCAAGTTCGAGGGCTTTCTCCTTGACGAGGGTAGGATCGCGCATCTCTCGAGATTCTGGCACTTCACCTTAGAATGCGGTTATTAGTTGCAGACATCCTTGCCTGCATCACAAAGGAGGTCTAGTCTGTGGAAGCAGCCAGCTGTCTATACAATTCACGCCAATGATCCAGCTTGAGGTCGTGCGGACGCACCAGTGCTTTTAATCCCGACTCCTCAATAACCCTTTCTGCACGAGCTCGACCTATTCCAAAAGCGATAAGGTTATTCGCCAAGGTCTTGCGAGGCTGAGCAAAAGCTGCGCGCACCATCTTGAAGTAGCCCGCCTCTTCTTCAGGCTCAAGCCCCGTATCCACGGGCACAAACTCCAGCACGATGCTCTGCACCTTTGGAGGCGGCAAGAATGCTCCTGGGGGCGCATCCACCACCTTGCTGATCTGAAACTGAGTCTGCAAAAACACAGACAGCGATCCCCGATCTGAATCTCCAGGCTGAGCCAGGATCCGCACCCCAACTTCTTTCTGCATCATCAGCACGGCTTTGACATAGTGAGCGCGCGCTTTGGCAATCGTCGTGAGCAGGGGACCCGTAATGTGATACGGCATGTTGGAAACCACGACGCGGGGTTCTGGCAACTCCGCCAGCACGGAGGGCAGATCCGTCTCCAGCGCATCCTGCAGCCGGACCTCTGCCAAGGGAGCCGACTCAGCCAGCACATCAGGAAATCGTGTATCCACCTCCAAGGCGATTACCTTGGAAGCTTCCTCGGTGAGCATCCCTGTAATCGCGCCCGGACCAGGGCCGATCTCCAGAATGCCTTGAATGCCATCCAATCGACGGCGAATCGCCTCAAGGACTTTAGTGGAGCAGAGAAAGTGCTGAGCGAGCCCCTTGTTTGCCCATAGGCCGTGTTTGGCCAGGAAAACACGAAGCTCGCTCGGGTCGTGAAGATTCAATCTTAGCTAAGGACGTGGACCTTGACCTTTTTGCGTCCAAATTTGAGCGCAGCCGACTTCGTCGGGAAGCAAAGGTCGATCTTGTTGCCCTTGATGGCGCTGCCTTTATCGCAGGCCAAAGCGAGGCCATATCCCTCGACGTAGAGCACCGTTCCGAGCTTGATCACTCTGGGATCTACCGCCGCAACGCCCATTTCGGCACGCTGGCCGGTGGCTGTTCGGAAGGTTGCATGACGGCCGCGTCCCGCGCTGGGATCGTAAGCCGAAGCATTCATTTCAATGCTCTTCGTTCGAGAGTAGTTGCCACGGCTCATTTCGAAGCGCGGCTTGCCAACGAGAAAAACTTGGTTGACCGGCTCGACGCGATCCGTGCGAACGAGGGTCTTGACCTGCTTTCCGTCCTTGTCTTCGACCTTGAAAACGTCGACGAGCTGGCCGTTCTTTCCCTTGGTCTGTTCATTCATGCGACCGTGAGGGAGAGTTCGGGTGAGGACGTACTCAACCTGAAATGGAATCTGCTTGCGGACAACGCGAATCTCATTCGCGGCCGCCTTGTTTTCCGTCGTGCTTGCGGTCGATGTCGAAGCGCTTTTGTTGTCGCTTCCGACCGGCACGTCTACTTGTTTTGCCACCGAAATCGCTGCGATGGCGATGCCCAACCCAAGGGCAATTCTCTTCATGGCGCTCACAGGGTCACCTCCTTTGCGCGTCAGAATTACAGACGTTAATGTACCGACATTTAGAAACCGAAGGCAAACCTAAGGAACCGGAGATATCCTGAGTTATCCAGGGTTATCCTGAGATAAAAGACGTATCCTTTCGTTTTCTTTCGCTGAAAATCTGCCATTTTTATCGTTTTTCTTTGGTTTTCATGATTTACTTTAGGTTCAAAGGAACCTGCCGTATCGGCTAGGCCAGGGGGCCCAGCCACAAACATGGCAAAAGTGATCGACCTGGCCAGAATCGACTGGTAAGCTCGACAAATGCTGGCTGCCGCGTCTATCTGTTTCGCACTCTGCACCGTCGCAAGCGCTCAGGAGGCACAGACCGTTCGAGTCGGCAATATCGGGCAGATTCGACAGGCTATCGCAAGCGCACGTCCTGGCACAACCATTCTCATCGAGTCAGGCGAGTACTCGGGCGGGCTCCAGTTTTCGAACGTCAAAGGCATTGAGGGCAAGCCAATTGTCATAGCCGGTGCCGACCCAAAGAAGCCGCCAAGATTCGCAGGCAACAATACCGGCATGCAATTCTCCAGCGTGGCATGGCTGGAAATCCGCGACATCGAAATCCGCGGTGCTGCCTACAACGGCCTCAACATCGACGATGGAGGAAGCATCACATCCCCTTCCCACCACGTCACCCTCAAGAATATCTTTGTCTCCGATCTCCCGAAAGGCAACCATGATGGTATCAAGCTCTCGGGCCTCGACGATTTCCGCATTGAGAATTGCACGGTCGAGCGGTGGGGCGGCTCGGCAATCGACATGGTGGGGTGCCATAAAGGTGTCATCGTCGGATGCATCTTTCGCGCCGGAGGAGACAACGGAGTGCAGTGCAAGGGTGGCACATCGCAGATCAGAATCCAGAAGTGCCTGTTCGAAGGCTCTGGGCAGCGCGGTGTGAATATTGGGGGCAGCACAGGGCTGCAGTTCTTCCGTCCCGCTCTCGACAAAATGCCCGCCGCCGGCAAGTACGAAGCCAAAGAGATTACAGTTGAAGGGTGCACCTTCGCGGGAAGTGTAGCTCCTATCGCATTTGTCGGAGTCGACGGATCAACGGTTCGCTTTAACACGATCTACAACCCAGAGCGCTGGGCCATCCGCATCCTCCAGGAAACCCGAGTGGAAGGCTTCGTGCCCTCCCGAAATGGAATCTTCGAAGATAACCTTATTGTCTTCCGTTCCGATGCCTGGGCAAGCGGTGGACTGAATATCGGGGATGCAACGGCTCCTGCAACATTCCGGTTTGCTCGCAACTTCTGGTTCTGCTCTGATCGTCCTGATCGCAGCCGCCCGACGCTTCCTACCGCTGAGAGCAACGGCAACTACGGCGTCGATCCGCTATTGAAAGACCCGGCAAAGGGTGATTTCGGGGTAAGAGCGGGCAGTCCCGCGCAACGGGTGGGGGCACATGCTTTCAAAGCGCTTTAGTGCACTCTGCACCATTGCGCTCTTTGCGAGAACCACTTATGACTCCATCAAGCTAGCCGGAGCGCCGCATGCGCTCTCCTTGTCGGTACGCAAGACCTCAAATACACCTGCCCCCAAACCTGCCCCTAATATCGGTCCAACCACATACAGCCAATAAGCCGACAGCGCCTCCCCGCCCGCGAACAGTGCAGGCCCAAAAGAGCGCGCAGGGTTCATGGAGCCGCCTGTAACCGGTCCACCGATCAGCACGCCGACCATAACCGTAAACCCAATTGCCAATCCAGGCACGACGCCAGAAACACGCTTGTCGGTAGCGACGGCGATGATCACGAACATCAGCAGGAAACTGATCGTAGCTTCCGTACCGATGTTTCTGACATATGCGCTGGCGTCGGCGGGAATGTGTGTTCCTGCCCCGCCTCCATACAGCAAAGCCGCGAGAGCAGCCGCCAGCACACCGCCCAGAATCTGGGCTATCCAATAAGGCAAGACAAACTTCCAAGGAAAGCGTTTCGCGAATGCAAAGGCCAGAGTCACGGCTGGGTTGAAATGCGCGGCGGAGATTGAACCCAGCGCATAGATCATCGCCAGGACTGGCAAGCCTGAAACCAGTGCCGCCATCAGCAAACCTAGGTCAGATCCTGTGATCTTGGAGACCGCGCTGACCGCAACCGGACAAAACACGATCATGAATGTCCCAACAAACTCGGCAAGGTATCGCTTGATCATCCTTGCTCTCCAGCGATGTCATCCAGCAACGCCTCAACATGCGCTTTGATCTGATCCCGGATCGCTCTCACCGCATCCATCCCTTGACCCGCCGGATCGTCCAATCCCCAATCCTCGGTCAGCATGAATTTGGCGGGGCAAGCCTCCGCATCCACGCCGCAACCCATCGAGATAATGCGGTCTGCCTGATCTGCCATTGCCTGCGTCAACAGCTTGGGCTCATGCCCAGCCATCGACACGCCAATCTCCGCCATCGCCTCAACGGCGACCGGATTGAGCGACTTCCCGCCTACCGTCCCTGCCGATGCTGCGCACACATTCATCGCACGCTGCTGGGCAAGGTGGCTGGTCAGGGCTTCCGCCATCTGCGAGCGTCCCGCGTTATGGACGCATACATAGAGGATATAGGTTGGTTTGCTCATGTCTACTCTATCTGCTAGTCAGTTCCCCTCCCTCACTAAGTCCGAAGGATTAGTGAGGGAGGGGTTAGGGGAGGGAGACAAAAAAGAGCCTTCTCCACCCCCTGCCCCCTCCTCCTCATCAAGCCTTCGGCATTGACGAGGAGGGGGTTCTTTTGCTTACGCCGGCTTCACCGCCCGGATGAAGCCCCCGAAGATCTTGCCGTCCAGGGCTTCCTTTTCTTCCTGCGGCAACCCGGCAATGCCCCTTGGTGCCACGGTCTGTTCAATATCGGAAATACCATATCGCCTCGTGGGCTCGATCGACGCCCCCACGAACCCCGCCGCAGCGAGCTTTCCCAAGTACTCCGACTTCTCAAGCGCCCCCGCGACGCAGCCGACGTAGGCTTCCATGTCCTTCCGGAGATGGTCAGGAATAGCTCCGTCGACCACCACGTCGGACACGGCAAACCGACCGCCTGGCTTAAGCACCCGAAATGTCTCGCGCAGAACCTGGTCCTTATCGGCCGACAGGTTGATGACGCAGTTCGAGATAATCACATCGACCGAGTTGTCGGGCAATGGAATCTCCTCGATATGGCCTTTCAAGAATTTCACATTCTCGGCCCCGGCTTCGGCCTTGTTCTGCTCCGCCAAAGCCAGCATCTCGTCCGTCATATCCAGACCATAGGCGAACCCCGTCGGCCCCACTCGGCGTGCTGAAAGCAGCACGTCGATGCCTCCGCCGCTGCCCAGGTCGAGTACGACTTCGCCCGCATTGAGCTGTGCCAGCGCGGTCGGGTTTCCACAGCCCAACGACGCCAGCAGCGCGGCTTCCGGGATTTCGGCAGCCTCCGTGTCAGAGTAGAGGTTGCTGGTGATGACGTCGCCGCCAAGCTCAGTAGAACAGCAAGAGCCAACGCCCTCATAGCCGCAGCAGCTCTCATCCGCCTCAGCTGTATCAACCACTGCAGTCTCCGCAGAGCCGCAACAGCTTCCTTGCTTGCCCTGCATCACGCGAAGCGCGGCCTCGCCATATTTCTGCCGTACGATCTCTCGCACGTCCTCCCTGTCTGTAAGTTTTCTATTCATCTTTCTCTCCTTTCAAAAAGCGGCCTTCGCCGCAAATCGTTTATTTTCGCTCTTCGGATTGGCCCGGCGGGATTGATCAGTCTGATATGCACTTTCTGCCTTTTCACCCTAACGCCGTGATGCCGAAACACAGCCCCACGCCTAACGCCTAACGCCTAACGCCTAACGACTAACGACTAACGACTAACGACTGACGCCTAACAGCACCCTCCCTCATTCGCTCCCTTGGCCAGTTTGGTTAGATGGTTTGCCAGCTCGAGCAACGTTTCAGACTGTAAGGTGCAGACCATCGTCTTTCCCTTGCGTTCGATTGAGATCAGCCCAGCATTGGCAAGTTCGTGGAGATGATGCGAAACGGTCGAGGTGATCTTCTCGGCGCCTGTAATGTGGCAGCAGATTTCTCCGGCTGTCGGACCCTCGATCCCACCGTCCTCGTTGATCGCTACCGGCGTACAGCAAGCACAGGTGGAAAGGAATCCGATGATATGCAGCCGGGTCGGATCAGCCAGCGCCTTCAGCCCTTTAACAGTCATTTCGTCATTCATCGAAATAACTTTACCATACATTTCGATATTTTGCGAAATGTTTTTCACATTTTTTCGCAAATCCTGAATGATGAGCTCAAAAACCACCCATCTTGATACTTTCTTGACATGCTTCGGTCCCGCGATGACACGGTCTATACGGGCTCTCGGTCGATCCTGATGCAGGCAGTCCACCCGACTCCCAGGCAAATTCTATGGTCACTCATAAACCCGAGGGGCTCCTGAGAAAGGTACGACGCGTTGCCTTTGGCGCCCCGATTCCCACGGCTCGCGAGCATCACGAGCGACTCTCACTCTTTCTCGGACTTCCAGTCTTCGCTTCAGACGCACTTTCGTCTGCGGCCTACGCAACCGAAGCGATTCTTGGGATTCTCATCCTCTTCAGTGTCACCGCAATGGGGCTGCAGCCAGGCATTACCCTTGCAATCTGCGCTCTGTACGTGATTGTTGTCGTCTCGTACCAACAAACAGTACGCGCCTACCCCACAGGCGGCGGCTCCTACATCGTCGCATCGGAAAACCTCGGACAGAAGCCTGCGGTTGTCGCAGCCTCGGCTTTGCTCATCGACTACGTTCTGACAGTTGCGGTGAGCATCGCCGCAGGCGTTGCCGCACTTATTTCCGCCTTCCCGAACCTTCACCCGCTTATGATGCCGCTGAACTTTGCGTTCATCGGACTCATTGCCTGGGCAAACCTGCGAGGCGTCCGTGAATCCGGCATGATGTTCGCCCTCCCGTCGTACGGCTTCGTCATCGGCATGTTCGTAATGATCATCGTCGGGGTGTTTAAGGTCTTCGGCGCGGAACATCCGGCTCAAATCGTCGTAGCTGGCCAGGGCGTTATTGGCAACGAAGCCAGCTTCCCACTGCTCTTTATCGTGTTGCGCTCGTTCTCTGCAGGGTGTGTCGCTCTAACCGGCGTAGAGGCGATCAGCAATGGTGTGCCCGCGTTCCGCGCACCCGAGTCCAAGAATGCCTCTCTGGCTTTGCGCTACCTCGCGATCATGATGATCTTGATGTTCTTAGGTACTGGATTCCTCGTGCAGTACCTTCCCCAGGTCTCACTCCTCCCCACCGTCGATCCCTCCTATCGAACAATCGTCTCCCAGATCGCGACATTCGCGTTCGGTCAATCGAGCGTTGGCTTCTATTACATACAAATCTCCACAGCCGTGATCCTGATCCTTGCTGCGAACACAGCTTTTGCCGACTTCCCCCGACTTGCCAGTATCCTCGCTCGGGACAGCTACCTGCCGAGACCGCTCGCGCGGCTGGGTGATCGTCTTGTGTTCCAAAACGGAATCTTGCTCCTCGGAGTTTTGGCCTTTTCCCTGGTTTGGTATTTCCATGGCGAGCTAGACTTGCTATTGCCGCTGTATGCGGTCGGCGTATTCACGGCGTTCACGCTTTCGCAGTCGGGCATGGTTCGGCACTGGATCTCCGAAAAGCAGAAGGGTTGGAAGACCAAAGTCGCAATTAACGGGGTGGGAGCGCTGTGTACGGGCGTTGTCGCAATTGTCATCCTGATCACTAAATTCACGGAAGGCGCTTGGATCGTGCTGGTTCTTGTGAGTGCCGCCTCCATGGGATTGCTGACAATTCACAAGCGATACGCCAACGTTTCCAGACAGTTGGCGATTCAGAACAATGAACAGCGGGAGGATATCCGTCAGACTGCAATCTTGCTCGTTCCACGCGTTCACAAGGGCATTCTGCGAGCCTTGGACTACGCCAATTCTTTGCATGCCGAAGTAAGGTGCCTGCACGTTACGCTCGACCGCAAGAATGTCCCCAAACTCAGAAAGGACTGGGAAGTGATCGCCATGGAGGCTCCTCTTGTCGTGATCGAGTCTCCTTACCGCTCACTGATCGACCCCGTGCTGGAGTACATCGATCAGATGCTAGAAGAAGACCCCGATCGTGTGATTACCGTTGTTGTAGCCGAAGCCGTCGCCAAGAAGTGGACTCACAGATTCCTCCAAGAAAATGTGGCGCAGCAGCTTAAGCGCGCGCTTGGCAAACGAAGAAACGTCGTGGTTTCAAATGTGCGCTACTTCCTGCAATAGCCCAGAAGCTCGCCTGCCGCGGAGATATGCTCTACAAGAAAGCATGAGTCGCGCCCAAGAGCAAAGGCAAAGGGATATGTCGGGTTATGGGCTAGCCGTATTGGTGACCCTCCTAACGACCGGCTTGAGCGCATTGCTCGTCCAGCATGTAGCCCAGACCAATTTGGCAATGGTCTACTTGCTGGGCGTCACCTATGTGGCAAACCGCAAGGGTGCTGGTCCTGCGGTGCTTGCCTCTTTTCTCGGGGTTGCCGCGTTCGACTTCTTTTTCGTGCCTCCGAGCTTCACGTTTGCAGTCTCCGATGTGGAGTATCTCTTCACATTTGCCGTGATGCTCGGCGTGAGCCTGCTCATAAGCGCACTGACCACAAAGCTCAGCAAACAATCGGAAATTTCTCAGCAGGCTGCACTCCGTGCGCAGACCGAACAGATGCGTGCCGACCTTTTGAGTGGAGTTTCGCACGACCTGAGAACGCCGTTGGCTTCGATAGAGGGTTCCGCTGAGGCGCTGCTGCATCAAAACGAACTCTCAGAGCAAAGCCGGCAGCTTGCCACAACGATCCACACTGAGTCTGAGCGGATGTCGCGCTTTGTCCGCAATATGCTCGATATGACCCGTGTCCAAGGCTCAGTCGATCTCGAAGTCGATTGGTACGCCATGGACGAATTGATCGCCAACGCCATCTTGCGCACAGAAGCGATGTTCGATTCCCCAGTTCAGCTTCATCCAGCCCCCGGGACGCCGCTCGCCCGGGTGGACGGTATGTTGATGGAGCAGGTCTTCGTCAATCTGCTGGAAAATTGCGCACGCCATGCGGGCAAGTCGGCATCTGTGCGAATCGAGCTCTGCCAAGAACGCGATTCCGTCATGATCAATGTGACCGACGACGGCCCCGGACTTCCAAGTGGCATGGAGGAGACGATCTTTGAGCGGTTTCAAGGAACAAGGGGAGAAGGATTGGGCCTCGGGCTTGCGGTTTGCCGAGCCGCCATTGAAGCTCACCAAGGAACGATCTCCGCCCGCAGGCGCCCGGAAGGTGGCTCAATATTCACCATCAAACTTCCCATCGTGAAGGAGGACGATATTGTCTGATCCGATCCGCGTTGTCGTCATTGAAGACGAGGCGCCCATCCGCCGCTTCTTGAAAGCGAGTCTGCTGCCCGCCGAAGCTGTATGGTACGAGGCGGAAACGGGAGCCGAGGGCATTCGCATTGTTGCTCAGAAGAACCCCGACATCGTATTGCTTGATCTGGGCCTGCCGGACATGGACGGGCAGGAAGTTTTGCGCAATCTTCGCGAATGGACGGAGGTGCCGATCATCGTCCTCACGGCTCGGGGGCAAGAACGCGACAAGATTTTCGCGCTGGACGCCGGTGCTGACGACTATGTCACGAAGCCCTTCTCCATTGCCGAATTGATGGCCAGAGTGCGTGCCACCCTACGGCGAATCGACAAAGCTCGTTCCGAACACGAACCCCACTTTGAGAGCGCAGAACTCAAAATCGACTTCGATGCGCGGCAAGTCATGCTCGGAGGGGAGGAAATTCACCTCACTCCGATCGAATATCGCTTGCTTTCGATCCTTGCCAAACATGCTGGAAAAGTTCTCACGCACCGCTATCTTCTGAATGAAGTGTGGGGACCGGCATATTCGGATTCGACGCATACGTTGCGAGTCCACATGGCGTCGATTCGCCAGAAGATCGAGTCGGACCCTGCACATCCAAAATTCATCCGAACGGAAACCGGTGTTGGCTATCGGCTGATGGCATGGTGAGACCCCGCCCCATATTCTTTACCATCCCTACCCTTCGTTCAGGAAAAGGAACAGTCCAAAGCCGAGCGTATCCCGCCCATGATCGCGGTACATCTCTCGCCACTTCCGAATCCGTTCTTTGAACCCCGGCACATCGGGATCGTCCGGGCTCTCAAGGCAGTACCGCTCAATATTGATGGAATAGGCGTTTTCGAACTCTTCCCACTCTTCAGAGGTTGAAGTCCGGCTCGCAACGGGGATCAGATCGTGGTCCAATCCGGCAGCCTCGGTCTGGGAGAGTGGCATCATCTCGTCTTCTTGGGCGCCCAAGAAATCCAGGTATGCCTGGGCTGGCTTCTGCTTCCAGTACCCTTCCCCGATCAGGGCAAACCCTCCAGGCTTTAAGTGCCGCTTCGCCGCTTTGAGCGTCCCCCGATAGCCTCCCAAAGCCTGGCTTGCCCCAAGGCAAAGAATCAGATCGTATGGCCCTTCCCTCTCGAAAACCTCCCTCGCATCCTCGCAATAGAGGGCGATTTCAGTCTCATACTCCACTGAGAAGTGTCGCGCCCGCTCGATCATCTCTGGACTGTGGTCCACTCCAATGCCGGTCGGAGAGCCCTCTTTGAACTCATCCATCGCATTAAGCAACGCCTCCCCATTCCCACATCCAACGTCAATGATCTTAGAGTTCGGGCGCTTGGGAATGCGGATGAGGAGATCGGTCAGCCCGCCATAACTAATCGGGCTGAAATAGGCGCAGCCTTCGCTGCCTATGAGGGAGAATCTAGAGAGCATGGCCTGCTAAGGGATGACAAGTAGGACTTCAGTTGTTGATGCCGCGAGCTGTTTAACAAGCTCAAGTTCAGTCCTAAGCAACAAAGCAACCGCCTCAGTCTTACAGTTTCCGAGTCTTATCAAAATCACTTTGCGAGGCGGTCCGCCCAAAAATGCAAGTCCTTCGAAATCGTCGTCTTTGGTGGCAACGATGAATCCAGATTCGACTGCATACGACAGGATATCTACATCGGAGGATTCAAGACCTATGTCCTGAACATGCTTCGAATTTGGATAGATGTCTTGAAGCGAACTAACCAACTTTGGCGACAGATTTGCGTCAAACAACAGCTTCATTAGACTCTGGAAATAAGCTGTCGCTCCCGATCTGCAGCAAACGCAAGGCAAGCCGAAATATCGTCGCTCGTAACATAAGGGTAGTCCGCGATGATCTCTTCCCGAGACATCCCTGCAGCGAGCCAGCCAAGCACATCGGAAACGGTCACACGCATTCCACGAATGCAGGGCTTGCCGCTTCTTTTTCCTGGCTCAATGGTAATGATTGAACGATAGTCCACAGCTCTATTGTACGATATCGCTTTGTTCGACCTACTTCACCGCCACCACCGACACCCGGCATGGCGCGAACTCGCTGGTCGTCAGCAGCTTCTTCCCATCCAGCGAATAACAGATAGCTTCGCCCTGGATCTCAACATTCAGCTTCACAGGTGCTGGCTTCGCTTTTACCCAATCGTCAAAGCTTGCCGGAGCCGCAAACTCAAAAGCCCCCGCATAGGTGCGCACAACTGCGAACTTGCCATCAGCAGAGATATCGCTTCCCGTCGTCAGGCGCGCCGCATCCATCACTCCAGGCGGCTTGATCTTGCCAATCTCCTTCATCGTATAGCTTCCCGGCGCAAGCGAGCCGTCCAGCCTGAACACCTGCCAGTCACCCTGAGCAACCTTGCTCACGATGTACATATCGCCAGTCTTGGGGTGGACCATGAAGCTTTCAGCGTTGTGCGCGCCATCGGGATACTTCAAATCCCACGTCTCCACTTTAGCGATGTCCCCCTTGCTGCCGACGGGTTCCTCCACCCTATAGATCTGCACCGACTTTCGCGCGCTCAGGTTGTCGCCGATATCCGCCAGATAGACGTAGTTCCTGCCGTTCAGGCTCGCGCTGGACATATCCTCCCAGTCCAATGCCTTCGCTCCCTTCACATTGAACGGCCCTTCAACGGCCCCGTTAAGGTCGAACCGCCAAAAGCGAGCCGTGTCGCCGCTGTCGTTGTGGGTGTAGTACCAATCCGGCTTGGCATAGCTCCGCGCTATCCCCGAGCTTTCGTTTATGGCCTTATCCTTCAGCTCTACCACAAGGCTTGGAGTACCGAAGCTCCGAGCTCCGTCGGCAACCTGAGCTGCAGGCTCAACCGAATTGGTGCAGGAAAAACCGCTCCCGACCGCCAACGCAGCAAGCCCATAGATCAGCCATCGCATCTTCATGCGGCGAGCTTACTTCCTGCGCTCGCGCCAGTTCAGCAGGTTCTCCAGGAATAGGTACTGATGCGCCCAGCCCGCCCACGGCCCGCAGCGATCCCTCAATATCTGTCCCGCCTCTTTGTAGCGGGAGTCGGTCACCGCTTTCCCTGTCCAATCCGGTCGGTACAGCCGACAAACGGCTTGCCACATATGTGTGTCGATGGGTGTGGCTTGCTGAAAATGGAGCCCGAACAGCGCGATGCAGTCGGCAAGCTTTGGCCCGATCCCTTTGAACTTGCACAGCTCGGCGTGCGCTTCTTCATAGCTTGCGTGCTTGAGCGATTCCAGCCAACCCTCTCCCCTCTCCAAAAGCTGCGTCGCAACATGCGGAATCGTCGCGGCGCGATAGCCAAATCCCTTGGCGCGGAGCTCGGACTCGGGAATGGCGGCAATGCGGTTGGGGGAAGGAAAACGGGTGAGGCCTTGGGCATGTGGCGCTAAGGCGTCGGGCGACTGATCTCCGATCTCTGATATCCGATCACCATACATCGCCAATCCCCTCACCATCGGCACGATCCGGTGCAGGTTGTTGTTTGCCGAGCAAAGAAAGCTGAAGAGAACTTCCTGTGGGTCAGAGCATCGCAACACCCGAAGCCCGCAAAGCAGAGTCAAATACGGCTTCAGTTCTGGACCGTTCTCAAGAATGGAATCAAGGATTTCGAGGAGTTTGCGATCCAGTTGGAAGAAGGTCTCAAAGTCTGCCTGCAACGCATTCGATTCCACCTCATACCGCGTCGAATCGCTCTCTTGAATGAGCCGAACGCGATACCAATGCGGCCCGTCAACACCAAGCCAACTCTCATCCTCCAATCGCTCCCACCGAAACACCTGCCCACTGTTCACACACCGGACGAAGTCCAGCTCAGAGTTAGCGATAGTCAGGGAAAAAGAGTTCACGCGTTGTTTCTCACTAAGGCGTTCCGGTGCAAAGAGTACTCGCTTGACCAGATGGAACGAAGGCTGCGAAATGTTGCTAAGAATTCTTACAGAGGCACAGAGGACCGCAAGGCCACAAAGAATCGAACAGTCTTCGCAAAGTCTCTTCGTACCTCTATGGTTCTGTGTGACTTTGTGAGAAGTCGGATCAGACCTCTGCGTTCTTTGCGCCTCTGCGAGCCATCCCAGGTGGCGAGTTGGGGAAGTTTATGCAGAGTTCGCAAAGACTTCCTTTCACGTTCCCACGGTAAAGCCTGCTGATAAGCTGAAATCTCTCCGTGCCTCCGTGGCTCTTTGTGACTCCGTGAGAAAATCCAATCACCCCAAAATCCGTGCCCGCACATCTTCCGGCAACCGCGCCAAGAACGTCTCTTCGTCCAAGACCTCAACCCCCAACTGTTCTGCTTTCTGCAGCTTGCTCCCTGCCCCGGGACCCGCTACAACGAACGTCGTATTCTTGCTCACGCTCCCAGCCGCTTTGCCGCCAAGGTCCATCACCAGCGCTTCCGCATCTTCCCGTGAGAACTGTTCCAGCTTCCCGGTAAACACAATCGTCTGCCCCGCAAAGAAGTCGCCGCTGGGAGCAGCCGCTTCCACAGGAGCTACGCCCAAAGTCAGCATCCGGTCGATCAGGTCCTGGTTCTCTTCCTCTTCAAACCATTCCTGAATCTCCGCCGCCGTCCTCGGCCCAACATCCGCGACCCCAAGCAGAGCGTCATAATCCGCTTCGCGCAAAGCCTGCAAGGTTCGAAAATGGGTCGCCAACTCCTTGGCCCCGCGCTCCCCCACAAACCGAATCCCCAACCCAAACAGAAACTTGTCCAAAGGCCGTGTCTTGCTGCCCTCGATCGCATTCAGGAGGTTATCCACCGAAGCCTCTCCCATACGGTCCAGCTGAATCAGCTCCTCTCGACGATCCTTGAGCGAATACACACTGGGAAGGTCGCTCAGGTAACCCAGCTCAAGGAACCGCTGAACCTGCTTATCGCCCAACCCCTCAATGTCCATCGCCCCGCGACTGGCAAAGTGGATGATCTTGGCCATGATCTGCGCCGGGCAGCCTTTGCGGTTGGGGCATCGCTGGATAACCTCTCCCGGCTTCTTGATCAGCTCTGTCCCGCACTCAGGACAGACCGCAGGCTCCTGCGGTACCTCTGCGCCAGCCGGACGCTTGTCCAAAACCGGACCAACCACTTCCGGAATCACATCCCCCGCCCGCTGAACGATGACGGTATCGCCGATGCGAACATCCTTGCGGGTCATGTCCTCATAGTTGTGAAGCGTAGCTCGGCTCACCGTCACCCCGCCTACTGACACCGGATGCAACTCCGCCACAGGGGTCACGGCCCCTGTGCGTCCCACCTGCCAAGTGATCCCCTCCAGAACAGTAAACGCCTGCTCGGCCGCGAACTTATAGGCAATCGCCCAGCGCGGACCGCGAGCCGTAAAACCAAGCTGATCCTGCAAGTCCAGATCGTTGACTTTGATCACGATGCCGTCGATGCCAAACGGCAATGAAGCTCGCTTCCCGCCCCATTCATTGACAAACTCGATCAGCCCCTCAATGCCCTTCACCTTGTGCGCTTCCGGGCGTGTGGCAAAGCCCAGTTCACGGAGTCGGTGAATCGTCGCCTCTTGAGTGTCGGCGATACGCGGTCCTGCACCGATCGAATAGGCAAAGAAATTCAGGCGACGCTCTGCCGTAAGCCGACTGTCCAGCTGCCTTAAGCCGCCGCTGGCCGCATTGCGCGGGTTGGCAAAGACCTGCTCCCCCTTCTCAGCCCGTTTCTTGTTCAATTCGTCAAAGACGGACTTGAACATGAGCACTTCGCCTCGCACTTCGATGAGCCCAGGCACGGGTTCGCGCATCCTTAGCGGGACTCCACCGACCGTCTTTACGTTGGGGGTCACCACTTCCCCAACTTCCCCATCACCCCGCGTCGTGGCCCTCTCTAAGAGCCCGTTCACATAAGTCAAGGAGATGGAAGCTCCATCAAACTTCAGTTCAGCGTAATATTCGATCTCGTCTTCCGTCCCCAAGCCCCGCTTCACACGAGTATCAAACGCCCGCAGCTCATCCTCGCCAAAGGCGTTGTCCAACGAGAGCATGGGGATGCCGTGCTTGTGCTGCTCAAAGCCCTTCAAGGGAGGACTGCCTACGCGTTGAGTAGGACTGTCAGCGGTCTTCAACTCGGGGTTAGCCTCCTCCAGATCGACCAACTCCCGAAACATGAGGTCGTATTGAGTGTCGCTGATCTCGGGCTGGTCCAGCACATAGTAGAGGTAGTTGTGCCGGTTCAATTCGTCACGAAGCTGCTGTGCGCGCTCGGCTTGGGACATGCCGAAATCTTACACTTTGGGACTCGCTAAATTGCACTATAATAGTAGACACAACAATACATGACCAGAGTTTTCCTACTTTTCCACGTGCAAAAGATGTGTCTTGAAACCTTTCGCTATCGCCCCGCACAATTTCTAACATTCCAGCAAGCCGAAGATTGCTCAGGGATGATCCACAGAACTTCAATCTATTACTGAAAAGAGCATGCGCACCATCACGGACGAATTGGTTCCTTTGCACAGCTTGGAAGCTGAAATGAGCGCTCTTGGCTCGATGCTTTTTGGTGAGCGACCTGCCGACGAGGTTTTCGCCATCCTCGATGAAGAGGATTTTTATAGGCCGGCTCACCGCGAGATATTCAAGGCCATGCGCCAGCTGCAAAGGGACTCCAAGGCCATCGACTTGGTGACCTTGAAACAAGAGCTTGTGCGTCGCGGGTCGCTGGAAGACGTCGGCGGTGAGGAGTATCTCATCCGTATCGCCGAGTTTGTTCCCAGCCCCGCGAACGCGGCTTTCTATGCGCAGATCGTTCAAGAGAATTCGACTTTAAGAAAGCTCGAAGGGGCTGGCCACGAGATCGTTAAGGTTGTTCGCGATCCCGAAGTCGACCTTCAAGGCAAGATCAACAAGGCGGAAGCCGAAGTCTACGCAGTTGGGCAGAAGCGGCTTGGACGCGATTTCTTCCCGATGCGCGACCTTGCACGCGATGTCATGCTTGACATCGACACCGTGCTCGAATCCGGCGTCGAGTCGCATGGCCTCATGTCCGGTTTCTACGACCTGGATGACATGACCACCGGCTTCTATCCAGGTGACTTTGTCATCGTTGCAGCCCGACCTGCGATGGGAAAAACCTCGCTCGTTCTGCGTATGGCGCTGAATGTCGCCGAAAAGAGTCAAGGTGCGGTTGCCGTCTTCTCTATCGAAATGAGTGCGATCCAGCTCGCACGCCGTCTCGTCTCAATGCTCAGCAGGGTGAATTCCCACGTCATGAAGAAGCCGAGCCTGGAGGCCCCAACGCTCAAGCGGCTTGCAGACGCTTGCGAACACCTCTATAGCCTTCCGCTCTATATCGACGAGAGCTCCGACATCTCCGCCATGGAAATGCTTGGAAAATGCCGACGTTTGGCCAAAGAGCAGCACGGACTTTCGATGGTCGTGGTGGACTACCTGCAGCTCATGCGCGGACACCGTAAGAGCGACAACCGCGTCAACGAAGTCAGCGATATCGCGCGTGCACTCAAGAACATGGCGAAGGAACTGAAGGTCCCCGTGGTGGCCCTCAGCCAGCTTAGTCGAGGCGTCGAGCAGCGCGACAACAAGCGGCCTCAACTCTCCGACCTTCGCGAGTCAGGATCCATCGAAGCGGAAGCGGATATGGTCATGTTCATCTACCGCGAGCAGTATTACAAAGACCGTGATCACGCGCCCGAGGAAGACACCCCACGCGATCCCGTAGAGCCAGCTGAGATCATCATCGCCAAGCATCGCAACGGTCCGACGGGCACGGTGCGCCTCGGCTTCGAGCCAAGCTTTGCACTCTTTTCGAACTTAGCGCGATAACGCCAAGTTCATAGGTCCTATAAGACGTATATGACCTATGAGTTCAAGCAGAGCAGAGGCTTTCATAATAAACCCAATGCGCATCCTCGTCATCGGTTCGGGCGGACGTGAGCACGCCCTGGTTTGGAAACTCTCCCAAGAAGCAGAAGTCTTTGCCGCGCCCGGCAACCCCGGCATTGCCCAAATCTGCAAATGCTTCCCCACTCCCCAAACCGATCACGCCGCAATCACCAGCCTTGCACAAGAGCTAAATGTTGACTTCGTCCTTGTCGGACCCGAGAACCCACTCATTGACGGGCTCGGAAACGCACTGCGAGAAGCTGGCATCGCGGTCGTCGGACCCAACTCTGACGGAGCCCAGCTCGAAGGCTCAAAGGCGTTCTCAAAAGATTTGATGGCAGATGCCCACATCCCTACAGCCGACTTCCAAGTCTTCACCCACCCAGAGCCCGCCAAAGACTACATAAAGTCCATGTTCGATGCTGGACGGCAGGTTGCCGTCAAAGTAAGCGGTTTGGCGCTTGGTAAAGGCGTTACTGTATGCGACACGCCAGATCAAGCCTATGAAGCGATCGACGACGCCATGGTCAGAATGATCTTTGGTGAATCAGGGCACACACTGGTCATTGAAGAGCGGCTCACTGGGCGAGAATTCAGCCTGCTCACGCTCTGCAGCGGCACCCATTACCGAAGCCTTCCCGTCGCTCAAGACTACAAGCGTATTTTTGATGGCGACGAAGGCCCAAACACCGGTGGCATGGGCACATTTAGCCCTGTACCGTGGATCAGTGACGAGGTGGTCAGACGCACCGAGGAACAGGTGGTAGCCCCACTCTTGAATCTGCTCAAGATCAAGGGCATAGATTACAGAGGCATCCTCTTTTCAGGCCTAATGATCAAAGGCGATGAGATCAAGTGCCTCGAATACAACGTCCGATTTGGCGACCCCGAAACGCAAAGCGTGATGAAGAGGCTTGGCAAGGGGTTTGCAGAAGCCTTGAAGGCTGCTGCAAACGGCGATCAGATTCCTGAGTTTGAGGTCAAGGACAACACGGTGGTCACAGTTGTTCTGGCAAGTGAGAATTACCCCGGAACACCCAAGACCGGCTTCCCCATAAGCCTTCCAAACACGCTGCCGGAGGCCGTCACAGTTTTCCATGCTGGCACCAAACTGGTCGATGGGCAGCTCACTAACTCGGGGGGACGCGTCTTGGCGGTTTCTGCCGAAGCTGCGGATCATCCTACCGCTCGAAAGCTTGCCTACGAAGCTACGGCGCAAATCCACTTTGAGGGCGTGCAATACCGAAAGGATATCGCTTCAACCTAACAAGCTTCTACAAACGGTCAACCTGGTGTAGCCGCATGCTTTAGCTTGCCTCCCTATTGCTCACCAGTTCCGCCCCTAGCAAAGCGATCTCAACCAGTGGAAACTCATGAATCCGGTCCAACGGAAGCCAGTCGCACAAATCGGTCGAGCCGTCCAGTTCATTCTTCAGTTCTCCGCCAACCACTGTTGCCCAATACAGCATTCTCAGCATGGCGATCTCTTCCTCGTCATACCGAAAGATTTCAGTGTGGATATTGGCAAGCCCATCGATCCGAACTTCCAAGCCCGTTTCTTCCATTGCCTCACGAACAGCGCCTGCCTCAGGATGCTCGCCAAACTCCAGTCCACCGCCAGGCAAAGTCCACTTTCCCTGACTCTTTGGCAACTGCGCAGAAAGACGACAGAGGAGGATGCGTCCCGGCTGACTGATAAGGCAGTAAGAGGCTACGCGTGTGGTTCTTCTCAGCTCGGACATTCGAGCAGATTACCAGCGGAATGAACAAAAAAAAGAGCCCGTACCGAGGCACGGGCCATTGCAGTGGATAGTCTCAATAAAGCTCGAAAGCCAAATCATCCTTGCGGAAGTTGCAGGGATCCACGAGCGGCTGATAGATCACACCGGCCGAGTCGACTTGGACTGCAGGGCACAGATTCACCTTCTGGTGCGACGACCATGCGAAATCGGGACGTCCCACACGAACGCTCTGCGAATCATCTTCAGAGATCTGCAGCCACAGTTTCTGCCCTCCTGGATACAGGAAGTTGAACGGGTTCAGCGCTTGCTTGAAACGAAAAACCTTCATTCCTTGACAGTCGCCATCCACAAACTCCCACTCCGGCTTCAGACAATCGCGCCACACCAGCGCGTTCATGTCTGGCTGACAGTTTCCGTTATCCTTGTAGACCGCGTAATACATCGGTCGTCCCAGCTGAGCATCGGCGGTGACTGTTCCCCAATAGACAAACGTCGAAACAAGTACGTCGTTGATCACATAGAAGTCGTCAAGCGCGATGAGTCGATAAGGAGTGGGGCTGTCGCAAGCCTTCACTGTTGAGTTCCAAGCCGGAAGCGGCCTCGTCCAAGGCTGTGACCACACTTGGGACATAGCACAGCAAGAAGCTGCTGTTGCGCAAACAAGCGCAAGCATCCTTTTCATGTTGTTTCTCCTTCCATTGCCTCCCCAATCGTTGGGCTATGGTTGCTTAATGATACATCATATAACAAACTTACTGCTCCTTTTTATCAAATGATATTTTAGAATTTTTTTAGAGTGTTAAATATTAATATTCTTAAAGTTTTAAGGCTAAACGTTTCATATCACATTTCGATTATCTATCTGCATTACTCTCCGGCTGTATAGATCGACAAAAGAAAAGGCCCGCGCTCTCGCGCAGGCCTTGATGCCTGAAGGACAAGCCCTCAATAAAGCTCGAACGCCAAGTCGTCGATATCTCCGTTGCACGGATCGATCAATGGCTGATACATCACGCCGTTCGAATCAACCTGCACCGCTGGGCAAAGGTTGAAGCGCTGATGCGATGACCACGAGAACTCAGGAACGCCAGGCGTCGCGCTGTTCGAATCATCCTCAGAAATCTGCAGCCAATAGTGGCCGTAGGTTAGCGTCGGCAGATTGAGCGAATTCAAAGCTTGCTTGAATCGCCATACACGCTGGTTCAAACAGTCGCCGTCGACGAACTCATAGGTCGGTCGAAGGCAGTCTTTCCAGACCAGCGAGGACAGCGCAGGCTGACAGTTGCCGTTGTCCTTATAGATTGCGTAGTACATCGGGCGACCAAGCTGCTGGCCGGTGCGCACAGTGCCCCAGTACACAATCGTATTCAGGGTCACGTAGTGTGTCGTAACCTCAAAGTCATCCAGCGCGATCATGCGCATCGGCTTAGGAACGTCGCACGAGCGAACGACAGACTGCCATGACGGCAGATTAAAGGTCCATGGCTGCGACCATACTTGAGCCATTGAACCGCAAGCTGCTGAGACAAGGCACAGCAGAGCAAGTAGTCTCTTCATTTGCTTTTTCCTTCCATTGCCTCCCCAAAATACAAGGCTATGGCAAATTCATACTACTACAGTATTTCTATAAAATGACCATCTTATTAAAGACTCCGCATACAAAATACGCTTTCGTCTAAATAATAGTTATTTAGATAGTTTTACCCAGAAAGATTCGACATCGAATGTGTGCACATTTCATTAAAGAAATAACATGCATTCACGAACCAAGGTAGGCATCTTTGACGATACAAGCATGCCTAGCCGCAACGAAATCGGCTTTGATGTAGATGAATTGTGGCAGCAGGGTTATTGCTTCTTCAGCGTGAGGCCTTTTTCGCCGTATTCGCTCTGGCTGTATTCAACGGCTTTCAGAGTGTCCCCCTCAAGCTTGAATACGTAGCGGTCCTCAAGGCCTGCCGGCTTGTTCACAATGGCATCGATCAGATCGCCATTCAGAGCCCAAACACCCTCGAAGGCAGGGATGTTGTTCGATCTCCCTGGATATTCAAACTTCATCGAGAACGTCAAATTCTTATTCAGCGTCAGGATGACTTTGCGCTCTCCCCCGTTTGCAGTCGGGAGATCCGCTGAATAGACCCCTGCATACTTCGCCTTCTCTTCATCGCTCAGAGCTGTTCGCACGGGAGTCTGCCCTTTCGTATCTTGCGGAGGGGCTTCAGGAGGAGGCGCCTGATTCGAAGAACAGCCAACCACTGTCAGCAGGATCGCACAAAGAACGAAGGGACGCATTCTAAAATTATGAATGGGCGGCCTGACTGTTCGCCGTCAGGCCACCCATTCCAATCATGAAGGCCGAGGGTCACTTCGACGGGTGCGGGTGTGCCACCTTCAAGCCAGTTTCTGCCCACTGCACCGAATCGATCTCGCTCGGCGCATCCATCAGCGGATCGTAGCCGTTGCCGATCTTCGGGAATGCCATCACTTCGCGGATATTGTCTTCGTTCAGCAGCAGCATGATCAATCGGTCGATGCCGGGAGCCAAACCGCCATGCGGAGGAGCTCCATACTGGAACGCCTCCAGAATGTGGCCGAATCGCTCTTTCTGCGTTGTTTCATCAATGCCCAACAGAGAGAAGATGCGGGCCTGCACATCCGACCGGTGAATTCGAATGGAGCCAGAACACCACTCGTAGCCGTTGCAAACCACGTCGTAGCAGTCCGCTCGCATCCGGCCTGGATCAGACTCCAGGAAGATCAAGTCTTCGTGCTTCGGGCTGGTGAAGGGGTGGTGCACGGAATCCCAGCGCTGATGATCAGGGTTCCACTCCACCAGAGGGAAGTCCAGCACCCAGATAAACTTCAGCTTGCGCGGATCGCGCAAGTTACATCGATCGCCGATTTCATTGCGCAGGCGACTGAGAACATTGTTCCCTGCCATGTACTCATCCGCGATGAAGCAAAGCAGGTCGCCCTCCTCCGCACTGGCAGTCTCAGTGATCTTATCCAGCTCTTCCTGGCTGAAGAACTTAGCGATGCTCCCGCGAACCGGCAGCCCGCTGGTCGTGCGTGTAGCCCCCTCGCCATCTCCGATGATCAGCGAAGCCATGCCCTTCGCGCCGAACTCTTTGCAGAAGTTCTCCAGCTCGCCAATATCCTTGCGCGAGAGGCTCGCGCCACCAGGATAGCGAATGCCGCGAATCATTCCGCCGTTCTCGACGGTGCTCTTGAAAACGCCAAAGCCAGAGTCCTTGACGGCATCAGTAACGTCGAAAAGCCGCAGATCAAATCGAAGGTCGGGCTTGTCCGTGCCGTAAAGAAGAATTGCCTCGTCGTAAGTCAGCCGCTGGAATGGCTCGACAGGGTCTTTCTCCAGGCCAAACTCGGCAATCAGCTCATTGCACACCTTGATAGCCATCTCTTCGCAGAGGTTCAAGACATCCTCTTGCGTGACGAACGACATCTCAAGGTCGAGCTGCGTGAATTCGGGCTGTCGGTCGGCACGCTGAGACTCGTCGCGGAAGCACTTAGCGATCTGGTAATAGCGCTCTAAACCACCCACCATCAGCAGCTGCTTGTACTGCTGAGGGCTCTGCGGAAGCGCATAAAACTGACCCGGCTGAAGTCGGTAAGGCACTAGATAGTCGCGCGCACCTTCAGGAGTGGACTTGGTCAGGATGGGCGTCTCTGTCTCAACAAAGTCTCGCTCATCCAAAAATCGACGGATCTTCCCGACCGCTGCCGCTCGCAGCGCCATCTTGCGATACATCGCCGGTCTTCGCAGATCGAGATAGCGATGCTTGATGCGAAGCTCCTCATTGACCGTCTTCATCTGGTCTTCATCGCTGATCGGGAACGGCAGGGCCTTCGAAACGCTGAGTACCTGATAGCCGGTCACCACGACCTCAATCTCGCCGGTCGGCATTTTTGCGTTCTTAGTCTCTTCGCTGCGCATCCGAACTTCGCCCTGAACGCTCAGACAGCACTCATTCTTGATCTCGGCAAGGTTGTTGAAGGTTTGAGGATCAAGGAAAAGCTGGACAATGCCGGTGCGGTCGCGCAGGTCCACAAAGAACAGTCCGCCCAGGTCGCGGATGCGATGCGCCCAACCGTTCAAAACCACCTGCGTTCCAGCCTGTTCAGGCCGAAGAACGCCGCACGAATGAGTCCGTTGCAAAAAGCTCATGAAGTCAAAAAGCATACCCGTGAGCCTGACGAAGCGCAGGGCCCAATCCCTGCGAACATTTGGCTGTGTCGAACGTACTTAATCCATAACCCCCTATTTGCGGGGGTCCTTTATCTTGTCTGCGGCGAACGGACCCTGTAGACAGGTACCCTGGAGCTATCAATGTCCTCTATCGCTACGCCACCTTCTAAGCCTGAACGAACCATTCCGAACTATCGGCAGCAAGTCCGAAAAGCCCTCCCAGACGAGTTCTTCAAGCCGGAACCGTCACAGCTTCTTTGGTTCATCCCGCATGTGGCCATCATTGGCACTGGGCTTTGGTTGCTTACAGCTCACTTCTCGTGGTGGCTAGCCCCAATCTTGAGTCTTATCATCGGACACTCCTTTGCTTGCCTTGGGTTCCTTTCCCATGAGATTGGTCATGGCGCAGCAATTCAGAACCTGCGAGCAAGAGACATTCTCGGCGGTATCGGCTTCTCCGCTTTCTTCATCAGCCCGTTGCTCTGGCGAAAGTGGCATAACTCCGACCATCACAACAACACCCAGATCGTCGGCGTCGACCCAGACCATCTCTTTACCATTGAGGATTACAAGGACAACCCGGTTTTGAAAGCCCTTTATCGGATGTCCCCCCTGGCGAGAAACATTGTGATCTTCTCGTCCTTCTGCTACCGAATGAACCAGCAGACGCTTCGCATGCTGATCACCTACTGCCGAAACAAGGAAACCCCAGGCAAAGACAAATTCCTGATGGTCTCGCAGACCGTTTTACAGGCGGCGTTCTGGATCACGCTCACGCTAATGCTCGGCACGCAGGTCTTCTGGTGGGGCTACTTTGTTCCGCTCCTGGTGGCTAACAGCATCGCCATCAGCTATATCGCTACCAACCACTTTTTGAACCCGCTCGCCGATGAGAACGATGTGCTTGCGACTTCGCTGACAGTGACGCTGCCCAAGTGGTGCCGGTTCTTGGATCCGTGGCACCAGCACTTTGGCGCACATGTGGCTCACCACCTCTTCCCGCAAGCTCCCACACGCTACACCCGCAAGATCGAAGAGAAGATCGAAGAGCTTTTCCCAGATCGCTATCACTCGATGTCGATATTCCGCGCGCTCCAGCTTCTCTGGCAGACGCCGTGGGTTTATGAAGACAACACGACACTTCTTGATCCGCACCGTGACGAGCGCCACAAGACGCTCGGACACGGATTGAAGAAGTAGCGGATCGGTGATCGGTGCGACGCGCATAGCTTGCATCTGGTGGATTCAGCAATCCACCAGATGCAAAAGCGATTTGAAACACTCAACACCGTAAGATTGGATTTCCGATTTCTTGTCTCCGACACCCAATCGCAAAGTATCGTAAACTATTCCAAGCCACCATGCCTGAGAAGGACCGCTATACCGACAAGGAAGCGAGCGCGATTCTGCGCAGAGCGATGGAGATCGAATCGACAAAGGGAGAGATCAGCCATCCCGACGGTGTTACTCGAGAAGACCTGAACAGGATCGCCGCCGAAGTCGGCATCGGCGAAGCTCACATCAACGAAGCTATCCAGCAGTTCCATGAGAACGACATCGTCAGCGCGCAAGAGCGATGGCTCGGCGCACCCGAAGCTTACGAAATTGAAAGGGTGCTCGATATTGAACTTAACGAAGACACTTGGAAAGCGTTAGTCGGGGAATTGAACGCACACTTCTCTGAGCAGAATGCAGGCGATATCAGCGGCAACACCTTTAGCTGGAGGCACAAGCACAGCCTCGGCTATGTGCACGTCATGGCCCAGAAGCAGGGCATGAAGACTGTTCTGCGTTTGAAATCGCACATTGATGACGGCGTCTCTGTGGGCTTTGTCATCACATGCGCCGTTGCCCTCCTCACTGCCCTTGCCGCATTTGCCCCTGCAGGTCTGCCCCTGATCGCCAAGATTGGACTGATGTTCGCCGGCGTCGGCTTCTGGGCTCAAGTCCTTCGCTTTTTTGCAGGCCGTGCATACAAGAAGGACAAAGCAAAAATGAGAAAGCTCTTCAATAGGCTGGAAGAGACGGCTTATAGCAGCAGGACCGATCTGCGAGAAAATCTGAGACGTACAAGCTCTGCAGTAGGGGCAGAAGAAACGGTCAGCGATACCCTGCAGGCATAGTCTAGCCTCCACTTACAGACTCAAATTTCGCGGCCTCGCAAATATGCCAGGTATGAAAAATTGCGAAATAACTCATTAAATCGTAATATCGCTATGGAAAAACTACTGTAGAAGGCTCGAGAGGTCTAAGGGGTTTTTTGATATGCACGAATATGGTGGCAAGCTGATTGCACCAACGAGGGAGGCGCTCGCTGTCATGCCGAAAAGGCTGGCGATCGAGACAAGGTTGGTGCCTCTGCGCTTGGAGGGCAACGTCCTCATTTGCGCATCGACATCTTCGATCAATCTTTGGGACGTTGCACGCATTCGACAGGAACTGAGTCGTGATGTGCGAGTTGAAGTCGCCGACGAGATTGACATCGAACTCGCGCTTGAAAAGTTTTATCGAGAGGAGCAGTATGCCGAGACGGACTTGCTGCTCGACTCCGTAGCAACGAAAGCCAAGAAGCTGAAAATGCCTGAGCTTGGCGATGCCGCGCACGATCATCCCGCCGCGAACATGCGTGTGCTTGCCGTTTCCGGAGGCAAAGGCGGTGTTGGAAAAACCACGGTCGCTGCCAATCTCGCGATCTCCCTGGCAAAGCTGGGCTACAAGGTCGGCATCATCGACTGCGACTTTGGGCTGTCCAATCTGCACGTGATGCTTGGTCTTAAGCCGGATCACCATGTTGGTCACGTTCTTCGCGGCGAACAGGGGCTGTACCAGGCCATGGTGGACGGACCGCTTGGAATCAAGGTCCTCGCTGGAGTCAATGGCGCATCCGAGCTCGTTGACATCACCTACGAGAATTTCGAGCGTGTCAACGCAGGATTTGAGAACGTCGCCGGTTTGTTCGATTATCTGATTCTCGACACTGCTGCAGGCATTCACTCGGGTGTGCTTTCCATGCTGGAAGCCGCCGATGAAGTGATTCTGGTGATGACGCCAGAGCCGGCCAGCGTTCAGGACGCTTACGTAACCGCACGCGTCTTGGGAGAACGAAGGCCAGAAGCCAAGGTGAGCTGCGTCGTTAATGAAGCAAAGAACGATGCGCACGCTCGCGAGGTTTACGCCAAGTTCCACACTTTTGTCAGCCTGTATGTTGGTGGCAAGCCGAAGCTTCTCGGCAGCATCCTGAGTGACGAAGCCGTACAGCGCGCAACAGCCAGCCGAGTTCCCTATGTGCTCTCTGAGCCGAACTCCAAGGCCGCGCGCAACATGGACGGCATCGGACGCAAGATCGCAAACCTTCCTCCCGCGCCAGAAATGGACGGCGGATGGTTCAAGAGGCTCTTCGCCCGCGACGTAGCGTAGGAGCGAGACCGAGATAGGCAAAAAGAGAACCGGAGTCAATGGTGACTCCGGTTTCTTTTCTTTTGAGCTTGGTCAGACTACTTGATCGGCCACTTCGTGAGCGTCACCGACTTCGCAGCGACTGCATTGACTGGCGTCGAAGGCACATCGTCGATGCTGCCCGGCAACTTCTCCGCCTTGGCAGAAACGATCTTGTCGACGACATCCATGCCGGAGATCACATAGCCAAAGGCCGTGTAGCGTCCGTCAAGGCCGCGGTTCTCGGCAACCATGATGAAGAACTGGCTGCCTGCAGTGTTCGCTCCGCCCGAATTCGCCATGCTGAGAATTCCTCGAACGTGAGGCGTATCGTTGAATTCATCGTTGATGTTGTAGCCCGGACCACCCGAACCCCACTGCTCCTTCGGCTTGTTCTTCGTATTCGGATCGCCGAACTGAATCATGAAGCCAGGAACCGTTCGGTGGAACTTGACGCCGTTGTAGAAGCCCTCCTTCGAAAGCTTCATAAAGTTCTCGACCGTCTTGGGGGCTTTGTCCTTCATGAACCCGACCACGATCTTGCCCGCATCCGTGTCGAGAATGGCAACATCGTCGCCATCCTTCGGTGTTGGCATTTCAAAAGTCTTGCTGGGTTCGATGGGAAGAACTTCGCTCTTCGGGTACAGCGCGGATTTGTCGCTGGACTGGCATCCCACCAAGACCAGCGCCAGGATCGAAATACTGACGATTGCTTTCATAGTCTTAAACCTATACGTTATAGCCTAAATCAGTTGCACATCGTGCGCGCCCTTTTGCACGTAGCCGATGATTGCTGCAGCCTCTCCTGCCTGATTCAGCCTTTGAACGACTGCAGGACCATGCTCCTTGTCTACGAGCAGCACCATCCCGATGCCCATGTTGAAGATGCGATACATCTCCGTATCCGGAACATTGCCCAACTCTCGGATCAGGCTGAAGATCGGAAGCGGAGTCCAAGCTCGCTTTTCGATCATCACCTGCATATCCGAAGACAGCACCCTGGGGATGTTGTCGTAGAATCCTCCGCCGGTGATGTGCGCAGCGGCATGGATGCCAGCGCCCTCCTCCAAAAGCGGATAAATCGATCTGTAGTAACACTTGTGAGGACGGAGCAGTTCCTCTCCGATGGTTGTGTTCAAACCAGGGACCGGGTCTTTCGTGGACATGCCGCCCATCTCGAAAAGCGCGCGTCGTGCCAGTGAATAGCCGTTCGTGTGCAGTCCGCTGCTTGCAAGGCCAATCACGACATCGCCTGACTGCACCTTCTGCCTGGGAAGCTTCTTGTCCGCCTCCACAATCCCCACAATGGTGCCAACGATGTCGATCTCATCGTCATGGTAGACAGAAGGCATCTCAGCAGTTTCGCCTCCTATCAGGGCAACGCCAGACTCCAGACAGGCCTCAGCCATACCGCGCAACACTTGCTCGAAGACATCACCGCTCAAGCGAGAAGTGCCGTAATAGTCCAGAAAGAACAGAGGCTTGGCTCCTTGGCAAAGAATATCGTTGATACAGTGGTTGACGATATCGTGTCCGAGTCCCTCGAACTGCCCCACCATCGCCGCAACCTTGGTCTTGGTGCCGACTCCGTCGATGCTGCTGACCAGAATCGGTCTTTCGAATCCGGAGAAATTGGCTCGATAAAGGGCTCCGAATCCGCCGACTCCGCCGATTACATCCTCGTTATGCGTAGCCTGGATCTGGCCCACCACGGACCGGAGCGATCGCTGTGCCTCGTCGATGTCGACTCCGGCTGAGCGATACGTCATCTGCTGGTCGGACATAGCTGAAACTTTACCCAAGCTCACCTTCCAATCCGCCTCAGCCGGGAGAGAAGGCCTGGCAGTAAACTGGAGCGAACATGGAGATTCCTGAAGTTACTCCGATGGAGCTTAAGGCCGAGCTGGACGCTGGACAGAAGCCATTTCTGCTTGACGTCAGAGAGGGCTTTGAGCTTGAAATCTCTAAGCTGAACGTCGACGCACACATCCCAATGGAGAGCGTTCCTGCGCGCTTGGAGGAACTGAATCGCGATGACGACATCGTTGTGATCTGTCGCTCTGGGGCGCGTTCAGCACGAGTCGCCGCGTACCTGTTGCAAAACGGGTTCAGTCGCGTACGGAATTTGGCCAGCGGAATGAATGGCTGGGCCGCGACCGTTGATCCTTCTCTTCCCCAATACTGATCAAAAGGCATAGAAAAGCCTGCGACCCCCAGAGTCGCAGGCTTTTGGGCTTGACCTGCTGAAATTACTTAAGGCACCAGATTTCGGCTTGCGTAGTGAGTTCCACAGGTGCATCAGTGACGTTTCGCTTGCGCTCGTAGAGCCGTGCATCCGCTTTGCGCACCAGCGTCTCAAAATCACGCACGTCTTTCGAGAGTTCCGCAACTCCGAAACTGATCGACCGCGTCCATCCAAAGTACGCCATATGCCGCAGGAACTTGTCGGAGGCACGCTGAATAATGCGTTCCGTACCCTCGTTGTCCATGCCGAGGATCACAGCGATGAACTCATCGCCTCCGAGTCGTGCAATCATGCCTTTGTTGCCTATTGAAGCTTCAAGCTTTCTTGCCAGCGTCTTCAAGGCCATATCGCCAAAGGCATGTCCAAAGGAGTCGTTCAGCTGCTTGAACCGGTCGCAGTCCATCACGACGACCGAAACACGCGTGCCGTCAGAGTTCGCTCGTTCGATCTCTTCAACCGCGAAGTCAGCGATTGCTGAGCGGTTCAGGAGCCCGGTGAGACTGTCGGTCTTAGCCATTCGCTCTGCGCGCTGAAGACGCATCTCGATATTCGAGATAAAGAGCATGATGACGGTCAGCGTCGAAAGCCGAACGACCGTAATATGGCTGAACCCAGTTTCGAGCGTGCCGCGCACCGCATCGGCATGGTTCATGGCGATGGTCGTAAAAGCGACGGACAGCAATCCCGCGAGCGGACCGCCTAAGCGGGTCGCTAGCCAGATGGGGACAACATACGCCATCGTCAGGCCATCCGAAAGCCCAAGGGCACGATGGATGATCTGCACGATGCCTAAAGCAAACAGCGACACGAGCGTAGCGCGCGCTGATGGGTGAGCATGCAGCCATCGCAGGAAGGCCGCCGATCCGTCCAAAACTCGCTGGCCGTACTTGTTTGCACGCAACGGACAGCGGCGTACATTCGCCGCAGTCATCGCATCAAACGAATCCGGGTTGGTGCCGCGCCGAATCTGGGCCAGCTTCCGAGGAAGCCGAGCAAACCAGTAGTAAATGCTCTCCGCACGGTCACAGAAACGATCATAAAGAAACCCAGCGCGCGGGCCGAGCTCCGCCAGCTGGTCAAGCCGCCCTTTGACCCCGCCGACTCTTTCTTTGAGGGGCATCAAAGGTTTCATACATTCCCCTTATCGGCATTCCTGAGGAATTACTTGAGGTTTTTGGATTGCGAAAGTTAGAGCAAGTTTTCAACTTTTCCACATTCATGGGGGAAACTCCATTCCTCTCCATAAGTGAACTGGATCCGCCAAAAAACATTTGTGATGCAGGCGTCCTTGCCCGCTATACTATCCGTAGCGCAAGGGGCGCACCCAGTCCGCGGAAAGGACAGAAGTCCACCCTGAACAAAAACAGTGACAACCGGAACTGACTTTCAGCCTGCTTTGCGGACGCTAGGCGAACCAAGAGAGGAAGTTCGCATATGCCTACACGACAGTTGCCCGCCAACGCCAGCCTGGACCATCTCAAGCACCAGGCCAAAGATCTTCTGAACGCTCATTCTGCGCCAAGGCTCGACACGCTACAGCGCATCCGAGAGTTCCACCCTCATCACCGGCGTTCGACAGACGCCCAAATCAGTGCCGCCAAGTTCACTCTTGCCGATGCTCAGTTGACGATCGCCCGCGAATACGGATTCCCAAGCTGGCCCCGCCTCAAGGTGCATATCGAGAAGGAGAAGCCGATCAATTATGAGCTTCCCTGCCACGAACGCATCGAGGATCCCCTCTTCCGCCAAGCGATTGACCTGTTGGATGCGGGAGATGAAGATGGTCTCCGAGGCTTGCTTCAGGCTCATCCAGGCGTGGCAAAGCAGCGAGTCACCCTTGAGGGCGGCAACTATTTCACCAATCCCAGCCTGCTGGAATTTGTCGCTGAGAACCCGATTCGTCACGACACCTTGCCCCCCAACATCGTCGAAATTGCCCGAATCATTCTTGAGGCTGGAGCAAAAGAGGATCTCCATGCGGTCAGCATGGCCCTCGCCTTAGTCTGCTCGGGCAGAGTCCCCCGCGAGCGCGGCGTCCAAGTGCCCTTGATCGATCTTCTCTGCGCTTACGGCGCAGATCCCAATGCCGGAACCGGGCCAGCTCTCGGCCATGGGGAGTTTGAAGCCGCTGAGGCATGCATCAAGCACGGGGCGAAGGTAGACCTTGCCGTCGCGGCGGCATTGGGCATGATCGAGGACGTCCGCAGACTGCTTCCGGACGTAGAAGCCGAGAACCGGCATTATGCGCTCGCATGGGCAGTGCAACATCGCCGTCATGATGCAGTGCGAATCCTCTTAGATGCCGGGGAGAACCCCAGCCGCTACAATCCCATGGGTGCCCATTCTCATTCGACGCCACTTCATCAAGCGGCCTTCAATGGCGACTTGGAGATGGTCAGGCTCTTGGTAGATGCTGGGGCACAGCTGGATATTCAGGACATCCTGTTCAAGAGCACTCCCCTTGGCTGGGCTGAGTATGGCGGACAGACGGAGATTGCAGAGTATCTGCGATCGAAGGCGACTTAACCCGCAAAATCCCCTGCCCAAACAACGCAGGCATCATGGAACAACTCCTTGGGCACACAGTGCGACCATGAGGGTCGCACCGCATACATGACACACACCAAGGAGGGGCGTCGAGTCGGTTTTCGCAACCGAGCGACGCTTTCCTCATTTATGGTTCGTAAGTATCCGAGGATTAAAAGGATGCCTCTGCAGATTCTCTTTGCCTCCGCTGAAGTCGAGCCTTTCGCCAAAGTGGGAGGTCTTGCCGACGTTGCCGGTTCACTTCCCAAAGCTCTGAACGCACTGGGGCATGACTGCCGCGTCTTCATGCCCGCCTACCGCTTCGTCGAAGAGAATCCAGCATGGGGATTCCAAACTGTCGTTGCCGAATTTGAAGTTGAGATCGGCCCAGGCCAACTCAAGCTCGCCTATATCAAAGAAGCAACTCACGAAGGTGTGACGGTGTACCTGCTTGGCACAGACGAATGGTTCACCGATGCGGTGGACAGTTCCACCGTCTACCGTCCAGGCAAGACTCAGCACATGTTCTTTGCTCAAGCCGTATTGCAGGCCTGCGGACTGCTGGAATGGCGGCCTGACGTTGTCCATGCCAACGACTGGCATACCGGACTTATTCCTGTTCTGATGCGCGAAGGCAGCCACGCCGCTCAGTGGAAAGAAACAGCCAGCGTCTTCACCATCCACAACCTGGCGTACCAAGGTGAATTTGAACCAGAGACCGTTGCGGAGCTTGGGTTGGACTGGTCGCTGTTCAATATGCACCAGCTGGAAACATACGGCGCCTTTAATTTTCTCAAGGCCGGGATGGTCTTCAGCGATCAGGTGAATACGGTCAGTGAAACCTACGCGAATGAGATTCAAACGCCAGAATTCGGCTGTCGTCTGGAAGGACTGATGGCGTACCTTGCCCAGGAAAAGAGACTGAGTGGGATCGTCAACGGGATCGACACCGACCGATGGAATCCTCAAACAGACCCGCACCTGCCAGCCGCCTACTCCGCTGACGACCTTTCTGGGAAAGCCATCTGCCGCGCAACCCTTTCGGAGCTGTGCGGCTTCCCGAGCGACTTAGACGCACCTATCGCCGCAGCGGTCACCCGACTAAGCAGCCAGAAGGGCATGGACCTGCTTCTCGCCATCTTGGACCAAGCGCTGGACCTTCCCATGCGCATCGTGATTCAAGGGCTCGGCGATCCGTGGCTAGCCGATCAATTTCGGGCAGCGCAGGCAAGAAGGCCGGAAAGCTTCCGTTTCTTTGAAGTGTTCGACGCCGACCTGGCGCAGAAGATTTATGGCGGGGCAGACCTTTTCCTGATGCCTAGCGCTTTCGAGCCCTGCGGCTTGGGGCAACAGTTCGCCATGCGGTACGGAACAGTTCCGATCGTGCGAGCAACCGGAGGTCTGGCAGATACGGTGCACAACGATCGGGATGGCTTTGTGTTCCAAGATCGCACACCTGAGGCTCTGCTGCAAACTCTTTCAAGAGCCGTTGCCAGCTACTTGGATGGGGACAGCTACCGATCCATCCAGCTCACAGGAATGAACACAGACAACGGCTGGCATCGCCGAGCAGAAAGCTACGCAAAGCTTTATGAGAAAGCCGTCGCCAGCCGTAAGAGGGCGCGTGTTCGGAAGATGGCGTGATAAGGGTGCGTCGGCAGGTGGTTGTCAAGCAGTTAGCAAGTTGTCGGCAAGTGGCTGGACAGTAGACCGTCAACTCTCATCACTTAACTCGCTGACAACTTGGAAACAGTCTGCCAACTACATGCAGACAACCTGCCAACGCTTCGTAATCAGGCGTACGCCAATTCAACAATCTTCTGAGCGGCTTCCTGCATCGTCGTTGCCGGAACGATGCGGCTGCCTTCCAGGATCTTCTTCCCTTCTTCAGCTGCGGTGCCTTCAATGCGGGCCACAACCGGCATATTCACGTCAAGCTCGTCGAACGCGGCAAGCAAACCCTTTGCCACTTCGTCGCAGCGAGTGATGCCGCCGAAGATATTGATGAGCAAGCCCTTGACGTTCTTGTCCATCGTGATCAGCTCAACACAGCTCTTCACACGCTCTGCTTGTGCACCGCCGCCCACGTCCAAAAAGTCAGCCGGATTTCCGCCAGCAGCCTTCACTTCATCCATCGAGCACATGACCAAGCCTGCGCCGTTGCCGATGATGCCGATGTCGCCGCCCAACCGAACATAAGCGATGCCGCGTCGCGCAGCCTCACCCTCGATGGGGTCCTCAGCCGAGTCGTCAGCGGTTGCCTTGTAGTGCGGAAGTCGGAACAGAGCGTTTTCGTCGATAGAAACCTTGGCGTCGGCAGCAATCACCTTGCCATCGGGCGTAAGCGCGCACGGGTTGATCTCGATCAGGTCGGCGTCGTTCTCTTCGAATGCTTTCACCAGCTTCTTGATCAGCGAAGCCATCTGGTTGCGGGCAATCGCCGGGATCTCTGCATCAGCAAGCGCCTTGCGAAGCTCATAGTCGCTCAACCCCCAGGCCGGATCGACATGCAGCCGCACAATCGCGCCCGGATCGGTTGCGGCAACTTCTTCGATGTCCATGCCGCCCTTGGCCGAGATCATCACGACGTTCTTCTGCTCGTCGCGATCCATCAGGACCGAAAGATAAAACTCCTTGTCGATGTCGATTGCCTCGGCAACCAGCACCTTCTCCACGATCATTCCCACTGGGTTCTGGATGCTCACCAGCTTCTTGCCGATCAGATCCTTGGTAAACGCAAAGGCTTCGTCCGGCGTGTCCATCAGCTTAACGCCGCCTGCCTTTCCGCGACCACCCATCAATACCTGTGCCTTGATGACGACGGTCTTGCCGATCTCTGCCGCCATCTTCCGCGCCTCTTCAGGATCGCTGGTGACATCACCCTTCGGGACGGGAACGCCGTACTTGGCAAGAAGGTCTTTCGACTGGTATTCGTGGAGCTTCATAGGACCTGAGAAGGATACCGCCCTTAGGCTCGTCAACTCCACAGCATAGGGCTTTGCTCGCCTGAATCCTCCAGGCTCGAACAGGTTCGCCTCTTTCACCCTCACTTTAGCGCCTGCCGCTAAAATAGGATCATGCTCCTTCCTGCCATCCTGACCTGCCTCATCTCCGCGCAGTCAGCCCAGCTTGATATTCCCGCATTCACAGCGTTCATCGAGCCCGATCCTGAAGCCCTGCGGGTCTCTGAGCAAAACGGCATTCGCGGCTGGACCGACGGTAAGCAGTCCGTCAACTGGTTTGGCGAGTTCAAGAAAACAGGCAAGGTCAATATCGCCCTTGTCGTCAATGTTCCTGCTCGGGAGATCGTCCGCTGGCGCATGTCGGTTGGCGGCAAACAGACCGTGAAGGAGCTTGCTGGAATAGGCAAAGACAACGTCATCGACTTTGGTGATTTTCCAATCGACAAGGCTGGATATCAGCGTATTCGCCTTGAAGCAATCTCAAAGACAGGAGATAGCTTTGGGAGTCTGAAATCGCTCAAGCTCTCCGGGCCAGCAGTCGAAGAAGCTCATTTCAGCCTGGTCGAGCGTCGAAACGCTGCCTCGGTTCACCTTGGCTACCCCATTCCTGAGGGCCAGAAGATCGCGGCTTTCTACTGCGAAGTCCAACCGAAGGAAGACCCCATCTGGACGTACTACTGTGCCACGGGCTGGCATCGCGGATACTTCGGGTTTCAGGTGAACAGCCCGACCGAACGGCGGATCATCTTTTCGGTTTGGGACAGCGGCAACGAAGCGGTCGACCGCGACAAGGTGAAGGATGAAGACCGCGTCAAACTTGTCGCAAAGGGCCCCGACGTGTTCAGCGGCGACTTCGGCAATGAAGGCACGGGCGGGCACAGCCACCTCAAATATATGTGGAAGACAAGCGAGCTTCAGCGATTCCTAGTCGTCGCCAAGCCTGACGATGCAACCCACACCACCTTTGCAGGCTACTACTACTTCAACGACAAGAAGCAGTGGGGGCTGATCTCCAGCTGGCGCGCTCCCAAGGATGGCGGCTACATGCGCGGCCTGTACTCTTTCAACGAGAACTTCGGCGGGGCCAACGGTGAGCTAAGGCGCTATGCCGAATTCGGGAATCAGTGGATCATGACTTCTGAGGGCAAATGGATCGAACTGACCAAAGCCCGCTTCACGCACGACGGTCACGGCAAGAAGGATCGCCTGGACTACGACGCAGGCGTGAAGAACGGAAGGTTCTTCCTCTCAAACGGCGGCTTCCTTCCTGGAGCGCGAAAATACGGCGATGAGATGATCCGACCTGCAAACAGCTCTCCACCCGCAGACTTGCCCAAGTTTTGACAGTTCCTCATCATGGGCGCTTGCCAGAATGGGCAGGGGTTAGAGTTGGGCGTGCGCGAATCTATTCGCGCTTTCAAGAACCCTCCATGGTTTCTGGAATCTGGCTTGCACGTTGAATCTCGACCAATCGAGCGATCAGCTTTCCTTTTGGGGAGCGTGACAAGGAGACAATCACAGCAATAAGACAGGTGACAATGGAAACAATGAAAAGAATGGCCCACTTATTCATTCTCGTTCACAGTAACTGCGCGCATCACTTGGGCTCCCTACTTATAAAGGTCAAGCAGATGCCAGGGCACCCAAGCCTGCGCAGTCTTAGTCTCAATATTCACCTTACGAATGCCCTTATAGCTGGTCTGCATAAACTCATTGCTGCTGACCCACTCCACCTTTGAGTTATGCGCTGCGTCCTCCAAAGTCTTGCCTTTAGGTTCTGTCGCAGAGAAGTGCTGACTTATTTTCCGACCAGAGATTTGCCAAACAACCAGCCCTTCAGACGAGGTCTGCACAACCCAATACCGACCATTCCCCGCCTTTCTAGCGCTGAATTCTCCATTAGCTCGGAGATCAAAGTTCATTCGATCAACGATCTTGCGACTGTTTATGTCGAGGAGCATCAAGACGGGTTTCCATTGCAGTCGGCATTGAATCGCTAAGAGATCCTTGGAGAGCCGTGCAAGTTCAAAACTGGGCCACTCCTGGCACTCGGAAGGCAACTCGACCTCGCGTGGCTTAGGCTCGAAAAGTACAGCTGCGCACTTGCCAACATTCCCTTTCCGAGGCACGTATGGCTTGAACTTCACAGCCGTAAGTCCGTCACCGTCCAAGCTTGGTGCAAGCCTATCGATCGAGTAGTCAACCGTTGCGATCACCTTTGGCTTTTTGTCCGATCCAATTTGATAGACAAGCGATTTGTGGCTATTTCTTTCGCAAACGAGTACGGCCACACCGGACGGTACCTGGACCATCTCACGAATCCACTCATCATTGCGAAATCGGATCAAAGTCTTGAACTGGTCGTAGCTGGTCCAACCATTGATCTCTTTCATAGTCGCAAAGAGCAATCCAGACTGCCTGCTCCATGCTACAGGACCCGAGGTTTGGGTTTTCCAGTGTATCGCTGGCGAGCTCTTCGCAAGCGAAGCATTGATGCTGATGAGCCTTGAGCCGGAGGATGTCACAAACGCGCGGCCAGTATCATCCACAGCCAACTCTCCGGGCTCAAAGTCAACGAAGCCTGTTGAGGCAACCATCAGCAAACTAGCCAACATCATAGAGCTACCCCATACCAACCGTCACGCCGTCAATCCCTTTTTCGCCGCAGATCTCTTCCGCCATCTCCGAGATCCGCGCATGAACCTCGCCCTTGTCCTGTCCCTCCAGCCAAGCCACTCGCATAACATAGGCCACATTCTCCGGGTCCGGACCAACGATCTCGCAATAGCCAACATCGACGGTAATGCCGAACGCATCCCCCACGCGCTCATGCAGCCGCTCGATCAGGCTTGTGAGGTGAGGGTGCAAATCCTCAAAGCTCTGAGCATCCGAAATGCCCTCATACAGGTTTCCAAACTGATCGGTCGCGGACCATTCCATAGCCCTATTTTGATGCAAAGTGCTGCAATCGGTCAGGAAAAACTGTCTACAACTCAGGCGCAAACCAGGCCCGAACATCATTCAGCAAGTTGTCGTCGATTTCTTCATCAATATAGACCGTAACCCAGTCCCCAGTGCCAGCCACATTCTTGTAAGGTTTGTTGCCCAATACTCTGCCCGGCTGAATCCATATGCGCAAGCCTTTCCTTGAAGTCCAAGCTTTGCTTCTGCCGATGGTGCCCTCTTTAAAGCCGGCAGTCGCAAGCTCCTTGCCGGCAGCATCTTGGACTTCCTTCGCATTCTGACGGAAGCTATATACGCGAACATTGTATGGTCCGTGACTGGCGGTCAGGGTATGAATCGGCGCCTGCACATAGTTGGCGATGGGATCATGACCGCCAAGAAACCGATACTTGTCCAGCTTGTGGCTATGCAGGATGATTAAAGCTGTTGCGACCGTGGCTCCAACAAAGCCAGTCAAAACCCAAAGAACGGTCAACTGCTTCTTTCTCATCTTATGCTGGGACGCTAGCAAAAGATGATGATGTTCACATTATCGTTCAATCCCTTCCCCGACCTATGACCCAGGCGAACGTCCCGCCAACCCCGAACGGCCCACGAGCTCGGAACTCACCCCCGTAATAATCCCCGTGGACTCGCGCAAGCGGTCCCTGAGGGGCACATGAACACTTTAAATTTGAATGCGAGCGACGCTTTGTCGCAACTGAAGGAAAAACTAGACTGCGAGGCTTACTCGCCGCATGAGGAGGCATTCCAAACCCTCCGCATGGGCTGGAACCTCATGGTCAACCACCAGCCCGAGATCATCGTCAAGGCTAACACCGAGGCCGACGTTCAGACCGTTGTCGCTTTTTGCCATGAAAACAGCATCCCGCTGACCGTCATGGCCACTGGACACGGACAGCCGCGCAACAGCGAAGGCGGCGTCCTGCTCATCATGCGCAGTCTTAACTCGGTCACCATCGATGCGCAGGCACGAACGGCCCGCATCGGCGGAGGCACCGTCTGGCAGGAAGTCATCGAAGCCGCACATCCGCACGGCCTCGCGCCAATCTCCGGCTCCTCCCCAACCGTTGGCGTCGTAGGCTACACCATAGGCGGCGGCTATGGCCTGATGTCGCGCAAGTATGGCCTCGCCGTGGACAACACTCTTTCTTTCCGAATCGTCACGCCGAACGGTGAGATCAAGACAGCAACCCCCAACGAGAACGCGGACCTATTCTGGGCAACTCTGGGCGGAGGCGGCGCATTCGGCGTCATCACCGAGATCGAGGTCAACCTCGTTCCCCACGCGGAGTTCTTCGGTGGATCGGTCATGTTCGATGCTTCCCTTTCGGAGCAGGTCTACACCAAGTACATTGAGTGGACAAAGACCATGCCGGAGGAAGTCAGCTCCGCTATCGTGCTGATCACTTTCCCCCCGGTACCGTTCGTGCCTGAGTTCTTGCACGGTCGATCCATGGCGATCATCTCGGCATCCGTCTTGACCGACGAAGCCACCGCCGAAGAGCTGCTCAAGCCGATCCGAACCATGGAAGGCGCAGAGTTCGACGCATTCCGAACGCTTCAGTACACCGAGAGCGCCGAGGTCTATAAAGACCCCGTCGATCCGCTTCCCGCAAACGGCAAGGGCATCCTGATCAAGGACCTCGACGAAGCCTCGATCAAGGCGATGCTCAGCGCTATCGGCCCGGCAAACCAATCGCCGAACCTGATGATCCAGCTGCGCCACTACGGTGGAGCCATTGCCCGAAACGGCAAGGCGAATTCGACAAGTGGACGGCAAGCAAACTATCTGCTCTACCTGCTCGGCATCCCCATGGGGCCGATCACACCGCAGATGATGTCCGATCATGCGGAAGGCGTCTTTGCATCGCTGGTGGATCAAACCGTCAGCCGCGGCCCACTCAACTTCTTGGGTGAGTGCAACGTCAAGGGCGAGCACGTCGAGCAGCTTTATTCTTGTGAGGAGTTTGAAAGGCTCACCAAAGTGAAGAAGGGCGTCGATCCGAAGAACATCTTCCGCAACGCCAGCATCGGCTTTGCGATGGATTAAATCGGGCCATCGGGCTATCGGGCTATCGGGCTATCAAGTATGAGCTTGTACGATTGCATTTGATTGATGGACTGAAATCCGCGGAAGCAGAAGGAATCTTGATCGCTGATCGCTGATCGCATGCCCAGACCCCGATAGCCGATCGCTTGATAGCTGATAGCCTTCCCAGGCCTGATCTCTGAAAAAAAATGGTGGGCGATGAGGGACTCGAACCCCCGACATCCTCTTTGTAAGAGAGGCGCTCTACCAACTGAGCTAATCGCCCGGGCGAAGTCCGAATAGGATACCACGACCCTTTTGGAGTGCGGGGCTTCAGCCCCGCTTTTGCCTTCGGGCTAACGCAGAAAGACGTAGCCGCATGCTTTAGCTTGCGCTCCCGCGCCTTCGTTTAACCTGCAACTGATGCCTCACCACGACACTCCCAAACAAACATGGGCGACGGTAAGCCGTCGCCCATCCATATCTATCTTAGAGTCAGAACAAGCTTACTTCTTCAGCTTCATCGTTGACTTCGACTTGCCTGGAGCGTCGATTGTCATGCCGACGCTGGAGAGCTCCATGCGTGTCTTCATATCCATCGTGCTCTCGACCGTGATCGGTCGACCGTTTGCCTTGTCGAAGAAAGCGGTCCCGCCAACCACGATATCGCCGCGCAACATCGGCTGCATGGAATCCAGCATTCCGCCGGTCGGGTCCTGCGTACCCATCTGCTTCATCATCTCGGAGATGTTGACATCCAGCGTGATCGTGCCTGAAAGCGTAACCTTCATCGCCTTGACTGCACCCACAGCCTCGTCGCCGATGTACTTCGCGGTCAGCTTGAACTCCTTGTTCCCAAACTGGGGCATCTTCGGAGTCATCACATCCCACGTGTCGCCCGGCTTGACGGCAGTCTCCGGAAAAGCGAAAAAGACATCGCCGGCAAGTGCGCTCGAACTCATGGCCATCAGCATCTGTCCGTTCAAGCCCTGAACCTTCATGTCCGACTGGCGACCTCGCGCATCGATCTTTCCAACCGACTTGACCTCCTTAGGAGGCTCGGCACCCTCACCCATGTTGCCAGCCATGGCACCTTCCATCTTGAACTTGATGTCGGTCATCAGGGTCTCAAAATCGGCAAGACCCTTTGCAGAATCGACCTTGCCAATCTTGGTCGTGTAGAGAGTCGAAAAGGTCGACTTCATATCCGTCTTGCCCTGGCCCGGAATATCCAGCGCCATATCGGTCGAGGACTCGATGGTGTAAGTGTCCGTGTTCCCTTCGACAAGCTGACGACGCAGGACTACTGACTCCTGCGTCGTCGCAGCCATCGAAAAAGCCATCAGGCCAAGAAATGAAATACCAAGTGATCGCTTGAGCATATAAAGAACTCCGCGCCGCTTTCGCGGCCCTCCGTACGTCGTACTGACAGATTGTACGGATAAACAGTCGTTTCGGTTTGCTGAAATCTATCGCTCTGAGTGAAAGAAACTGAGAAATGTTTGCTCTTGCCCTCGCATCCATCACTCTCGCCCAACCCCAGGTCTGGACACTTGGCGTCGGTGGCGACCTCATGCTGAATGGAATTGCTTCAAAGACAAACCCATTCGCCAAAGTGGTGCCCTACACCAGCGCTTGCGACGTCTTCATCGCAAACCTGGAGATACCGCTGACCAACAAGACTACAGCGACCACAAGAAAGTCGGCTGAAGCGGTCAAGGCTAAAACGCAGTTCATCCTCAAGGCCGATCCCGCCCACGGAGTCAACTTGAGCAAGACAGGAATCGACCTCGTCAGCCTGGGAAACAACCACAGCATGGACTACGGCCCTGATGGGCTCTCCCAGATGTTGGACATTCTCGACAAATGGAAGATTGGCTACGCCGGAGCGGGGGCAGACAGAGCCTCTGCTCGGGCCGCGACTGTCTTCAGCAGCAAGCAAACTCCCAAGCTCAGCCTCACGTCGTACCTCGCCTTCATGAGCGACAAAGCGCTGAACACGTGCTGGCCCGCAACGGACAACACGGCAGGCTTAGCGGCCTTGCGGCTGGGTGGAGTCGTAAACAAGACGACCCTTCCCACCATTAAGGCGATCGTACAAAGGGCAAAGCAGTCCGGCGACTTTGTTGTGATCGCGCTGCATTGGGGGATCGAGAAGCAAACCCTGCCCACGCCTTACCAAGTTTCGCTCGGACGAGCCTTCATCGACGCTGGAGCGGATATCGTGCTGGGACACCATCCTCATGTGCTGCAAGGCGCTGAGGTGTACAAGGGCCAGCCGATCTTCTATTCGCTCGGCAATTTCATCAGCCCGCGTCCTGGAGTCACCGGCATCTTCAAGCTCACGTTTGAAGACAGCAAAATCAAGGCGATGAGCATCCTTCCCTGCTCGATTTCTGGGGGAACTGTCGCACCCTACACGGATGTCCGTGTGCTCAAGGCCCAAAGCGATGCATTCGGCAAACTGTGCGATCTCATTCAGACAAAGTTTCCGAACAAGCAGTCGAAGAAACCGTCCATCGCCTTGTGGAAGAATCGCTCATAAGCGATACTTCCACAATCGCGTGGGCTTCATGAACAAAACGCGTTGCTCGCCGCACAAATGAAGCAGCGATGAAAACTGTGGCCAGTCTTTTTGCGTTCGTGCTGATCGCCGGGATCACATACGGCTGTGGCGAAGCAGCGGAAACAACGCTCGCAACCGCGCAAGACCCGGTACCAGCGGCATGGACACCTCCCCAATCCAAAGTTATTCCAAAGACGTTCATTGAGGCGGCGGAGTTTATGCTCAAGCATGGCTTTGCAGACCCGCGTGGTGGAAAGCTCTCCTGTGCCGAGGTGAACAAGGGCAGTGTTTGGACCGGACAGCTTGGACCCGAAAAGGTCATTGGCTGGCTTATGCCGAAAAAGCATGGCAAGCCGCAACGAATTGTCACGCCAAATGGACTTTCCTACGAGGTGACCAAGGTGTTTGGCAGTGCTAAGGTTGAAGACCTCCTGAAGGGACAAAACAGACTGACGGCTGCGTATCCCGCGAGCTTTGAAACGTCTCCAATTCCCTGTCTTCTGCTTGCCGGAGACATCAAGGGTGCAGAGCAGTTCTACACGGCGCATTACAAGCGAGCAGATGTTCGCACAGACCAGCCGCCATTCATCGCTCTTGCTAACGGCTATCTGATCAGCCGCTTCCATAGAGCTGTTGAGGCACACATGAGCGGTGATGATGCGCTCGCTCTCAGCGATGCAGCCTCCCTTTACAAGAATTGGGATGCGTTCGAAAAGGAGGCGACAAGGCTCGCCAGCCCGGAATACCTCCGTCGCTTCGACCGTAGCAACGGGACACTGCCAATCAAAGCATTTGCCTTCCTGGAACCTGTGAAAGACCTTGCCGCAGACTCGGCACGCCGGGTCTCCGAAGGTCAGAAGCCCTTTGACATCAATGCGATCAAGGGCCTTCCCGCCGACGAGCGTGTTAAAAGGCTCATCGACGCGCTGGATCAAGTCTCTGCTAAGCAATGGGGACAGCCGGGGGGTGTTTTGCTGTATGGCGACCCGGTCATCAGTGCGCTAGTCAACGAAGGCAGTGCCGCCGCAGAACCCCTTATCGATGCCATTGAGAACGATCGCCGTCTTACGCGCACAGTCACCTTCGGTCGAGACTTCATGCCCGGCCGGTACATTCTCCCCGTAAAGTCAGCAGCTTATTCAGCATTCATGCTCATCGCTGAAACGGACCAGATCGCGCCTCAAGGACAGATTCCCGATGCACAAACCTTGCGCAAGTACTGGCGTGAAAATGGAGGAATCACCCCTGCAGAGCGATGGGTGAAAACCCTCATTGACGATAATGCAGGCGCAAAACAATGGCTGGATGCAGCAACGCGCTTGACGGACCCTGAAGGAATGATCAGGCAAGGCTCTTTGCGTACAGGGTCGCTGGGTCAGGCAGGGCGCATGCGAGGGGAATCCCTGCGCGATCGAACCGGCCCATCCGTTTCAGATCTCATGGCCATGCGCGTCGTGGACTGTATCGGCCCCGATGACTACAATCATGTGCCACACGAGTTCGATCTGGCTCATGGGCTCCAAATGGCGATGCATCTGCACAAATGGGACCGAGATGCTTCGTTGAAGTCCCTGCAATTCGCTACGCAGAAGACCATTGAGATTGCCCTCCGCCCGCACCATTACGTTGGAGACTTTGCTGGCAAACTCCTAGCTGAAGCCATTCAAGCTCGCGTAGAACTGGGAGACAGCGCAGCGCTCGATGACTTTTCAGGCTGGATCAAGAATCAGAAGCAAGACGCCTCCTTGGGCGATGCACGCTACTTCATACCTTTGCTGAAGAATTCGCACGACCCCAGAATGCGTCAATTGGCGGAGAGTGTATTCGCTGGGGCGGGGTCAACCTGGAATATCAAAGAGCTAGCCATAAGACAACCCGCCACTGGGCAAGCCGAAACACTCGTCTTTTCACCCCTGCTCACCATCGGTGTCGTTCAGAGGCAAGTCTTATCTGTTCTTAGCGACAAGAGACCGATTGCAGAAACTTGGGTGGACAAGAATAGCGTCCACACATCGCATCCTCACGGCTCGTGGGGCCGGAGCTTGGACAAGGACGATCTGAATGATCCCCGCCTTCCCAAACCAAATGCAAAGCTGAAGTACAGACTTTGCGACTCCATGGCGGAAAGGCTTCAGAGACTCAAAGGAGCTCCTAAGTTCGAGGCCTATTGGCCTGAAAAAGACCGGGACAAGGCAGTTGCCCAACTGATCGCCTTCTTGGAGAAGAACAAAGATCGCATGATGGATGTCCTCCCTTGGCCGGACAATTGGAAAGAGCAGCCCGACAACTTTCCTGGACAGTAACCCAGCCAGATCATGAAGAGGGGCATAGGTTAGCCCTATGCCTTGCTGCCATGCCCCGCGATATACTCACGCCATGGACGCGGAAGCCCTCTATGCGGAAGTCGTCGACAAGTACGCTCAGTACGTCAACCCTGGCCTTTCCCGACTGATGTCTTTTGCCGGATTCGGCGTAGAGATGCGCGGTGAAGGCTGCTACATCTACGATCAGGATGGCAATCACTACCTGGACTGTCTGGGAGGCTACGGCGTTTTTTCGCTGGGCCACCGACATCCCAAGGTCGTTGAAGCTGTCAAGCGTCAGTTGGATACCATGCCCCTCAGCGGAAAGGCGTTCTTCAACAAGAACCAGGCAGACCTCGCTGAAAAGCTCGCCCATGTCTCACCAGAAGGTTTGCAGTTCACCTTCTTTAGCAACTCTGGCGCAGAGGCTGTTGAGGCGGCGCTGAAGTTTGCTAAGGGAACCACGGGACGAAGCAAAATCGTGAGCACACACGGCGGCTATCATGGCAAGACCATCGGAGCACTGTCGGTCACGGGTCGAGAGAAGTATCAGACTAAGTTTCTGCCGCTCATGCCGGGTGCATGCTTTGTGGATTATGGCGATACCAACGCCATGCTCGCAGCCATTGACAATAACACCGCTGCTTTTATCGTTGAGACGATCCAGGGCGAAGGCGGCATCATTGTCGCTCCCGAGGGCTACCTCACCGCCGCAAGGAAGCGCTGCACCGAAGTTGGCGCAATGCTGATCGTTGACGAGGTCCAGACCGGACTCGCCCGTACAGGCAAGATGTTCGGATGCGATCACGAGGGCATTCAGCCTGACATCATGACGATGGCAAAATGCTTGAGCGGTGGCATCATTCCGATTGGTGCGACCATGGGCACTCCTCATGTCTGGGAGTCCATCTTCGGCACGAACCCGCTGATGCACACCTCCACCTTTGGCGGCAATCCGCTCGCCTGCGCGGCCGGCCTTGCCGCTTTGGAAGTCGTGGAAGAAGACGGGCTCGTCGAGGCGTCGGATCGCTTGGGCGAGATCATGCGAGCGGGCCTGCGCCAGGTTCAGGAGAAGCACAGCGACCTTATCTGCGACGTGCGCGGGAGGGGCCTGATGATCGGTGTAGAGTTCACAATGGACGAGGTGGGAGAGCTGACGATCGCTCAAATGCTTCTCCGCAATCTGGTTGCTGCTTACACGCTGAATAATCCGCGTGTCATGCGCTTTGAGCCGCCGCTGACCATCAACGAAGAACAGATTCAGTACGCCGTGGAGACGTTCGACGAATCCGTCACGGTGACGAAAGAGCTGATGGCAGAACTGGTGAACTGAGAACTGTTGCAGAATGCAACAACCTTTGCCGACGGGGAAAGAATATCGTTGCGCGATGAAACTGTTTTCAAAGCTTGAGGCTTAGATTGTTGCAAGATGCAACGGTCTAAGCCTTTTCGTTTATCCTGACAATGCGCTAGCATTCTTCAGACAGGCGCAAACCAATGCTATCCCGCGACCTGTCTCTGTATAGGATTGGTCATGCGTTTACTCCTTCTTCCCTTAGCGCTCATTTCACTCCTTGCGGCAGGCTGTGGCGATGGCAATGCGTCAAACAATGCCACGCCGCCCCCAGCGCATGCCAGCGGCGGTCCGGCAAATCCTCGTCCCGCCACGGTTGATACCCCAACCGTAGCTTCTCCACCGCCCGCAAACGTGCTAGTGCCCAAAGCCGACATGATAGCCGAGCTCGCCTACACAAGTGAAGCGGGAAACAAAGTGGAACTAGCGGGAGTGTGCAAGCTCGGTGAAGACACCGTAGCATGCTGGGGTCCCAAGGGAGAGCCGAACAAAGACCTCGAAAAGCTTATGCTCGAATCTCTCAAGGTGCCCGGCATCGCGGGTTCAAACCAACCCACAATGGGTCTGAAGTTTGGGATGAAGAACCGGGTCGTCGTCCTCAAAGTCACATCGCCGGCAACACCCAGTGGGGGAACTGCCATATCTGCACTGAATGTCACGGGGTTCGGGTCAAACCCTATGCGGCAATCCAATCCAATCCAGATGAAGATGCCATCCCAAGCGGAAAACGGCCCCTTCATTCGCTATGTAGCTCAACCTGTCGTTGAGGAGCCGTCAGCTAAAACGACGACTGCGCGACTGGTTCAGCGGGACACGCTGAAAGAAAGCAAGGAGCTTCCGATGAAGGTAGGCGAGACGGCAAACCTTTCTGGACAGCTTATCAAGCTTAGCCGAATCATCTCCGGGGTTCGTGATCCGCTCTTAGCGGGCGAAAGCGACCGGACCAGACCAAGCTGGATGATCGAGTTTGACCAAACAGGTTCTGCGGGTCTGCAGATATCCATTCATCTTGAGCTATGCGACGAAAGCGGTGTCCCGATTCAATATGTCGACCCTCAGGGCAGCCCGGTCACAAAAGCCAAATTCGATGAACTTATGCAGAGCGGTAACGCCGATGGGATTAGCGCAACAGTCACGGGGGCAACCCGGAGTGAGCCCCGCCGAGTGCGGGCCGTCATCTACGTCAATCCTGAGGTCATCAGCAAGATCATCCTGCACGGAGTCAGGCAAACGACGATCGAGCTCGCGGGCATCCCGCTTGATCCGAAGAAATGACGATCTGGTAAATCAAAAACTCCCTGCGACAGAAAGTCGCAGGGAGTTTAATTTTGTGTCTGATTCAGCTTAGTTCTCGCGGAGGGGCAGACCCATCGCCTTGAGGAAGCTTCGCGCCTCATCATCGGTCGCTGCCGTCGTGCAGATCACGATATCCATGCCTCGAATCTTATCGAAAGAATCGTAGGGGATTTCCGGGAAGACCAGCTGCTCTTTCAGACCGAGGCCATAGTTGCCGCGACCGTCGAAGGACTTGCTGCTGAGGCCCTGAAAGTCTCGGATACGGGGAAGAACAACCGTGCAGAGCTTGTCCAGGAAGTGATACATGCGATCACCCCGAAGCGTGACTTTGCAACCGATCTTCATGCCTTCGCGGACCTTAAAGTTTGCGATGGACTTCTTGGCTACCGTCACGACGGGCTTCTGACCTGCGATCAGCGTGAGGTCTCGGATGGAGTTCTCAAGGTTTTTCTCGTCGATACCCGTGCCCATGTTGATGACGATCTTCTGGAGGCGAGGGATCTGCATGGACGACTTGTAGCTGTACTGCTCCTGGAGCTTGCCAACCACGGTGTCCTTATAAACCTTTCTCAGTCGCGGAGCGGGGAGCGCACCGACGGCGATACCTTCTTTCTTGTCTTTCTTTGCCATTTTAGATCTCCTACCGCTTGATTACTGACCAAGCGTGCGAGGTCACTTCTTTGCGCAAGCCGAAGCTTGCGGCCAGGTGCAGGCAAGATGCCCGCACCATAAAACGTTAGTCCTTGGCGATGTTCGGCTCATCCTTGAAGGTCGTTCCCGACTTCTTGGCGTAGCGAACAATCTTGCCGTCTTCCTTGCGGCGACCAACACGGGTCGGCTCGCTGGTCTTAGGATCGAGAACCATCAGATTGCTGATGTGAATCGCCTTCGCCATAAGGAATCGCGCCGACTTCTCAGCCGTGGTTCGTGCCTTCTGATGCTTTACAGCCGCGTTCAGCGGGATCGGCTGATCCGGATTCTCGTCGTTCTCCTTGAGAACGACAGCCTTCTGCTTCTTAGGGAAGACTGCGGCGACAAATCCAATCTCGCCCTTGTCCTTTCCAGCAATCACCTTGACCTTGTCGCCGGTTCGGATTTTCAGCTTGGTGTGGGTCTCTCGCGCTTTGATTTCAGCTCTTGTCATTACAGCACCTCCGGAGCAAGCGAAACGATCTTCATGAAGTTGTGATCGCGCAGTTCGCGGGCCACCGGTCCAAAGATGCGGGTACCGCGCGGCTCGAGGTTAGCCGGGTTGATGACCACGCATGCATTGTCGTCAAATCGCAGGGTTGAACCGTCCTGGCGTCGGATCGCCTTCTTTGTTCGGACGATAACCGCCTTAATAACATCACCCTTCTTGATGGGCATGTTCGGCGTGGCAGACTTGACCGATGCCACGATGACATCGCCCACTCCGCCATACTTCGGCTGCGAACCCTTCAGGACGCGAATACACATGACCTCGCGCGCTCCCGAGTTATCCGCAACTTTCAATCTTGTAAATTGCTGAACCATTGCTGTTTCCCTTGTCTTGCCGGCTCTTCGCCTGCGATTTCAAATCTCTAAACTATTCGATGCAGACTTCCCTGCCTACACCTGTTGCGATGCTAACCCATCGCAAAGGAAAGCGCGGATAAATCCGCGCGCTTCCAAATTTATCGGACCTTCTCGACGATCCGCGTGACGCGCCATCGCTTCTCGCGGCTGATCGGTCGGGTTTCCATGATTTCCACGGTGTCGCCGATATCGCAACCAAGCTCGTCGTGCGCCTTAAACTTCTCAGTGCGCTTCACGACCTTTCCGTAGAGCGGGTGAGCAACGCGTCGCTCAACCTTGACCACGACAGTCTTGGTCATGCGATTGCTGCTGACAACGCCCTGTCGAATCTTTCGTCGACCGCGGTCAACCGAGGTCTCGGTTGCGGCCGCCTTGGGGGCCTTCTCAGCCTTGGGCTTTGCGGCGGCCTTAGGGGCAGCGGCCTTCTTCGTCGTTTTCTTCTCGGTAGCCTCTGCCATTAGTCGTTACCTCGCTTCTTCTCGGCGATCAGAGTCAGAATTCGTGCAATGTTGTGCCGTCGGGCCTTGAGCTGCGACGTGTCCGTAATCTGTCGGAACACGAGGTCTCGTCGGGCCTTGTAGAGCGCGGCGCGCTCCTTCTGAGCAAGCTCTTCCAGCTCTGGCACAGTCTTGTCTCGCAATTCAGATGCTTTGAGTTCCTTCATGTCAGTTCCTTAAGCCTGCTCGGCACCCTCCCCAGCGACCTCTTCAGCCACGTTCTCGACGGCGGCATCAGCCATCGGCTCTTCGTTGATGATCGGTTCTTCCATCACGACCTCAACTTCGGTAGCTTCATCAGCTGCGGCGCCACCCTTCTTGGCGGGCGCAACATAAGGCTGCTTCGGACCCTTCGCGTCGGGGAAGTCGCGAAGCGTTACAAACTTGCATCGCATGGGCATCTTGAAGATGGCGAGCCGCATGGCTTCCTTCGCCAGCTCTTCGCTGACACCTGCCATCTCGAACATGATTCGGCCCGGCTTCACGACGGCTACCCAGCCTTCGACGCCAGCCTTACCCTTACCCATACGAGTTTCAAGAGGCTTCTTGGTATACGACTTCTGCGGGAAGATTCGGATCCACACCTTACCGCCTCGGCGTACGTGGCGGGTCATGGCGATACGGGCGGCTTCAATCTGTCGGCTGGTGATCCATGCCGGCTCGCAAGCCATAATTCCGAACTCGCCGAAGGCGATGTAGTTGCCCCGGGTTTCGTGGCCCTTCATTCGGCCACGCATCATCTTTCGGTATTTCACCCTCTTTGGCATCAACATGGTGTGTTACTCCTGACCTCCGGCTTCGGCGGGAGCGGCTGCCGGCGCTTCGGCTGCAGGAGCAGCTTCAGCGGGTGCCGGTGCGGCTTCTCGCTTCGGTCGCGGCTGTGCTTCGGCCTGTGCTTCAGCATCTCGGCCTCGGACCTTCTCGGCGCGCTTCTCCGGAAGAACTTCGCCACGGTAGATCCACACTTTAACGCCCACCGAGCCATAGATCGTGTGGGCGAATGTGACTCCGTAGTCGATATCCGCGCGGAGCGTGTGAAGCGGAATCTTGCCGACCTTGTCCTGCTCGTTGCGGGCAATCTCAGCGCCGTTGAGACGGCCCGAGACGTGAATCTTAATACCGCGACCATTCATGCGCAGAGCTCGGGTCATAGCCTGGCGCATGGCGCGGCGGTGCGAAACGCGCTTCTCAAGCTGGACAGCAATGTTCTCTGCCACCAGCTGAGCATCGAGTTCCGGCTGGCGGACTTCGGTGACGTTCACCTGAACCCCCATCGTCTTGTCCTGCTTGCGCACCATTCGGTTCAGAGAGTCGGAAAGTTCGTTGATGCCTTCTCCCTTCTTGCCGATGACGGCGCCTGGACGCGACGTGAAAACCGTTGCCTTGATTCGGTTTGCAGCCCGCTCGATCTCGATTCGAGAGATCAGGCCTTTGCCGATCTTGTTCTTGATGTATTCGCGAATCTGGTGATCCTGCAGAAGAGACTTGTTATAGTTCTTCTTGTTCTCGTACCAGTGGCTGTCAAAGCCACGGATAACACCTACGCGAAAACCGACTGGATGGATTTTTTGACCCAAATTTACTCCGCTCCCTCTTTGTTCTCTGCTTCGCCTTCAGTTGCTTCCGGCGTTTCTTCGGTCGTAGCCTCTGCAGGAGCGGCCTCTTCGGCTGGCGCTTCTGCAACGGTCTCTTCGGCAGTGGCTTCGACTGCGGTCTCTTCAACCGGAGCCTCGGCAACAGCCGTCTCTTCTACAGCTTCTTCAACAGCCGGAGCTTCGACGGCAGCTTCTGCCTTCTTGCTCTTGGCCTTAGCCTTCTTGGCGTCGGCGAAAGACGGTCGCGGCTTCGCCTTGGTGCCATGCGGCTTGATCTTTGCCTGTGCTTCCGTATCCTCGACGACCACCGTGATATGGCTGGTCTTCTTGACAATGCGGTAAGCGCGGCCCATAGCTCGAGCCTGGATGCGCTTCAAGCGCGGCCCCTCGTCAACCATGATGGTTGCGATGCGGAGGGTTCCCAGCGACATGCCGTGATTCTCCTGCGCGTTGGCCATTGCGCTGATCAGCACCTTTCGCAGAGCCTTTGCAGACTTGCTCGGGTGATAGCGCAGAAGAGAGACAACCTGCTCGGCGTACTTGCCGCGAACTTCGTCCGCGACGATGCGCACCTTTCTGGGCTGCACTCTCACATATTTAGCGACTGCTCGAACTTCCATTCCGTCTTATCCATAAGCCGGTCTTTCCCGGCGCGTTGGACGCCGCCCCTTCCGAGGCGAAAAAAGCGTCAAATTGTACCTTTTCCACACCACCCCGCTTCAACACGGGCCTAGTTTGGCGATCAGCTATCGGGCTATCGGCGATCCTGCCTGATGGCTGATCGCTGACAGCAGATCGCTTATCTTAATCGCACCCCACGATCTGGGAGGCTTCCGCCGTGACCGCGATAGGTTCGGGTCGGGGCGAACTCACCCAGCTTGTGTCCGATCATGTTCTCCGTCACGAAGACTGCGATGTGCTTTCGACCGTCGTGAACAGCGATGGTGTGACCCACCATGTCCGGTGTGATGGTCGATCGGCGCGACCAGGTCTTGATGACCTTCTTGTCGCCCTTTGCATTCATGTCGTTGATCTTCTTCATCAGGTGATCGTCGACGAAGAACCCTTTCTTTAAACTTCTTGCCATTTTTCTCCTGTGTTAACCTGCACCCTTTCGGGTGGGCAGTGCACTTCTGGAAGGTGTTGGGCGTTTGCCTGGAGGCGTTGGGCATCATTCCTAATGCCGAACGCCTACCGCCTTATGCCTTACTTACCACCCCTCCTGCGAACGATAAACTTGTCGGTGCGCTTGTTGCTTCGTGTGCGCTGACCAAGAGCCTTGTTGCCCCAGCGGTCCACAGGACCCTTCTTTCGGCCAACAGGCGACTTGGCTTCACCACCACCATGGGGGTGATCTCGCGGGGACTTCACAACGCCACGAACCTTCGGCTTGCGGCCTCGACCGCGATTGATACCGGCCTTACCCATGCGCTCATTTTCGTGCTGGGCGTTGCCGACTTCGCCGACGGTTGCGCGGCAGTTCATATGAACCATGCGCATTTCGCCGCTGGGCAGTCGGAGGGTCACGTAGTTCCCTTCCTTTGCCATGATCTGTGCGGCGGCGCCTGCCGAGCGAACCATCTGTCCGCCCTTGCCCGGCTGCAATTCAATGTTGTGGACCATCGTACCGACCGGAATGTTCTTCAGGGGAAGAGCATTGCCGGGCAGGATGTCGGCCTCGGGACCGCTCTGCACATAGCTGCCCACTTCAAGACCCTTCGGCGCGAGGATGTATCGCTTCTCGCCGTCGCGGTAGTGAAGGAGAGCAATGCGGCAGGTTCGGTTCGGATCGTATTCGATCTGAGCGACCTTCGCTTCGAAGTTGTCCTTGTCGCGCTTGAAGTCGATGATTCGGTATCGGCGCTTGTTGCCGCCACCGCGCTGGAACATGGTGATGCGACCGGTGTGGTTGCGACCGCCAGCTTTCGACATCTTGCCGAGAAGGCCTTTCTCAGGCGTCTTCCTGGTGACCTCTTTATAGTCCGAGACGATCTTAAAGCGAACGCCTGGCGAGGTCGGTTTCATCTTGCGGGTGGCCATGTTTAGACTCCGTACTCCTCAAGGATCTGGCCCTTCTTCAGCGTGATGATCGCCTTCTTTCGAGTCGAGGTTTTGCCTTCGACCGGAAATGCTCGAGCCTTGGTGCGAACGCGCTTGGTCTTGCCATGGATCGTGATCGTGCGAACGTTCTCAACCTCAAGCTTGTCGGCTTCCTTTCGTCCGCCGTTGTAGATGGTTTCGAATGCGCGCTTGATCTCAATCTTATTGGCATCGGAAGCGACGATAAACGTGTACTGCCGCTGCAGGTCCTCTTCCTTCTGGATCCGAGGATCGCCGTAGGAAAGGGACACCGATCGCTCGGTGATGTACGGCTTGATAATAATGGTGTGCGGGTCTCTTTGCATTAGCCCCAAACCTCCTCAACCTTGCTGAGGACGTCCTTGGCGATCACGATCTTGTGTGCGATCACCAGGTCACGCGCTGAGAAGGTTGCGGACTTGGCTCCTTCGCCACCCTTGGCCGGGGCCGTTCGGACCTCGACGTTGGGCAGGTTTCGGAAACTCTTGTAGGTGGTTGCGTCGTAGCTGGGCAGAACAACCAAGACTCGCTTGGCCTTATCAGCACCCAAGGCTGCGAGGAACGCCTGCGCAGCCTTGGTCTTTGGCTCGGTGAACGAGATGGTATCGGCAACGATCACGCTACCGTCCTCAATTCGGGCTGCCAAAGCGCCAAGGATCGCGGCTCTTCGCTCGCGTCGGTTGACCTTCTTGTCGTAATCGCGCGGGGTGATTGCCAGCGCCATACCGCCGTGTGCATAGTGCGGAGCGCGGATCGTACCCTGTCGGGCGTTACCGGTCTTCTTCTGCTTATAAGGCTTCCTGCCGCCGCCGCGCACTTCCGACCGGGTTTTGGTCTTCTGCGTGCCCTGGCGGGAATTCGACTCTTCAGCGACTACCGTTCGGTGAAGAACGTGAACGCTGACGGTGGCCGAAGCAAGCGCCTTGCCAAGATCGACTGTGCCGACCTTCTTTCCGTCTTTACCTTTGACTTCAATACTTGCCATGGTGCTTACCTCTTCTTGATCACAACGAACGCGCCGTTCGGACCGGGAACCGATCCATCGACGAGAATAAGGTTTCGTTCGGTGTCGACCTTCACCACCTTCAATCCTTGCTGGGTGACCTGCTCGCTGCCCATGTGACCGGGTTTGCGGGTCCCCTTGAAAACGCGCTGCGGACCGGTTGCACCGCTGGAGAGCGGGCGTCGGTGCGTCATGTAGCCGTGTGTCATGTGCTGACCTTTGAAGTGGTATCGCTTCACGCCGCCAGCGAAGCCGCGGCCTTTGCTCTTTCCGGTCACCACGATCTCTTGGCCTTCGGTGAAGATATCCACGCCGATCTCCTGACCAAGCTCGAAGCCTGCGGTATCGTCCACGCGGAATTCGCGAAGGGTTCGGAGGTTCTGTCCGACTCCGGCTTTCTTAAGGTGGCCATATTTCGGGAACGTGAGCCTCTTGTCGCTCATCTCGCCAAAGCCAACCTGAACGGCCTTGTAGCCGTCTTTATCTTCCGTCTTGATCTGGGTAACGAAAACGGGTCCGGCCTGAATGACCGTCACCGGAATCATCTTCCCTTCCTCAGTGAAGATATGCGTCATGCCTACTTTTGTGCCGAGTATTCCTGGCAGCATCAAACACTCCTTGGGCATCCCGAACTGTCGGGACACTGGTTAAGTTCTTCTCTTTCAGCTTCTCGTGCCTTTGGGCGATCCATTTTTGGAACCGTTGCCCGAGTCAACCTGCCCGGGTCGGCATCGCCGCTGGCTTGAAGCCGTAAGATTGCGCGTCGCGACGTATCGCGATGCGGAGTGAAGTTATACCCAATTGGGACATTCAGCGCAAGGGGGACCTAATGGGACTGGGCAGATGCTGTTTGCGGTTCTCATGGCGCTGGTCGCCAGCGCACCTTTTCAGCATCGCCGAAGAGCTTGCGGGTTTGCTTACCATCCCAGCTCATCAGCGCCCAAGTCCATCCTTCAGCTATATCGATACGGCCGCTTAAGGTCTTCCCGTCGGGGCAGACCTGCGGGTCGAGAACCAGATATTCGCAGTCGATCCAAGTCACTTTAGCCTTCAACCCGTCGTAGGTTCCCCAAGCGCGTTCGGTTGACGGCTCAAGGTCGATGTAGCCGACCTCAGACACGCCCGACCCGCCGTATCTCTGATATTGGAAGACGAGTCGTTTCTCGTCGGATGTCCAAGACAGACCGTCTGCCCAGTAGGGAGTTGCGACGCTTACTCCCCTTGGAACGTCGTTGAACGTTGCTACAGCCACAAGTCGGTTAGCATTGTTGTAGTAGTCCAAGACAATCGATGACCATAGGTCATCCATCTTGTCGTCGCCACCCTTTTCCGCAAGCCACACGTCGCCGTTCCTTGTGAAGGCAAGGTATTTGCCAGACGGCGACCAAGCAGCTGCGTTCTCAGTCATATTCCACTGAGTTAGAAATGGATACGCATTCCAATCAGGGTGTGGGCTTAGACTAACGATGTAAAGATCGTTCTCGTCTGTCACCACCAGCACTTGCTTGTCCAGGTCAAAACACAACGGTCGGAACGACCAATCTTCCTCTGGCACAACCTCAGTCAACTTAGGTTGATTCCACGCATTGATCAACTGGCTAACCTTCCCCGTTGCCATATTCCGAAGCATCACTTTGCGATCACTGGAATAGGCGAGCAGTTTCCCGTCCGGCGACCAAACGAAATCCTCGACGTTCTTTGCAAGCACAGCTTTCTTGTTGCCGAAGGCATCCGCTAGACAGAGGTCATTGCTATCTATTAGTCCAACTTCCCACTTCGATAGCTGCTCATCGCTAGGAAGTGTTTCTGTCGAAACGCTTCGACTCTGCGGAATCACTGTGTTAGACTCCCGCTGAGTTGAGCCACACCCAATCGCAAATCCCAGCAAGGATAGGCACAGTACAAGCTGAAATCCGGAGGGAATCATGCCACCGTATTCCCTAGTGTCTCAGGCTTTTCCTTCTTGGAAGCGTGGTTGTTACTGCATCTACGGAGCCTTGGCAGCCTCAAATAGCGAAACGATCTGAGTCCTCTCTATTCCGGGGCTCACGACAATCGTCACGAGGTCTCCCGCCTGGAGAATGGTCTGACCGTGCGGTGCGAAAGTCTGCCCTTCACGTTCGATCAAGGCAAACAGGCAGCCTTTGGGCAGCTTCAAGCTCTTGAGGGACATGTCCTCAAGAGTCGAGTTGGGCTCTATGAACACTTCAATCACTTCGCCGTCGTCGCTGACTGTATCAAGATCGCCGTGAAGCGTGCGTTCGAGGAGTGCTTCGTAAATGGGCTTATCGTGCACGAGGTCGGCAAGCGCATAAGCCACGAAGGATGCCACAAGAAGGGCGTAAAGCAGGTGATACTGCCCGGTCATTTCAACGATCAGGACAACGCCTGTCAGCGGGGCTCGCACCGAGGAAGACAATACTGCCGCCATACCGATGGTTGCCAAGAGCTCGGGCTTAGGCGTGAATGCAGGGACAAGAGCATAGCCCACATTTGCTACTGCCAATCCAACGAGACTGCCGATGACGAGCATGGGCGCAAAAATCCCTCCGGGGACTCCCGTGCAGTAAGCCAGCACGGTCATGACGAGCTTTGCGCCTAACAAGGCGAAGACGACGGTCGCCGCTGATCTCCAGGGCGCCGATCCGTTCAGAATGCTCTCTGCTACGCTGTGCCCCCCGCCAGTCACCTCGGGCCACAGGGCGATCATCGTTGCCGTGAGAGTGCCAACGATGGCTCCTGCGACTGCACGATTAGGGACGAGCTTCTCTCGCAGGCTCATCGCGCGGATCAGCAGCCGGTTGAACAAGACGCCAACAAGAGCCGCAAAAACTCCAACAACGACAACCACTGGCAGGTCGCGCAGCGGAATCGCTCCGGGATCTTTGAGCACGAATGAGGACTCTTGACCAAGCAAGAATCTGCCTGCTGCAACTGATGACACAGATGCAATCAGAGCGGTGCCGTATGTAAGCGGAGTCATCTCGCGCCTCAGTTCCTCCATAACAAAGAGGAAGCCTGCCAAGGGGGCATTGAACGCAGCTGCCAAGCCTGCGCCTGCACCGGCCGCCACGAGAGATCTGCGAGAACGCCTTGGCACCTTGAAAAGACGACCGAATTGAGACCCAGCCGCTGCACCCAGGTGAATCGTCGGGCCCTCTCGCCCAAGCGACATGCCTGCGGCTAGCGCCAGGAGACCGGCGCTGATCTTTGCAATGATCAGCCTTATCGGGCGCAACTTCTTCATCCCGACAAGAACAGCTTTGACGTGTGGGATTCCGCTGCCAGCAGCCTCCGGGGCCAGTCTTTGTGTGATCCAGCCAGCCAACCCACCCAGCGCCGCGCCACACAGCGCCAGCAAAATCCACCCCAAGACCCCACGGTCCATCATGACGCTGGCGACATTCTTTCCCAGCGACTCAGCGCCACGGACCAAGACCTTAAATCCAACTGCTATCAGACCAGCCAAGATGCCGACGGCAAGTGAAAGGATAAGCGTTTTGCGACGGTCTAGACGGTGTAAGAGCTTACGCTCTATGTCGCGACTGCCTCTCATTTCATCCCCTCCGCCGAGATAAGACTGTGCTTGCGCCGCCTCTCAGCCAGCTTCTTCGCGTAGCGCCACGGCAACAGAAAAGGATGGTAGCCCGTAAATGCCTGAACGACGGCCACCAGATCCGACAGCCTGAAACGTCCACCGAATCGGACGACTGTCACAGCTTCCCAGTAGTCAGGCCGAAACTTCGCCTTAAACTCTTCCAGGCCTGCAAAGCTATAAAAGACGCTGCCAAACGAACGGGCGAGCCAAGAAGCACCCTTTAGCCAGAAATGGCCTTTTAACTCACTTCGCTTCGAAAGCGGGCACATACCCATTGTAAGCAGGTCGGCCCCCTCTGCCGCGATGGTCTTTATTGCCTCATACAAAGTCAGTTCTATTGTGCCGTTTGGCGCAGAGGGATGTCGAATGAAATCCTCGGTCAACCATCCATTGCGGCATGGTATTGGGCACAAGACCACAAACCCGCATATCTGTCCATCGACCTCTGCGGCAAACAAACGCCGCTCACCCCAATACTGGAAGACATCTGGCTCGACTAGAAAACGCATGTTTGGAATAGGCTTGCGAGCCAGCCAGGCTTGAAGACATTGGCGCAAACCTGGATGGTTATGGGCCTGATCCTCCGACCATTCACTGATTACAACACCCTTAGCTCGGGCTCGGCGGCGCTGCTCGCGCAAAGAGCTATGGCTGTCAAACTGACGAAGCCAAGACTCTGGACGCCACATGGGTTGAGATCCAAGCGCTACTGTGTCTCCGGCGTTGGACTGAATTGTAAACTCTGTAAGTCTTCCTTCAGCTCCGACAAAGCATAGCGACTTCCCAGAGAAGCTATCCCTGAGTTCTGAGATAACCTGCGGAATCGATTCTTGCGAACAGACTGGAGCACCGGCAATAAGGATATGCCGTCCAACTTCTACGTAGCCTGCCGCTGCATTGTTGTTTGCCCCAACCCAGTGGTTCATCCCTGGGTTAAGTATCTGATAGCAGGTTGTATTCCATCCGTGACTGAGGATGATCTGCCGTACAAGCTCTAGGCTTACGCCGGATCGATCAGCGTTCGTCGGCACCATCATACACAAAAAAACATTGCACTTTGGAGAAAAGTTTACCGGCAAGCATGCATCCACGGCTAGGCACTCCCCACTGCCTAACATTCAGACAGGACACCTGTGAGAGAAATCTCAGAGAACGAAAGAGGGCATATCTTAAAGATATGCCCTCTTAAACTGGCAAGCGCTAAGGTTTAAGTGCCTTAGCTCTTGATCTCGATATCCACGCCGCTGGGAAGGTCGAGGCGCATCAGCGCGTCGATTGTCTTGTTGGTGGGCTCGAGGATGTCAATCAGTCGGTTGTGCGTGCGGAGCTCGAAGTGCTCCATCGACTCCTTGTCGATGTGCGGACCGCGGATGACGCAGAAGCGTCGAATGTTGGTGGGAAGCGGAACCGGACCCTTGACTCGGGCGCCCGTGCGCTTGGCGGTTTCGGTGATCTTCTCTGCAGAAGCGTCGATCAGTCGGTGATCGTACGCGCGAAGTCGGATTCTAACTTTCATTTGCCTTTTGATACTCCTTAGGTGTCTGCCGTGAAAACAGCCGTCCGGCAAAGACGACTCAACCTCTCGGCTCGGAGATAATACCGCAAGCTTATGTGAACCTGCCAAAAAGACCCAAGAGCTGTGATTAGGGCATTCGAGCCACTCGGGGGTCGAACTTGCCAGTGTCCAGATAATGCCGCAGACGCTTTTCGGTGATTCGGGCATAGTCGGGAGCGCGATCCACATAGCCAGCTGTGTTGTGCCGGAAGAACTCATTCACAAGCAATGGAGCCCGCGAGGCAACGAGAAGCTCGAACTCTTCAGGTGTGTGTCCCATTTGCTCAGGCGAAGACTGGAGACCCTGCCAATAGTTGTCTTCGTTGGACTCTGCGTTTTCACGATCACCACGCAGATAGAAAAGGGTGACGTAGGCATCCATGATGGGAGTGCCCATGATCGTATCGTCAAAATCGAAGACCGACAGCTTGCCCCTCAGCCACTTCACATTCCAGTAGTGGAGGTCATAGTGAATCGGCATCAGTTTCTGCCGATTGATCTTGCCGATCAGCGCATTGCCTCGTTTGATGACCTCGGTAAAGACTCCACGATCAAGCTCGGGCGGGAGCTTGCCTTCAAAGAACTCATACCCAAAAAGCGTATCTTCAAGCGGATGAAGCGCGGCACCCTTGGGCATCACGAAGGTCCGCCCATGCTCGTGCATGATGCGTGTGGCTTCGCCCATTGCTTTTGCGGTCGATGGATGCAGCGGAACGTCCGCGTTCTTGCCTGGCAGCCAGCTATAAAGCACGCCACGAACCTTGCGTTCCAAATCATCCGACCACGCCTCCGCAATGTTCTCCCCGTCTTTGGTGGCTTGCGGGATAGGCACTCGCAATCCTGTGTCGTTCGCAAGAGCCTTGACCCAAGCCACTTCCGCGTTCATCTCGCCTTCATCGCGAAGAGAGTTCGTGTTGAGTCTAAGAGCGAACTTTACGCCTTCGTCTGTGACGACTTTGAAGGTTGTGTTGAAGGCGTGGGTGATCAGCTTGAGATCGCTCACCGCGATTGGATACTGCCGCAGGAGTCCGGCGGCAGTCAACTTCAGTCGGCTGACCTGGCCTCTTTTTCCGAGTACGTCAAAGCTCTTAGGCATGGGCGATCCATTTTACGCGCGGGCTATGACGATGCGCATCCCTGGCCTATGCCTCTGCACAGAACGCGGGCAGATTTTGGCGATTGTCGCGCCTACGGGCATCATGTATAATTCGGTCAGGCGCGATCAGACGCCTCCGGATCCGCGGGAAAGGGTGAACCCTCTGATTGCCTTTTCGACATTTTCCATACGACCTTTATGCAGCCTGATTGCGGATCTCGGGCACGAAGCATGGAGGTTCTATGTCTAAACAGCTACCGCCCAGGCCAAGCCTGGATCACCTTCGCGATCAAGCGAAGTCACTTCTTTCTGACTATAAGCGCGGCGACACTTCGGCTGTCGAACGCTTTCAAACCTACCTTCCTGGCTATTCCGGCGGCCCGATGGCGTTGCACGATGCCCAGTCGGTAATCGCAAGAGAATATGGTCAGCCTAGCTGGCCAAAGCTCGTCGCCCACGTTGAGGAACTTCGCGCCACGGAGGGGATCACTCCCGAGATCGAGAAGGCATTCCTCGACTTCATCACTTCGGGCTCATCCAAGCAAGCGGGAAGACTTCTTGAGCTCTATCCTGGCCTACCCCGCTATAGCGCGTGCTGTGCGCTCGTATGCGCCGAAGCAGATTTGGTGAAGGAGATCGACGCGAAAGAGAAGCTTGGCCCTCAGCAGCTCACGCCAATCGAATACGTCGCATATTCCTGCATCTGCAAGCTTCTTCCAGAACGATATAGAGCGCTGGAGGATTGCGCCAGAGACCTGCTGGATCGAGGCGCGGATCCGAACAGTTATGTTCTGTGGGGAGAAGACCAGTCGCATATCCCTGTTCTCTTCGGTGCAGCTGCAGAATCAAACCACATTGGGATTGTACGGCTCTTGCTCGAACATGGAGCGAATCCTAACGATGATGAGGCTGTGTATCACTCAGCCGAGCGTGGGTTCTTCGAGTCGCTGGAAGTGTTGGAGGAGTTTGGTGCGGACCTGAAGCGTCCGGGACACCTTGGCTATCTGGTCCATCACCATCGCTTTTCGCCCGAGATGATCGCCGGAACGCGATGGTTGCTTGAGCACGGAGCCGACCCAAACTTTCATCGCACGGAGCGGGAAGATACTCCGTTACACAATGTTTGCCGCTTCAGTTCGGACACTGAGTTGATTGGGCTCTTGCTCGATCATGCAGCCAACCCTACCGTCCGCAATGCGGAAGGGGACACACCGTATCTCGTTGCGTATGTTTCTGGGAATCACGCGGTCGTCGAGTATCTGGAAAGCCGAAGCATCAAGGATGATCCCAGCCCGGAGAACGCCTTCTTTGCCGCGTGTGCGTCAAACGATGCAGCTGCCATCCAAAGCGCTCTGCTGGGGCATCCTGACGCTGTTGCGAGGCTTGCAACGCGTGCGGTCGAGCAGATGTGGCAGTTTGCTGAGCAAGGCAATGCGCAAGCGTTGCTGGGATTCTTGACAGCAGGTTTCCCGGCAGCAGGCGACAAGCGAGCGACACCGCTTCACTTTGCCTGCTTCCATGGGCGTTTAGAGGCTGCAAGCGTCCTCGTTGAGCATGGCTCCCCACTGGATCAGATCGATCAATGGCATAACGCTTCCCCTTTGCAGTGGACAACCTACGGATCAAAGTTTGCAAACAGCCCTGACGGGCAGTATGCCGAGGTCGCGGCAATGCTGGTTCGAGCGGGCTCTTCGATTGATCAGGCACGGGCCGCGCTTGATGATCCTGATCTCTCAGAAGAGATCACAGCATCGATTCGGGATGCTTTGGCAAAAAGAGGCGCTTAAATAAGAAACGATCCCCAACTCAATGAGTTGGGGATCGTTTTGGTTACGAAGATGGGGGTTGTTTTCCCCACCCCCTGCCCCCTCCCCATCTTCGCTAGCTCAGACGAGGAGGGGGTTCAGAGAGCTTAATCGTAAACCTTGGTGATGGTGCCAGCGCCGACCGTTCGACCACCCTCTCGGATAGCGAACTTGGAGCCGATTTCCATAGCGATCGGAGCAATGAGCTCGATCGTCATGGTGATGTTGTCGCCAGGCATAACCATCTCAACGCCGTTCGGCAGGTTGAGCGTACCGGTAACGTCCGTCGTTCGGAAGTAGAACTGCGGTCGGTAGCCGGTGACGAACGGAGTGTGGCGGCCGCCTTCTTCCTTCGACAGGACGTAAACCTCAGCATCGAACTTCGTGTGCGGCTTGATCGAACCCGGCTTACAGATAACCATGCCGCGCTCGATGTCCTTTCGGTCGACACCGCGGAGGAGCAGACCGACGTTGTCGCCAGCCTGTGCCGAATCCAGAAGCTTTCGGAACATTTCGATACCGGTGCAGACCGTCTTCTTAGGAGCTTCCATCAGACCGACGATCTCAACTTCGGTGTTCACCTGGAGCGAACCGCGCTCGCAGCGACCGGTTGCAACCGTACCGCGACCCGTGATCGTGAAGACGTCTTCGACAGCCATAAGGAACGGCTTCTCGGTCTCGCGCTGCGGGGTCGGGATGTGAGCGTCGACAGCATCCATCAGGTCGAAGATCGGCTTGAATGCCGGATCGTCGATCGAAGCACCCTTTTCGAGGGCGTCGATGGCCTTGACAGCCGAACCCTTGACGATCGGGGTGTCGTCGCCCGGGAAGCCGTACTTGCTCAGCAGGTCGCGAACTTCCATTTCGACGAGCTCGATCAGCTCTTCGTCGTCAACGAGGTCAACCTTGTTGATGAAAACGACGATGTAAGGAACGCCAACCTGTCGAGCGAGAAGGATGTGCTCTCGGGTCTGCGGCATCGGACCGTCGGTAGCAGACACGACGAGGATCGCGCCGTCCATCTGAGCAGCGCCGGTAATCATGTTCTTGATAAAGTCGGCGTGGCCCGGACAGTCGACGTGTGCGTAGTGTCGGGTGTCGGTCTCGTACTCCTGGTGCGAAATGTTGATCGTGATACCGCGCGCCTTTTCCTCAGGTGCGTTGTCGATCTCGCTATAGGCGACCTTCTTTGCGAAGCCCTTGAAGGCAAGCGCGCCGGTGATGGCCGCGGTCAGGGATGTTTTACCGTGGTCAACGTGGCCGATGGTGCCGATGTTGACGTGCGGCTTTGTTCTTTCGAATTTAGCTCGTGCCATTTATTTCCTTAATTCCTTTGTGGTTAGGAGGGCGACCCGTCGCCCGATTTCGGTCTCACCCCAACCACACGGAGGGGTTAACGACAATCAGGCATTTTACCGGCAGAGCCTGCTTGACTGCAACCTACTGGGTCCTCAAAGGGCGAATGTCCCGCCAACTTCTGCAGGGTTGCTACGTCTTTAGTTCTTTTGCCTCTGCGTTTTTGGAAAAACAAAAAGCCTCCAGGTCTTGCCTGGAGGCTTCGATTGTTTGTGGTGAAACGGTTAGCGTCCGCCCTGTGCCTTTGCCATGATCTCGTTGGCTATCCCTTGCGGCACCTCTTCGTAGTGCGAAGGTGTGACGTTCGGGATGGCTCGACCCTGGGTGAGCGATCGGAGCGTGGTGACGTATCCGAACATCTCGGACAGCGGCACGTGCGCATTCACGATGGTCGTTCCGCCCAGAGCAGACTCCATGCCTTCGATGCGGCCTCGGCGTCCGTTGATGTCGCCGACGACGTCGCCAACGTTGCCTTCCGGCGTTGTGACTTCGACGTGCATGATCGGTTCCTTGATCACCGGGTTAGCCTTCTTCATCGCTTCCTTGAAACCGATGATGGCGGCCTGCTTAAAGGCGTTTTCGTTCGAGTCGACTTCGTGGTAGCTACCTTCAAGAACGGTGACCTTCACGTCAACGACCGGATAACCCGCCATGACGCCGGACAGCAGTCCTTCTCGGACGCCCTTTTCGATCGCAGGAATGTATTCCTTCGGAATCGAACCGCCGACAACCTTGTTCTCGAAGACGAAGCCTCCGCCTGCGGGAAGCGGCTCGATCTCCAGCCAACAGTGACCGTACTGGCCCGAACCACCCGTCTGTCGGATGAATCGGCCTTCGGCCTTGGCCTTGACGCGAACCGTTTCTCGGTAGGCAACCTGCGGCTTGCCCTGGTTTGCCTGCACGCCGAATTCTCGGTTCAGACGGTCGACAATGATTTCCAGGTGAAGCTCACCCATGCCGGAGATAATCGTCTGACCGCTCTCAGCATCGGTGTACATTCGGAACGTCGGGTCTTCCTGCGCAAGCCGAACCAGCGAGGTCGAAAGCTTCTCTTGGTCAGCCTTGGACTTCGGCTCGATCGCGATCTGGATAACCGGCTCCGGGAACTTGATGCTTTCCAGAGCGATCAGATCGCTTTCGGCACAAACCGTATAGCCCGTACTGACATCGCCGATACCGATGACGCCCACGATTTCGCCGGCGCACACCTCATCGATGTCCTTTCGGCTGTTCGCGTGCATTTCCATGATTCGACCGATGCGCTCGGTTCGGATTCGGAATTCGTTCGTCTGCGGGTCGCGGTAGCAGACCGAGACGGGCGAGCCCTTCTTCAAGGTGCCCGAGTACACACGGATGTAGGTCAGACGTCCAACGTGCTTGTCGCTCATGATCTTGAAGACCAGAGCGGAGAACGGCTCTTTGTCGTCAGCCTGGCGAACAAGCGCTTCTTCCGTCTTCGGGTGAACGCCCTTCGTCTCGCCAACGTCAACTGGCGAGGGCAGGAACTCAAGAACTGCGTCAAGCATCGCCTGGACGCCCTTGTTCTTGAATGCCGAGCCCGAAAGCATCGGAACAATCTTGTTGGCGAGGGTTCCGGTTCGGAGAGCCTTTCGGATGTCCTGCTCAGAAATCTCTTCGCCTTCGAGGAAGCGCTCCATGATCGAGTCGTCGTAGTCAGCAATCGACTCAATCATCTTCTCGCGCCACTCAGCCGCCGAGCTTCGAAGCTCTTCAGGAATGTCGCCTTCTTGGAACTGCTTGCCGTCGTCCGAGGTGTAGATCGTCGCCTTCATGGTGATGAGGTCGACGTAGCCCTTGTACTGGCTTTCTGCACCGATCGGAATCTGGATCGGGGCTGCGTTGGCGCCAAGTCGCGCTCGAAGCTTTTCGACAACCTGGAAGAAGTCTGCACCAAGGCGGTCCATCTTGTTGACGAAAGCAATTCGAGGAACGTTGTACTTGTTGGCCTGTCGCCAGACTGTTTCGGACTGGGGCTGGACGCCGCCAACCGCACAGTAGACCGCAACAAGACCATCAAGGACGCGCAGAGACCGCTCCACTTCAACCGTAAAGTCGACGTGGCCCGGCGTGTCAATGATGTTGATCTTGTGTTCTGGGTAGTCGTTGTTCGATCCAGACCAGAAACAGGACGTGGCTGCGGAAGTGATGGTGATTCCGCGCTCTTGCTCCTGCTCCATCCAGTCCATGGTTGCCGCACCATCGTGCACCTCGCCGATCTTGTGGGATCGTCCGGTGTAATAGAGGATGCGCTCGGTTGTCGTTGTCTTACCCGCGTCGATGTGCGCGGCGATACCGATGTTACGAACCAGATTCAATGGATGACTGCGGGGCATAGTAATACCTTTCTCAGGAATAAAAACAGAGGTTCTGAACTAGAACCGATAGTGTGAAAACGCCTTGTTAGCGTCTGCCATGCGGTGCGTGTCTTCGCGCTTCTTGACAGAGCTTCCCTGTCCGTTCGAAGCGTCGATCAGCTCGCCAGCAAGCTTTTCGATCATCGTCTTGCCGCTTCGCTTTCGGGTGTTCTGCACCAGCCAGCGGAGGGCGAGCGTTCGGCGGCGATCCGGTCGGACTTCCATCGGAACCTGGTAAGTCTGACCACCAACGCGGCGCGGGCGAACTTCGACCGCAGGCATCACGTTGGAAAGCGCCTTCTCGAACACATCGATGCCCGACGTGCCGGTTCGCTCTTCGATCAGCGACAGCGCGCCGTAGAAGATCTTTTCGGCGACGGTCTTCTTACCGCCCAGCATCATGCGATTGATAAAGCGCTGAGCCATTTCTGACCCGTAGACGGGATCAGGCAAAACGATTCTTTTCTGAACAGGACCCTTTCTAGGCATATCTTAATCCTTACTTCTTGGCAGCAGCCTTTGGTCGCTTGGTGCCGTACTTGGATCGGCCCTGCATGCGGTTGTTGGTACCAGCGGTCTGCTGGGTTCCACGAACGATGTGATAGCGAACGCCGGGAAGGTCCTTTACACGACCACCGCGAACGAGCACAACCGAGTGCTCCTGGAGGTTGTGGCCCACGCCGGGGATGTATGCCGTAACTTCAACGCCATTCACCAAGCGAACACGAGCGACCTTTCGAAGAGCCGAGTTCGGCTTCTTCGGCGTCATCGTTCGCACAACGGTGCAAACCCCGCGCTTCTGCGGGTTCGACTTCAGTGCCGGGGACTTGCTCTTCACCTTCGGCACGTTTCGTCCTTTTCGGACTAGCTGGTTGACTGTCGGCATATTTCGTTCCGTTTGCGTCTGTCTTTGGATTTGCAGGACCACTTTGGCAATAAAAAAGGTCCCTTCCGTCTGCGCGGGACAGGGGCCTCAGGCTCGCTTTGCTCGCTTTCGAACTTGTTAACGCTGCCTTTGGCTTCTTGCCATGCGCCTCCTTAAGACGTGACTTATGAATATCCACACGGGTGGAAAATCCAGGGGGAAGTATGGCTCAGTAGGCTAAGGCGTGTCAAGGGCAGAGACCCAAATAAAGGGCCCTTCGGCCTGCCTGCAACCCTTGCAAGAAGCGTTGCACATTGCAACTGTTGCATTCATGACGACAAACAGTGTCAAAAAGGATGCGCAGAGAGCGTGTAATTCACTCCCTGCGCATCTCCGAATCAGCCCTGGAGGGACTTTACAGTGTTGTCCGCTTCCCGCTTGACGTTTGCAGGGAGCGCCTTCGCGGCGAGGGCCTGCACATCCGGCAGAAAATCCTTGTCGCCATAGCGTCGGATCACACGAAGCGCGGTGCTGACAGCATCCCACTCCTTCAGCTTGAGCGCAGACTTGAGGATGCCTTTGATCTCGGCATTGATCGGCAAGCTCCCCATTGCATTGATGCCCAGCGGCCGGACCCCAGGATCGTTCGACTTGGCGGCCTTCATCACGGCAGCTAATGCCTTAGGATCGTTTACTCCGGCTAGGCGCGGCAAAACAACCGTTCGAATCTGCTCACGGTGGCTAGGCATGTCGGCGGCTTTGAGCAGGATGTCGAGATCCTTCTCGGGATCGAGAACGCTGATTGCGGCAGTCAGCGGTGCGTAGCCTTCGGCTGCATTCACCATCGCGCGCAAAGCTTGGCGATCCGATTCTTCCAGACCCAAGCGTCCTAAAGCTCGAACAGCCTCTGCTCGGCGAGCGAAGTTCTTATGCTTCAGCTCAGAGCGGAAGAAGGCCCGCGTGCTGGGGAGTTCCAAGCGTGAGAGTCCGGTGGTCGTCGGGAAGACTGGGAATAGACTGGAATCCTTCGACAGCAATTCGACGGCAAGCTTCGCCTTGCTTTCCTTCTGCTCGGAAGTTGTATCGGAATCGGCGCGCAAGAAAGCGGCCAGCGCGTTTCGGCGGTCGATGGGGCTGGGAGCAAAGCGCGCGACCGCAGCCAGTTCATCCGCCGAAAAAGTGTGCTTCATTTCGCGAAGGAAGTCATGATCGGGATCGAGGATCACGGCCACCGGCTTCGTGCCAAGCTTGAATTTAAACTCTTCTTCCTTCTGGCTGAGCAGCACGGCCTGCTTCACAATCCCGTTGGAGGAGACAAATCCGATCTTGGTGGGAATGCGATAGATCGGGGTGCCATCGGAGGTGTCCTGCGACTGTTTGACCTTAACAATGAGGCCGTCTGTGTCGCTCCACGTCCATTCGTACTCCAACACCGGATGACCCGGCTTGTAGATCCACTGATCCCAGAACCACTCCAGACTGATGCCAGTGGCATCTGTCATTGCCTGACAGAGGTCATTGCTCATGACTGGGCTGTGGCGATGCTTAGTCAGATAGGCTTTGATGCCAGCAAAGAACGCTTGATCGCCGATCATCTTTCTCAGCGTATGAAGAACCGCTCCTCCCTTGGGGTAGGTGTGGCTGTCAAACATCGCGTCCGCATTTGGATACATCTTGGTGGAGATCGGTCGCTTGTATCGTCGCGATTCTCCGAAGTAGGACTGCATTGCGCCTTCGATTTCTTCGGCATAGCCGACAGCACCCTGTGAGTGCTCGAAGTAGAGATACTGGAAGAAGCTGGCAAAGCTTTCGTTCAGCCAGATATGCGACCAGTCTTTGCAGGTCACCAAGTCGCCAAACCATTGGTGTGCAAGCTCATGCGAGTTTAGGCTGGACATGTTCCAGAACCCTTCTCGCGGATCGGTCAGTGCATCCTGCCCGAGCGTCGTCGCGCTCACGTTTTCCATGCCGCCGCCAAAGTCATACATCGCGTTCTGCGCATACTTCGGCCAGGCGTACTTCACACCGGTGATGTTTGAAAAGAAGGTGAGCATATCCTTGGTATCGCCAAAGGAGCCTGGGATGAGGTGCCCCTTCCCTTTTGGAACAATGTACCAAAGCTCGACGCCCTCCCATGTGTCTTTGCCGATATCGAACGGTCCGCCGACGAGAGAAATCAGATAGGTGGCATGGGGCTGGCTCATCTTCCAATGCCAAGTGCGCCGGTTGCCCTTCACCGTATTCGCAACCAGGCTTCCGTTTCCGATTACGGACCAGCCAGCATCGACCGTGACCGTAGATTCGGAGGTGGCGAAGTCGTTGGGGTAATCCCAGGTCGGACACCATTGACGGTTGGTCATGGTTTCGCCCTGCGTCCAGAAGCCGACGTGGCTGGGGTGGGAATCGTTAGGTTCGATCCAATGCCATCCGCCGCCTTGAGTGAAGTGTCCTCCTTGCTGGTTCTTCGAGCTGTACTTGACGGTCACAACCGAGTCCTTTCCGCGCACGGTCGGAGGGCAAGAGATCATCACATCTTCGCCTTGACGCTGATAGTTCACTGTCTTTCCGTCGATGCTGATCCCTTGGATCGTGAGTCCGGCCCAGCAGTGCAGAACGATGGTGGTCAGGCCGCTTCTCAGCGGCGCGTAGGTGTTCTTGACGACGCCGTTATAGACACGGTTGGCGTAGTCGATATCCAGCGCAACAGCGACGTGCTTTAGATCGTAGGTTCGATCGGGCGCATAGTGCATGGATGCCGACGGAGGTTGGAAGGGATTGCCTTGAGCGACGGCTTGAGAGCCGACGCTGGCAATAAGGAAGACAACAGCGAGCGATCGGGACATATCGAGCCGAGTATAGCCCTGGCTTTCTTTAATCGGTACAAGCTCAGGGGAGGTGTGCGCAAAACTTTGCAAGCGGTGCATTTGTGAACATGCCGTTAAGGATCGCTGGGCTTAATGCAGCTTTAACCGTGCCTTAGCAGAATCGGGCCTATGAGACGTGCGTTCACCCTCATCGAGCTGTTGGTGGTTATCGCGATCATTGCGATCCTCGCCGCGATTCTCTTCCCTGTTTTTGCGCAAGCTAAGGAGACGGCAAAGAAGACCAGCTGTCTTAGCAACTCCAAACAGCTTGGTGTTGCGCTCACCATGTATCAGGTCGACAACGATGATATGCTCTGCCAGACGAGCTGGGAAATGGCCCCTGGCGTGAACTATCAGACACACTGGAGCTTCTTTGTCCAGCCATACATCAAAAACCTGGGCATCTTTGTCTGCCCGTCCGACCCGAATCCCGTGACACCAAGCAAGGCCAAGACTAATCCGCAGTGCGGCACGTGGGAAGGCATCAGCGCAGCGGGCAATCCTTACGGCTGCGACCTGCAGGTTCCAAAATACAGCTACGTGAACAACTACGCTGTCATTCCTGCGCACGACTTCTTCCCGCCGAACTCTTCGGAGTTTGGCAACCCCGCCGGCTTGATCGTTCTTGCCGAGCGACGAGCCAAGGAAGATAACGGCTACGTGATTGGGGAGTGGAAGGGCACGAGCGGCTTTAGCCCTGGCCAGCCCTGCGCATCCGCGCTGTTCGATCCGAACCTAACCCCGGGAACCGGATCGGTGAAGGTCAACTATGGGCTGGAAACCAAAGCTCATGCGATGGTCGGTCTGGCTGGTCCTAAGGACAAGGTTGAGATCACCCGTGTGGCTTGGGAGCGGCACAACACGCAGCACAACCACGAGGGTCTGGCGAACTACATCTTTTACGATGGACACGCCAAATCCCTTAAGCTCGACCAGACGCTGAATCCGTCGAACTACTACTGGGGCGAGCGGTTCTATCCAGTCAATGCTCCGGCGCTGACGCCTTGGGGCGCACCGTGGAACACGGACTGCAACTGATTCCGCACTGACGAGAGGAAGAACCTCCTGCCGGGATCAGCAGGAGGTTCTTGCGGCCTGTTTACGGGCCTCATTCTTCGATAGCCGTACGCTCAGCAAGCCGCTTGAGATTCAGCATCCATTTGCGCGTCATAACAAAAGCCGCGGGATCGAGAATCAGCATCATCAGCCGCGCTGCGAGATTTGGCGGAGCGCAAGAACGATTTCGAGAAACGAGTCGCGTGCGTCCATCGCTCATGGGGATCAGCTCGATCTGCCACGTAAAGCCCATGCCCTTGTTCTTCTCGCCGATAATCAGCAGACGATCTTTAACCACCCGATAAATTGGAAAGGGCGGACCAGCGCCCAGCGGTATCTTGTCGCCATCCTTCAAGTCTTGAAACTGAGGCAGAATTCTTTCGGCGCTGTTGTGCGACAGGAAGCCAAAGAGGCGATCAAGCCAATCGTAGCTGTAAAGTCCCCCTCGCCCCTCGCCCATCTGCACAATCCAGGGGAAGATATGTTCTGGTCTGGCGTTGATGGTGATGGCGCGCGTTACGGTCGACTCTGGCGCAGGGACCAGTTCGTCTCCTTCCATTTCACGACCGAATTCCTCGTCAGTCGCTCCCCATCGACGCATACGCGGAGCAACGACCAGCGCGTATGCCGCTGTAGCGACTGCAGCGACTCCGAGCGCGATCAGCAACTTTTCCTCGGTTTTGCGTTTCATGGTTCCAACTTTGTTCTACCCCTGTTTGCAAGGAAGGATCGTTGACGGAAAAGTATGGGGAGAGGTCCGCAATTCGTGATCAGTGACCAAAAATCGGCAATCCCCAAAACCGCAATCCTCCGTCGGTCCTTAGCTTCAAGTCGAACCGAAGTAAAATCAACTCCCTACCATGTCAGAAGAGCTATCCATACGCGAATTGCGACTTCAAAAGCTCGCCCGCATGCGCGAGCTGGGCCACGATCCGTACATGGTCGAGAAATTCGACCGCACGGATTCGGCTCAAGGACTCCTTGATAACTTTGCCGAGGAGAAACAAGTCGCGTTCGCAGGCCGGGTAGTGAGCTATCGCCTCATGGGGAAGGCGGGCTTTGCCCACCTGAGCGACGGCGACGGCAAAATTCAGATTTACTGCAAGAAGGACGAACTTGGCGAGGTCGGCTGGGAGCTTTACAACCTGCTCGACATCGGCGACCATGTCGGCGTTAAGGGGCACCTTTTTATCACCAAGACCGGTGAGAAGTCGATCCATGTGAGCGAACTGATCCCCCTCAGCAAGTCGCTGCAAGTGTTGCCGCTCGGCAAGACGCAAGAAGTCAAGGACGAAGAAGGCAACGTCGTCGGGACCAAGACTTGGTACGAGTTGGAAGACGTTGAGCAGCGCTATCGGCACCGACACCTGGACCTCATCGTCAACCCCGACGCACGCAGGACCCTGCTGAATCGTGCACGCATTGTCTCGGCAGTGCGACGCTACTTCGACCAGAACGGCTATCTGGAAGTCGAGACGCCTTTGCTGCAGGTGGTCGCGGGCGGCGCGGCGGCGCGTCCGTTCAAGACGCATTACAACGCCTATGACCTTGAAGTGAAGCTGCGAATCTCGCTAGAACTGTATTTGAAGCGGTTGATCTGCGGCGATATTCCGGCGGTGTATGAGATCGGGCGCGTGTTCCGAAACGAGGGTGTGTCGAACCGGCACAACCCGGAGTTCACGCTTCTTGAGTTTTACGAGTCGTACACCAACCTTGAAGGGATGATGAAGCGGGTCGAGGAGCTGTTTGCCTTTGTGGCGAAAGAAGTGTACGGGGGCTACAAAGTTATCCCAGGCATAGGTGGGATTTTCGAGTCAAATGTCGGCACATATGAGCAGATGACACGCTTTTTGGGTGAGGATTTATACGATTCCTCTGTTGAGGAATTTTCGGGAAAATACACTTTAGTTCTTCGAGTCGACACGGATCAAGATGCGCCTGCGGGCAAAAAAGCTACGCTCTTTGAATCAGGCAATGCAATCAAGTCCCCTAATAATGCTCAAAGCCTTCAAATCGAAAAAGGAAGGATTCTTGTGTATGAAACAGGACCAGGGATTCGCTCTGTAATCGAAGTATTAGATACAGCTGTACTGACCGAAGAATGTTCTTCCTACAACCTATTCTCTACCTACGAGGGACCTAATGAGTTCACGCTAGACCCCGGAGTTTATAAAGTTAAGTGGAAAATCGAAGGATTGTTGGCTGTAGAGGCATCCGATAGAATGTCAGATGCCCTTCTGAATCGAAAGGTCTTCGACTTCTCACAGCCCTGGAAACGGGTCAACCTGCTTGAGGAGATCGAACGGCACACCGGCTTGACCGCCACCGAGCTCTCCGATCTTGATGCCGCGAAGAAGGCTATCGTTGCCAAGAAGGTCGTCGATAAGGCACACGAAGTGGGCGGGCATATCAGCCTGGAGAAGGAAGACAACCTGGGCGGCCTGATAGAGAAGTTGCTGGAAGTCTTCGTCGAACCGACGCTTCAGGAGCCGACCTTCGTGGTGGGCTACCCCATCGAGACTTCCCCGCTTGCCAAGAAAGAGCCGGGAAATCCGCGCATGACGCGGCGGTTCGAGGGCTATATCCTGGGCCGCGAAATCTGTAACGCATTCTCCGAGATCAACGATCCAGTCGATCAGATGGAGCGGTTTGAACAGCAGGCTTCGGAGCTAGCAAAGGGCGACGACGAGGCGCATCCTTACGACGAGGAGTTCCTTTACGCACTGGAAGGCGGTATGCCCCCGACGGGCGGCTGCGGCATTGGCATGGAACGTCTTGCGATGGTGCTGACTGGAGCTGACCACATTCGGGAAGTGATGTTCTTCCCGATGATGAAGCCCAAGGAAGAGTAAGCGAATACCCGGAGTATCTCCGGGTTCCTCTTCCCTTCCACTCACCGGCCTGGATAGGTTAAGTTATTCGGCAATGGATGGACGTAGTGCCTTGGCTCCGTTGTAGCGTCAGGAAGGCTATCATCCGAAAGCCTTTCTATAACCGCTATCACGCGAAAGCTCCATTTCTCTCTGCTACTGCCCTTGCAATTTGGGCTCAAGCAAGGTGCAGAATAGCCACTATCGCTTGTTCTTTTCTCAGGAGGTTAGGATGCAGTATTACGTAAGAGGCACGGATGGGCAGGAGTATGGCCCGGTTGGAATCGACCAGATGAAGCAGTGGGTGCTGGAAAACAGGATCTACCCCGACACACAGCTTCGCGACTATCAGACCAACGAGATCAAGCCAGCCCGCATCGTTCCGGGCCTCTTTCCAAACCTGCCGCCAGTTCAGCAGATTCCCGGCACCTACGGGGCACCCGCTCCGGGCACCTACCAGAAGCCGTATCAAGGGCAGGACGATATTGGGCCGCTCGTAGGGGTCATCATTCGGTCCGTCCTCGCTATCGTTCTCTTTTTCTTTCTGCACGGATTTGGACTTGTCTTCGCGGGCTACGCGCTGTTTCACTCGATCCGCATCGCTCAGTCTGGCAGCAAGTACGGCGTCGCCTCGATCGTGATCGCTTCGATCGCCTTGGTAGCTGTCGGAGTGGGGTGGCTTTTGAGATTAACGGGCTCAGGGGTTTAGCCTGGCTTTCCATTCTTCAAAGGTGATTCGCTTGCCGTCTTCAAGCCAGGATTTGAGGCATGTCAGCGCCCAGGTCCAGCCCTCTTTCATATCTTCCCCGCCTGCCTGACTGGGGAGCTTATCGTGGGTGACGAGCACCTGGCACTTGCCGGGGACCTTCTGGATGAACTGGACAACTACCTTGGAGCCGGGACAATGTTCGGGATTCTCCCAGGTGAACTCAATCCGTGCAACCTCACTCATGCTCCGCGGAGGGCCGGGATGCCAAATCTTCTTGAAAATGCCCTGGTCCTTATCCGTGTTAGAGTACGCCCCGCCTTCGATAAAGTCCATCTTGGTGCCGGACGAGAGCCACTGATCCCACGCCTCAGCGGAGCTCCAAGCATCGAAGGCTTTCTGAGCATCGACCGCGATGGTTCGGGAAACGTTGATGGCAAATTTCCCATCGGATCGCTGTCCGGGAACACGCAAACCTCGCGCCTGTTCGTATTCGATCGTCAGGTTCTGCGCCCACCAATAGCTAACCTGATGCTCGTCGTGCAGGAAGTCTGCCATCGCCTTGTGGCCCTTCTTTGGTCCCTCGAAAGCGTCGAGGATGGCGAACCACTCAGCAAGGTCTTTGCCCGTCTTTTCAAGAACGGTGTTTTCTTTGTAGCCATCAGTCGCGCCTTTGATCTTCGCCATGATCTATCCCAGTTTAATGGAATTCCCGGCAAGTGTGAATGCCAGCCCCCCACTACCTCGCTTACTGATCGGGGGAATGTTCACAAGGTGCGTTCGTTAGCTGCCCCTAAAAGCAAAAAGGCATGGAAGATTCCACGCCTTTCAAGACCGTTGAGCTATCGATCAGCTTTAGACTGCAATCACGGCATGGGTTGTGCCAGCGGTCATACCGATCGGAGCTGCGCGTCGGGTGAGTTCGATCAGGCTTGCTGTCTCATCGACCCATCGCAGGTTCAGTCTCCACATATCGACTTCCTCAAGCTTGAGCGCCCAGATGTCTCCACCTTGCGTATCCAGTGTGAGGTAGTAAGCGCCGTTGACCGGCACAACTGCATATCTTCCCTTAAGCGCAAGGTTCTTCTCGAAGCAGACCAGCTGGAAGCCCCCTTCCATGTCGATCGTCAATTCGAAGCCCTTATGCTCGTCCTGCACCACCCACGTTCCAGCGAGCGCCTTTCTGAGCGGCGCATAGGTGCGGTGCCAGATTGTCTTATACTTTTCTTGCTCGCCTAAGATCATGTTCAGAGCAGAGTTCATTTGGTTTCTTCCTCCACGTACATCCGCTTAAACGCATCTATCGGTACCCAGGGTCACCAAAATTGCGGAAATAGGCGCATTGTCCTGTAAGGAACCTTAACAATGTAGGACATAGGGCCTCTGCTTTGATGATTAGAAGCCAAATAGAAGGCGAATTAAGCTCAACGCTGCCTTCTCGAAATGTTCCACGCAAAGTGCGCGTTCACCCAACGACGGGATTCCGCAGGATTGTCCCGCCCATGGCGATGCTCTGCCCACGGTAGGCCACAGCAATCTGGCCCGGCGAGACGGCCCGAACAGGCTTGTCGAAGACAAGCTTTGGCTGTGAGCCGCTGATGAGCATTGCTGGCTGAGGATCCATGTTATAGCGAATCTTCGCTCGGACCCGCATCGGTTCTGAATCAAGCTGAGCGACTCCCCAGTGCGGCTCGCCCATGAAAACCTCACGCTGCAACAGAAGCTCGTCGTTGTCGGTGACGGTAACTCGGTTGGATGCGGGGTCAACTCCCAAGACGTACAGCGGGCGTCCAGAACGCACCGTCAGACCAATCCCCTTGCGCTGGCCGACGGTGTAGTCCGCGACCCCTTCATGCTCGCCAATGACCTTGCCATCCTCATTGACGATCTCCCCTTCCTTAAAGACATCGGGGCGATTCTTACGCAGGAATTCTCGATATCCTCCAGCTTCACTGACGAAGCAGATTTCCTGTGAGTCCGGCTTTCCAGCAACGTGCAAACCAAGCTCGGCAGCCATGGCGCGTGTGACTGACTTGTCCGGGAGGTCACCCAGCGGAAACCAGCTCTGGCTTAGCTCTTCCTGGCCCAGCATATACAGGACATAGCTCTGGTCCTTCTCGCTCCCACGGGCCTTCATCAGACGGTATTGCCCGGTTGAGGAATCTCGCCGGATGCGAGCGTAGTGCCCCGTTACCAGCGTCTTGCATCCAAGCTCGTGCATCTTCTCCATGAGGGAGTGGAACTTCACCTTCTTGTTGCACTGAACGCATGGGTTGGGAGTGCGTCCCTGTGAGTACTCATCCATGAAGTTCTGGATGACGGCCTGCTTGAACTCATCCTTGAAGTTGATGACGTAGTGGGGGATGCCCAGCATTCGAGCCACACGGCGAGCGTCCTCGACCGCGCCCAGTGAGCAACAGCCGGCATGGCGGGGGTCAGTCTGGCTTTCCTGCCAAATCTGCATCGTCATGCCGACAACGTCATAGCCACGCTTCACCATCAGCGCGGCAGCAACGCTGCTATCGACTCCGCCGCTCATCGCGACAAGAATCGGTCCACGAGTCTTCAAGCTCATTTACTGCTTAAGATGGCACGCCACTTAGCAGAATTGATCGTGTCCTTGAAAGCACTGGGACCCATCGCAAGGATCTTCTGCCCAGGAACGATCAGGAAATAGGTTGGGGTCTGGTTCAGACCAAGTTCATCGGATGCGGTTCTGTCTTTCTGAACGGCATCCAGAATCGCCTTGTTCTCACCATTCATCGCCTTAAGCGTTTCCTTGTCGTTGAGGCCGACCAGCTTCGCAGCCGTGGTGATCTGTTCTCGAGCGACCAGCTTCTGCTCTGGAATCATGATGTTGTCCATGAACTCCCAGAACTTGCCTTGCGATGCTGCATATTCGGCTACCAGCGCCCCCGGAAGCGCCATCTCATGACCCTCCATCTCAAAGAGCGGATAGTGCCGGAAGACGAGCTTCATTCGGGGAAACTCCTTGAGCATCTCCTTGTTCTCGGGGTAATGGTCACGGCAGGTGTGGCATGAAAGGTCGGCAAATTCCACAAGAATGATATCGCCATTCAAATTGCCGGTGGCGTTCTTCTGGTCGCCAAGGATCAAGGCTTTCTTAGAATCATCGACGGTCTGCATCAGCGACTTGGGCTGAGAGACTGTGAACACAATCACCATCGCAATCAGCGCTGTCACACTGCTAATGCCCAGCACCCCAATGTCTTGCATCGCAAAGCCCCGCTGCTCCGGCATTTCAGAGGTCATCAGCAGGTAATGCAGGACAAAGAGTACGAACATGATGATCGCTGAGGCGATGCACCACTGGCATGTGTAGCCGATCTCTGTGACCGAGTAGACCGTAAGCACAAGGCTTGTAACGGCTCCGACTGCAGTCATGCCGAATCCGAGCTTGTTCAGCCCGGGAGCTTGCTGATAGCCCACGGAGAGCCTTGCCAGCGAGACACCCAAGATCGCCAAATATCCCAAGAGGCCGATGAGGGCAACTGGGATCGGTCCGATCTTTGACCAGTCCGAATTGGTTACTTCCGCACACGCCACCTGGATCGTACACGGGAGGTCCTTGCCCGCGTAATGGGTCAGGGTGAGCAGACCTGCGACGAAAATTCCTGCGCAGGACAGGAGCATAATTGCTTGATTCAGACGAACCGCCTTCACGACAGAGAATTATAACGATATCCGTGCCAATTAAGTTCGCCCGTTAAGAAACCCGCCCTCTTTACGGTCTCTCAGCCCAGAGCCACTGCCAACATTCTCAAAAATGTCAGTTTTTCAAACCGGGATTCTGCGGAACAATTCGCCCCTTACCGAAGACTTAATTGTCAGGATTTCCCTTGCTATGAAACTTGGAGCACGCATTCACCATAAGGCAGAGGCAGGCCGTCGGTACGCCCTCGAGAATTTAAAGCGATGTCCGCTTTGCGGCACCGTCAACTCTGCCAGCAACTCTGAGTGCATGACCTGCCGCTGGCATGGGGACTTTGACCATGAGCCGGAGTCTATTCAGACGGGTTTGGCTGAACTGCTGGAAAAGTGTCCTGACCTTGCCGAAGCTGTCCTTGCCCCACCCTCGCGCCGAAGGCGTCGCGGCATCGTGGGCTGGATCGGCATGGTGAAGTGGCTGGTTCGCGGGCGTCTGGACCTTAAAGTCTGACGAGCGGCTGAATGAGTGGTTGAACCGTACGAAAGGCTTCAACCACCTTGGGATCAAACTGAGTCCCCTCACATCGCCCCAACTCTTCGAGTGCCTCCGCTTCTGTCTTTCTGTGCGGCCCAACGAACAGCATCACGTCAAATGCTTCCGCAACGGCAATGATGCGCGCACCTAGCGGTATCTCTTCACCTTTCAGCGCGTCGGGATACCCCGTTCCGTCCCATCGCTCGTGGTGATGCATGATCATGGGGACGCATGGCGCGAGGTAGTCGAACGATTCGATCACGCGCAATGACAGCACCGCGTGCAGGTGGAGCGTTGCAATCTCGTCCTCGCTCAGCTTGCCAAGCTTGCCCAAAAGTGCTGAATCGATATGGACCTTGCCAACATCGTGGAGTTCGGCGGCTCGGCGGACGTGGACCAAGTCCTCGTTGCTCATACCCATCTTTTCAGCCGTAGCGACGGCATAGACGGATACCCGCTCAGCGTGGTCTGCCTCCCCAGCAAAGTGCATGTCTAGCGCGCGCAGGAGTCCGCGCACGGCGTCATTCTGTGACCGTTGCAACAGATCGGTCACGAGCACATCAATATCAACTTCCCCACTCACAATTCTTTTAACGCTGCGATTACCCTGGAAAGTTCAGATCGCTCTATGGTGCGTGGATCAAGCCAGACCGTTTCCTTTTCAATTCGGGGCAGAATCGATGGCTTGCCAAGGCGAAGCTTGCGTGCAAGCGCAACAGGATCTGATGCCTGCAAGCCGACTCTCCATGTAGGCAACCCGACTCCAGGAGCCGAACCTCCGCCTACTTCGGTGTATCCCTGTGCAAGCAAGGCCTGCCCTGCGAATGCAGATTTGAGCCTTTGAGCATCCTGCTTGATCTTCTGCAACGGCTTAGCGAGGCTGGCAAGGGTTGGAATCTCCATCTGTCGGCCCGTTGCATAGAGCCGAAGCGTTTCCTCAAGCGCGCAGAGGGTGAGTTTGTCAACACGCATCGCACGGGCAAGCGGATGTTTCTTGATCCTTGAGATCATATCTTTTGAACCAAGAATCAGACCGGCTTGCGGCCCGCCAAGCAGCTTGTCGGCACTGGCGGTCACTATGTCTGCCCCTTGGGCTACAACTTCGGGAAGCGTCGGTTCTTTGGCAAGTCCGAACTGAGAGAGATCGATAAGACACCCGTTGCCCATATCGTCAATGAGCAGGATGCCTTTTTCGGTGGCAGTCCTTCTAAGCTCAGCGGCAGAAACTTCCTCCGTAAATCCAACGATGCGATAGTTGCTGGGATGGCATCGCAAAATCGCGGCACTCTCTTCGGTAACGGCATCCGCGTAATCGCTCGGGCGTGTTTTGTTCGTGCATCCTACTTCGACGAGCCGACACCCGCTTTCGCGCACAATGTCGGGCATTCGGAAGGCCCCTCCAATCTCGATCATCTGACCGCGGCTTAGGATGACTTCACGGCCCTTGCAGAGCGCGGTCAGAGTTAGGAGGACCGCTGCTGCGCAATTGTTGACAACCAGGGCATCCTCCGCGTCGGTGAGACTGTGAAGGAGCCCACGCACATGATCCTGCCGATCGCCTCGTTCTCCGGTGTCAAGATCAATCTCTGTGGCCACATGGGAAGCGGCGACCTCCTGCAAACGCTTGACAACCGAAGGAGCAAGTCTCGCTCTGCCCAATCCGGTGTGCAGGACAACCCCTGACGCATTGATGACTTCGAGCATGGTGGATGCCATGAGCGCTTCGGCTTCATTCATGGCAAGCTCTGAAGCCGAAGAGGCGTCGGCGTTTGCGCCTGACTGAACCAATGCTCGAAGTTTAGCCACGGCGTTTCTGGCTGCTTCTGTTCGCACCGCCTCAGGGTAGCCACTGAGTACAGGTTCACGACTGAGCGTATCGACTTTTGGCAGGTCGCGAAGTTCCATGCGACCTTTAGTGTAGCTTAGAGTCCGCCGGGGCCAAAGGTTCGCGCGACACTCTGCGAAATCTCGAAACGAGCCTTGCGCTCTTGGCGGACGGTCGGATCGGTATAGACCAGCTCTGCAGAAACGGAGAGATTTGTGCCGTAGAGAAAGCTTGATTTGGCCCAATCGACGGCCTTAAGGCTGATCGAAAATTGACCTTGCTGAGCGCCTGGGTTCTTTCCTGCAGCGGCTTGAGACTTCTTAAACCACGCCACAAAGGCAGCTGCGCCCTTGCCCTTTGTGGGCATGCCAAAGGAGGTTAGCCCTTCTTTCGAATCCAGCACTTTCATCAAGTCGGCTTCAGTCAAATCTTGAAGACACGCGATCCATATATCCATCGGAGTGTCCTTCTCCTGAGCTACGGCGCCGCCGGCTGAATCCTTGGGGCGGGAAGAGGATTCTCGGAGAGTCTTCACGACTCGCGATATGAATTCTGGACCAAAAGGAGTCAGCTCAAATTCCTTGGAGCTTGAACGGAAGCGCGCTCCTGAAATCTTGGCAAGCTTGATCAAGAAATCGCGCTCGGGCATATCTTGCACACGGACCACGACTTTGAAACCCTCCAGCGATCTGTGGATCGATACAGGTCGCGAAGTCTTTAGCGTCCGTAAATCTCCAAGCCTGATGGACTGAGATTCCTCTAGCTTGATCGTTACATTTCCATCCTTAACCCAGTCGGCAGATGGGGTTGCTGGACCGTACGTGGCTGATCCTGGGATGATGACCGGAACATTCAGAAAAGCCGGATCGACCAGCCCATCGGTAAAGGTCATTTCAACGCCCGGCGTCTTTGTTGTCGGGCCGGCATTCTTGAAAGCGGCCATGATCGAGTTTGCATCGCTGGGATCGAACTCAACCTTAGGTATCTTTGCGCTTACGCCCTGGCAGATAAAGACCGGTTGTGAAGAAGCTTCATAGAGCTTGTTTGCGAAAGCAGCCGGCGAACCGCCGGGAAACGTAAAAGACGCAAGCGCGATAGAAAGCAACAGCATAATCTGAACCTTTACAAAAGGTCAGACGCCCTGCTTCATTCAGAGTTTTGGAGAACCAGCCAAATGGCGGTTAGCGAGCGACGGTGACGTCGAACAGCCGCACCGAGCCATCTTCGAGCCCGACAGCGACCACAGTTCCGTCGTGAGATGCAGTCAGGCAGACGGTGCGGTGCTCTTCTTCAAGCTGACATTCCGCCACAAGGACGCCGGTGTAATCGTAAAGACGCACTCGATGTTCCTCGGAGACGGCAAGCAGCTTCTTAGCCGGAAGGAAGGCCATCAGCGGCATTCCCACGCCTACCGTAACATGAGCAAGACGCGAGCCCGACTCAAGCCCCCAGATTGTCACGCTGTCATAGGTTCGCGTGGCACACAGATGATCGTTGCCGGGACCGGCGAATCCGAAAATGCGCTCGCCTGTATTAAGCTTGCCCACCTTGGCTTGCGTCTCTGGATCCCAAATAGTGACCGAGAAGCCGTCCGTACCGATCACGGCATCATCTCGATGCACCTGAATCAGCTTGGTCGGCATATCGTTGTCGCTGAACCGGAACAGACGCTGTCCTTGCGGAGTCCACATCTCCATGAAGCCATCGTCAAAAACGGCAACAAGATTGCCATCATCCCGAACGATCATCGAAACGGGCGAGGTCACCATGAAGCAGAGGGCAAACGGAGGCGCGTAAATCCACTTCCTTTCGCCGCTGTCCAAATCGAGCGCGTGCAACCTGCCGCCAGCGGCGACATACAGCATTCTTCGCTCATCGTCAATAGCCAGCGAGCGGACTCTGTCGATCCCCCAAAACCGTTCAACGAGGCTGCGGAAGTTAAGCCGATACAGCTCCTCTCCTCGCTTCCACACCACGACATCGTGATTGACATCGGCAGTCACGAGCATTTCGCCATTCTTGGTAAACGCGACGTGAGTGACGGCGCTTTCATGACCTTCGAGCACGTTCAATAAAGGCAAGACAGTGGATTGCAGCATTGGGGCCTCTTTAGGGGTGATACGCACCAGGAAACGCTTCCTGTTTCCGAAGTGTGCAATCTCCTTGCCAATGACGACGTGAATCGCACGCGGAAGGTTCCACCTCGGCTAAACTGGCATCGCAATGAATGAAGCTTTGTTGAGGCGCCTTACCGAAGCCCATGGCGTTCCTGGGCAGGAAGACGCGATTCGCGAGATTGTTAAAGACGAACTGAAAGGGCTTGTAGAGTTTTCTGGCGACCCGATGGGCAATGTGATCTGCCTAAAGCGCGGCTCTGGACCGGAACCTCGAAAGAAGCTGATGATTGCCGCACACATGGACGAGATCGGTTTTGTCGTGAAGTATATCGACGACAAGGGTTTCCTTCGACTCCACACCCTTGGCGGCTGGGATGCACGGCAGATGGCTAGCCAGAGAGTTTTCGTTCACACTCCTGAAGGTTCAATGCCCGGCGTCTTGATGGCAGGCGTAAAGCCCAAACATCTTCTGAGCGCAGAAGAAGCAGGGCGTCCTGTGCAGGCTCATCAGTTCTTTGTCGATCTTGGACTGACCGGTGAAGAGGCCAAAAAGCAAGTTCCGATCGGCACCATGGTCACCATGAACCGCACGCTGCAGCGCATGGGCAAACTGGCGACCTGCAAGGCGATGGACGACCGAGCTGCGGTGTACGTCATGATCGAGGCTTTGCGAGCGGTGAAAAGCCACGAGGTGGACATCTATGCCGTGGCGACGACGCAGGAAGAGATCGGTCTGCGCGGCGCGACCGCGAGCGGATCGGGCATTGCGCCAGACATCTGCGTAGCTATCGACGTCACGCTGGCAAATGACATTCCCGCAATCCCTGAAGAGGACCACATCACCAAGCTGGGCGAAGGCGCTGCCATCAAGATCATGGACAGCTCCCTCATCTGTTCGCCGAAGATGGTGCGACACTTCCAGGACTTGGCAGTTCAGCATGGGATCAAGCATCAGATGGAGCTCTTGACGATGGGCGGCACAGATGCGGGCGGCGTTCAGCGGCAGCATGGCGGTATCCCTTCGTTCACCCTCAGTATCCCGACTCGGTATATCCATACCGTGAACGAGACAGTGCACGAGGACGATGTGGACGCTTGCGTGGCGCTTCTGGCGCGGTACATCGAGGATGCCCACACCCGCGATTACAACTATTCGTAAGAAACCCAGCAAATGAAAGTAGGGTGAACAGCAGCGTTTTCTGGCAGTGTTTTCTACACGGTCGTGATAAAGTGAATTGTCACCTCACGATTGGGGCATTCTATGGCAAACACTGGAAGAACACCTCTATTCACCCAAGTCTCTGATTGGCTGCGTCAGGCTCAGGCACAGAACCGGCTTGAGCAAGGCATTACTCGCAGAACATTCTTGAAAGGCGCCGCCGCGACTGGGGCTACTGTCGCAGGGATAGGCGGGCTCTCATCGATAGCATCCGCCGGGACCGCCAGTTCGCCGCGCATCCTCATTGTCGGCGCAGGCATTGCTGGTCTTATGGCAGCCGATAAGCTTCAAAAGTCGGGCTACACCCCTATGATCTATGAAGGGTCGAACAGGGTCGGCGGACGTATCTGGTCAGGCCGTGGAATTATGGGCGGCAATCTTGTTACTGAGATTGGTGGCGAGTTCATCGACTCAGGTCACAAGCAGATGCGCAAGCTTGCCAGACGGTTTAATCTTGATCTCATCGACGTTGAGGCACCCTCTGAGCAGGGCCTTAAGAAAGCCTTTTATTTTCGCGGGCATCACCGAACTGAGGCGCAGGTGATCGCCGCGTTCCAGCCCCTGGTGGCGCAGCTTGAGGCCGATCAGAACGGCGTCGAGCTCAACGACTACACCGACTACAACCAGCTGGCTTTCGACATCGACAACACGCCGCTCGATCAATATCTGACCAACATTGGAGCCACTGGGTGGATCAAGGATCTGCTCGACGTCGCGTACCTGACGGAGTATGGCGGCGAGACAAGCCAGCAGTCCGCGCTCAACCTCGTTTATCTCATTGGCACGGATACCAGTCAAGGCTTTAGCGAATTCGGCGAGAGCGACCAGCGCTATAAAGTCAAGGGAGGCAACGATCAGATTACGACGGCTCTTGCAGGGGAGCTTGATTCTTGCATCCAGCTTGGGATGAAGCTCATTGCTGTGAAGCGGCGAGGAAGCGGCTTCCGCTGTACCTTCCAGCGTTCCGGCGGAGGCTGTCAGGATGTTGATACCGACTACCTGCTGCTGACCATTCCGTTCTCGACGCTTCGGGATGTCGATATCCAGTTCACGCTCCCAAGCGTCCTTCGTCACTACATCGACGAATGCGGCTATGGCACCAACGCCAAGCTGGTTCTTGGATTTGAATCGCGCTATTGGCGCAACCTTGGCTACAACGGTCTGAACTTCAATGATCTACCAATCCAGTCGGGCTGGGACAGCTCACAGCTGCAACCGGGTTCAGAAGGCACGCTGACGGTCTTTACAGGCGGTCAGGAAGGACTGAACGTCGCCAATGGTTCGCTCAACTACCAGCGCAATCGAGCCTTGAATTATCTGGAGCAGATGTTCCCGGGCGCTCAGGCAAAGTCGAATGGTCGAGCGTTCCGGTTCAACTGGCCCACCTATGCATGGAGCAAAGGCAGCTACACCTGCTTCTCACCGGGTCAGTACACCTCGTTTGTCGGGGCAGCTCAGCCAGTAGGCAATCTCTATTTTGCCGGAGAGCACCTGAGTTTCGACTATCAGGGATACATGGAGGGCGGAGCCGTCACCGGCAAGGAAGCTGCCGAAGCCATTATCTACGCAATTCGGCATTAGAATCGCACGATCCAAATGAAGCGGTCCCTTTCCAAGCGGAAGGGACCGCTTTTTTTGCGTGAAGATCAGATCAATCGCGAGCCATCGATGGGGCGGAGCTGCCCCGTAAGCATGAGATACAGATCGTACATCCACCAGCACGCAACTGCAATGAAGAAGATGTATCCGACGAGGAAGAAAATGGTTACAAAGCCAATGACATTCAGAGCGATCATCCAGATGGCTGATCGAGTATGCCCAAGGTAGAACCGGTGCGCTCCGAAATGGCCCGCGAAAAACCACAGCAGTCCGGTGATGACCAAGCGTGTGTTCTGAAGGCTGAATCCGTATTGCGGGGCAGGATAAGCCGTCTGCCAGAAGGTGGTCTGATTCATCTGCGGCATTGCCCCAGTCTGAAAGTTAAATCCGCACTGGCATACAGGGATGAACGTCGGATACATCATTCGACAGTTGGGGCACTGGATTGTTTGCGAGGGCGCAGGACCGCCAGGACCAGGCAACTGAGGCTGCTGGGGAGCCATAGGTTGCTGAAACATCTGGGTGTGCTCTGGGGTGACAAACTTCGTTCGGAAAGTGTGACCGCATTGGCATGCTGGAGCATCCAGCGGATGCGGCGCTTGGCAACGCGGACATTTTTTGAACTGTGCCCCAGGCATCATCGGTTGTATTCTACTGCTCTGCCTACTTTGCAGAACGAGCCTCAACCTTGAAAACGCATCGCTGGTCGGACGGGTTTCAGTCACTAACGCAACTCCCATCCGTGCTCTGCCGTCTTAGCTTGAAGTATCAGCAAGTCTTAGAGGACAATGAATCTTCATGCGTTATTACGTCATTGGGAGCGATGGTCAGCGTTACGGTCCTGTGGATGTCACCCAGCTTCAACAGTGGGTGAATGAGGGCCGGGTTACACGGACGACGATGGTCGTTGAAGAATCAAGCGGGCAACAGTACGCGGCAAACATCATTGCTGGCTTGATCTTTCCGATGACGCAAGGCGGCCCGCAACAATCCCAGCAGGATCCTAGCCAATACTACGCTCGACCGGGCTTTGGGCAACAGCCGCTCTATGCTGGACCTGTTCCGAACACTGGCCTCTCAATCGGGCTTGCGATCTTCTCCATGCTCTGCTGTGGCTGTATGCCTTTAGGCATCGTTGCGCTGATCTATGCCATTCAAGCGAATTCGGCGGCAAGCCGAGGGGATATCGGCGAAGCGAACCGCCTAGACGGAACCTCGCGCACTTGGAGCTACTGGTCGATTGGCGTTGGAATCCTGTGCACGGGACTCTATTTCGCAGCCGGCGTTCTTGGACAGCTAGGCGGCTAAGCGGACTTCTTCTTGCCTTTGGCTTTGCCCTTTGCGGGTGAAGCTTTGGCTTTCGCCGCACTGGCCTTGCCTTTTCGTCCTCGGAAGCTCTTGGTGCTTGGCCCTGCGGCGGCCTTCGCCTTGAGCAGCTCCACCGCCTGCTCCGGGGTGACGCTGTTTGGGTCCGTGCCTTTGGGAAGCGTAGCGTTGGTGGTTCCGTCGGTCACGTAGGGACCAAAGCGGCCTGCGAGCACCTTGACAGGACCGGCAGCCCCATCCAACTCACCGAACTCCTTGATTGGACCTGCCGCAGCCTTCTGTCGTCCAAACGTTTTGGGCTGCTTGATAATCTCGACCGCCTGATCAAGCGTCATCGTCTGGGCCGCGCGCCAGTCTTCTACGTTGCGAATCTCATCGCCGCATTGCAGGTAAGGGCCGAACTTGCCGATGCGAAAGATGATGGGTTCCTTGGTTTCGGGATTGAGACCGATCTGCTTTGGCAGGCCGCAAAGGTATCCCAAATCCTCCTGCGAGAGCTCTCTCGGATTGATGCCTGGAGGAACGCTGACCCAGGTCGGCTTGACCTTGGCTTCGATCTCTTCCGGGGTTCTTTCCACTTCAAGGTAGTAGCCGCTACGGAATTTCACGAGCAGACGCCTTCCAGTCGCCGGGTCAAGCCCAACGCTTTCAGCTTCAGGCTTCTTCTCATCAAAGAGAGCGAGCGCCTTTTCAAGGTCCAGATCCGAGGGTGCAATGTCATCGGGGACATTCGCATACCTCTTGCTGTCGCCATCGCCAAGCTGAAGGAACGGATCGCCGCTCTTTCCTATGCGGACGATGATGGGCTGGCCCGAATTTGGATCGTTGCCGACTTCATAGTTGGCAAAAGGAATCTTGGTCTTGCGCTCTGCAACGGCTTCCTTGAGCCCAACCTTTCCATCGCCACCCATGAAAAATCGCTTGAGATACTCGGCCGAGTCTTCCTCTCCGCGGGCGATTTGGTCCAGGCTTTCGTCCATTTGGGCGGTAAAGCGCAAATCCATAAACTCCGCGAAGAAGTTATCAAGGACATCTACAGTCATGAAGGCGACGAATGTAGGGACTAGTTCTCTGCCCTTCTTGCGCACATAGCCACGGTCAACTATGACGCTGAGGATTGAAGCGTATGTGGAGGGGCGACCGATGCCTAAATCTTCCAGCGCCTTGATGAGAGTCGCATCGGTATAGCGTGCAGGCGGCTTAGTCTCGTGCTTGAGCGAGTCCAGCTTGACGAGCTTGGTTTCATCGCCCTGCTGAAGTTCAGGCAGAATGCGCTCCTTCTCTTCGATGGCAGCATCCGCATCATCAAGGTCTTCGACATAAGCAAGAAGGAATCCGGGGAAAGTGATCTCCTTTCCGCTTGCGCCAAAGCTCAGCACTCCGGCGGTCGTCTTGACCTCAATCTCGGCACTGGTGCGCATGACTTCTGCGTTGCGCATCTGGCAGGCAAGGGTTCGCTTGTAAATAAGGTCGTAAAGCTTGTAGTGAGCATCGCTGAGCGCTGTCAGCTCTTTGCGAATGGAATCTGCGGTGCGATGGATGTCGGTTGGGCGGATGGCTTCGTGCGCTTCCTGAGCGTTGGCGACTTTGGATTCATAGCGGTTTGGCTTTGCAGGCAGATACTTCTCACCAAACTTGCTTTCGATCTCTCCGCGAATCTCTCGCACGGCTTGGTCGGCCAATGAAAGCGAGTCGGTACGCATATAGGTGATCAGACCGACACGTTCGCCTCCGCCAACATCCACACCTTCGTAGAGGTCTTGGGCGATGCGCATCGTACGATCTGCGCTGAACCCGAACTTACGGTTGGCTTCTTGCTGGAGCGTTGTCGTTCGGAAGGGAGCCGGCGGACGCTCCACGCCCGGATTCTTCTCAACAGATGCGACTGTCCAGGGCTTAGCCTCCTTAGCTGCTTCTGCGAGCCGACCGGACTCTTCCTCATTCAGCAACCGGACGTTCTTGCCCGAAAGCTGTCCTGTCTCATCGTCGAAGTCTTTGCCTTGTGCGATACGGGTGCCATCGACTTTTCGCAACGTCGCTTCAAACTTCTTGTCCTTCGCCGACAGTTCTGCCTTGAGGTCCCAATAGACAGAAATCTTAAAGTCTCGGCGGCGGCGCTCCCGCTCGACAATCAGCTTGACGGCTGGGCTTTGCACGCGGCCCGCGCTCAATTCTTTGGCCACCTTTGACCAAAGCACGGGGGAAAGTGTGTAGCCGTAAAGACGGTCGAGGATACGCCGTGCTTCCTGTGCTTCCACCAGCTGCGTGTCGATCTGGCGGGGGTTTCGGAGAGCTTCCTGGATGGCATCCCGCGTGATTTCGTGGAAAGCGATGCGGCTTACCTTGACGGACTTTCCAGGCTTGAGGGTTTCCAACAAGTGCCAGCTGATCGACTCGCCTTCGCGGTCTTCGTCAGTTGCGAGGATAAGTTCGTCTGCCCCGCTCAGGGCTTTCTTCAGACTGTCGATGGTCTTCTGCTTGCCGGGTGAAACCTGATAGAAAGGCTCAAAGCCGTTATCTACATCGACGGCATAGTCTGCCCACCATTGCTTTTGAAGGTTTGTGGGCAGGCCCTTGCGATTGTCGGGCAGGTCGCGAACGTGACCAAGGCTGGCTTGAACTACGTAGTCGTTGCCTAAGAAACGGCTAATCGTCTTGGCTTTGGCGGGGGACTCGACGATAACCAGCTTCTTCGACATAACAATAATGCTCTCCGTAAATCAATCGCGTCTCTGACTCGTTTCAGAACGCTTATTCAAGCACAACGTCTGCAGGACCGCTGCCGATGCTACCGACGTTGTGTCCCATCTTTCAACGCTGAGGCACCTCAGCCTAGCAAAGTTTAGGCATTTTTTCGTCAATGGACAAGAATTGTCCGGCGAATCGGCCTCCTTCCATTACACTATATACGGCATCGCTATCGCAAAATGCCCAGAGCCACTGGCTTGCGCGGTCGTTCCGCGTCTTAACCAGTGGCGATGTTTTTGGAAAGAAGCATGATTATGCGTACTGCCCTTCGATCGGTCTTGCTGACCGCTGTCCTGTGTATCTCTGTTCTTGGCATGGCTCAAGAATCGTTCTTGGGCTTGTATATGCAGGGCTCGAAGATTGGCTATGTTCGATCGAACACGACTGAAGACACAAGCACGGGCAAGAAACTGAACCGGTCGGATTCCGAGACCGTGATGAAAGCGGCCATGCTCGGCGATTCCATCATGCTCCGCATCAACTCTTCGACTTGGAGCAATGACGCAGGGCAACCCCAGCAGATGCGATTCTCCATCTTGAGCGGAGGCCGGACACAGAATGTTGAAGCAACATTCATCGGCAACAAGATTCATGTGGTCATGGACAACAACGGTGCAAGAAGCACCCGAACGCTTGAAGTCCCTAAAGGGGGCAAAGTGGTCGATGATGCTGTAAACGCCCTGCTTGCCGATCAGGTCAAGCCAGGCGCGGGTGCAGATTTTTACGTCCTCGATGGAATGACCGTCAGCCTGGTCAAGACCTCGGTCAAGATCGTCGGACCGACGGATATCGAAGTTGACGGCAAGACTGTCAAAGCCACGCTGATCCGCGTGAGCGAGCCGCGGGCTGAGATGCAGGTCTACCTGAACAGCAAGAACGAGCTTATCAAGATCGATGGGCCGATGGGCATCGAAATGAAGCCGCTCACCAAGGAAGAGGCGCTTGCCGATGCGACCAACATGCCGAGAGTCGACCTGGCAAGCGTTACGTCGATCAAGCCGAGCAAGCCTCTGGACAATATTCCTGGGATTCAGAAGCTCACCTTGGCAATCAGAGGCGTCGACCTCAGCCGTGTCCCTTCGATCGACCATCAGACCATAAAGCGGATTGGAGCGAGCTGGCAGGTAACCATTCACCCCGTTCAGATCAACACAAAGACAACGATTGCTGCATCAGCAAAAGCCAAGCCTGAGTGGCTCAAGTCTGGGCTCTATATTCCAGCGGCGCAAGATTCGTTTGTCAAGCTGGCAAAGCAGATCGTGGGAGGGTCAACCACAGTTGCGGCGGCTTCGGAGAAGATTCGGCAGTACGTGGGCGGATGCATGACTCCCAACGCGGGCATCGGCGTTCTTCGCGATGCGAGCGAAGTCTTGAAAACTAAAGAGGGCGTCTGCCGAGACTACGCCATTCTCACAGCCACACTGTTGCGTGCGGCGAAAATTCCCGCTCGTCTCTGCAGCGGTCTGGTTTATCAGGACGGATCGTATTACTACCACGCGTGGACGGAAGTTTGGGATGGGGTCCATTGGGCCGGAGTTGACTCTACTCGTCCGGATGGCAAGGTTCGTGCTGGACATATCACTTTGGCAACCGGCACGGTCGAGGATGCTTTCTTGTTTACTTTCCTCGATAAGGCTACTATAGATATCGTGTCGACTTTTCGACGTTAAAGAGGTACGCAGCGAGTGGGTCGTAAACGCAATCTGTTTCCCATAGTGATGGCGCTTGTCTTCGGCGTTCTTTTCGCCTATCAGACGCCTCATGTCTTGCGCACCATCTATGAGTGGTCATACGCTCAGCAGGAACCTAAGACGACCACCAAGCCTTCGCCCTCGATCGAGCAGAGACAGGCTCCGGAGTCTGGAGGTGACCCTGCGACGGGAAGCGAGGGTAAATCTGACCCTCAAGCAGGCGACCCCAAGGCGGATGATCCCAAGCCAGGTTCTGATCCCCAGAACAAAGACCCCAAAACAGACGATCCCAAGCAAGGCGACGAAGGCAAGGAGCCGAAGGGAGATGACCCCAAGACGCCTGAAAAAAAGCGCAGCGAGCCAAAGATCACGGGAGAAGCCAAGGCTGGGGACACCGACGTTCGCAACCTTTACGAGGCCACTACAATTTGGAACTACCTTGCTGGCGGCCTGCTTGGCATCATGTTCGGGCTTGGTCTTGCGCGAGTTTTGATCGCGGCGAAGAATAAGCTTGATACGTGGTGGAATGAGATGGAGGGTGGCTATCGAGTCAACCTCTTCCTGGGCATCTTTGCGGGCTTGATCGCCTCGATGCCGTTCCTCTTCCTGCTGAATTCGCTAAGCCTGGGTGTCTATATCCCCCTCGCGGTTGTCGGCCTAACCCTTGGATTTACCGCACTGGCCGTTTATGCACTCGGTCAGATGGCGGACATTCTGCCGTGGACGAAGGGCAAGGTCAAAGCCCGCCGCACAGGCATTAAGATTTTGGACACAAACGTTCTGATCGATGGGCGTATTTACGACATCGCCAAGACGGGCTTTATCGAAGGCCAGATCTATGTCCCAGGCTTTGTGCTGGAAGAACTCCAGTACATTGCCGACAGTCACGATGCTCTCCGAAGACAGCGTGGGCGACGCGGGCTGGATATTCTGAAGCGTCTGCAATCCGACTTCCCCACCGAAATTCAGGTGCACGACCGTTACGCTCCAGATGAAGGCGACGGTGTGGATGCACGACTGGTGCGGCTCGCACGCTCCATTGGTGGCGATATTGTCACCAATGACTGGAATCTCAACCGAGTGGCGGGGCTCCAGGGCGTACGTATTCTCAACATCAACGATCTTTCCCTATCGCTCAGGTCTAATATCCTCCCGGGAGAGGCACTCACGATCCTGATCGCACGCGAAGGAAGCCAGTTTGGGCAAGGCGTCGGCTACCTTGATGACGGCACAATGGTTGTTGTCGAGAACGGTCGCAACCATATTGGCGAGACGCTGGAAACGACGGTGACTCAAGTTATCCAGACAGAACGCGGCAAGATGATCTTTGCTGAGCTCGACCCGGACGATCCCAGCGGAGACAGCAACCGCCGTCGAAACCAGGGCCGTCGGCACTATTAAACGGCGTCGGGGAGTATCCTTCCAGGGTCTATGACCGTTTATGCCGCCATCCTTGCCGCAGGCCGAGGCTCCCGCTTTGGTGCGGACAAGATCATGCTTCCTTTGGGCGGCAAGCCCGTCTGGCGCTGGTCATACGATGCTTTTCTTTCACATCCTTCAGTGGCGGGTGTCGGCGTTGTCGCTTCAGCAGACAATCTTGAATCGATCCGCCATGCCGTGCCTGATGCGGCGTTTGTGGTCGAGGGTGGAGATACACGCCAGGCAAGCGCTGGAGCCGCGCTGAGCGCAAGTATGGCTCATGCAGGCATATTGCTCCTGCATGACGCCGCCCGTCCCTTTGTCAGCCACGAAGTCATTGGTCGTGTGATCGAGGCAGTGAAGTCTTCTGGCGCGGCAGCGCCGGCTGTAGCGGTTACTGACACCATCAAGCAATTCACATCCGAAAGCTGGAAGACGCTTGACCGCTCTCAGCTTCGCGCCATGCAAACGCCCCAGGGAGCCGGTACCCAGCTCTTAGCCCGCGCCTACCGTGAATGCACGGGCGAATTTACTGACGATCTGGCGATGCTGGAGGCGATTGGGGTAACTCCTGCATTGGTGGAAGGCGACAACCGCAATTTCAAAATCACAACTCCTGATGATTGGGTACGCGCCCAAGCCATGGCTGGTCCGCGCGAAACTCGCACGGGCATTGGATACGATATCCATCCCTTTACAAACGACATCGAAAAGGAGCTTTGGCTTGGAGGCGTTCGATTTCCCAATCATAGGGCCTTGGAGGGGCATTCAGACGCCGATGCCCTGATTCACGCTGCCGTCGATGCCTTGCTGGGCGCTGCTGCCCTGGGCGATATTGGCCAGCACTTTCCGAACTCAGATCCCCGCTGGCGCGGTGAGCCGTCAAAAACGTTCTTGGCATACGCAGCAAAACTGTTGTTAGATAAAGGATGGACGGTCATTCACATGGACATTGCCGTCATCGCTGAAACTCCGAAAATCGGTCCAAGAGTTTCCGAAATGCGCTCCGCTCTCGCGGAGGCGATGGGGGTTGATCCCGACCGTGTTTCCATCAAAGCTACGACCAACGAGCGCTTGGGCTCGCTTGGGCGAGGCGAAGGCGTTGCGGCGTATGCCGTCGCGACCATCTCCAGATAATCTAAGGGAGGTGTTCCATCTGTGGAACTGTTAGTCAGGAATGCCGAAGGCAACCTTAGCCTTCGAGACAAAGAGTATGCAGCAAAGAAGCTGTCCAGACTCGAACGCCACTTTCACAAAGCGCAGAAAGTGGAAATGGTTCATCGCGAAGACAAGAGCGGTCACACCCTGGAGGTGACGGTCTTTGCCGATGGACTTACGGTTCGCGGCGAAGAGCACGATGCAAGCGTTCAAGCCGCGATCGACAAATTGAGCGACAAGCTCGATGTGCGTCTGCGCAAGCTCAAGGGGAGAATTCAGGATCGGCATCGATCGCGAGGGCATTTCCATAACCACGTCGCTATCGGCGACGGATTGGAGCTAGAGGAGGAACCCAACCACGACATCGACATACGCCGTTTCCCAATCAAACCGATGAACCGGGACGAAGCACTTCTGGAGTATGAGCTTCTGGACTTTCCATTCTTTGTATTCAGAAACCAAGACACGAATGGTGTTGAGGTCCTTTACAAGCGGAAGAATGGTCGGTACGGACTCATGCAGCCGGAAGGATAGCAAAGGGCGTAAAGCTGTTGGCAATGGGTGACTGGACAAACCGCATCTTAAAGCCAGACGCCCATCGCCATGCTTCTATACTTCCCAATCCAAATCGCCGTTTTCCTTGGCCTTCGTTTCTTCGTAGGGCACACCTACGCGGCGATAGAACTCGGTGGCGATATTCGAAAAGACGCCGCTGAAAAGCGCAAGCGTGGAGTAGCGCAGGCCGTTGAAGCGAATCTTGATGACCTTCAGGGCAAGGCGTGTGCAAGAGTAGTTCACGAGTCCAGCGCTGTCTTCCGGAGCAAGACTGAGGCTACAGATGGCTTCAGCCAGTCGGTCGATATGTGGGTCGAGGGCTTCGCGGTCGGCGGGCTTAATGTAGGGCATGGGTTCTCCTGCTCGCATTATGGCGAAGCCTTTCAAGCAAGGGCCTTGTCTCGCGAGTGCCTTAACAGGAGAGTTTTGCAACCGGGCAGGAAAGACAAATAAAAATGCCTCCGCCGGTTGGAAGGCGGAGGCCACTCATCTCCCCATTTTTTGCAGTAGCAGGAAGTCCTTTCCCAAGTTTCGAGGTCAGAGCATGGGAATTTCGGTTTCGTCCTTGCCCACTAAAGTGTATTCCAGCGAGCGTCCATTTTTGACAATTTTTTTCAAAATCTTCAAAAATTCCACGTCAAGAACCGATGCAAAAAGTCAGCGAAACAACTTCCACTGCTCCGGCCTCGCGCAATGCTTTGGCACATTCGCGAGCCGTATACCCAGAAGTAAAAACATCGTCAATAAGCACGACGGCCTTTCCTTCGACCTTGCGATCTGCCTTGAACGCTCCACGAATATTCTCACGACGTTCGGCTGGACTGAGTGTGGCTTGAGCGGGGGTTGCTCGGATTCTGGCGGTCAGTGCCGCATCAAGCTTCTCCGAAGGGAGCTTCTCCGCAAGCAGCTCTGACTGATTGAAGCCGCGATGGAATCTGCGTGTCCAGTGAATCGGTACGGGAACAGCAAGATCGTAATCATCCAGCCCAAATCGGTGATATGCATCCGCAATCAGCGCAGACATCGGTTCTGCTATCGCAGTGACTCGGTCATATTTCAAGCGCTGAACGGCTTGTCTGGCTCGGTCACGATAGCGATAAAGGCCGACTCGCGCAGTCAATGGATCATCTCTGCCTAGCTTCTGATACCCAGAGTCTTCCTCGGTAAACGAAAGCCGACAGACCTCACATATCGCTGGCTCGCCCAGCTTTCCACACAGGGCGCACTGAGCTGGGTAAAGAAAACTGAACGCACTTCTAAAAGAGCTGTTCCACCAGCTGCCTGCTTCGGACATCGAGCTTCTCCAAGTCGGGGATTTCGAATCGCTTGCCATCGACGCTTAATATCATCCAGCGCCCCGGCTTTAGCTCAAACGAGCTGTCGCGCCAGTTGCGCACATAGAAGTCGGTTCTTCCGCGCGATGTCGAAACGTTGAACAGCCACATCCCTCCATCCTGTTTAAGGTCTTCTACCTTTTCGATGCGGGGAGTGAAATAGAGTCGATCCAAATGCTGGACCACGACACGCTTTGATTCTTCATCAAGATCGCTCAAGGTCTCAAAGATGCAGACTTCATTGCCCTCTCGATCATGGATGGAAAAGACGCTGTCTGGCTGGCTCAGCGGGAAAGCTCGGCGGACTCCGCCAGCGGGAATGCAAAGACGGTCGCGCCAGAAGATACGCAAGAGCGGAGAATCCTCGATGGAGCGTATCTCAAGGTCCGCACCATCGGCATATTGCAACTGAGGAGCGGACATGAGGGGATTATACAGGCTATGAGCGAACAGAGCTGGGCGTTCAGTGACTGACACCCAGCTCTATTTGAGGTTCCTACTTTGCTTCCAGAGCCTTTGCAATTGCTTCGGCCAGAGCCTTGTTATCCGGCGCAGTTCTGGGATCGAATCGCTGAAGCACCTTGCCGTCTTTGCCAACCAGGAATTTGGCAAAGTTCCACTCAATGTCCTTGTGATTGTCTGTGCTGTTCAACAGCCACTGATAGAGCGGATGGATGCCGTCACCTTTGACCACGATCTTGGAGAACATCGGGAAAGTGACGTTGTATTTCGCCGAGCAGAACTCCTTGATTTCTGCATTCGTTCCGGGCTCTTGCCCGCCAAACTCATTGGCAGGAAATCCCAGAATCACAAAGCCCTTGTCTTTGTATGCGGTGTAGAGCTTTTGAAGGCCCTCATATTGCGGTGTCAATCCGCATTTGCTGGCGACGTTGACCACCAGCAACACCTTCCCTTTATACGAGTCCAGCTTGACAGGCTTGCCTTCGATGCTGTCCATCGTGAACTGATAGATCGGTTTGGTCGCATCTGGCGCGCCCTTGCTCTGCTGCTGTTCCGACATCGCCATTGCCGTAAAGACTCCTAAACCGAAGATTGCTCCGAAAATAATTGCTTTCATAACTATTGACCTCGGTACTTTCCTTATTACACCATCGCGGCTTCTGTCATCGCAAGGCGGTAGAGAATGTGAACGTAGATTCGGCTCATCTTGAAGAGGTGCTCCACCTTCAGACGCTCGTCGGTTTCATGAGCCTTTCCATCGCCCTCCCAGCCGGTGCCAATGCTGATGGTGTTCGGCAGCTTGCGTGCGTAAGTGCCGCCGCCCATCACTCCAGGCTTGCGATCCTCTCCCGTTTCCAGTCGATAGACATCGCAAATCGCCTTGACGAGCGGGCTTTCGATAGGGAAATAAAGCGAAGGGCTGTCCACGAAATCCGCCACTTTGAAACCGTGCGGCGATTCCGCACAGAACTTCTCACAAAGTCCATTCAGCTTCTCGCCCCGCCATGTCGTTGGATATCGGACATTAACCAGCAGCTGCAGGTGTCCGTTTTCAGTGCTGAGCACACCCAAGTTCGCGGTGAGGTCTTTGCTCACATCGTCGCGCTCGTGGATCCCCAGACCAACGCCGCTGGGATGGCTGGCATAAAGAAGTGAAAGATAGAACGATTCTGTGCTGAGCGGCGAAGTCTCATAGAGAAATCGAAACAGGCGAGTGACGGCAGAATCGCCACTGAACGGAGTCGAACCGTGCGCGGCTTTGCCGACGGCATCGACCTTGAGAATGTCATCGCTCTCCCACGACCAGGCGACATTCTTGTCCCAAGCGTCGTTGAGCTTCTCCTTAACAAGCTTCTTCTGGCTAGCGGCAACCTTGATTCGGGCAGTTGCCGAATCTGGGACGATATTGCGGCGCTGACCGCCAGAGGCTTCGAGAATCTGATACTCCGAAGAGTTCATGGGAACATGAACGAAGAGGTCGGCAATCCCCTTCTCCGCGTGGTAGCATGGCCACCCCGAATCGGGAGCAAGGCCAAAGGTAGGATGCTCTTCCTGCTCGGCATATTTCTCCACACACACCATGCCGGATTCTTCGTTGCAGCCAAAGACGACTCGGACCCGCGCATCGAGATCTGGGCAAACTTCGTGCAGCGCTTTTGCCGCATAGAGTGCAGCCATCGTCGGACCCTTGTCATCTTCAGCACCGCGAGCATAGATATAGCCTTCATCTATCTCAGCTCCAAACGGTTCGTGCTTCCAGCCGGGACCGGTCGGCACGACGTCCAGGTGGCCCAAGACCAGAATCAGCTTCTTCCCTTGCCCGAATTCCCCGTATCCGTAATAGCCGTCGCCATCCTTTGTGTTCCATCCCCACCGCCGGCAGATGCTGAGACCAAAATCGAGCGCATCTCGGTTCGCCTGACCAAATGGCGCGTTCGGCAAGGCATCTTCCTCCAGACTTGGAAACTGGAGCATCTTTATGGTGTCGTCAAGGAGGGCTTGCTCATTCTGGCGAAGCCAGTCTTGGAGCTTGGCAACGATGGGGTCGGACATGAGGTTAGGTTACCTTTGAACTCAGCATTGCGATAGAATCGTCTTAGCCAACTTTTGGCATTGGGATGACCAGACTATGCCCATCGTTTTTCGGTTCTCGACGCCCCGCATCTGCCTCGTGGGCTTCATCATCTCCTTGCCAATACTCATGCTCTTCTTTGCGTGGCGAGGGTTAGACCTTGATTCGATCGTGATCGGGTGCATCGCCACAATCATCGCAGATATCGTTTTCATCTGGGTGTTCACTCGGCTTTGCACGGTCAAGGTGAGTACAGAAGGCATCAGCGCGCAGACAGCGCTTGGCATGCCCGTTCAAATGCAGTGGTCCGAAATGACGTCCGCTCGACGGGTCAATATCCTGGGACTGCCCTACTGGATCGTCAGGGCTAACTCTAAGCCTGTGATGTGGATTTTGGATATGTTCTCCGGAGACATTGGCTTTAGCCGTGTTGTCCGTGAACTGGCACCGGAGGAAAATCCTCTAAGAACAGTGGTTGAGAAGAAAGTGTAGCGCCCGTGCGTGAGTTCGGGCGGCTGGTTGAACCCACAGGACGCTACGTCTATTAGATTCCTCCAGATTCGCTCAAAACCCCAAGTATTTTTGCTGGGGTCATGAAAACGAAGGCAAGTTCTTGATTGTCGATACTTTGACAATCTTGCACGCGCATCCCACTCCACCCACCCCGGTCCCTAAAAATCAGCTATCCTGCTTCTCTATGCTTTGGGAGTTGGCTCGGGCGGAGTTCGAGCGTGAATACGGCGAAGAGCCTGAGCTTGTTGTGGCTGCGCCGGGACGTGTGAACCTGATCGGCGAGCATACCGACTATAACGACGGCTTCGTCTTTCCTGCCGCCATCGACCGCTATGTCGTCGTCGCAGCAAGCCCAACGCAAGGGCCTTCTAAGCTTTACTCCACTTCGATTGACAAGCGGACGACGTTTGACACAAGCCAGCTTGAGAAAGGCTCAGTCTTTGGATGGGGCGGGTATGCCGCCGGTGTGGCTTGGGCATTGCATGAAGAAGGTGCAGAGACCCTTCCTAATATCAATGCCGTCGTTCTCAGCGATGTGCCCAGGGGAGCCGGGGTCAGCAGCAGTGCGGCAATCGAGCTTGCTTTCGGCGTGGCTTGGAATGAGCTTGGACGTTTAGAGCTTGAGAATAAGGAGATCGCCTTAATCGGGCAAAAGGCAGAAAACCAGTTCGTCGGACTGAACTGCGGGATCATGGACCAGCTCGCCAGCGCTATGGGTCGCGAAGGGCAGGCTATGTTTGTCGATACGAAAACCCTCGATATCGAATATGGCCCCTTGCCAGAAGGCATCCAGATCGTCATCTGCAATACCGGAGCCTCACGTTCCCTTGCGGGCTCCAAATACAACGAGCGCCGCAGCGAGTGTGAGAAGGCGGCTTGGCATCTTGGTGTGAAATCCCTGCGTGATGCCAGTCTTGAGATGCTCGAGAGTAAGCGCGGCGAAATGGACGATGTCGTCTACAGACGCGCGCGGCACGTTATCTCGGAGAATCAACGATGCCTTGACTTTGTCAAAGCCCTGCGGTCGAGCGACCTGGATTCCATCGGTCGATTGATGAGGGAGAGCCACATCAGCCTGCGCGACGACTACGAAGTCAGCGGCCCCGAACTCAATGCCATGGCCGAAGCTTGCTGGTCGCATCCAGCCTGCATTGGAGCAAGGCTGACTGGCGCTGGCTTTGGAGGCGCGTGCGTCGCTTTGGTGCGGCAGGGCGAGATTGATGAATTTGCTTCGACTGTTGAACACAGATTCAGAGCGCTCTGCACGACTGAGCCACAGTTTCTCCCTTGCCAAGCGGCCGAAGGCGCACACGTCGTGTGGAGACAGGAATAAGCCCCAGACTGCCGACAATTGGAACAGCGCCCGTATTTTTACTGTCATAAGAGACGATAATCCTTTTGGGCGGAGGATCGAACACAGACCCACAATAGTCGTCTTGGCCCAGACCGGATCATTTATTTGGGACCGCTGTTGAACTAAGAACAGGAGAAATTGCGAGGAATCGCATATTCCGCACATTCAATCTCAAATGCCGCGCTCTTCTGTGGAATGTACTTGGTAGGCGGTTAGCATAAATTCAGAGAGGGGTGGGTGAATGCCTATGGCAAGCACAGCAAGAAGCGAGGTCGCAAAGAAGGGCGTAAGGCTTACCAAACGTGAAATTGAGGTTCTTAGCCTCATCGCGCAAGGTCACAGCAGCAAGGAAGCTGCTGACGTTCTGTTCGTTTCCAAACGAACGGTCGACTTCCACCTGGCGAATATCTACGATAAGCTCCAGGTGAACAATAGAGTACAGGCTTTTCGCGCGGCAACGCGGCTTGGCCTGATTCCGTTCGAGCCTTCGTTCGGCCCAATGCGGGGCGAGTAAGGTTTGAGTTCACGAAAGATGTAGGACCGCGTCTATCGGACGCGGTCTTCTTTCATTTGGGCTACTTGAGAAGTCCGTTTTTCTTTGCCCAGTCAACTCCGTAATTCGCGGGCAAAGGCTTCCCTTTCTTGGGGAGTTTGAGCTTTAGGGTCTTGGACAGCTCCTTCCACAAGTTCGCGTCGACGACCCTCGCGCTGGTGTCTGCCTTTGCAACGGTACGTCGACCATCCGGCCAGGTCATGGTTTCATAGACCATCACGGTATCCGCTGGAGCTTCAATCTGCGTCACGGAAGCTCCACCGATCGAGGTGTTGTAGGCAATCTTCCCGCCGTTGGGATTGTATGTCTTCCAAACATCGAGATTTTTGATATAGGGATAAGTTAAGTACTGGACGGCGGTGACAGACTGAGCATACGGAAGATAGTCGTCGTAATCCGTTGAGTAGATCATCAGACCGGTCGCGATCTGCTTGACATTGTTCAGTGTCTTTGTCCTCTTCGTTGCCATCTCATCCGGACTCTGCACTGAGGCGCCAAACTGTACAGCCCCGATGACTGCGGCAAAGGATAGAATCGCACTCAATGACCATCGATTCGTGTTCATGATGGTGTAGTTTACAAGCTACTCGGCATACTGGTTGCAGAGAAATATTGGCGCTGGCTCTTAAAATGGCCACTTCAGATAGCGAGAACTTGGCTGATAGAGAGCAGGCATTCCAGATGCAATGGCTTCCTGCCAACTGTGCATTTCGTGGCTCGTGCGAATCTCTACGGCAGGACGGTACAGCTTGAAGAAGCGGGCTACCTGGCTGGAGACCGGGCCGAGGGCCTCAATTGAAGTGATTGCAGCCTGTTCAGATCCACCACCGACGAGCGTCTTCACTGAAGAGAACATCGCGCTCAGGGCATCGGCTCCTGTGGCGCGAGCTTCCCAGCCTTCGGGGGCTCCTGGAACAGCGAGGTGCAGCAGTTGAGCGAGGAATTCCGCAACCGAAACACCTGTCGCGCAGCATCGGGCGGGGTCTGTCTCATTCAGAGGGAGTTGGATGGAATCCTGTGAGCCTGCTTCGCCCGGGTCGTGAAGTCGCAGCACCGTCCCGGCAATCTTGATCTCCCAGCGACCATAGCGCGACCACGGAGCCAGTCGCTCCTCCACGACGTAGTCGCCAGGATATGGTTCCGCCATGGCTTGAGTGAGGAGTTCTCTGAATGTGCGCGTGTTTCTCTGCCAGTCGTCAGTCACCCAAAGCTCAGGAGCATGAGAAGGTTCGGTGCCTGCCTCGTGTGGGTTGGTCAATCCGTCAGTCATCGGCCTAAGTTCGGGAGCGTATGTTCGGCGGTGCTCCCCTTTTAGGTGCTCAAGCAGGAAGGCATAGAGAACTTCGCGGGTTCGACGGCTGTAGTCGAGTGGCGAATCCACAATCTCGCATCGGAGCGCGTCCTCTTTGCCAGCCGAGCGATACAGCCGATACAGCTTTTCAAACGTCTTGCGCAAGGCGGCTGAAGGTTGGCTGTGGTCGTGGGAGAGTCCAAGCAAAAGGACAGGAGCTGGCGCGCGCAGTGAGAGCAGGTGTGCAAAGTCGCCCAGTGCTGGCAAAAATGGGGCGCCGTAGAGGTTCGCGGCCGTTCTCGCCGTCTCTTCCTGGCTACCCGCACAGGCAACGGGGATGCATGCCCGGATGCGAGGATCAAGTGCAAACGCAACGCTTGCGGCGGTTCCTGCATAGCCAAATCCTTCCATGGCAACCTTGGTGCTGTCGATTTCAGGCCGGGTTTGGGCAAAGTCGATCGCACGAATCAAATCCCAGGCATAGACACCGATGGCTGGAGAGGCCGCCGAAAGCACGGGATCGAGAGCATTGCCCATGCCTGCCCGCTCCCCTTTGAAGGTCCAGTCTCCCCATTCTCCAGGGGGATCAATGAGCAATACCGCAAAGCCGTAGAGTGCCAAGCAGATGGCGCGGGCCTGAACCCAAGACTCTGTCTTTCCAAAGCTTGGCTCCATCATCGCTGAAACAACTAACGGAGACTTCCCCTCGTTTGCGGGCAGATAAAGGTGGCCTGTGACCGGCAACCCCGGGCGCGACTCAAACCGAACTTTCTCGATACGATAGCCTTCCCTCTCAAGAATTCCGGTGACGGAAGCGTTCAGCTCTGTCCTTGGCGGAAGCGGAAACAGGCTGCAAGCGCGCATGAGACGCTCGATTGCGCCCTTCGACCAGTCCTTGAGATCATTGACCGAACCCGCGACTCGCTGTTCGGAAAGGTCGTGAATGCGCTTATCGAGAATTCGATTGAATAGGCTTGTCTCCACGTATAGGATGTTACCGGCTAAAATTGACAAGCCATGTCCCGTCCCAGTTCGCTGTCCTTTGCCGCATACCAGGAAGCTCAGCGCATGCATCAGCGCGGCGATCTGAATGGGGCGGAGAAAGCCTACCGCCGGGCTATTGACGAGGATGCGACCAATGCAGCGGCATGGCAGATGCTTGGGGTGTTGCACTATCAGCGTAAAAATGCTGAAAAAGCGTTCGAGTGTTTTGAAAAGTCTCTCAAACTGGACCCGACAAACATTGAAGCCCGCATCAACTTTGGTGTCATGCTCCACTTTGAGGGTCGCAATGAAGAGGCTGTGCAGACCTTTGATGAGGCCTTGCGACGCGACCCAACGCATGCTGAAGCCCTGCATATGAGGGGGTTTGTGCTTATTCAGCTCAAACGTGCCGCCTCAGCAACAACGAGCCTTAGGCTCGCCGTAAAAACCAATCCTCAACATGCTGGAGCATGGTTCCAGCTTGGCAACGCGCTTGCTGAACAGGGGCTTTGGCTGGAGGCTCTGCCGGCCTTCAGACGCGCTTCTGAGCTAGACGCTCAGAATGCCGAAGTTTGGAACAACCTTGGGAATACTTATCTCCGCACTGGACAGCCAATTGAGGCTGAAGGGGCTTTACGACGCGCTCTCAAGCTCAATCCAAACCACATGGAGATCGCAACGAACCTGGGGACGGCACTGTTCCAGCAAGGCAAGATTGCGGAGGCAGGCCCTCTCCTTCAGCAGACCGTTCAGCGATCCCCAAAGAATCCCAAAGCCTGGTTCTTGCTGGGTCAGGCGCATGTGCGACTGAAGCGCCTTGAAGAGGCGATCGAATGCCTGAACCGTTCGCTGGAGCTGGATCCCACAAACCAGGATGCCGTGCGGCTGAGACTGATCTGCTACTCCGAGCTTGGACTTGCCAGCGAGGCTCGCAGCTCCATCGATGAGATCGAAACAAGAATTGGCACTCTGACACCTGCTCAAAGGGTTCTGCGAGGGTTTGTGCTTCCTGCTATTCCTCAAAGCTTGGAAGAAATACGCTCATCACGCGCCCGCGTTCTTAACACTGCGCACGAACTGGCTGAATCCGGCCTCAAGATCGAGGACCCTTTGCTCGAAGTTGGAGGCACTTGCTTCTTCCTTGGATACGACCGAGAAAGCGAGACGGAGCATCAAAAGGCGATCGCACAGATGTATCTCAAGATGTGCCCTCAGCTCGATTGGACCGCTCCCCACTGCACAGAACCACGCTCGGCAAGATCGCGGATTCGGCTTGGTATCTGCTCAGCGTTTCTTCGAAGGCATTCGGTAGGGCGTGTGCTTGGGCCGCTGATACAACGGCTTGACAAAGATAAATTTGAGCTGGTGTTGATGCATTGCGACCAGCGCCGAGATGAACTCACTCAAGCCATTGATGACCATGCGGACAAGGCGATCCAGCTTCCCGTCGGACTTTATGAATCTCGCGGCCTGATCGCCGAACAAGAGCTCGATCTGTTGCTCTATCCCGACATTGGGATGGACGCACATACCTACTTCCTGGCGTTTTCGCGGCTGGCACGTGTCCAGGCCACAACATGGGGGCATCCGTCAACGACGGGCATCCCGAACATGGATGTCTTTATCTCGTCGCAACACCTTGAATCGTCGGGAGCAGAGAAAGAGTACAGCGAGCGACTGGTGACTCTTCCAGATCTGATCACCTACTTCCCCAGCATCCCTGTCCCTCCAAATCCAAAGTCTCGGGCAGAGCTTGGGCTTCGAGAAGACAGCACGCTCTATGGATGCCCGCAGTCGCTCTTCAAGCTTCATCCGGACTTCGATGATGCAGTAGCGGAAATCCTGCGTCGGGACGTGCGAGGCGTCTTTGTTCTTAACGAAGGTGCGTATGCCATGCATGGAAATCTTGTTCGGGCACGATGGCAGTCAAGACATCCGGACGTGGCCGACCGTGTTCTCTTCTTGCCCAAGCTTTCCTTTGAGGACTATCTTTCGATGGTTCTGCAGTTCGACGTGATCCTTGATCCTTTCTACTTTGGCGGCGGTACGACCAGCTTGGAGATCTTTGCGATGGGTCGTCCAGTGGTGACCATGCCAGGATCGCTGATGCGCTCGCGCATTACCTATGCGGAATATCTCCAGATGGGATTCACCGACCTTGCCGTCGAATCGGTAGAAGCCTATGCAGAGATGGCCTACAGGGTTGCTAATGACACTTCCTGGCGAGCTTATTGCCGAGAGCAGATCGCGGAGAAATCAGCAGTCTTGTTTGAAAACTCAGAGTCGGTGAGGCAGTTTGAAGACTGCCTCACCTCTCTCTATCAGTAGCTACTTCTTAATCTCGCTATACGCGATGTTGCCTTCACTGTCGATGGCGACCAACCCAATACTGCCCTTTTCTTTCAGCTTGTCCATCTGCTCAGAAAGCTTGTAGGCTGCCTCCTTGATCAGGGACTTGTCATAGTGCATGAAGAAGGGGTCTTGCGATTCATCGTGGGCTCCGAAGACTCGCAATCCGTTCGGCGCGGAGACGCGGATCTGGTCCTTATCCTTATCGACGACAATCCTTGGACCGTCCTGGTCGCTGAAGAGCCCGCCTGCTTTACCGTCGGCCTGAAGCCATCGGCTGTATCGCAATCGTGCGGCAAAGTAGGCATTCCACCGCATCCACTCAGATTTCTCGTGGTGCCTGGGTGTTTCCGAGCGACTGCTGGGCGGCTCGACCAGCGTGAAGACACGGCTGAAATGGTCAAAGCCTCGGGACATAACACTGTAAGGATCGTTGATATGGGGTAATCCTAGCGTATGTCCGAGCTCATGGAGCCATGCTCCCATGGTGGTGCTGGTGACAGACCACATGCGACCACGGTAGGCGCTGTCGTCGAGCTGTTTTGTCGTGTCCACCGGACGAGCGTCGGAAAAATAGCTGAAGACTTCATTCAGCGATCTTGGCCAAGCGTAAGTGTTGCCAGAGGAGAACACAGCAAGATAGCCTCCACCGAGAGCGCTGTGCCCGAGCATCTTCTTCTCTGCGGGAATGTAGCGCGTGTATCCCGTAAGAACCAGGTTCTTATCGGTCTTGTCGCTCACGCCATTTCGACCAAGCCAGCCATAGATGTATCCCCATGCATCGTTCGGGTCCATGTCCCGCATCTGTTTGCCTGTCTTATCCAGGGCGCCTTCATGCACAATCACCTTCCCCCTAGGGTCAAATTCGAGGTTGAAAGTCATACGACCGTAGCCCGCCTCCTTCATGAGTTCGGCACAGACTGATTGCATCAGCTTTGCGGTGATATCCAGCCTGTGCGCATAGTCGCGTGAGATGACTCCAGCCGAAAACTCATAGCCCATGGGCTCATCGCTGCCCGCAACGATCCAAACCTTTGTTTTGTAGGGGCTGGTCATCGGCTTATAAGTCAGCCTGGTCTTCGTTGACTTGCCAGACTTCGATTTCAATTCGATCTCGTTGACACCCGGCTTAAGCTCCGCGAGGCCTACGAACTGGCCTTCATACACCTGGGCCGGGATAGCCTCCGTCTTTGCTGTGAGATTGCGAACGGTGACCTCTTCCGTTGCACTGCCACGAATGATGGCTAACGGATAACGAAGCACTTCTCCGTTGGCTGGACTTGAGAGAGTTGGGGAAGATTGCAGAGCGATGCCTGCAACAAAAAGCATGAGCATGAAGGGATTCTACCGAGCAGATAGTTCTTGTGCGCTGGTCCAATGCAGCAACCCAATTATGATTCCTGCAACGAAAAAAGGCGGGTCGACGTTCGCGTCGACCCGCCTTTGTATTCTAAGCCTGAAACTACTCTGCAGCTTCGACCGATTCTTCTGCAGCCTGCTCTGCCGGAGCTTCTTCGACGACTGCGTTCGGGTCGAAGACTCGAACGGTCACGAAAGCATCGACATCGCGATGCAGGTCCAGGTGAACTCGGTGCTCACCGATGCGCTTGATCGGCTCGACCATAGCGACCTGCTTCTTATCGACTTCGATCTTGAGCTGATCCTTGATCGCATCAAGGACGTTCTGCGAAGTGATGGCGCCAAACAGCTTGCCAGAATCGCCGACCTTTCCTTCGATGGAAACGGTCTGACCATCCAGCTTCTCCTTGAGGGTGTCTGCGGAGGACTTGGTCTCTGCCAGCTTGGCGGCAATCTTGGCCTGTCGGGCCTCAAGAGCCTTTAGCTGGGATCGCTCAGCAAGCGTTGCGTATCCGCGCGGGAAAAGGTAGTTGCGGGCGAAGCCGTCGGCCACACTCACAACCTGGCCTTCCTTGCCGACTTTCGGCACCGTCTGCGTCATGATCACTTTCATTGGGTCAATCCTCTATTTGCGTATGCCTATGCCAAAGGTCAGCGCGCTCTTGTTGAAAATACGGTCCGCACCCACCCAGCCATAAAAGCCATTACCGAAATCAATTCGGGCGCGAAGGTCGAGGCGGGGATCGTTGATGTCGAACAGATCGCCGCGCAGGCTGAGCCTTGGCGCAAGGCGGTAGTCTACCCCAACCCCTGGCTTACTGGCGTAAATTCCGTACCTGTATTGAAGGCTTGGACTCACGGCCTTCCCATATTGAGCTGTGATCTTGTTGGATTCAAACGCATCCCATAGGCCTAAGGTCACCGATCCCCCGCTCACCGGGAGTGTGGCTTCCACGTCTGTTCGCCACCGGTTCGGGTCCTGCTCCCGGCTCAGGCTCATGTCTGTCGTCAAGCCCTTTACCGGGCTGCCGCTCGGAACTCTGTCGAAGAACTTCTGAAGCTTCTCCAAGACGCTCTTGGCCTCATCGGCAAGCTCGTTTGCCTTCTTGGTCAGCTCGACTACGTTCTCGCTGATCTTCACACCGTTCGCCGAAATCTGCGTTCCATCAGCCGTCATCTTCTCAGTATTGGCGGCTATACGCGTTCCAGAGTCGGTGATCTTTTCCACATTGGCAACGGTGTTGTTGAGCGATTCCTTCATCTTAGGATCGCTAACCATCTCATTCACGTTTGCCATCAGCTTCTCAGCGTTGCTGGCTGTGCGGCTCAGCGTCGCGAGAATCTCCTCAGCTTCCTTCTTGAACTTGGGATCTTGAACAAGCTTGAGCGCGTATTGAGTTGCCTTCTGAACATCGGTCATCGTCTGGCCGAGCGTGGCCATCAGTCCGCGTACCGAAGATCGGTTCTCCGCGATAGTCGCATCGAGGCTGCTGGCAAGCTTCCCAAATTGAGCAACGGTGTTGTTGCTTGTTTCAAGCAACTTGACAAGATCACCCTTCAGCTTCTGATCTTCGAGCAGGGATCGCGTCGCCACCAGAGTCTTGTTGACCTCCTGCAGCGTGGCGCTCATGTCAGGCATGAGATCTCCCAACGGAGAAGGCTTGCTGCCAGGGATCGTTGCGCCCGATTCAAGATAGGCGGTCGTGGCAACGGCTGGCGGCACGAGAACGACTGGCGTGTCGCCAAAGCCGATCAAGGAACCTGCGATTTGAGCAGTCGTGCCTTGTGGAAGCTTTACGTCATCCCGGATCGACATCGTGACACGCGCTCGGGTGGGCGATACAAGCTCAATGAGGGTGACGCTTCCGACGCGTACGCCAGCCATCGTCACATTCGAACCTAGCTGAAGTCCGCTGGCATCCGCGAATTCAGCGCGGATCACCTTGGTGGGTTTTGCGAAAAGGCTTTTTCCCAGAACCTCGTAGGCCCCAAAAAGCATAGCCACAAAAATAATTACGAGAATTCCGACTTTCCAAGCCCCTTGCATAGCGTCAGTTTAGCCCCCTGGTTAAGATACAGGCAGATTTTGCCTTCAGATGTATTTGTTGACGCCTCGCAAGTCCCTTCTGCTTCGACTAATCTGTCAGACATTTGGGCAGATCGTCCTAAGCGAGTTCGGACATTCTTGACGGCGGCTTGCAAGCGTTGATGTTTTTTTGGCAGCAAGAAATCAGCCTTTCGAGGCACTGTCAGACTGCCGATAACCCAAGTAGAAGTGCGTACAGGTTCAAAAGAGTCCCTAACCAAGATTCCATTGCCGCAAAACGCACGTCTAACATGCAAGGACCTCGACGGGACTCTTCGTCAGCAAGAAAGACGCGGACGTAGAACCAAATAGGTCCGCCTTCGGTCAAACGGGATCAAGGCAAGAGTAACAGGTAAAAACAAACTATGTGGCAACGCTTTACGGAACGTGCAAGAAAGGTCGTCTTCTACGCACAGGAGGAGGCTCAGAAATTCGGCGAGGGATATGTCTCTACCGAGCACCTTCTGCTTGGGCTCGTGCGTGAGCCTGACAGTGTTGCCGCACGGGTGCTTGAAAAGTTGGGCGTGAGCCTAAGTCGCATTCGAGCGGAGGTTGAAAAGCAACTCCCGAGGGGAGACGCCCGACCGAGTCAGGACATGACCCTGACCCCTCGCGCCAAGCGAGTCATAGACTTGGCGTATGACGAGGCGAGGAATCTCAATAACAACTACATAGGCACCGAACATCTTTTGCTTGGCCTGATTCGCGAAGGCGACGGGCTTGCTGGCCGAGTGCTGGCAAAGCTTAGTGTGGAACTGGAGCGTGCCCGGCGTGAAGTCATGTCGCTGCAGGACACCGAGTCCCAGACTCGGGGCACCGGCACCAGCCGAGGCAGCTCTCAGGGCCATTCCACTAAAACACCGACGCTCGATGAGTTCGGTCGCGACCTTACTGAGCTTGCGCGCGATGGCAAGCTGGACCCGGTAGTCGGACGACATTCGGAAATCGAGCGCGTGATGCAGATTCTCTGCCGCCGAACGAAGAACAACCCCTGCTTGATCGGTGAGCCCGGCGTGGGCAAAACCGCCATCGCAGAAGGCATGGCTCTTCGTATCGTAAGCGGCGACATCCCCGATCTCCTCCGCGACAAGCGCATCGTAGCCCTTGACCTGGCTGGCCTTGTTGCAGGAACGAAGTATCGCGGCGAATTTGAAGAGCGCATGAAGAAGGTGATGGAAGAAGTCCGAAAGTCGGACGGGCAGGTCATTCTCTTCATCGACGAGCTTCACACCCTGGTGGGCGCGGGCGCTGCTGAAGGCGCTATCGACGCAAGCAACATCATGAAGCCAGCATTGGCTCGCGGTGAGCTGCAGTGCATTGGCGCAACCACCCAGGACGAGTATCGAAAGTACATCGAAAAGGATGCTGCCCTTGAGCGACGCTTCCAGAGCGTGAAGGTTCACGAGCCTTCAGAAGAAGAAGCCGTCGATATTCTTAAGGGACTTCGCGAACGGTATGAGGCTCACCACAAGGTTGAGATCACCGACGATGCGATTGCCGCTTCTGTTCAGCTTTCTCAGCGCTACATTACTGAGCGCACACTGCCGGACAAGGCTATCGACTTGATCGACGAAGCAGCCTCGCGAGTGAGACTTCAGCAGAGCCTTCCGCCTGCAGATGTCCGCAGCGACCGGGCAACCTTGAAGAAGATGCAGACCGAGCTGGATCACCTGCGCAAGCGACCGCATCCGGATGAGGAGCTGCTGAAACTTCAGAGCCAGGTTGAGCAGCTGGAAACGAGCTTGAACGAGCGCGAAGAGGCTTGGGAAGCCGAAGAAAAGCTGGAACCGATCGTGGGTGAAAACGAGATTGCCCAGGTGGTTCAAAGCTGGACGGGCATCCCGGTCACACGAATTGTCGAATCCGAGTCGCAGAAGCTTCTCCGTATGGAAGATGATCTGCACGAGCGCATCATCGGCCAGCACGAAGCAGTCACGGCCGTAGCGCGCGCTATCCGACGAAGCCGAAGCGGCCTCAAGGATCCGAAGCGGCCTCTGGGCTCGTTCGTCTTCCTTGGTCCGACGGGCGTTGGAAAGACCGAGCTTGCCAAGGCCTTGGCTGGTTATCTCTACGAGAAGGACACCAACATGGTCCGCATCGACATGTCCGAGTACATGGAGAGATTTGCAGTCAGCCGACTGGTCGGTGCCCCTCCAGGATACGTTGGATACGATGAGGGTGGACAGCTGACCGAGCAGGTCCGACGAAATCCGTACTGCGTGGTGCTCCTCGATGAAATCGAGAAGGCTCACCCGGACGTCTTCAACATCCTCTTGCAGATCATGGAGGACGGACACCTGACCGACTCGCAGGGTCGCACGGTGGACTTCCGCAACACCATCATCATCATGACTTCGAACGTCGGTGTACGACCGATCGAACTCGATAAGGGCCTCGGCTTCCGCGATACCCGACAGGATATCAACGATCCGAAGACTTACGAGAACATGAAGAATAAGATGATGGACGAGATGAAGAAGCTCTTCCGACCGGAGTTCTTGAACCGCGTCGATGAGATCATCGTCTTCCATCACCTGAAGAAGGAAGAGATTCTGCAGATTGCCGACCTCTACCTGAAGCGCGTGAATCAGCAGGCTGCCATGATGGGTATCACCATCGAGCTTAGCGAAGCTGTCAAGGATATGCTCGTCGAAACCGGCTACGATCCGAACCTCGGCGCACGTCCGCTTCGACGCGCGGTTCAGCGATACATCGAGGATCCGCTAAGCGAAGAGATGCTTCTTGGCCGATTCCACGAGGGCGACCAGATCGTCGCCGAACTGGATGGAGAGCGCCAGGTGGTCTTCGTCAAGAAGGAGCCAGGCGGCGGCAAAAAGAAAGAGAAAGCCGGCGCAAAGGCTTAATTCCTCAGAGACTCTGAAGCAATCGCCCACAGGCAGCGTGGCCTGGGGGCGATTTTCTTTTGTCAGACCGACGACAAAACCTTCTGTCTTGAATATCCTAAGGGGCAGCCTATGGAAACGCTTGAAAGGGACCCGACGGAATTGCTCAGGCAGGACTTCCTCTTTCAAGGGGCAAGTACAAGAGTCCGAGTCTCTGTTTCGAGAGATGGACGCTATGTGCTCAAAACTCCTCTTAAGACAGAAGAGATCGAGGCGGCGTTTCGTCGATACGGGATCGACCTAGGTGCGGTCGATTGGGCTCCCATCAAGGGCAATGCATTCGGTTCTGCAGAGGTTCTGGGACGGCTCAGCATGGAGAGTTACTCGGTGGCTTGGACAAGGTTACGTGATGAATCCGCTCTGCTGTATGTAGGCCCCCACCCTGACAACGCGAGTCTATTTGTTATCCTCCAAAGACGTGTCCAGCTCTTTGTCGATTTCGTGTCGCAGATGATGAGCAAAGGACAGGCGACTGTAGCACAATGGGCGATTGATGAACTCCTTGCTCTTACGCATAAGCTCTGGTCGCAAGGGATTACAGAAAACACATTCAACTTTGCCGACAATTACGGGTTCATGCAGGAATCCACAGGCCCACGCATTGTGCTCGTTGATATCGGAGAGCTTGAAACTGGGGCTGAAAATGTGAGCCGCTATGCGCAGGAAGAAACGATGTTAAAAAGCCAGAGCTTCGTACGATGGTTGCGCCCGACCCATCCGCACTTAGCGAACCACCTTGAACAAGGCTTCAAGGCCCTGTCAAGGCAGTTCGCGTAAGCTCAATTCTCCATTCTTTGGGATTGACTAGGGGATGCTGAAATTCAGAACCGTCGATCCTCCGGGCAGTCCATCGCCTGTTGGATAGCTGCTTCCAAACTCACCGTCCAGCGCCATGCCATTGTCTGCCGCAAGGACGGTGTCGTACACGGTCACCTGTACGTTTGCCGATCCTGTGTGCGGCACATACAGGTACGCCCCATAGCCAGTCGCGTCATATTTGAGCTTGAACTGCTCGTCGCTGCCGTTCACGATGACTTTAAAGTTCGGACGATCAACCACAACACCTTTATGGAACCGAATCGTGATTCGAATGGTGTCAGGACTGCTGTCGATGGAGCCACCAATCACAGTCGGGGGGCCCTCAGTATAAGTCGTCGTGCCGGTGGACGTGGTCAAGATCCATCCGTCGGGGTCAACCGACATTGCTGAGGCAGCGCCTGTTACGGGGATCACATACCATTGAGTGCGAGCGGTATTCCACAGCGACTTCGTAAAGACTGTCGAGTTCACCGTGTAACGAAAGTCGACGGGCATCGTGTACGTCGGATAGCTGGCGCTCTGGTTTTGGACCAGCTTCACGAGCAAGAACTGGTCGCCATCGGCATTGATCAATTTTGTGCCGTATTGATAGGCCACGGCACCGTTCTGATACACCCAAGGCTGGAAGAACCAGTCAAGGTCGCGCCCGCTTGAGGTCTCCACCGCCTGAATGAAGTCGTCTGTAATCGCCGACTTGTATTCGTATTGACTGCGGTAGAAGGCCAGCGCATTGAAAAACGCCGTGTCGCCAAGGACCTTGCGGAGCATATGGAGCACCCAGCCGCCTTTGCGGTAGGTGAAGTCGCCGCTAAAAATGCGACTCTCGCTAGAAATGTCGAAGCAGTAGACCGAGCCGTTCACACTTCCTGGCTTTCGGCTTTGCATCGCACTCTTGAGCGCGGCAAAGCCTGAAGAACCAGGCTTGTTCTCCAGCCAAAGAGCCTCGCTGTATGTGGCGAATCCTTCGTTCAGCCAGATGTCGTGCCAAGTTTTGCAGGTGATCATGTCACCCCACCACTGGTGGCCCAGTTCATGCGCCGTAACAGACTCGTTGAAGGTTCCCTGCCCCGTCATCGTCTGGTGCTCCATCCCACCGCCAAAGGTGAACTGATAGATGCCGTACTTCTCGTTGGCGAACGGGTAAAGACCAAACAGCGGCTTGTAGGTTGCCAGCATCTGAACCGTCTGATTCCAGGCATTGCGATTGCCCGTCGTGTCGTTCTCGGGATAGATGAAGAATTCAAGCGGCATAGTTCCGCCCGAGTGGGTGTACGAGTTCGTCCAGGTGTTGTAGTTCGTCGCAGCAAAGCACAGAAGGTACGGCGCCATCGGGTAGTTGGTGCTGTAGCGGTAGCGGAGCTTGCTGCCCGGCATGGAGTCGATGCCCTGACGCACCCCGTTAGCGGCAACTACCTGCGGGCTGGGAACGGTCACCCAAATATCGAAGGTGGCCTTATCGCCATTGTCGTCCTTGACGGGCCACCACTCATGCGAGTGCCACGGCTCGGAAAGGGTCGAGACGTACTGTGCACCGCTAGAGCGAGTACCAAAAACGATGGAGCCAAAGCCAGAACCCGATGGTGCTGTGCCCCCATAGTTGACCTTGACCGTGAAGATGTCTCCGGTGTTGACCACTCGCGAACCGATAGTCAATCGAACGGTGTTTGCGTCCAGCCTCGTGAAGCTGTTGCCCACCCCGTCCACCGTGATTGAACTGATGGCGTAGTTGTTGATGAGCCGAAAATCGAAAGTCGTCAGGTTATCGACGTTCGACTTGATCGTCATCGTGTTCGAGCCGTTGATCGTCTTGGCACTAAGACTGACGTCGATGTCGAGGAAACAATGCTGAACATCGGTGTCTTCCGAAGCCGCAAGCTTTGGCGGGATGGGCGGTACCGGCTTCTTTGCGCCTTGGCGATAAAGAGCTCGCAGATGCGACGAGTGCCCGCACTCTGCAAGGCCAAGGTTAAGCGTCCAAAGGCCAGCATAAGCTGAGTTTGCGAGCAGGGACAGCGCCAAAGCAGCGCTAAAAAGCAAGGGTCTCTTTATGGACATCGTTATCCCACCAGGTGTAAAGACGAGGTGTTTCCATTTTATCGGGCCACAGCAAATTGCGCCACGGTGTTCGCAGAAACCTGGCAGCGGTGTAAGCTCTTTTGGTGGTCGATCAGATTGTGCTCATACGTCCGCTGAACGAGTCAGATTCGTTTGAAGAACTGACTTTGCTCTTGCACAAAGCCTATGCGATTCGGCTTGAGGAAGGATTTCGATTCACCGCAACTCACCAAAGCGTTCAGACCACACGAGAACGATGCCAAGAAGGACTCTGCCTGATTGCCGAGAGCGAAGGTCGAATCATCGGCACGGCGACGATACGCCCCCCGTACGCTGAAGACGATGTGAATTGCTACCGAACGGCATGGGGGTTCGGACAGTTCGGAGTCTTGCCGGAGTTTCGGGGCCAAGGAATCGGACATCGACTCTATCAGGAATGCGAAAGGTACGCCCTCAGTCAAGGAGCGACCGCAGTGGGGCTCGATACTCCGGAGACGGCCTTCGGACTGATTGCGATGTATCAGGCTTGGGGGTTTGAAGTCGTCGGGAAGTTTGACTATCTTCACACGAACTACGTGAGCGTGGTGATGGAAAAGAGATTGCCGATTTATGATCGGTAGTCAGGTATGGAGAACTCTCAGCAATCACTTCCCTTTGCTCACTGCCGATCATCAATCATCAATCCCATGCGTGCCCTCCTCGCCTTCGACAAGTTTCGCGGTTCGATGACCGCGATCGAGGCTTGCCAAGCGGCGGCACAAGGCTTTGCTGAAGCGGGCATCGAGTCCATCTTATGCCCGCTTTCCGACGGGGGCGAGGGCTTTGTTGAGACAGCGGCGGTGGCTTGCGATGGCACGGTTGAGACGGTGAAGGTCTCAGGGCCACTTGGGGATGTCGCCTACGCCAAGGTCTTCTTTGCCGATCCTGGCCCGAAAGCGATTCTTGAGTCAGCTCAAGCCTGCGGCTTGGCACTGCTCAGCCCCGAAGCCCGAAACCCCGAACTGACGACGACCTATGGAGTCGGACAGCTCGTCCGATACTGTGAAAGCCGCCCGACCTCCATGATCTACCTTGGTATCGGCGGATCAGCAACCAACGACGGCGGGGCGGGAATGCTGGCGGCTTTGGGCTGGGAGTTCTTCGATACCGATGGCAAATCCTTTGTACCGACCGGCGGCACCCTCCACCGAATCGCCAAGATCGAGAAAGGGCCCGTCCTTTCGACACCTATCACCGTCGCGTCCGACGTCACCAACCGCCTCTTTGGGCCCGAGGGCGCTGCGCATGTCTTTGCCCGTCAGAAGGGGGCCGATGACGCGATGATCGAGCGGCTTGATGCTGGCCTGCAACACTATGCGAAAAAGATGTTCGAGGCGACGGGCAAGGATTACACACGGGCTGCCGGCGGGGGCGCAGCCGGAGGGCTTGGCTTTGGGCTGATGCACTTGGCCGACTATACGCGGTCGGGAGCGGAGATCATGATGAAGCTAGTGAACTTCGCGGTCAAACTCAGGAAGTGCGATTTCTGCATCACGGGGGAAGGCTCCTTCGACGCACAGTCGGGGATGGGCAAGCTGCCAATGGTCGTCGCAGAAAAGTGCCAGGAGTCGGGTGTGCCGTGCTATCTGCTTGCCGGGGCAATCCAGAAAGGAAACACCTTACTGCCCTTTGAAAAAGCTCTGTCCATCAATCCCGAAGGGCAAAAGCTGGAGTACTCCCTGCGATTGGCTAAAGAGAACCTGCAACGAACCGCAAAAGAATTGGGAGCCAGGTTGATCGAGAAGCCTTGAAAGGCCAATCCTGGCAAACCATGCCTGCGTTCGGGAATGATGAAGACAGTCCATCATGAACATCGTAGTCCTTGACGGTTACACACTGAATCCAGGCGACCTTTCGTGGCAGGGCCTTGCCCAACTCGGCAATGTCGTCATCCACGACCGCACGCCTGCCGATCTGATCCTGGAACGGGCTGCTGGGGCTGAAGCTCTCTTTACCAACAAGACGCCGTTAAGCTTTGAATCCCTCTCCCGGCTTCCCGAACTCAAATACATAGGGGTTCTTGCAACCGGCTACAACGTCGTCGATGTCCAAGCCGCGCGAGCACGCTCAATTCCCGTTACCAATGTGCCCGAGTACGGCACAAGCGCGGTTGCTCAGGCAACCTTTGCACTGATCTTGGAGCTGACCAACCGAGTTGGTGATTACAGTCGGGGTGTGCGTGAAGGACGGTGGGCAAACTCCATTGACTGGTGCTACTACGATGGGCCAATTCTTGAGCTTTCTGGCATGACTCTGGGCATCGTTGGGATGGGGCGAATCGGTTCCGCTGTGGGAAAAATCGGGCATGCGTTCGGGATGCGAGTCACTTATACATCCATGTCTCCTGCTGACGGTCTGGACTTCCCTGCCGAACAGGTGCCTCTGGAGAAACTCCTTCACGAATCGGATGTCATCAGTCTGCACTGCCCGCTCACAGAAGCGAACAAGGGGCTGATCAACGCCGACAGAATCTCTTTTATGAAGCCAAGCGTCTATTTGATCAACACCAGCCGTGGGCCGCTGATCGAAGCAGGCGACCTCGCCGAGGCTTTGAATAGCGAGAAAATCGCGGGAGCGGCGCTGGATGTGCTTTCAGTCGAGCCTCCGCCCGCAGACAGTCCGCTTCTGACTGCGAAAAACTGTATCGTGACGCCCCATATCGCTTGGGCGGCAAAGACGGCAAGGGCCCGGCTGCTTCAGACCGCAGTAGATAACCTGAAAGCGTTCCTTGATGGAAGTCCTGTGAATGTTGTCAACGGATGATTGGCAGTCCCTGATCGCCATCCACCTTTCCCCAGAACTTCTCTCCCATGTCGGGATCGAACTTCTCCAGGCGTTTCTTCAGCAGCGCGATCTTGCCCGCCAGCACGGCGTCTTTTATGGCTTGATCGGTAACGAACTTGTTATTCACGATCAGATGCCCAAACAGTTCCGCTTTGTCCTCCTCCACGGCGGCGGTTCCGTACTGGGTGAGGAAGCCGGGAATGTCTTTGCGCAGTGTGCCTGCGTTGCCGTCGCGCATATTCTGTCCTCCGGTGCCGTAGCTAAAGCCCTGTGGGTTGAGGGCGGCCCATTCGGGATCTTTGCGCATCGCTCCCATTCGCTGATCCATCATGTGAAAGAACTCGTGATGCACAACCGTACGCTGATAGTTCGGAGCGTAGTCACCCAGCGCAGGGTCGTAAAACATCGTGTCGATTTCAAAGGCAGGGACGGCACCCCGTATCTGCTCCCCAACCTTCAGATTGACGCATATCACGATCCGCGAAACCTTCGCCTTCTTTATCAGAGTTGGCGGATAGATGCTCCACTCTTTATTGAAAAGCGCGGCATATTTCTGCACTTGCTCTGCTGTGGGAGCGTCGCCTGAAACTGAATACCGAGCTGGACGAACCGTAAAGGCCTGTTTGGCGATCTCGACTTTAAGGCCATAGTTCTTCTCGATATCGGCGAAAGGGCTAGCCGTTTGAACAAGCGCTACCGAAGCCAGCAGGAATGACGCGACCATGCTTCATTTTAGGCCGCTCTCTATCTCACAAGCACCGTTCTGTCGTCAGATGGATGTCGTAATATAGGGGAGAACGGGTGGTCGAGGATGAAGGCGGTAAGAACAAAGAGTCTGTTGCGACATTGGCCGACAGGCTTGCTGCTGAGTTCTTGCGCCATGTTTGCGATGCAGGCCCCCGCCCAAAAGAAGCCAGCCCAAACCACGACGCTTCCCACCTTTGAAAGGGATGTCGCTCCCGCTGTGAGCAAGCTCTGCCTGAAATGTCACACAGGCAACAGCGCCGCTGCGGGGATCAACCTGGCCTCCGCTAAGACCGAGGCTCAAGCAATGAAGAACATGGAGCTTTGGGAAAGGGTAGCCCGCAACGTCAGTTCCGGACATATGCCCCCTCAAGGTTCAACACAACCTTCCGCCGCACAGCGCAAGAGCATTGTCGAAGCCATCGACCGCATGTTCTCCAAAGGTTGCGACGTCCGAGATCCTGGCAAGGTAACGATCCGACGGCTGAACCGCACGGAATACAACAACACTATCCGCGATCTTTTGGGAGTGCCGTTCACTCCCGCAGACGACTTCCCTGCTGACGACGTGGGTTACGGCTTTGACAACATTGGCGATGTTCTCACAATCTCACCGTTGCTGATGGAGAAGTATCTGGATGCAGCGGAGAAGGTAACGGAACGCGCGATCGTCGTGCAGCCTGTGCAGCGGCGCCGGTACTCGGGCGATGAGCTGACCAGCTCTGGAGGCGTCAACCTGATTGACTCTGTCGCAGGGATGTACGCCGCAGGCTCAGTCTCGACGGTCCACGAATTCAAAAAGGCCGGCACGTACAAACTAAAAATCACGGCTTTTGGCGATCAAGCCGGACCTGAGCCAGCCAAGATGGCGGTGAAGATTGAGGGGCGGTCGGGAACAACGTTCGACGTCAAGGCAACCAGGGCAAACCCAACGGTTTACGAAATGCCCCTGGAAGTCCCTGCTGGCAAACGCAAGATTTCCGCCGACTTCATCAACGACTACTACCAGCCGAACAATGCTGACCCAAAACAGCGTGACCGAAACCTCTATGTCGCTTCTTTCGAAATTGTTGGACCGCTCGAAGATATCAAACCGATCCCTGAGAGCCACCGGCGCATCATATTCATCCAGCCGGAATTGGGCAAAGAGAAGGACGCAGCAACCCAAATCCTGAGCAAGTTTGCTCTGCGAGCCTGGCGAAGGCCTGCGACTGCTGATGAAGTTGGTCGCCTCATCCGTTTTGTGGACATAGCCAAGCGTGAAGGCGATTCGTTTGAGCGAGGCATCCAGCTTGCGTTGCAGGCCGTGCTGGTCAGTCCGAACTTTCTGTTCCGCCTAGAGTTGGATGACAGGCCCGGAGCATCCGTCAGCAAGCCGTTGAACGATTACCAACTGGCTTCGAGGCTGAGCTATTTCTTGTGGAGCTCGATGCCGGACGACGAGCTGTTCCGACTCGCGTCGCAAGGCAAGCTCAAGGATCCCACCGCTCTTCAGGCACAAGTCCAGCGAATGCTTCGCGATTCGAAATCCATTGCCCTTGCTGACAACTTCGCGGCCCAATGGCTGCAAGTGCGCAAGCTGGACTACATCACGCCGGACTCGAAGCTCTTCCCCGACTTCTCTGAACAGCTGCGCAAGGACATGTGGCAGGAAACGTCGATGTACTTCGATAACATCCTGAGGCAAGATCGGTCGATCCTGGAATTTCTGGATTCGAATTACAGCTTCCTAAACGGGCGACTAGCGCAGGTGTACGACATTCAGGGAGTCTCGGGCAACGAATTCCGATTGGTGAAATTTAGCGACAAACGGAGGGGTGGCGTCTTGACGCAAGCAAGCGTCCTGACGATCACCTCCAACCCAACAAGAACCTCCCCGGTGAAGCGCGGCAAGTGGGTGCTGGAACAGATCTTGGGCACACCACCGCCACCACCGCCGCCGGGAGTGGGCAACCTCTCTGAAGAACGGACACAGATCGTTGGGAAGACTTTCCGCCAACGATTGGAGCAGCACCGAAAGGATCCTGCCTGCGCCAACTGCCATAAGCAAATGGACACTCTTGGCTTTGGACTGGAGAACTTTGACGTTATCGGGAAGTGGCGCACGGAAGACGACGGGTTTAAGATCGACCCCACAGGCTCGATGCCGGATGGCTCCAAGTTTGCTGGACCTGCTGACTTAAAGAAATATCTGATGTCGAAAAAGAGCCAGTTCGTCCGTGCTTTCGGCGAGAAGATGCTGATTTACGCGCTTGGGCGAGGGCTTTCCGCTGCCGACAAGTGTCATATCGATGAAGTCGCCAAAGCAACCGAATCTGGAAACTACAAGCTGAGTGCCGTCATTGCGGCGGTCGTGAAGAGCGAAGCCTTTTTGAAAAAGCGAGGATAGATGAGATGAGCAACGGTCAACTGCCACGACGCACGTTTCTGAAAGGAATCGGTACTGTCATTGCGCTGCCGCTTTTGGAGCAGATGCTCCCACGTACGGCGGTTGCACAGACTGGTCCAAAGGTTGCCCCAACGCGGATGGCGTTTATCTCGGTGCCCAATGGCGTGAGCATGGAGCACTGGACCCCTGCTGCCGATGGCACACTGGGGGAGCTTCCCTACATCCTTGAGCCGCTGAAGGGCGTAAAGGAGAACGTCAACATCCTCACAGGCCTTGCTCAGAACAACGCCTTTGCTTTGGGAGACGGGCCTGGCGACCATGCTCGATCCTCGGCAGTCTGGCTCACGGGCGTCCACCCCAAGAAGACCGCAGGCGCCGACATTAATGTTGGCATCTCCGTCGATCAGGTCGCCGCACAGGCTATTGGGAAGCAAACGCGCTTTGCCTCGCTGGAGCTAGGCTGCGAACGCGGAGCTGTGGCAGGCGATTGCGACTCTGGCTATAGCTGCGCCTACTCCACCAGCATTTCTTGGCGGTCAGCGACGACCCCGAACGCCAAAGAGGTCAACCCAAGACTGGTCTTTGAAAGGCTCTTCAGCAACGGAAGCGGCAATGAGCAGGAGCGCAGCCGCATTCAGCGTGAGCGTTACCGAAAGAGCGTGCTTGATTTTGTTCTTGAAGACGCCAATCAGCTTGCCAAACAGCTTGGCATCAAGGATCAGCAAAAGCTGGATGAATATCTGACGGGTATCCGAGAGATTGAAGAGCGCATTCGCAAGATGGAGCAGGAGAACCCGACAGCCTTTGCCGCAGGCAACAAGCCTACGGGCATTCCCTCCGACTACGGCGAGCATATCCGGCTGATGGGCGACATGATGATCCTGGCTTTCCAGGCCGATCTGACCCGCGTCTGCACCTTCATGTTTGCCAACGAAGGCAGCAATCGCAACTATCGCGGGATCGGCATTTCCGATGGGCACCATGATATTTCGCATCACGGCAAGAACCCTCAGAAGCTGGAATCCAAACGCCAGATCGACCGCTTCCACATCGTTCAGCTGGCTTATATGCTCGAACGCATGAAGTCGATCAAGGAGCTTGACGGAACTCTTCTCGATCACTCGATGATCGTTTACGGCAGCGGCATCAGTGACGGGGATAGGCACAATCACGACGATCTGCCGCTCCTCTTTGCCGGATCGCTCAAGCGCTCAACCCGTACAGGGCAGCATATCAAGTACTCCCCCACACCGATGAACAACCTGTTTCTATCGATGCTGGATCGCGTTGGAGTGCGAGTGGAGACACTTGGCGACAGCACGGGCAAACTGCAAGGTCTTTTCTGAGAGCTCGGGTGTACTCCCCGATCCAGATGTTTCAATACCTTGCGTGAGCCTGCAAGGCTGTCCCGCGTACAGCTTCCGTGCGTATGGCTGCCCAAATCCTTACGCGTCAGTCTGCGGTCGCTTTATGCAGCTTTTGGGCGTCTTGCTATCCTCGTTCATCGTTTGGCAAAAATCTTGAACGCAACAGAAATCGAAGCGTCTGTATGGGATAGATGCAAGTCTTGACGAAAAACTGCATCAGCTTTGCTGTGCGCCCCAGTGGACCAGCGAGCCCCCCAAAGAACTCGCTAAAATAGCCTTAACGCCATGAAAAAAGGAGCAATCTTTTCGATTATTCTTGGCACGCTCGCGATGGGCGGCATGGTCTATGCCTTCTTGAGCCAAGCCAGCCCCTATGTGACGATTGCCCAAGCTAAGACCACGAAAGGCGATAGCCTGCACGTGCCGGGAGACATCGTTAAGGAAACCGTGCGTACGGATATCCAGGCGCACAAGATTGTCTTCGATATCGTGGACGCCAAGGGCGACCGTGTAACGGTTGTTTCCAGCGAAATCCCGAGCAATATGGGCAGCGCCACCAAGGTCGTCGCTGTGGGGAAGATGGAAGGCGATGTCTTCAAAGCCCATAAGCTGAACGTAAAATGTCCGACCAAGTACAAGGGCGAGAAGAAGGCCGGATATGGCGACGGCAGCGCCCCTTACGCCAGCGAAAAATAGCCAGCTGACCTGAGGGCACCCATGCACAACCACTTTCCCCAACCTTCCGACTGGTCCGTCTTTCTCGGAAACACCCTTGGACGAGGCCTTGTCTACGCAGGTCTTGTGTTCTTCATCCTATCGGCTGTCAGCTGGTTTGGCGCCAAGGCGAACAAGCGCTGGGAGAAACTCGGCTCGTGGGCATTCACGCTCGGCAATGTCTCGCTCTTCGGCGCGTTTGCGGTCCTGGCGACGCTGTTCATTGGCGACCACTTTGAATACGTTTACGTTTACGACCACTCGGACAAGCTGAATACGCTTCAGTATCAGATCTCAGCAATATGGTCGGGCCAGCAGGGCAGCTTTATGCTCTGGGCGGTGTGTTCGGCAATCTTCGGGCTGTTGACCGTCCGTGGTACCGGCCCTTACCGTCGCTGGTACACCATCATCTACTCGCTTTTTCTGATGGGTCTGTGCGGAATCATGTCGTATGAATCCGCCTTTAACCTCCACGACAAGCTTGAGGGTGCCTACATCCTCCCACCGGATGGAAACGGCCTTGCGCCTTCCCTTCTGAACTACTGGATCACCATCCATCCCCCTACGATCTTCCTCGGCTTTGGCTCATTGACTGTCCTGTTTGCCTATGCCACGGCCGCGCTGATCGAAAAGAACCCGCTCGATTGGGTGCCAAGAGTTCGCCCCTGGACCATCATCTCGCTGACATTCATCGGGGTTGGCTTGTGTATGGGCGGCTTCTGGGCGTATGAGACTCTGAACTGGGGCGGTTTCTGGAAATGGGACCCGGTCGAAAACACAAGCTTCGTGCCTTGGCTGTTCGTGGCGATCCTTATTCACGGATTCCTGGTTCAGCAGGCGCGCAAGAAGTGGCTTGTTTCCAACATGGTGCTGGCTGGACTTCCATTTATCTCCTTCATCTACGGAACGTTCCTCACCCGATCAGGCTTCCTCGGCGACACCAGCGTGCACAGCTTTGCTGAAATGGACAACAAGGCCCTCTATCTCTTGATGGGCATGGGCGGATTGTTCATCGTCGGCTTTGCCGCTCTGGCAATATGGCGAGGCCCGCAGATCAAGAGAGAATTTCCTGAAGCCGACCGCATCGAGCCTACATCGATCAACCGAGAGAAGCTTTACCTGCTGGGCAACTACGTCCTGGCCTTCTTTGCGATAGCAGTAGCTGTGGGTATGAGCGTCCCGCTCATTCAAGCCATAGCCCATAAGGAGCAGAAAGTCGTCGAGGAGGGGCTGTATCACAACGTCATCGTGTGGCCGTTCGTCCCGGTCATGCTGCTCATGGCGATCGCGCCGTTTGTAAGCTGGCGCGGCGCAAAGCCAAAAGAGCTGGGCAACCGCCTGTATCTTGTCCTTTGCGTCACGATCTTCCTCACCGGCCTTGCGCTTGTCGCCATGAAGATGGCGACCGGGCACATAGTTGCGGATTGGGACCAGAAGATCAGCCTGCTCGGATGGCAGGTGAACGCCACGGTATGGACGATGCTCCTTGCGGGGCTCTGCATCTTTGTGATCGTCTCGCACTCATGGAAAGCGCTGGAGCTGTATCGCAAGAACCGACCAAGCGTCGCTTCGTTTATGTCGCATGTCGGGCTTGGCGTGACGCTGGCTGGACTGATCATCTCTCGCGGCATGGAGACCATGGCGAAGGTGTATGTTCAGGAAGGTCGCCCAGGCAATGGCCTCGGATACACCGTCAACCTTGTCGACACCGGTGACCCGACCAACCGCGAGAACAAAGTTACTTTCGATGTCTTTAACGACTCCGAGAAGTTCACGGCAAAGCCAGGATTCTACGAGCGTGAAGTTAAGCGGACCGATGAAACGACTGGTCAGCCAATGGATGTCAAAGAACCCTTTGTGTGGCCTTACATCAAGCGCGGGCTTCTGCATGACATCTACTTCACGATGTTCCCAAGCTTTACTGAAGCCTCAGACGTAATGAGCTTCAAAGAAGGTGAAACCAAGAAGCTGGGCCCCTCCTACGAGATCACGTACAACGGTCTTAAGATGGAGGGCAATCCGGGGCAGCAGGGCACCAAGTTCATTGCCAATATCACCCTGCGGGCCATCCCAGACGATTCTGGGCAGGCCATCGCGGAAGATGGCAAGCCGTTCACCGTTCAGCCCAGCCTTGAGATTGCAGAAGGCGGACTGCAGCACAACGAGGCTCCGGTTGACGACATGATCAAGGTGAGTTTAGAGCGTATTGAGGTCGCGACGAAGTCGGCGGACATCCAGTTCAAGTTCTATGCGCCGGTCTATGAGATCCATATGTTCTATAAGCCCTTTGTCGGATTCGTCTGGCTAGGCACTGGTATCATGGCCCTCGCTGGGTTCTTCGCTGCGCTGAATCGAAGGTCCCGCCCCGCAACGGCGGCTGCGGAATCTACGAAGGAAGAAGAGGACACCGAGTCAGAATCAGATGCGCTTAAATCACTTGCTTAAGGCCAAGCTGCACCACGCTCGCGTCACTTACGCAAACCCTGATTACGTGGGCAGTATCGAGATAGATCGCGACCTCATGGAGAGGATCGGCATTCAGGACGGCGAGCACGTCTATATCTGGGCTGTCGATCATAAGTCGCGCATTGAAACCTATGCTTTCGCCGGGCCTAAGGGTGTCATCGGTCTCAATGGCGGCGCAGCCCATTTCTTCCAGCCAGGAGACAGGCTCGTGATCGCGGCATTCACGTGGACAGACGAAGAGATTGTTCCCAAGATGCTGTGGCTGGGTGAGAACAACGAAGTCCTGAGGGACATGACGCCGTTTAGCGTTGTTGGATGAGTTTGTAAGGGGTAAGGTGTAAGGGTTGCAAGGGTCAGTTTCCCTGCCATTTACGCTTTGCAACGCTTACAGCGAACTCCCCTATGAATCCAAACTCCCCCGACCTCGCATCCCTTCTTGAATCCTCCGGCGCAATCTTGCGCGGGCATTTCCTCCTCACCAGCGGTCGTCATAGCGACGTCTACTTCGAGAAGTTTCGAGTGCTTGAGCGACCCGATGTTCTTTCGGCGCTCTGTGCCGAGATCGCCTCTCACTTCAAAGACAAAGGTATCGAGCTTGTTGCTGGCCCAACGACTGGGGGGATCATCATTGCTTTCGAAGTTGCGCGGCAAATGGGATTGCCTTCGATCTATGTTGAATCGGAGAATGGGCTCAAGACTCTGCGGCGCGGAGCTACCGTCCCCTCTGGCGCAAAGACCTTGGTGGTGGACGACGTGCTCACCACGGGCCGCTCGGTGGTCGAAACCATCGATGTCATCAAGTCTGCGGGCGGCGTACCTGCCGGTGTTGGCGTCCTGATTGACCGGGCGCAATCACCGCTGGATTTTGGATGTGAGCAGTATTCTGCGTACAAGGTTGAAGCGGTAAGCTACGCGCCAGAGGAGGTCCCGGAGTGGCTGGCAGCCATCCCGATACGTAAGCCAGGCACCCGCATCGAAAGCAGTGCACCCTGAATGGTACAGCACGACTCTGCATCCAATCCCGTCGATCAGCCGTCTATCGCTCAAAGGAGGGAAAACTCATGCAGAACATACAAGAAATGATGGGGAGCATGATTGGCCTTGTCATCTGGATTGGCCTTTATGTAACCCAGGCCATCGCCTTGATGACGATTGCTAATAAGACAAGCACTGAAAACAGCTGGATGGCTTGGATTCCGATCCTCAACATGCTGCTGTTGCTGAACATCGCAGGATTGGATTGGTGGTATCTCCTCTTGATGTGTGTGCCGTGTGTCGGCATTCTCGTCTTTATATACGCATGGTGGCGAGTATGTGAGGAACGTGGAAAGCCTGGTGCCTTGGGCATATTGATGATCGTGCCAGTGGTCAACTGGTTCTTGCCTCTCTACGTCGCCTTCAGCGATTAGCGCCCGATCACCATTAAATAAAAAGGGCCGCTCCTTCGAGCGGCCTTTTCTATTTCTCCGGAGTCGAAAGCTCTTTGATCCATTGCATGAACTTTTTTGGATCAAACCAGAGGGGATCGTCAATCACCTGGTGCATGTAGTGCTTCGGCATCGGCACTTGCTCGCCCCATTCCTGCCCTTTGGGAAAGATGAAGTACACATCATAAGCCACAGGCGCGTCTCGGGGAAGCTTCACTTTGGAGCCATAGGCAAGAGCAATCGCTTGCTTCGTGTCCCAATACTGCCTGATCCGCTTGTCCTTGCTGAAGTAGGCAGCGCCTTCCTTTGCCAAGTCGGTATTGTCCGTGCCATAGCTGGGAGTCCAGACAACGTAAGCCCGGATCGAATCATCCTTCAGCTTCGGGAATATTTGACTTTGCACCTCACGGGCGCCTTCAAGACAAGGCACTCAGCTGGGGGAGAAGATGAACATCAGCCGAACCTTATCTTTGTCCGCGTTGAAGTCCTCTTTGAGCTTGGAGCCATCCAGCATTCCGGCCGGCATCTTAGGGGCATCCTGCTTCGCATCAGCCTGAGGCTGAGCAGTAGCAAGGACTGTATAGAGGGCAAGAGCGGGGATCATGCTGAGCTCGAATGAGGTTACCAGAACGAATTACGCTCGAATCTGGAATATTGTTTCCAGATCACGGCAGCCAAAAAGAACAAGGGCCCGTTGCCGGGCCCAAGCGAGAACACACGGAGTAAAAGTCGATTAAGCGGCGCCCTTGGCGAGTCGCGCAAAGCTTTCCTTGTCCACAGCGCGCATCAGACACTCTTCATACGAGCAATAGCCGTTTCGGAAGAGGTCAGAAAGCGCACGGTCCATGGTCTGCATACCGTGCTGAGCGTTCGTTTCAATAACGGAGTACATCTGGTGCGTCTTGCCTTCGCGAATCAGGTTCTTGATTGCGGGTGTGCCACCCATGATCTCCAATGCAGCCGCACGACCGCCGCCCAAACGCGGGATCAGCTGCTGAGAGATAACGCCTTCCAGGGTATTGCCTAATAGAACGCGAATCTGCTCTTGCTGGTCAGCTGGGAAGACGTCGACAATTCGATCGATCGTCGATGGCGCGTTGCGGGTGTGAAGCGTACCGAAGACAAGGTGACCCGTTTCGGCCAGTGTTAGAGCAGCTTCGATGGTCTCGAGGTCGCGCAATTCACCGACCAGGATGATATCCGGGTCTTCACGAAGGACCGCGCGGAGCGCGTTGTGGAAGGAATACGTGTCTCCATGCAGCTCGCGCTGGTTGATCATGCACTTCTTGTGGGAGTGCAGATACTCGATTGGGTCTTCGATTGTAAGGATGTGCGACGTTCGTGTTTGGTTGATGTCGTCGATCATCGATGCGATGGTCGTCGACTTGCCTGAACCAGTGGGTCCCGTCACAAGCACGAGGCCAGAGATACGCTTTGCCATCTCTCGAATAACCGGCGGCAAACCAAGCTCTTCAAAAGCCGGAATTCGAGTTGGAATCGCACGAAGCGCAGCGGCCATCGCACCCTTCTGGAAATAAACGTTGAATCGGAATCGGCCCAAGCCCTTGACGCCATAGCCGAAGTCCAGCTCATGCGTCTGCTCCATCTTCTGAATCTGCTCGTCACTGAGCACTTCGTAGACGATGCGCTGCGTATCTTCGGGCTCCATGACCTGATAAGGCAACGGTTGGAGTTCACCGTCGATACGGGCCATCGGTGGCAGACCGATCGTAAAGTGGATGTCGCTGGCCTTTCGTTCGATGGCGGCTCGAAGGATCTCGTCAATGTGGACGTCTTTTACGCTCTTGGCGTCCACGGCTACCTCAGCCGAGGGCTTGACATCCAAGTGCTCCATGCCAATGAACGCATCGCCGGTTTCCTTTAGAGGACGTGTGTACAGATCCTCAGGCAACGCCGCGGGCTTGTAATGCTTGTACTCTTCTACTTCAGCGTTCTGAGCCTCGTCTTCAGCGTTTACAATCAGCTCGAAGGCAGGCGTCGGCTTATTGCGGTTCTCCATTTTTTTGACGATCGCCGCGATATCTTCTTCAGCGTCCGCCATGGCATCGCTGTCGGCGATGGAAAACTTCACGGTCTCGTCTTCGGGAGTCTCCGACGCTGCTTCAGCAACGGGTTCAGCAGGCGTTTGTTCCGTTTGAGCAATCTCCAGCTTGGGAGCTTCCTGCTGCTCTTCGTCCTTTTTCAGAACTTTGTTCCAATCGAATGCCTGTTCGCTCATAGCGTTGTCTCCTTGCTCAGTTAAATCTGCATTCCAGCAGCTTCCGAAATGGCTCGGCTGCCGGTGTCAATGATCGCGTGATATCGGTCTGGGCCGATGCCAAGCTTGTCGGTGGCCCAGGTCGGGAGCCAGTGATTGGGGTCTTTATCGTGAAGCCCTTCGACAGCACAGCTTGCAATTGCAGATGCCACGGCAATGCACGCGCCATGAAGCGGGAATTCCTCGCTCTCGGAACTGGGCTCCAGATATCGAATGCCAGCGATAAGCTCCTCAGGGAAGCCCCATTTTTGGGCGGCTGCTACAGCGATGGTGACGTGATCGACGCCATACAGCTCGTGCTCAGCCTCATAGTCGGCCATACCCGCATCCATCATCGGGTGTGTAAATTCGTAATCTTCACCGCCAAACCGGTCGAGCAGCGTCTTGCCGATGTAGTGCAGAAGGCCGCATGTGTACGCGTTATCCGGGTTTACGCTTCGGGTTTCTTTAGCCAGCCACTTCGCACAGACCGCTGTATCGACGGAATGTCGCCACCAAGCGCGGCGGCGCAACGATTCTTTGTCGTTCTTCCCAACGAACATGTCGTAGAGGCCAACGGTCATCGCAATCTGCCGAACCGTCTTGAAACCCAAGAACATGATGGCTTCCTTGACTGAGGTGACTTTCTTGGGAAGACCGTAGTAAGCAGAGTTCGCTGCGGTCAGAAGCTTCGTGCTAAACCCAGGATCGACGACGATCGCGCGTTCGATTTCGACGGCGGCTGTGTCGGTCGATGCCGACAGCTCCACAACCTTGTAGACGACGTGAGGCAAGACAGCGAGCTCCCTGACCTTGGCAAGGATCGACTCTGTGTTGTTATCGTTCGGAATCGGAACTGCAGACATAGAAAAACCTGTTGTGTGTGCTCGTATTTATTGTTGGCAAAGCGGTCCTGAAATCACACCGCTCATCTCAAAAAACAAAGGATCGCCAGACTAAATCGAATGGTGTCCTGTACGTTTAGGCTCGCGTTGCTATGCATAGATCACTCGCAAGACCTCGTCAACGCTGGTGATCCCCATCAAGATCTTCTGGACAGCATCGTCCTGCAGCGTCTTCATTCCGTTCTTCATCGCAAGCTGCCGCAGGATATGCGAGGGCGACTTCTCAAGCACCTTGTCTTTGATTTCATCGCTCATCACCATAAGCTCATGCACACCCGTTCGACCCTTGTAGCCCGTGCCTTTGCACTGCTCACATCCCTTCCCTCGGAAGAGAGTGATCTCTCCGCCAGTTTCTGCTCCGAGATCATCCGGGACGGGAAAGCCGTATCGCATGAGACTTTCTCGCGTAGCCGTGTAAGCCTCTTTGCAGTTCGGGCAGATCTGTCGGACAAGCCGCTGGGCAAGAACACCAATGATCGACGATGAAATCAAGAACGGCTCCACCTCCATATCGATCAATCGCGTAGGAGCGGAGGCTGCGTCGTTGGTGTGCAGGGTGCTCAAAACCAAGTGGCCTGTAAGCGCAGCTTCCATCGCGATAGTCGCGGTTTCGGTGTCGCGCATTTCACCGACCATGATGATGTCGGGGTCTTGTCGGAGCATCGCCTTCAGACCAGCAGCGAACGTCATGCCAGCACGATTGTTCACGCTGCACTGGTTGATGCCGCCAAGCTCATATTCAACCGGGTCCTCGATCGTGATAATGTTCGAAGAGCCATCGTTTACCTTGTTCAGGATGGAGTACAGCGTCGTTGACTTACCCGAACCCGTCGGACCCGTAACGAGGATAATTCCGTACGTCTTTGAGCACATGTCCTCGATGATCCGCATGTTGTTGGGCAGGAAGCCAAGCTTGTTCAGTCCAACCTGGACGCCCCCTTTGTCCAGAACACGCATAACGATCTTCTCACCGTAAACGACAGGAAGTGTCGAAACGCGAAGGTCATAGTCTTTGCCTCCAAGATGAATGCTGATTCGGTTATCCTGGGGAACTCGCTTTTCAGCGATGTCCATGTTGGCCATGATCTTGAAACGGGAAGTCAGCGGAGCCAAGACCTTTCGAGGCACCCTCATTCCGTCAATCATCACGCCGTCGATACGATAGCGAACGCGAACGCCTTCCTTCATCGGCTCGATGTGAATGTCGCTCGCTTTGTCCTGAATAGCCTGGCTGACGATCAGGTTTGCAAGTCGAATAACGGGGGCGTCTTCGCCCATTTCACGAAGCTCAGCTTCGCTGAGGTCCTCGTCATTGGCTTCATTGACTTCGATCTCGCCATCGAAGTCGCGCATCACGCCCGCAAGCGCGTCATTAACGTTGACGTCAACTTTATAAAGGTTTGAAAGCGCGTTGGTAAGATCGTCTTCAGCCGCAATCATCGGCTCGATTTCAAGCCGTGTGATGAGCCGCAGCTCGTCGATAACAAAGACGTCGAGCGGGTTGGCCATGGCCACGACGAGCGTGTTCTCTTTAAGCTCAATCGGGACAGATTTGAAGCGCTTTGCGCTCTGCGGCGAGATGAGTTGAAGCACTTCAGGGCTGGGATGATGATCGCCAATTTCGATGTAAGGAATGCCCCAAACCTTTCCAAGCAGCCGAACCCGGTCGCGCTCTTGGATCAGGCCCATGTTGACAAGTACGCGGGCGATCGGCTCCATCCCGCCGAGCTCACGCTGCTTCTCGGTAGCGAGATTCAGCTGCTCCTCGGAGATTAGCCCTTCCTGAACGAATACTTCGCCGCTTAACATGAACCCAAAAACCCCTCACTCTCTGCCTAACAAGTGTCAGGCCGCCAACCTTTTCATTCCATTTGAATCTGGCCCGAAGCCCCGTATTCCTTTCAGGCTCAGGCCAATGCAAGGAGAAATACCAGCCAGCAGTTCTCCCTGTTGAAATGATCGGCTTGTTCGGGCCGTGCTCTTGGGCACTTTTCTTGCGGTGTATGCGTTGTGCTGAATGGTCTGCCAGCGGCAAGACCCAGCCCGGTCAAATAGGCTAGAATATTGGACCGGATTCTTTGGAGAACCAATTTGATTCGAAGAGCAATCTTGACCACCGTTGGAGCAGGCGCAGCAATCGCTATCATGGCGCAGTCTGGGCAGGCCCCGTCCAACACCAATTCAGCAACAAAGGGCATGCTTGCCACACTCAGTCCGAACGAAATCGACACGATTCGGATGGCAACGAGGCTCGGCAGCTTCCGTCTGATAGACGGCGTGGGCAAGGTTGAAATCACCTTTACCGGCACAGTGCTTATCAGCCAGCTAAAAGGCGTGAAAACCGTCACCGGCAACGTGCGCATGGAGTATCCGCGCAACGAGAAAGAGAAGAAGATGGGCCGGGAAGTCTGGTTTGGTACCGGGAAGATCGTGGTCGATGGCAGCTTCCGTGCAATCCAATGGTTTGGCAAGGATATGAACGCCGTCTGGACTGGCGCAGGCCAAATGCGGCTTTACGGCGAGTTTGACGACAAGCTGAACACGGGCACCTATGTTTACGACTCCGAGAAGGTCACTCAATACTGGAGCCCTTACGGAACCAACATCCCGCTTCCGCCGCCTCGCGACGCAGGAAGGGTCAAGCCGAACATCAAGAAGTCGGGCGGCTAAGAGCTGGTGAGCATTGCTTCGTAATACCTTTCTCCACCTGCCAAACATCGGACGTATCACCGAGAAGGCCTTGTGGGAAAGGGGCATCACGGACTGGGATTCCCTTCTCGCTCGAATCGACGAGGCACCGCTAGGCACTGCAGACCGCGACCAAACCCAACGTTCTGCTGAACTGTCCATCCAAGCATTGCAGGATGGACAGCATCAGTTCTTTGCGCCTGCTCTTGGCCTTGGGGAAGCTTGGAGAGCGTGGACCGACTTTCGAGAGAGCTGCGTATACCTGGACATCGAAACCGACGGTGGACAAAGCGGCGATGCCATCACGATGATCGGACTGTACGACGGCAAAGATTTTCGAGCCTTGATCAAGGATGATAACCTTGCCGAATTCCCCGACATCATTTCGCACTATTCGATGATCGTCACCTTCTTCGGGTCGGGCTTTGATGTGCCGATGCTGCAGAAGAAATTCCGCAATGTGGAGTTCGACCACATCCATCTGGACTTGTGTCCGACCTTGCGCAAGCTGGGCTATCGAGGCGGCCTGAAAAGCATTGAGAAACAGCTGGGCATCTCGCGCGTTGAGGACGCCGAGGGCTTGACAGGGCTCGACGCAGTACGGCTTTGGCGAGAGTACATCCGAGGCAACGACGCTTCTCTGGAGACGCTGGTTGCGTACAACCGAGAAGACGTCGTCAATCTTGAGTGGCTCGCCGATTTCACCTATCGAAGGCTAAAAGCCGCGACTTTCGACTCTGTTGCCACGACGCTTCCGCTCATGTAGACATATTCCGGATGGAGCGCCATCAGAAGCCATATCGGCGGATTCGTCACCTTCAGCCTCTGTTCTTGCTCTACCTTCAGCGGCGAATGAGCCTTGATGTAGTCCACAAAGGCATCGATATCCAGATTGCCGGTGTCCACACGAGTGCCCTTAGCCTCCTTAAAGATGGTAAGGCTGTCCCCGCCCGAAGCCGTAAAGCTGTTCAAGCCGATCTTGTAGGTTTTGTTCGGGGCCAGCGACTGTCCTGCAATCACCACATTTGAGATTCGGCGTCCTGCTGGCTTGGTCAAGTCGATCATATAGCTTGTGCCTTTGGAGGGGTAAAGCACACCTCCCGTCCTTTCCGGATAGCCCTCAACGCTTTGCTCCATGGCGGCGACGAGTTCTGTACCCGATACTTCGAGAACGGTCAGCGTGTTTCCAAAAGGCTGAACGCCAATCGCTGCTCCATAAGTGATGGGGCCTTGCTCGATTGCAGCCCGGACGCCACCGCCATTGATGAACGAAACGACGGCTCCATGCTTAGAAAGCGATGCCATCATTGCATCAGCGATAAGCCCTCCCATTGGGCTGTTGCGAATTCCAGAGCCAGACTCGTAGGTAGGAATCGAGGCTGCCGCTTCGCCAATCACCTGATTGATTGTAGATGCGATGGGCTTTTGGAACGCGGCGATCATCGACTTCATTACAGAGTCCTCAGGAACCGACTCATCGACGACGATAGGAAGGTCTGCGAAATAGGATTCAACCTTTCCTGCCCGGTCGAAACGAACTCGAATGCGCCCGAGCACTTTCCCCCATTCCCAACCCTGCACAACCAGAACCTTCTGGCCTTCGGCACCTTTGACCTCCGTGGGATAAGGGCCACGAGCTTCCGGAAATCCGTCAATCTTGGGCGTTCCCAATGGTGAGTGCGAGTGCCCACCCACAACGACGTCGATTCCTTTAATCTGAGCAGCCAGCCGAAGGTCAACCTCATAACCCACGTGCGTAAGAAGAAAGATCTTGTCGATGCCCGAAGCAACGAGGCGGTTCGCCTCCCTCTGGACCGATTCCATCAGATTGAGCATCTTGACGTTGTCGCCAGGACTGGAGATACCCGGCAGATCCTCGGGCACAGCTCCAATCACTCCAATCTTTGTTCCGCCAACGTTGATCACAGCGGAGGGTTTGATCAGGCCGTCCAGATATTTGTCGTTTGAGACGTCGATGTTTGCGGCAAGCACAGGAAACTTTGCGGCCTTGATGAATGTCGCAAAGGTGGCGGGGCCACGGTCGAATTCGTGGTTTCCGGCAGACATCGCCTGAAAGCCGACGTAGTTCATAAAGGCCAAGTCGGCAAGCCCTTCATAGACGTTGAAATACATCGTGCCTTGAAAGGTGTCGCCGGCATTGAGCAGAACCGGATTCGGGTCTGATTTCTTGTACTTTTCAATCAGCGTGGCAAGCCGAGCATAGCCGCCATAAAGCTTCCCTTTAATCTTTGTGGGCTCCACCCTGGCGTGCATGTCGTTGGTGTGGAGGATGGTGATCGTAATCGGCTGGTCGGCATAAGCAGCCACGGCAAGCGCAGAAAGAGCAGCCGCAACCAGGCCTCGAAGGAAGCGCGAGCGAATCATAAAGTAGGTATACCTGCCCGAACCTTCGGTCTTCCGACCGAAATCCGGCCCTTTATAGGGTCTTAACGACCGGAGGGCCCTTCGCGTGTCGGCGATAATCTTGATAGACATGTCTGACTGGCTTTCTCTTGTCAAGGATATCTCCATCATCATCGCGGGCTTGGTCGCTCTGATCACGTTCGTTCGCGGTGTGGCAGAGTACGCCAACCAGGGCCATGAAAAACGGGCGACCCAGTTTGTCGATATGCGAAGGCGGTACTTGGAGACGCAAGAGTTCCAGGTTATCCTTGAGCTGCTGATCAACGACGATCCCAAGCTATCCGACATCAATCCCCAGCAACGGCGCAACTTCCTGGGTTTCATCGAAGAGATTGCTCTGATGGTGAACTCCGGACTGATCCGCGAAGAGGTGGCGCACTATATGTTCGGGCGGTATGTGTGCCTTGCCAACAAGTCAGAGAATTTGTGGAAGGGGCTGGATCGGGACAGCCTGTACTGGGAAGTGTTCCGACGCTTTGCGTCGCAGATGGAATGCCAGTCGAAGAAGAGCCCGAAAGAGATGAAGGATTTGAGGCTGTAGGCCTGCTGTCTCCCCTCTAAACCGCTGTGTTTGGAGGGGAGCAACCCAATTAACTCTGCAACGCCGCGATCCCCGGAAGCACCTTGCCTTCCAGAAACTCCAAACTTGCGCCGCCGCCGGTGCTCACGTGGCTCACCTGATCGGCAAAGCCGAACTTCTCAATCGCCGCGGCAGAGTCTCCACCACCCACGATCGTAACGGCATTTGAATCCGCCAACGCCTGCGCCACTGCCTTGGTACCGCCCGCGAAGGGCTCCATCTCAAACACGCCCATCGGACCGTTCCAGACCACCGTCCCAGCCATTCTGACCACAGTTGCAAACAGCTCTTGCGACTTCGGCCCAATATCGGCGCCGATCATGCCGTCGGGGATAGCGGTCACATCAACGTTTCGGGTCGCCGCATTGGGGTTAAGCTCAGAAGCAATGACGACATCCACGGGAAGAACGATCTTGCCGGAGTGATTCTTGAGGAGCTCGCCCGCAAACTCGATGCTGGTGTCATCCAACAGCGAATTGCCAATGTTCATGCCCTGAGCCTTGAAGAAGGTGAAGACCATCCCCCCCCCAATCAGCAGCTTGTCAACCTTGGGGAGCAGACTTTCGATCACGGCAATCTTGTCCTTCACCTTGGCTCCTCCCATGATCGCCACGAATGGTCGCTGGGGGCTTTCCAGAGCATTGCCCAGATACTCCACTTCCTTCTCGATCAGGAATCCTGCAACTCCTGGGAGGATGTGGGCGACACCTTCGGTGGAAGCGTGCGCGCGGTGTGCCGTCCCAAACGCGTCGTTTACGTAAAGATCTGCCAAGGACGCAAGCTGCTTGGCAAACTCAGGATCGTTCTTCTCCTCTTCAGGGTGGAATCGAACATTTTCCAGCAGAATAACATCGCCCGGTTTAAGCTCTTTGCAGACGGCTTCGACTTCCGCGCCGACACAATCCGACAGCAAAGGCACCTTCTTATCCAGCAGCTCGCTCAGGCTCTTGGCAACCGGCGAAAGCGAGAACTCGGGAGTTACGCCTTTCGGGCGTCCAAGGTGGCTGCAAAGGATGACCGCCGCACCGTGCTCCCGCAGATGCTTGATAGTGGGAAGAGCTTCGGTGATGCGCCGATCATCGGTGATCTTCCCGTTTTCAAGAGGCACATTAAAGTCACAGCGGACGAGCACGCGCTTGCCATTCACGTCGATATCGCGGACGGTCTTCATGGGAGGCAGAAGTTTACCGCCGTCCGTTCGTCAGCAAGCGACGAAGGGCTTTCCAGCCGATTCACTCCGAATCTTTCATTTTTCGGGCCGTGCCTATTCCGGTGTTCGGAATTGACAAAGACCTATCACAATCGCGGTACAACGTTGGAATCACAAAAAGGAGCACCTATGAGCACCACCACCAACCAAAAACCCGGACTGGAAACGATCGCTTTGCACGGCGGGCAGAATGTGGACCCAACTACCAAGGCCCGCGCCGTACCGATCTATCAGACGACCAGCTACGTTTTCGATGACACGTCGCATGCGGCGAGGCTGTTTGCCCTGCAAGAGTTCGGCAACATCTACACCCGCATCATGAACCCGACCACCGACGTTCTGGAGCAGCGCATCGCCGCTCTGGAGGGTGGAACTGCGGGCATCGCCGCCGCTTCTGGCCAGGCTGCCATTACACTGGCTATTACAAACATCCTTCAAGCCGGCGATGAGATGATCTCCAGCACCAGTCTGTATGGAGGAACCTACAACCTCTTCCATTACACGCTGCCGAAGATGGGCATCACCGTTCACTTTGTGGACCCCAGCGATCCCGAGAACTTCCGCCGCGCGCTGACTCCGAAGGTCAAGCTCATCTACGGCGAGTCCGTGGGCAACCCCAAGCTGGATGTCTTCCCTTACGAAGAGGTCGCCAAGATTGCTCAGGAAGCAGGCGTGCCGATCATGATCGACAACACGCTGCCCACGCCTTATCTGCACCGTCCGCTGGAGTACGGAGCGAATATCGTTGTCCATTCGGCAACAAAGTTTATCGGCGGACATGGAACGTCGATCGGTGGATTGATCGTGGACGGCGGCAACTTCGACTGGGGCAACGGCAAGTTCCCGAATTTCACAGAGGAAGATCCCAGCTATCACGGTCTGAAACTGTGGGACGTCTTTGGCAACTTCCCGGGCTTGGGCAACGTTGCGTTTGGCATCAAGGCTCGCATCCAAGGTCTGCGCGACCAAGGACAGGCTATGTCCCCATTCAACGCTTTCCTCTTCCTCCAAGGTCTGGAAACGCTGCACCTGCGCATGGAGCGACACTCCACCAACGCGCTCAAGGTTGCCGAGTTCCTCTCCACACATCCGAACGTTAGCTGGGTGAACTTCCCTGGCCTGCCTTCCAACAAGAATCACGCTCACGCTGCGAAGTATCATCCCAGCGGCCTCTATGGTGCGATTCTTGGCTTTGGCATCAAGGGCGGCTACGATGCTGCGGTGAAGTTCATCGACAAGCTCGGCCTGTTCTCCCTCCTGGCAAACGTTGGCGATGCAAAGTCACTGGTCATCCATCCGGCAAGCACGACGCACAGCCAGCTCACACCCGACGAGCAGATTGCAACGGGGGTCACGCAGGACTTCGTTCGGCTTTCGGTCGGATTGGAGAATGTAAACGACCTGATCGCCGATCTGGATCAGGCTTTGCGCGGCTAATCAGCGATATTTGAGTGTTAAGTCTTCAGTGTTGGGTCCAAAGTTGACCTGCGGGTCGTATTCGACTTATAAGTCCAAAAAGACACAGCACTGAACGCTTAACACTTCTTTCCCATGGAATCCATCAGCGTCTTCGACATTTTCAAGATCGGGGTCGGGCCATCCAGCTCACACACGATGGGTCCTTGGCGTGCGGCTCAGAGGTTTCTTGCAAAAGCTGGGGCAAGGCTCGACCAGATTGTAGGGGTTCAAGTCGATCTCTACGGTTCCCTGGCAAAGACCGGCAAAGGACACGGCACCGACCATGCTGTATTGTGGGGGCTTTGTGGCGAAGACCCCGAAACATGCGATGTAGAAACGCTTTTCGACAAGATCAATGCGATTAGAGATTCCGGGCAGATCCGGCTTCAAGGAACCCACGAAATCCCATTCGACATTCCTTCACGCTTGATCTTTCACTTTGACCAGACACTTCCCTTCCACCCCAACGGCCTGCGGTTTACGGCTTGGACTGCTGATGGAGCTCGGATGGAAGAAACCTATTATTCGGTAGGCGGCGGGTTTGTGGTCCAGGAAGGTCAGCCGCTAGATGCCAACAACGCAGTCCAGCTGCCTTGCCCGATTGAGCGTGCCGAGCAGCTATTGAGCTATTGCCATGAACAAGGCTGCGATATCCCATCAATCGTGATGCAGAATGAGCGAACGTGGCGGTCGGACGAAGAGATACACGCTCGACTGGACCGGATATGGACGGAGATGCTTCGCTGTATCTACCGAGGCAGCCACACTCCAGGCATCCTTCCAGGCGGGCTGAATGTGGTGCGGCGAGCGGCCCCGCTGAGCAACAGTCTGCTGGGTGGAGAGCTGGACTCGCCTAACTTAGAACGGTGGCTTGTAGGCATCCGAAAGAGCGGCAAGAACTTTCAGAGCATTCTTCGGTGGGTCAGTTGCTTTGCCCTGGCCGTCAACGAAGAGAACGCCTCATTTGGACGGGTGGTGACGGCTCCGACCAACGGCGCGGCTGGCGTCATTCCCGCCGTTATGCTCTACTACCGACTGTTCTGCAAGGGTACGGACAAAGGGCTAAGAAACTTCATTCTTGTTTCGGGTGAGCTGGGAAGCATGTTCAAGAAGGGCGCAACCATCTCGGCAGCGATGGGCGGTTGCCAAGCCGAGATTGGGGTTTCTTCGGCAATGGCTGCTGGAGGGCTGGCTCACTGCCTGGGAGCTTCACCGGAGCGAGTGCTCATGGCAGCTGAGATTGCGATGGAGCACCACCTTGGCATGACCTGCGACCCGATCGGGGGACTCGTGCAAATCCCATGTATCGAGCGCAATACGATGGGTGCAATGAAGGCCATCACCGCTGCAAATATCGCTCTTGAAAGTGACCCTGCCCAGGCCAAAGTGAGTTTGGATCAGGTGATTAAGTCGATGTGGGAGACAGCCCTGGACATGAACAACAAATACAAAGAGACCTCCGAAGGAGGCCTCGCTGTGAACATTCCAGTGAATATTCCGGAGTGTTAAGTATTGAGTATTGAGCTTTAAGTTTTATAGGTTGAATAGAACTGATAAGCCCAATAACACTCCACACCTAACACTTAATACCGCCCTACCGATAATTAATAAAATCCACCGGATACGCCAAATCCAATCCCTTCACAAACTGGATTGTCTTCTGAAGGTCGTCTTTGCTCTTCGCGCTGACGCGCACCTGATCGCCTTGAATCTGCGCCTGCACCTTCAAACCCTTATCCCGAATCTGCTTGATCAAAGACTTGGCTTGATCCTGCGGAATACCAACTTTGAACTTTACGGTCTGCTTCACAGAGATCCCAGCGCCCGGCTCAAGCTTGCTTTCATCAACCGAACGAAGATCGATACCGCGCTTGACGAGCTTGGAGATGAGGATATCTTTGAGCTGGCCCATTCGAAACTCATCCTCTGCAAGAAGGTGAATATCGTTGTTCTTCTCCAACTCAATGCTGGCTATGCTCCCTTTGAAATCGTAGCGATTTGCAAGCTCGCGCTGAGCCTGGTCCACCGCATTTTTGACCTCCATCCCATCAACCTGGGATGCGATATCGAATGAAAAATCACTTGCCATTTTTCTTTGGTATGTCCTTGGTATAAACCCATTTTGTCCGCTTGGCCGGGTCCTCTTGAACCGCAGTCAGCGTCTTGCCATCCTTGCTAATGACCACAGTAATCAAACCGGGGTCCTTCTGCTTGATTCCGTTGGCCACCGTCGCCTTCAGCTCAAGCTTCAAATCCTTCTGAACGTAGGCACCGTCCATCGTCATATTCCGACCGTTGCTGTTAAAGACAACAGCCCGGAATGTCTTGTCCGGACGAAGAACCAGGCTCAGCGTTGTTCGCTTCGCGGCATTCTGATAAGCCTTGATCTGTTGGAGCGTACGGGAGTCCATCGACTTGGCTTCAATCACGATGACGCCTTTCCATTGGCCCGTCACGTCAAACGCAAATGCATGAACGACGCACGCTGCGAGCGCAAGACTGAGCACAAGAACGAGCCGTCTCATGCCATGAATTAAACCCGAACGGGGCTAGTCCAGACTCAACGGCCTAAAGGACTCGCCTGGTCCAAGCCTAAACCCCTCGCCCGCCTGCGGCCAGAGTGCCTTCATCGCCGCACTGCGGGGCAGATGACATACAGCCCAACGCCGCAGTGCAGCCTTCTTTTGCCATCGCAATGCTGTCCGCACTGTTTGCCTAGCCAGCTTCATGTCGCCCCAAAGCACATAAAGGGCAGAAAGATGGACTGCACACACACCAAGTCCACGCTCAACCTGACCCTTATCCCATCGACCACCAAGCCACCGCGAAGATTGGGCAAGCATCTCACGACGCATTTCGATTTCCTCCGCTGTGGCTCCCTTGGCAAGGGAGAACGTGTTCGAGGCATGGATGCGCCAATACGTCAGCTTGTCCGGCACGAAGACAGAGGCTTGATGGATCGAAGCTTTGAAGAGTGACAGCCAGTCACCCGAATACCGTCGATCCGAATCGAATGCGGCGAACGGCTTTCGAAAGATCACGCTTGAGGCAAGAGCGCGATTCGCTTGCAAGAGCCACGGAAGCAATTCTTGCTCCTCCTCTAACGGCCAATCTTCATGCTGATCTCGCTTTCGCTCTGTTGGGTTGTCGTCGGGAGCAAGCCAGCCGTGGGTATAGCAAAAGGCTGCATTCGGATGCTTTTCCAGAGCCTTGAGTTGGAGCTCCAGCTTGGTCGGTTCCCAAAAGTCGTCTGAGTTGAGAATGGCGATTAGATCGGAAGATGCCAAAGCAACTCCACGATTCTGATTTCCATACGTTCCCAGATTCTGCTCGTTCTGGAAAATCTTGATGCGAGGATCAGCATAGCTTTGCCAGACCGCCATCGAATCGTCAGTGCTTCGATCATCAACGACGATCATCTCCCAATCTGACATCGTCTGGGCCAGCACAGATTCCACGCACTGCGGAATGAACCGGGCGTGATTATAGCTGGGGACGACAATGCTGATCTTAGGCTGCATACGCTGACCAGCGTAGCTTACTTGCTGCCTCAGCCGGGTTTGAAGTTCGGAACGCTGTCTGATTCAAAAACCACCTGTTTGCAAGCGGTTCCAGTCCATTCCGCCAGCATCCGGGATATGTCCTCCGCCAATTCTCGACTCCATGCCATGCCACTGAGTCGGATAATTCCTTGAGCATCGGCAAGCACGTAGGTTGGAACAACGGTGGTGCCATACATCCGCGAAACGGTCAGATGCATATCGAGCGCTTGGGGCATCCAGATGTCTTTCTCAGCACAGTACTCAGCCGTTTCGGTCTGTGAATCCTGGCTGATTCCGACGATTACCGCGTCAGGATAGGCACGGTAGATGCGATCATAGAACGGCATGGCGAAACGGCAGGTGGAACAGCCGGTTCTCCAAACGATAGCGAGAATGGGTTTGCCTTTGCGTTCGGCACGGGAGTCAAACTCCCCCAGCACGAAATCTGGGAAAGGATTGCCTATCTCCAGCGAAGCGCTCATGTACCCAAGTATGACCGGGGAGACTCTTCTTGAGCTGGCGCAGGAGGAAGTGCGTTCAGTTTTTGGGAAAGCTCGTCTACGGCGAGGGTTTGGGCGTGGAGAGCGTGGGTCAGTCGTTCAACCTGGGCGCTTAGGGCCTGCACCTGCGGGTCGCTGTTTTCATTGCGCCGATGCAGGAGCTCAGCCATTTTTTGCTGATGCTTGGTCAGGATAAAGATAATCGGGGTGACCAAGAAAAGAGCACCCAGAAAGAGGCCCATCATTTCGTCGCCTTCAAGTCCGAATGCCGCAAATGTATTCATGCTCAGTTCCCCGCTTCAAATCTCTCGGGCATAGCTGGTGGTGTGCTGGACTGAAGCTGCCGACTGTTGCCAACCACCTCATCGAGCATGAGCGTCTGCTGATGAACAAGGTGCTTTAGCTCCGCAATCTCACGTCGAAGGGCATCGACTTCCTGATTTCCGCCGCTACCCCCCTTGCCGTGGATCAGCTCAGCCATCTTCTGCTGATGCTTCGTAAGGATCGCAACGATGGGGATCATGAAGATGATGACGGGAACGATCACCGCCGGGAGCACTTCACCGAATGAGGCTGCAAAGAGTGTGTTCATGTTCTCTGATGGGTTCTTCAGGCCCGTGCCGTCATTCTACAAAAGGTCTGGCAAAAGGGTAAGTCTAACGGGCCTTTGTGCGGACAAGACTGAGCATTTCGGGAACTGTGGCCCGGCCCTCATAAATCGCTTTTCCAACGATGATCCCTTCAAGATTCGGCTTTTGAAGGTCAATAATCGCCTGGATGTCGGATAGCCCGCTGACTCCTCCGCTGGCGATAACCTGCCCCGAAACGATGTCGCAAACCTGGGCAAGCATGTTCAGGTTGGGTCCAGCGAGAGTGCCGTCGGTCGCGATGTCGGTGACGATATAGCGTCCCACTCCGCTTCGGTCAAGCGCCTTGAGCAAATCGTATAAGCCAACGCTGTCTCCCTCCGTCCATCCCGACACTTTAACGATGCCATCTTTGGCATCGACTCCGGCGACTGCAAGGTGCTTCAGTTCACGAAACGCCTTCTCGACAAACTCCAGATCGGTGGCGATGCGTGTGCCAAAAATCACACGCGCAATCCCGCATTCCAGCGCCCTGTGGGCTGACTCCAGAGAGCGAATGCCCCCTCCGAGCTCGATGTCAGCCCCTGTTTCCTTGACAATTCTTTCGACCACATCAAGGTTGACCGGCTTGCCCGCCTTTGCACCATCGAGATCGACCACGTGGATCCACTCCGCACCAGCCTCAACAAACTGCTTCGCCACCTGTACGGGGTCTTCAGCATACGTGGTCTGCTGAGAATAGTCGCCCTGTGTGAGTCGAACACACTTCCCGTCAATAATATCGATCGCTGGAAGGATCACCATTCGAGAAAGCTCCTCAGAAGACTCAAACCCGCATCCCCACTCTTTTCAGGATGGAACTGCGTTCCAAAGATGTTTTCCCTGCGTACTGCAGACGCGAACTCGATGCCATAGACGGTCGTTCCCGCAATGTCATTCTTGTCGACGCATTCTGTGTAGAGCGAGTGAACGAAGTAGTACTGCGTCTCTTCATCCGCTGGGAAGCCCTCCTGCTGCCATCGAACGCTGTTCCAGCCAACATGCGGCACCTTCAGTCCGAGATCCTTTGGGAAATACTTCACACGCCCTGCGATCAGTCCAAGCCCTTGATGTTCACCAAGCTCCTCGCTGGATTCGAACAGAAGCTGCTGACCAAGACATATGCCCATCAAGGGCTGTCCCATACGGGCAAAAGCCTGAATTTCCCCGGCTAAAGGAGCAATGCACTCCATCGCCGCCCCAAACGCCCCGACTCCCGGGATAATCAGTCTGGTCGCGCCCTGAAGATTGGACTGGACCGAGCATTCAAAGCCAAGATGCACCACCGCACGTTCCACCGAACGCAGGTTGCCCATCCCGTAATCCAGGATAACGATCATCCGATCTGGCCTTTCGTAGAAGGCGCTGTTCGGCGGTCGGACGGCGTCGTTGCCTCGTGCAGGGCTCGACCAAAGCCCTTGAAGATCGCTTCGCAGATGTGGTGGTCGTTATCACCGACAATCTGGCGGATATGGAGTGTGATCCCCGCGTTCACTGCAAGCGCGCGGAAGAACTCCTTGACGCATTCCGTCGAGAGTTGCCCCAGGGTTTCTCGGTTGAAGGTCACGTCGAAGTCCAGGTACCCGCGCCCGCTGAAGTCCAAAGCCACGAGGACGAGCGCTTCATCCATCGGTGTGTGGTTGCTCGCGTAGCGCTGAATGCCCTCAGAAGCGCGTGCAGCCTCAGCAATAGCCTTGCCAAGAACGATGCCTACATCCTCGACGGTGTGATGATCGTCAACGTGAAGATCGCCCTCTGCTTTAACGCCCAGATTGATCTCGCCATGGAAGGCGAAGAGCGAGAGCATATGGTCGAGAAACCCTATTCCTGTGGTGACATCCTGGCGTGTTCCGCCATCCAAATCCAAGACCACTTGAACTCGTGTTTCCTTGGTTTCTCTCTCCAGCTCGGCGTAGCGCACGCCGGTCGGCCCTTTGCTCATATACCGATTGTACTCGGCAGAACAGATTGTCGGGTTCCCACAATAGGAACGTATATAATACAATATGGCGGTTGGGGAGGAAATATGGCAAAAAATCAGACGGTTTCTGTGGCCAGGGACCAGGTGGTCTCGTGCTACACGGGCCTAGTGAGAACAGCCGACACTGTCTTTTCGAAGGTTAATTCGAGTCTGTCCCGCTATCAGATTTCACACACGCAGTTCGCTACACTCAGAGCGATCAAGCTGCATGGTCCGCTTTCACAGCGCGATATCGGGCGGTTCATTCTTAAAACAGGCGGCAACGTAACTGTAGTTGTCGACCAGCTTGAGGCCCAAGGCCTTGTGTCTCGATTGCGCGATTCTGAGGATCGTCGTGTCTCTTATGTAAATTTGACCCCGAAAGGTCAGAAGTTCGTAGACGCGATCTATCCTGCCTATCAGGAGAGCATCCACACATCGATGGCAAGACTAAGCGAGCACGAGCAGCAGCTTTTGACCGAACTTCTTGTCAAGCTTTGCCCGCCAGAAGGCTTGAACGCGAGCCTCGGCTGAACCAAGCTGGTGTTCCTCGGGCAGGGACGATCTCTATACGATCAGAGTCAGGCTGACGAAAAAGGCGTACCCTTAAAAATGTTGAGCCCCCTCTGGGCTTGAGGGGGCTTGCTCAACAGGAGGTGCCGGAAGCACCTTCATCCTTCACAAAATCATTGGGACTGGTTCATTCCAGCCTCTGCCTTATGACCTTAGAAAGATGGGCACTTCCCAGGCCGCACGGCGAAGTCACATGTTCTTCTTGCCTTTGCCACAGCATTGTGGTTCCAGCACCGCAACCCGTTCTGCTCAACATCAGACCGAGTCATGGCGACTCTCGCTCGCCTACGGGGTTAGCTGTCGGGTTCAGGCCAAGAGTTGCCTTTGGAAGGTCCATTCCCTTCCGTTCACCCCAAAAGTTCGGTTCCCCCGTTCTTCCGCTCTCGGAAGACTCAGCGTTGGCATTGCAGCCTTACATATTGTAGTAGACGAAACCGACGAATTAGTTCCCCAAAGGGGAATCTTTCTCGAAAAAGTCCAAGACTTGGGATATTTGGCAGGGAGCCAAGTCCCTTGGTCGGTAAAATCTTACGGCTTCGAGGAGTTTCCTCGACATTAAGATCGCCATGTCTATCCTTGTCAACAAGAACACGCGCGTCGTCGTATGCGGCATGACCGGCCGAGAAGGCAGCTTCCACACCGAACAGATGATCCAGTACGGCACACAAGTCGTCGCGGGCGTCACCCCTGGCAAGGGCGGGACTGAGCATCTCGGGGTTCCCGTTTTCGATACGGCAGAAGATGCTGTTAAAGCGACTGGCGCAGACGCCGCACTGATCTTTGTGCCGCCTCCCTTCGCTGCCGACTCCGTGCTTGAATGCGAAGCCGCAGGCATTCCCTTTGTCACTCTGATCACAGAAGGTATTCCGATTCAGGACATGGTACGCGTGGCCAACCGTCTGAAGGCGAACGGCACGACGCGACTCCTCGGCGGCAACTGTGCAGGCATCATCACTCCGGGTGAGTGCAAGATGGGCATCATGCCTGGACATATTTTTGCTCCTGGCCCGATCGGAATGGTCAGCCGCAGCGGAACCTTAACCTACGAAATCGTTTGGGAGCTCACTCGCGCAGGACTGGGACAGACCACCTGCGTCGGCATCGGCGGCGACCCGATCCCAGGTACGCGCTTTATCGACGTGATGAGGATGTTCGAGGCTGATCCAGCGACCAAGGCGGTTGTCATGGTTGGCGAAATCGGCGGCTCCGATGAGGAAACTGCAGCCGAGTACATCAAAACGATGAGCAAGCCGGTTGTATCGTTCATTTCTGGGCGTACAGCCCCTCCCGGCAAGCGCATGGGTCACGCAGGCGCGATCATTTCGGGCGGCAAGGGTACGCCGCAATCCAAGGTGGATGCACTGAATGCAGCGGGCGCGGCGGTTGCCGACAAGACAAGCGAAGTCCCTGGCCTGGTCAAAGCCGCTCTGGAACGCCTTAGCATCTCGATCTAACCATGCAATTCGCACGACTGCTGTCTCTTGCCTCACTGGCAGTGATCTTAGCGGCAGGCTGTTCAAAGGCGAACAGCCCCAGCCCAGAACCTAGCCAGACGCAGAACAATTCAAACGGCCAAGCTACGAAAGACAACGACTCTAGTCAGAAGCCAAAGCCTGCGGCGAGCAATGACGAACCCGAGACCAATACCGTTCCTGCTGGATGGAACGAGGTCCGGTCACGCGACATCACCATCTTCCTTCCCGCAGAATGGAAATCGATCGATCTCACTTCCCCAAAGTTCGATCAGGAGTTAGACGCTCTGTCTGCGGGTAATCCCAAGTTCAAGCAAGTTTCAGAATCGGTCCGAGCCATGAAGGGGACTGACGTCGTCCGCTTCTTTGCCTTCGACGGTCAGCAGGTTGGCAGCGAGTTCGTCAACAACTTGAACCTGGTTATGCTTCCGATCACCGACAACGCTAGCTTCGACGAAGTCGTCAAAAGGAATCGTGAAACGATGGCCAAGATGGTCACAGGAAGCATCGACTTCAGGATCGTCAGTCTTTTTGGCGGGCGGTTTGGACGCATGGAGTACATCTTGTCGGCAGGCAAGGAAAACAAGAAGACGATGCGCTCAATCGCCTTCATCACAACTTCGAAGAATCGCGAAGTCGTCTTCACTTTCTCTGCATCTGGCAATGCGCCTGCGGAAGAGCTTCGCAAGCTCGCTGATACTGCGATGGCTTCCGCCGTCTTGAAATAACTGGGCTTCCAGCCTGTAGAATCAAGCTCATGCAAACACTGTCGATTCCTGCTGCTGCCATCCTAGCGCTTGTCCTTGTGGGATGTGGCAGCGATCCTGGCCAGGGAGGCACTCAGTCTTATAAGCGTGAGGAACGACCTTTCGCCGAGATGAAGCCTGCGGACCTGCCTGAGAAGGATTGGGCAGAGGTTGTGACGACTGAGGTCTCGATGAAAGTCCCTCGCAAGTGGCTCCAATTCAACATGACCGCAACCGGCGTTGAAGGTGTCATCCAACAGGTTGAGAAGGATAACCCGCAGTTCAAGGGCATGACGGATGCTCTGATGTTCCAGAAGCAGCAGAATGGGCTGCAGATCTTTGCCTGTGATCCCAAGTCATCCGGAGCAAGCGACAGTGCTTCGGTTGTCCTCTTCGAGGCACAGCCCGGCGCAACGCTCGATGATGCGATCAAGACTGGAAAAGATGACATCGCAAAGATCGCTGCCGGAACCGTCGAGTATGCGGAAGTCCAACCGCCCGCTGGCAAATTTGCACGCATCGAGTACCAGACCAGTCAGCCTGGTCCAGACGGCAAAGAAACCAAACTCGCCTGCTGGGCTTACATCTCGCTGATGAAAGGCAAGACGGTGACAATAACCTTCTCGACCAAAGCGGAAAACGCCGCGGCTATGGAGAAGACCGCCGATGCTGCGATTACGTCCTTCAAATTGAAGCAAGCATGAACCCACGCCTTCCCAGACCCGCCATCGTAATTGTTGCCGCAATGCTTTTCATCACAGGATGTGGGAAGCCCCAGCAGGAAAAAGCGAATGCAGCAAGCCAGTGGCAAACCGTCGATCATGCCGAGTTCACCTTGAAGCTTCCCAAGGATTGGGAGTTCACCGATCTGAACAGTCCTGATCTTGACGAGCGTCTCGATGAAGCGAAGAAGAATTCGCAGGAAGTCAGCAAGCTCTCCGACTCGATGAACGAAGTGCGTCGGAAGAATCAATTCAAGCTTAGTGCGCACCAAACAACGGACATTCAGGAAGGCTTTCGCGAAAACATGAACGTGATCATTCAGGACGCTACGCCAGAATGGAAGCTGGACGGCCTGATCGGCGCATTGAAATCCTCACTCAGCCCGATGCTTGCGGATGGAGAATCAATCCAGTACAAGTCTGTCTCACTTGGCGGGGATACCTTTGGCAGACTTTCCTACAAGCTGAATGTGCATGACTCCGATGGCGCACAGCGCACTGTAGCCTATGTTTCATTCTCAATGATCAGAGGCAACAAAGCTGTGACTCTTACCTTCGCGGGACCGGGCAGTCGCGCTGAGGAAGTTGGCAAGATCGCCGACGCATGCCTCGCAACCTTCAAGCTCAAATAGGCAGTGCACGCGACAAATCGTCCAGACTGTAGAGGTGAGTGCGCTCCAACGCTACTTCGACTATGCAGCGACAACGCCTGTCGATCCGCGCGTGCGCGATGCAATGCTTCCTTATCTCGACGAGGAATTCGGCAACGCTAACTCGATCCATAGCTTTGGCCAGCGAGCACATGCCGCTGTTGAGCGAGCGAGAGAGCAGATCGCTCTCCTGATTAATGCCGAAGACCCCAGCGAAATTATCTTTACCTCCGGCGCAACTGAGTCGAACAACTGGGTGCTGCGCTCTTTCCCAGGCGGATATGTCAGCCCCTTTGAGCACAGTTCCATCAGAGAACCTGCACAGCGGCTTTCATACCGCGAATTGACGAATCAAGGCTACAGCCTTGAGCAGCCGGTCAAGTCCGACTTTGTCAGTATCATGCTAGTCAACAACGAAACCGGTGCCATTCTTGACCCAAACCTCTATCGCGGAGCTGCATCCTTTTTGCATTCAGATATCACCCAGGCAGTCGGCAAAATCCCTGTGGATGTTCAGGCTCTAAAGGTGGATGCCGCATCGTTCAGCGCACACAAGATCTATGGCCCGAAAGGGGTCGGGGCCCTCTACTTGCGCAGCGGTACAAGCCTTGAGCCTTACATGATCGGTGGAGAGCAGGAGCACGGTATGAGGGGAGGAACGCTCAATGTCCCTGGCATCGTGGGGTTTGGCAAAGCAGCCGAACTGGCGATGCAGGAAATGGAGGCCGATTCTCAGCGGGCGACTCTTTGTCACAACGCGTTGCTTACCGAGCTCGCCTCTCAGCCAGAAACAAGAGTCAACAGCCCCTCAGGGGGCTCGCCATACATCCTCAGTATCTCCTTTGGCGGACTTCAAGGCGAAACGCTCGTAGTAGAGGTTGACGGTCTCGGTTTCGGCATCAGCAGCGGCGCGGCATGCAGCTCGCATTCGACGGAACCGAGCCACGTCCTTACGGCCTTAGGCCTAGAGGACTACTGGCTGAAAGGTACAGTGCGGATAAGCTTTGGGAGATTTGCGTCTCAAAGTGATGCATTTGAGCTTGGAAAGGCCCTTGTGCATGCGGTCGGAACCATTCGTCGGCTAAGTATGTAGAACTATCTGCAACAGCTTGCCCCTTTCCTACCGTCTAAATAGCTGGTGGCATGAAGATTGCAAGCTGAATCAACATGCCGTGCACTCAATGATGCGTGCGCCCGGAAGTCATCTTGACAGCCGGATTCCGATGTGTTACCGTATCTTAGGGATAGGATGCACAACTCTGCGCGCTTTAGACAGCCCGATGAGAGCCTGCCCCTGCGGTGATGCGCGGAAGCACAGAGTATCGTTGACGATTTTGGAGGAATATACCCAGGATGCCTGGAGAGAATGCCGTAGTAACGCAACCGCGACGTGGCCGAGCGATCACAGTACGAACGCCCGGACGCCATTCCTTTGCTGAAGCCGCCAGCACCCGCCAGCTTGCCGAAGAGTTCGGCTCTGAGCCGGGTGAAGAAGATCTGTTAGAGATCGAAACTGGCGACGAGGAAGTAGAGGAAACAGAGCAGCCTGCCACCCACGACGACAGCGAAGAGCTTGAAATGTGGATGCGCCAAACACGGCGCGCGCAGCTTTTGACTCCTGAACAGGAGGTTCACCTTGCCATGCTCGTGCAGGCGCACGAGATGCTGATGAAGAACAACACAACACAGCTTCTTCGTCTGCTTCGACGAGGTGAGATGGCACAGTTCGGCACCCCTGAGGACGTGACCCCCGAGCTTCGTGAGCACATCGCTCAGCAAGGTCTTGGCGCGAAGAAGATCCTGATCGAGTCAAACCTTCGTCTGGTCGTTTCAATTGCGAAGAAGTACAACGCACGCGGCATTCCGCTTGCCGACCTGATTCAGGAAGGCAACCTCGGTCTGATTCGTGCGGTTGAAAAGTTTGACTGGTCGAAGGGCTTCCGCTTCTCCACCTACGCTACTTGGTGGATTCGCCGAGCTATCGCCCGTGCGATCATTAACCAGGGACGCACCATCCGAATTCCGGTTTACGTTGCCGAACTCATCAACAAGGTTGTGAAGACGGCAAGCAGACTCCAGCAGGAGATGCAGCGCGAACCTACCGAAGAAGAGATTTCGCGAGAAGTCGGACTTTCGGTTGACCGCGTTCGAGAGATGATGCGGGTCGCTGTAGAGCCAATTTCGCTGGAAACACCAGTTGGTGAGAAGGACAACAGCTCGATTGGAGACTTCATCCAGTCGACAAACATGCCGACGCCGACTGATGTGACCTGGAGCCTGATTCGACGTGAAGAGATCGACGGTATCCTCGGTCGCTTAACCGGTCGAGAGCGCGATGTGGTCCGACTCCGATTCGGTTTGGATGACGGACGATCCCGAACGCTGGAAGAGGTTGGCGCTGAATTGAACGTCACTCGAGAGCGCGTTCGACAAATCGAACTGAGAGCCATGAAGAAGCTTCGGCATATCGGTCAGGAACTGGCAGCGCAGGGATTCATGATCACCCAGTCCCCCACATAAGGGGACTGTGAAGCGTATCAAAAAAGCCACACTGCCCAAGGCGTGTGGCTTTTTTGTCAATTCTGCCGCATGTATAGCTACATTCGCGTCTTATTTTCTAAGCGGATTTTTGCTCCGCTATACTGAATTTCGGGGGAGATTCACGCTGGCATGGATACTACTGTACGCCTCCTCGTTGTCGAAGACAATGAGGATGAGGCATTTTTGCTCATACATGAGCTGAAGCGGGCTGGATATGATGTTATTTGGAAGCGCGTAGACAACGAACAGGCGATGCGTCGTGCGTTGGAAACGGACACATGGGACATCATTACGTCCGATCATAAGATGCCGCGCTTTAGTGCGCCCGAAGCACTAAAACTGGCTAAAGAGACCGCCCCAGACCTGCCAGTCATCATCGTATCAGGCGAAATTGACCTTGATCTGGCTGTCCGTCTGCTTAAAGATGGAGCCCTCGATTACGTCCAGAAAGACAAGATGCCCCTGGTCGTGCCTAGTGTCGCGACTGCGCTCGATCTCATTAAGCGCAAAAAAGATCTGTCCTACTCAGAAGATGATGCCCGAGAGATATCAGAAAAAGTTCTCTTAGCTACAAGATCTTCTGGCATCGGCATATGGGATTACAATCCACACACTAACACTTTACACTTTGACGACACTATCTACAGAATCTTTGGATATACCACTCCACAGGAGGGTAGCCCGCGCGACATCATTGACAAGCACGTTGATCCTGATGACCGCAAAGTGCTGAACGACATGCTGACCAGTGCCCTCGCTCAGGGAACGGAGTTTATCGGCGAGGCAAAGATCACTACAGTTCAAGGACAAGTCAGATGCATACGTACTAATGTCTTTTTCGATAAAGACTCCACTGGCAAGGTCACACGAATTCTTGGAACAGCGCTCGACGTCACGGAACTCAAAAATTCGCCGACTTCGTCACAAACCGCCAATACCGACTACCTGAGCAAAAGATTTGAGCTCATTGCCACAGTTACCAGCACAGTCGTGGGCGAGGTTTCGCTAAAGCAACAGGCTGAAGCCTTATGTGAGAGTATTCGCAACACATTCGAGGCGGACGCCTGCATCATGCGACTTCTCAAGGGGGAAGAATTGCACGTTCTTGCAAGCGCAGGCGTTCCCGAGTCCAAACTCTTCCCTAGCCTGCCCGCAAACCTTGGGCTGGGGAAGGATATTCTCGAATCTGGAAAACCTTTGCGCGTGGGGAATATTCCCGAGACGGAATACGCTGTGCACCTCACCCCGAACGATGAGCGCCGATACACTTTTGTTTCTTATGCTGGCGCTCCCATCAAAGTTCAAAATCGAACGCTTGGCATCATTGCCATCTATTCCCAGCATGTTCGCGACTTCTCAGAAAGCGATCTTGAACACCTTCAGATCGCGGCGAATCACATTGCAGTTTCGGTCGAAAATTCGCGACTGTATGAAGACGTCAGCCGCCAAAAGCAAGAGCTCGAAGACGAGATTCGGGTGCGTACGGAAACTGAAGAACAGCTTCGTCGAAATGAGCACGAGCTTGAAGAGCGCGTCCGGCAGCGGACAGCTCAGCTTGAAGAAGCAAACCGAGAGCTTGAAGCCTTCAGCTATTCCGTCTCGCACGACCTCAGAAGCCCTATCAGGGCCATTCAGGGCTTCAGTTCAATTCTGATGAAAGAGTACGGAGATACTCTGGATGCTGATGGCATAGATGCGTTGCAAAGGGTGATTGCGGCAAGTCGAAAGCTCAACAATCTCATCGACAGCATGCTCAGCCTTTCAAGAGTTGCCCGAGAAGAGCTGCATGTCTCCTCAGTCGATCTTTCAGAGATGGCGGCGGAGATTTTGCACGACCTTCGCACTCGCCATCCTGAACGCTCTGTGGAGTTCAAAATCGATCAGGACATGGCAGTCCTGGCCGACTCTCGGCTGATGCTGATCGTCATGACAAACCTGCTCGACAATGCCTGGAAATTCACCCAGCGCAAAGAAGAAGCCGTGATCGAAGTTGGAAAGTGCACAGGTCCAGAAGGCGATGCTTTCTTCGTTCGAGACAATGGGGCCGGATTCAATCCAAGCCATGCAAATCGCCTCTTTGCCCCGTTCCAGAGACTCCATAGCGATGCCGAGTTTGAAGGTACAGGCGTTGGACTTGCGATCATCCACCGCGTCATTCAAAGACACCAAGGCAAAATTTGGGCTGAGTCGGAGGTCGGCACTGGGACGACCTTCTTCTTCACGATAGGCTCGGAACGGTAGAATCCTCTGTAAGATGGCAAGACGCACCAAAGATGAGTGGCTATGGCAAGTCTTGCCGGGTCAGCTTATCCTTAGTCAGCCTGCAACTCCATTGCAGGCCAGAGGGATGTGGCAGCCCTGCATCGATCTCTTCGAAACCCAGCGCGAGTTCATTCTGAAAGCTGAGCTTGCGGGCGTGGAGCCTGAGCATGTGCAAGTTGCCTACGTGCCCGGTCGACATAGCCTTTTGCTTAGAGGCGTTCGTCAAGAGATCGACCCCAGCTCAGAGGAGCGAAGCTCAATCCACCAGCTGGAAATCTATTACGGCGAGTTCGAAAGGGAAATATCTTTGCCGCAAACACCCGTCGAACCCGAACGGATGCGTGCTCAGTTCCGTAACGGAATCCTATACGTTGGGCTTCCAAAGGCTACGCTCCGTGTGACACACACTCGAATTACGATCCGGAAAGTTTAATGGCGCGAACTAAAACTAAGAAAGCAGATATCGAAGATATCCAAGAGCCGGAGGAGATACTTCTTCCCGAATCGGACATTGACCTCAGCATCGGGGACCTCACTGTTCCCGATGGCGATGAAGAGGAAGTCAGGCCGCCGATTCCGGATATCATCAACATTCTTCCGCTGCGCGATTCAGTGATCTATCCCATGCTCATTGCGCCGCTTAGCGTATCGCGAGAAGGCAGCGTTCTGCTCATCGAGGAAAGCGTCGTCGGCAACAACCGTGTGATTGGAGCGATCGCGCAAAAACGAACCCACATTGAGCAGCCAGGCTTTGACGATGTTCATGAATACGGCTGTGCAGTGATCATCCGAACACTGGTCAAGATGCCCGATGCTGTGAGGCTGATCGTTCAAGGTGTAGCGCGATTCCGCATTGTCGAACGGCTCCAGGAAACGCCCTATCTGCGTGCACGGATCGAGGTTCTCGAAGATGCGCCGGTCGACGACACGTCAGAAGAGATCGAAGCCCTTCGCCGTTCAGTGGCCGCGCTCTTCGATCAAGCGATCCGACTTTCCCCACAGCTTCCAGACGAGCTTCGAAGCCTAACGCAAGCTGTACAGGAGACGAATGTGATGTGCGACCTCGTCGCGGCACACATGACCCTGTCTGTTGAAGAGAAGCAGCAGGTGCTGGAGACCCTCGATGTGGAAGAGCGCTTGCGAAAGCTCCTCGAAATGCTGAGCAAAGAAGTGCGGGTTCTTGAACTCACGAGCAAGGTTCAAAGCGAAGTCAACGTGGAACTGTCCAAGTCTCAGCGCGACTATTACCTTCGTGAGCAGCTCAAAGCCATCCAGCGCGAATTGGGAGAATCTGATGATCGTGGCGAAGAGCTGGATGAGCTCCGCGACAAAATCGATGCCGCTAACCTGCCTCAAGATGCGCTAAAAGAGGTCAATCGCGAATACGACCGTCTGCGCCGTATGTCGCCAGGCTCGCCCGAATACACCGTCGCACGTACCTACGTGGACTGGATCCTCTCGCTGCCTTGGAATCTGGCCACAGAAGACAATATTGAACTCTCCCAGGTGAAGGATGTTCTGGATAAGGATCACTACGGCCTCGACAAGGTAAAGGATCGTATTCTCGAATTCCTCGCCGTGCGCAAGGTCAAGAAGGACGGCAAGATTCGCCAGCCGATTCTTTGCTTTGCCGGCCCTCCAGGCGTTGGAAAGACCTCGCTTGGACGCTCGATCGCTCACGCCATGAATCGCAAGTTCGTGCGGGTTTCTGTCGGCGGCATGCGCGATGAAGCCGAAATCAGAGGCCATCGACGCACCTACATCGGCGCCCTTCCCGGACAGATCATCCAAGGTCTTCGTCGCGCAGAAACGAACAACCCTGTGTTCATGCTCGACGAGATCGACAAGCTGGGTAGCGATTTTCGGGGCGACCCCTCCTCGGCGCTTTTGGAAGTTCTCGATCCCGAACAGAACTCGACGTTCCGCGATCATTATGTGGACGCACCGTTCGACCTGAGCCGTGTGTTCTTCGTCACCACGGCGAACCGCCTGGACACAATCCCCGCTCCGTTGCGCGATCGCATGGAGGTGATCGACCTCAGCGGCTACACCGAAGAGGAGAAGTACGAAATTGCAATTCGGCACCTCGTCCCCAAGCAGATCGAAGAGCATGGATTGCGGCCCACGCAGATCGAATTCCAAGAGAAAGCGTTGCGCAAGCTGATTCGCTACTATGTTCGGGAAGCAGGCGTTCGAAACCTTGAGCGAGAGATAGGCTCAGTTGTTCGCAAAGCGACGCGATTATTCGCTGAAGGCCGCAAAGCAAAGGTGACCGTAACCGAGAAGTTCTTGGAGACCGCACTCGGCGCACCCCGCTTCATGCACGAAGAGGTTTTGGAGCGTGAGCTTGTTCCGGGCGTCGCTGTGGGTCTGGTTTGGACACCGGTCGGCGGTGATGTTGTCTTTATCGAAACCGCCAAAATGGCAGGCAGCAAGGGCTTGATCCTAACCGGACAGTTGGGCGATGTGATGAAGGAATCCGTCACCGCCGCCCTCAGCTATATTCGCAGCCACGCCGAGCAGTTCAAGCTGGATCCTGGGTTCTACGACAAGACCGAGCTCCACGTCCACGTCCCGGCGGGAGCTACGCCCAAGGACGGCCCCAGCGCAGGCGTGACGATGCTGACCGCACTCACTTCTCTGCTGACTGGACGAAAGGTAAAGTCCCGGCTAGCTATGACTGGCGAGCTGACCCTCACGGGTCAGGTGCTTCCGATCGGTGGCGTGAAGGAGAAAGTTTTGGCGGCACATCGAGCGGGCGTAACCACGGTGCTCTTGCCTGATGACAATCGCAAGGACTTCAAAGAAGAGGTGCCCGAAGAGATCGCCAATCAGCTGACGGTTCACTTTGTGAAACACGCCGATGAAGTTCTGAGGCTCGCATTGGAGAAGGCTCCAGCAAAATAGCCTCCGTTTTCGGACCCATAGGACATATTCGTCCTATAGGTCCGGCAATCCCTCTGCACGCATTTTTTTCAACGGCAGACTGTAGAGAACAAAAAGCGGAACCATTTCGACAAGAGTAGAGATATAATGCTCTACAGATGTCGAAATCACACCGACCCGAAGAGGCGCCAACCGGAGCGCAGCTGGAAATCCTGCAAATCATCTCCAAAAGCGACGATGGGATGACAGCCGCAGAAGTCTGGCAGCACATCCAAAGCCAGCGCCCAATCGCCCGCACAACCATCATCACCTTGATGCAACGGCTGCAAGAGCGCGGCTGGATGTCGCGCGAAGGTGAGGGAAGAGGAGCGATCTACCGCGCTCTTTACAATCCCGAAGAAGCCACGAACGCCATCGTGGACGGGTTTCTGGGACGGTACTTTGGTGGTTCTCCAGCCAGCATGATGATGAGCCTGCTGGGCGCGGGTCGTGTTTCGGAGGAGGAGCTTTCCCGTCTTCGCGAACTTCTCGCCAAGGAGGACAAGAAGTGAGTCAACTCTCCCAGCTATGGCCTTCAGCCCTCAATCTGGCCCTTGCGGTTATTACTGTGTCCGCAGTATTCGGCGTGATTCTTCTTGCTGGACAGAGGCTCAACCCGCCCATCAAGGAATCCACGATCAAGGCAGCGCTGATTGCACTGTTGGCGTGCCCGCTCTTAGTCTGGATCGCCATGCGTTACGACTTGGCAAGCATCCGCCAGCAATCGCCAGCTCCACAAATGCGGGAGCAGGTCATCGGCGATCAGGCCCCAACACAGATTGCAGCACCGCTGAAGGGCGAAGCAGCTGTCCCTACACCTCAGAAAAACAGTCTCCCACTATCGAACATCGCCCCGAAAGTGTCGCCTGCGAGCAGTCTTGATTACGCGTCTATAGCCCTCTCGATCTGGCTGGCCGGGACAGTGTTCTTGCTGCTGAAAGCCGGGATTGACCGATGGAGGCTGAAACAGCTGGTTCGACGGTGGCACCCCGTGACCGAGTTAAGCCTGCTCAGCATGCTCGATGAATCTGCCAAACAAGCAGGCCTTGCGACCACGCCAAGGGCTGTCCAATCGACGAGTCTTGCCGCGCCAGTCTGCTTTGTCCAGAATCAGCCAACGATCGTTCTGCCTGCCGATCTCACAAACTTCCTCTCGCCCGACCAGATTAGAGCGGCCTTGTTGCATGAGTGCATGCATCTGAAAGCCAGGCACCAAAGCTGGCGCATGCTAAGTGCATTAACCGTTGCCCTGTACTGGTGGATCATTCCCGTTTGGCTCATTCGGCGAAGCTTGGAAGATGCCCAGGAAAAAGTCTGTGACAGCTTTGTCGTGCAAACCACCCAGACAGGGCGCAATCTGGCGGAATGTCTGGTCGCCCTTGCTTCCCGGACCGGAAGCTCATGGACACCAAAAGGAGCGATTGCGGTGTTTCGCCGCGGTCAGCTCGAAAGCCGAATTCGAAGACTATTAGATGAAGGAGCCAGCAACATGACAACAATCACAAAACGAAGTCTCGCCGCAACCGCAGGGCTTGCCATCGCAGCCATGGTCGTGGCCACCAAGCTCCAGGTCGGAGCCCATCAGTCGCAAGGGATGGAGTTCTTCCCCACTCTTGAAGGGACTAGATGGACCTACCACGTCAGCTACCCCGGCGAGAAGGGGCAGACTTGGATCAAGGAAGCTTGGAGCCGCAAAACATACAAGGGTGAGCCTGTGATGGAATACCGCCAATACATGGGTGGATACACCGACTACCAATATCTCCTCTTCACCAAAGAGGGCGCGTATCCCATGAGTCGGCAGTACAAAGACATTCCGGGATTCCGCGACAAAGCTTCAGACACGCCTGAGCTCATCTTCCCGCCAAAGACAGGCTCAGTCTGGACAGCTCGATATCCGGTCCCTTATCAGACTTTGAGTCGGCTTGGAGAGCCTACACCAAAGCACGACCCGATTATCCGAGACGTGGAGTACAAAGTCGTGTCTGACTCCGTGCCGATGTCAACCCCATTGGGTGATAAGAGCTGCCTGCTCCTCGAAGTTCGAGCGCGCGAGGGCAATGCGCCTTTTGCACTCAGTATGCGGCGATGGCTATGCCCTGGAATCGGAGTGGTGCGAGAGGAGTCTTACGATCGCGACGGCAAAGTCTCACAGACATTAGAGCTCACCGAGTTCAAACTGGGCGACCCAGAAAAGCAGACGCCTGAAAACCCTGTTCAGTTGGTCAAGGCCGCTAACGCCCAGAACCTCGACAATTCCCACCTATTGCGAACGTATCGCAGCCGATTTGTCAGTGCCAAAGAATCTGGGAAAACGACGATCTACAGAGTGAACGGAAAGTCGGTGACGGAATTCGATCCCGCTCAGCCCGATGCTTGGAACCAGTTGATAGCCCAAGAAATGCCTCCCGCCCGCGATAGTATGCTTCCAATGCCCAGCGGCTACGACAATTGGCTCCAGTTGGAGACAATTGGATTGCTCTGCGCAGTTCAGGCAGGTCACACCGTCGACGACAAAACCCAATCAGGCCAGAATGAATTCAACAGCACTGGCAACAGCAAGATCGTTTATGGGAAGACAGCGATCCGTGGAAAAGACAAAGATGGTAAGCCTTGGGTGGTTCAGGTTAATGTCACCTTCGATGCGAACAAAGTCACTCGTATTGAGATTCAGTAAGACAAGATAAACATCGGCGCGGTCGCAGGAAGACTACTGCGACCGCGCCGATGTTTCGGCTATCCTTCCGTTATGCATCGCCGTCCCCAACAGATCGCCAGCACCGTGCTTATGGTACGGCCCGCGAACTTTGGGTTTAACCCTGAAACGGCAGAAAGCAATGCCTTTCAAACCTCCTCCGGAATAGATCCCGATACTATCAAGGGCAATGCCTTGGCGGAGTTTGACGGCTTCGCAGAACAGTTGCGCAATGCCGGGATCGAAGTGATCGTCGTCGAAGATACTGCAGTACCGATCAAGACGGACGCCGTCTTCCCCAACAACATCTTCAGCACACACGAAGACGGTCGAGCTGTTCTCTATCCAATGCTCTCGAAGAATCGACGGCTCGAGCGGCAAAACCCGATCATGGGAGCGTTATCCGGCTATGGGATCACTGAGACCGTTGACCTTTCAGGCCATGAGCTTGAAGGGCGGTTTCTTGAGGGAACCGGAAGTATGGTGCTCGACCGTGAGAATGGCATCGTCTACGCATGCACAAGCCCGCGCACTCATCCGGACATTGTCTCTGAATTCGCAAAGCTGTTCGGCTGCCACCCTGCTATGTTCGAAGCCGTGGACCAAGGCGGAAAGGCGATTTACCACACCAACGTGATGATGGCGTTAGGTGAAGAGTTCGTCGTGATCTGCCTGGATGCGATACCCGACGAGAGACAGCGCAATCTTCTGCTCAACCTTCTTTCGGAAACTGGAAAGGAGATCATTGAGATCAGCCTTGCCCAGATGGAACGGTTCGCGGGAAACATGCTTCAGCTCCGCAACTCGAAGGGTGAGCGATTCATCGTTCTCTCGACCACTGCCTACAACTCCATTTCAGAAGCTCAAATCAAGAGCTTGGAAAAGCACGGAAAGCTCATCCCTGCCGACATCCCAGCCATTGAAACCTGCGGTGGAGGATCCGTCCGCTGCATGCTCGCCGAAGTGTTCTTAACACGCTAATATCTCAATACTCAAGCCACTATGCCCATCCTCATCCCTTCACCAACCCGCATCGAAGCCGCTGGCAACAAGCCCAAGCTCATCGACGAGTACTTTGGTCGCGTCAATTCAGGACACGCAAACGTCTCCACCGCCCACATGCGCAGTCCAGGCGGATGGCAGGAGCCTGGTCAGACGCCAGAGTTTGAGGAGTTAACGATCGTTCTGCGCGGGAAGCTTCTCGTGGAGTTCGAAGGTGGAGAGATGGAGGTTTTGGCTGGGCAAGGGATTGTCAGCAAGCCTGGAGAATGGGTTCGGTATTCCACCCCTGATCAAGAAGGAGCGGAATACATCGCTGTCTGCCTTCCTGCCTTTGGGCCTGATATCGTCCACAGAGACAGTTAAGCGGCTTTGCCGCAACATTCTCCGTCGCGATTGTTCATCAGCTGGCTCAGCGTTTGCCGAAGCTCACCCAAATCGCAAGGCTTGGTCAGAACGCTGTCCGCTCCCGCGACCAGCATCTGCTCCCGCGCTGCCGTATTTCCGGTTAAGCAGACAAAAGGAATGCGCCAGCAGGTATCGCATCTGCGGACCATCTGAAAGACCTCCAAGCCCGACATGCGCGGCATGCTGAAATCGCACACAAATGCAGAGAACTCCTCCGCTCGAAGCAGGCTCAAGGCGACAATAGCATTGGAAACGAACACGCATTCCCAGTCCGGCCAACGCATCCGAGTCAAACGCTTGAGGCCATCGAGTACATTTTCCTCATCATCGAGGAAAAGGATTCGGGGGCGATGGCTTTCGGCTGCTTGGCTCAAAGTTGCTCCGCGTTACGCGACGTATTTTTCTTCAAGGCCATGATCAGCAAGCTCGATCCGAACCCTTTCAAACTCATCCACGATACTTTCAAGGGCTTCAACAATCTGTGGATCAAATTGGGAGCCGGAGCCCTTTCGGATCGCGTCCATGGTCTCTTCCAAGCTCAGCGCATGCTTATACGGCCGCTCGGATCGCAGAGCATCAAAGACATCGGCAACTGACACGATTCTGGCCTCAATCGGAATATGCTCCCCTTGTAGCCCACCCGGATATCCCGCTCCATCCCACCGCTCATGATGGTGCCGCGCGATGTTGGCCGCCATATGCAAGAGCCGGTTGGAGAACTCCGAGCATTCATCAGCCTGCGCAATCAGTGAAAACGTCGTCAGCAGCTGCTCGCTGAGAATCTCAGCTCCAATCTCACAATGTCGCTGCATGATGGCGCGCTCCTCATCGGTGAGCGCCCCTTCTTTGCGCAGGATCGCATCGCTGATCCCGATTTTGCCGACGTCATGGAGCGGACTGGTCAGCATGATTTGACGCTGGAAAGCCTCAGGAAGCGCAAGCGCCTTGGACAGAAGCATCGAGTAAATCCCTACCCGAATAATATGGTGCCCCGTATCGGAATCGCGCGCTTCCGCCGCTTTGGCAAGCCGCAGGACGATATCAGTCTGCGAACGCTCAAGATCGCGAGTGCGCTCGCGCACTCTCTGCTCCAGAATCTCATTCTGGTGAATGATCTGGTCGTGAAACTCCTTCAGCGTGAGGATGTTTCGAAGGCGAACCACAAGCTCAACGTCGTCGCAAGGCTTGCTCAAGAAGTCATTGGCTCCTGCTTCCAGAGCATCGCGCCGCAGCTGCGCTTCCGAGTTTCCGGTAAGCATAATGAATGGTGTGTGTGCGTGACGCTCGCCTGCTCGCAGGAGTGTCAGCAGCACCAGCCCAGTCTTGCCCGGCATGTTATGGTCGCAGACAATCGCGTCCATATCGCTCTCGTCCAAGATGGTGAGAGCTTCGTCTACGCTTAGCGCAAACATCAGCTCCCACTCATCTCTCGTCGGCCTCAGCGAACGCCTAAGGCCGTCAAGCACCCTGCTCTCATCGTCAACGAATAAAATCCTTTTCATGCTGCAATCTCTTCCTGCGCGTCCTTTTCGTCTGCCAAGGCGAGGGGAAACTGCAGCGTGAACTGCGTCCCTTCTCCGGCCGTGCTTTCTACAGAAATCTTTCCTTGGTGATGCTGAACGACGTTCAGGGTAATCGGGAGCCCCTGACCAGAGCCAATGCCCACTCCCTTCGTGGTGAAGAACGGGTCAAAGATCTTCATCTTCAGGTTTTCGGGAATGCCAGAGCCGTTGTCGGAAATGGTAAGCATGACGTGATCGGCGTCTGAAGACGTGGTTATCCGAATCTGTCCCTTATCGCCATTGTCGAACTTCTCTTTAATCGCTTGGGCGGCATTGACGACCAGATTCAGCACTGCCTGGCCAATTTCGCCAGAGTTGCCGCTGAAGGCGGGCAGATTGGGATCTAGCTCAAGCTCCGCGTCGGCAGCGTATTTCCATTCGTTTCGAGATACGGTGAGCGTGCTTTGGACGATCTGGTTCAGGTTCACCTCTGTCCAGCCTCCAACGCCAGGATGCGAGAATTCCTTCATCGCGCGAACGATGTTGCCCACCCGCTCCACACCTTCAAGCGCTTGGGCAACAGCCTCCGGCATCTCCTCAGCGATAAAGGCAAGATCAGCCTGGGTTTCAATCTGTTCAGCTTGCTGCTTCAGTTCGCTGGAATCTTCGGCGAGCTGATGAACGATGGTCCGGTAGCCGTCAATCGCGGCAAGCACCTGATGCACGCTATCCTGCAAGAACCTGACATTGTCGCCAATGTACTGGTTAGGTGTGTTGATCTCGTGGGCGATGCCCGTCGCCATCTGCCCAATGGACTCCATCTTTTGCGCTTGGAGAAGTTGCGCCTCCAGCTTGCAAGTATCCGAAAGATCACGCACGAAGGCGGTGTAAATCCGACCGGATTCAAGCTGAACCGGGCAGATCGAAATCTCAATCTCGAAGGGGCCGTCTTCGCGCTGACCAAGGCATCTCCACCTTCCTGCCGCATTGAATACACTGTCTTCTCTCGTGAGGATGGATACCTTTTGTCGATGCAGCTCCTGACTCTGCTCGGCAATAAGGGTCGCGCCAAACGGTCGTCCAAGCACGCTGCTTTGGGCTACGCCGAAGATCACCTCTCCCGCAGGATTCATTTCGGTGATCTTCCCATTTTCATCGAGCGTCACAATGCCATCCATCGCGTTGTAGAGGACTGCGCTCTTGCGCATTTCGCTTGATCGCAACTCAGCGGTGCGCTCGACAACCAGCCCTTCGATATGCTCGTTTGCGAACTCGATCTCGGCCTGCCGCTCAGCCATCGCATGCATCTCCTGCTGACTCTTGAAGATCGAGGCAAAGAGAATGACATCTTCAAAGACAACCCAGGTCGCGTGTTCGATGAATCGCCATTGAGCACCCGACGTCACGCCATAGATCGATGCCGGGAAATAGACGCCGCGAAAAATATGGTCTGCCAACACCGTCAGGGTGGCTGGGATCATGATCTTCCAGTCGCGATAAAAAGCCAAGAAGGCCAGCGAGCCAAAAACATGGAAATGGGTTTCAATACGCCCGCCGCTCACATGGATCAGAAGCGCACCCATGAGCATCTGATTGACCGCAACGGCATATCGCGTGAACTGCCTTCCCGGATAGATCGCGGTGAGCAGACAGACCGGAAGCGCAATTACTGCACCCAAAAGCAGGGCTATCCAGACGTGCGGGTGAATAGCGCTGTCATTGCCTTCCCAAGTTTTCGGACTGGTTAATATGGCACCGATGATTGCGCCCAGGTATTGAACCATCATCAGGATGCAGAACAAACGGTCGGTGAATCGATAGATCGACTGTTTGTGAGCTTCGTAGTGCTCCTCAGTGCGCAGCCTGAGAGGAGTTGAGATCATGACTTAGCCCCCGGAGTCTGCAGTGCACAGCCAAAAACAGGCAGGCTGGAGTCGCCACCTCCAGTCTCGATCAGGCTTCCAACCGCACTCACACCTGCGCAGTCGCCTTCAGCATTCCGCCCGAGTGTAATCCCTCCGCTGTACATCAGCTTCCGCTCGGGGGAATAAAGATAAACTTGTCCTGAGGTCGCGGCGCCATATTGATTCGCGGCCTGCTGTTCAGAAATGAATTCCAGGCTTACACCCTCAATGCTCTCTGCAAGAGAAATGTTCTTGGCGGGAGAATGTGCATAGGCTTGCGGTCCGCAAAAGAGGATGCGGCAGGTGATCTGATTGGGATACTGAGCAAGAATTCGCTGGAGGTTAGCCAGGCTGGCTTTAGTGCATGGACATTCCGTGTGTGCGACCATCACCAGCAGCCATCGGCTGTCTTTGCGATCCAGGTCAATATGTGTTGGTGCGTTGCCGGAAGCTCCTGGTGTGGACTCCCAGCGCATTGCCCGATCGAACCCGTAAGATAGGCATAGCACCCACAGCAACACAGCGAACACTGTCGCAAACCGTCGCACCTGCTGCCTCCCCCGAGATCGACCATCTCGCTCAAAGCTTGATGATCTTTCCATGCAGGAGAATATGATTGGAGTCCACAAGACAGACTGCCCCGGACTTCATTGCGTGAATGGACGCAATAGATGCGAACTGGCAAGATTGCTATACCGCAATCTTGCCAGGGTGCTTTCCCGACGATTCCTGACTACTCGTAGCCCGGACGACTTCCAAATTCCACGCTCGTCAGCGTAGCCAGATCGCCAGCCGACAGCGAGCCAATGCTCTCAAGCTTGTTCACAAAGCCCGGAACATCCGCGCCTTCGGCAAGAGCGAGACCGCCAAGCAGTCCAAACTTGTGGCGTAGGATGTCGCGCAAGTCAGCGGTGGTGTTGCGGGCATGCCCGGCTGGGAACATCACAAAGCCGCTGTCCAATACTTCCCCTCCCTCGTCTCGGCCTGCCGAGATGGGGGAGGGGACTGAGGGGTGGGGGACATACGAAATTCTTACCGAAGTCGGAATGCCCTCCGGATACTTCGCATCGTAGTCAGCGCCGCCATGCTGGAAGTCGATCTTCTGCATGAGAGCACGCGCTACCGGGTGATAGATCGCCGTATCTGCCACCTGATAGTCGTAAGGATCGAGCATCAATGCCTTCCAAACGGCATCGTTTGCGCCTCCGCCAGTGGGCAGTGCGCCGTGCTTGGCCTTATACTCCAGAGCCTTGCGAATGAGCGTAGAGACGATGTAAGCCATCGAGTGGTCGGCGCTTTGGCGCGTCTTCGGATCCTTCTTCATCGGATTGCCGATGATGCCGAATGCTGGCTCATAGGCAAGGATGGTGATGCCTGCGATGTTGCCGCCTTGAGGATCGTCGAGAAGCTGAGGATTGGCGCAGAGCAGGTCGATCACGCCCTGCAAGGCGCCGGCCGACTGGTGCTCATAAAGCCCCAGCTTGAAGTGCATGCCCATAACCGCAAAGTCGTCGCCCGAATGCGCCAAAACCAGATCGAACGGCGAATCGCCGCTCTCCTTCCAACGCTCCGCACCCTGGGTGGTCGGCTCGAAGAATCGGAAGACCGCTTCAGGATTGCGGAAGATGTCCTTCGGTCCGACAAAGCCCGCAATGGACCGCTTCATACAAAGGATCGCGGCTTCCGTGCTGATCGCCGCCGACGCTCCCTTGGAGTCGCTCAGTTGCTTGCCCGCGCGGATGGCTCGCCACGGAATGTAATGCGCCACAAACATGCCGATCGCGCTTTCGATCTGCTCGGCGGTCGCGCCCATCAGCGCCCCGTAGGTTGCCGCAGAACCAATCGCACCGTGAACGACGTGGTCAATCTTATAGCTCTTCAGGCTGAAAACTTCGGCAAGCCGCCCGCGAATCTCATCAAGCAACACCATCGCTCGCAAGGCTGTTGCCCCGTCCAATCCCTTCTGTTGGCATGCCGCCATGACGACGGGATAGAAATCGTTGTGTCCGAACTCGCCTGCAGTATGTCCCAGAGCTGGGTTGTATCCAAAGTTTGTGCCGTTGCTGTCCCACTCACGCACAGCCGAGCTGTTCGCCACGATCGCTTTCTCAGCCTTGACCTTTACGTTGGAGCCAAAGACGGTCGCCCCGTTGGCGTCGGCGTACTCCAACGCTTCTGCGCGCAAAAGTGTCGGAGCGTTCGTTCCGAGCGCGAGAGCCGAATAGCCGCAAAGGACGGCATCGGTGTGGAAGAGCCGCACCCGCTCCAGAACCGCCTGGGAAGGACCAGAACCAAGCCTGCCTGCCATGAAGTCGATGGCGTATTGGCCGATGCCGAGGGCCTGGTTGGAGTCACGAGAAAGGGTCACAAAGTTGCTCATGGAATTGGCTTAGATTCTATCCTTTTTGGGCGTGCATAGGCTCATTCGAGCGGTCCAATGAGGCGATTTGATTCAGGTCAATAACGCTCGGCTCAGAAGGGAAAAGGGAGTGACACACTTTAACGTGAAGTTTTCGATGGCGAGGATCGAAACCAGGCAGATATGCTCTTCACAGAATGATTCCTTCCCGCGTCCCAACCTCCGCTGACTTCCAAGCCCTCGAACAGGAGATCGTTGGCTTTTTGGAAGCCATCGACCAGCACCCTGCAGTCCCCACAAAGACCGTTGAAGAGATACGCAGCAAAGTGAAGTCCACATTCACCTTTGACAAGCCGAGAAAACTCCCTGATCTCATCCACGAAGCAGCCCAGCTTGTCCGCACAGGCAATGTGCACACACCCCACCCGCGCTACTTTGGGCTATACAACACGGCATCCATGCCTGCGGCGATCATGGCGGATGCTCTTGTTGCCACATTCGATCCCCAGCAGGCCGCCTATTCCCATGCCATCGCTTGCCATGAAATCGAAAGGCATGCTCTCCGGGTGTTCTCCGACCTTTTGGGCTGGGCCGAAAGTGGATTCGCATCCTTCACAAGCGGAGGCGCTGAGTCCAATCTCACAGGCGCGATTGCCGGAATGACCTGGAAATTCCCCTCGTATGCAAACGACGGCATTCGCGGGCTTTCTGGGCAACCCGTCTTTTATGTCTCTGCCATCGCCCACGATTCCTTCCAGAAGATTGCCCATCACACGGGTATTGGTCGGGATGCCGTACGCAAGATCGCAGTGGATCAAGGCCTGAAGATGGATGTTGCAGAGCTGGCCCGACAGATTGTCGAAGACAAGGCGAACAGCAGCCTTCCATTCATGGTTGTGGGGACAGCTGGCACCACCGCATCCGGAATCATCGATCCCCTTCCTGAAATTGCCGCGCTATGCCAAGAGCATGGGCTTTGGTTTCATGTTGATGGCGCTTGGGCCGCAGCGGCGATCCTCTCCCCCACCCATCGCCATCTTCTGAACGGAATCGAGCAGGCAGATTCGCTGACGTTTGACGCCCACAAGTGGCTGAACTGTCCGATGGGAGCAGGCATGTTCTTTGCACGGTTGAAGGACCCGGTTGAACGAGGCTTTGCCGTCAATGCCACCTATATGCCACCGAACCCCGCCGGGGCAGACGAGCCTTACACCACAACCATTCAATGGTCGCGCAGGTTCATCGGCCTCAAGGTCGCGATGACCATGGCAACTTTGGGATTAGATGGCTATGCCGAAATGATCGACCGGCATTTCCATCAAGGCGATCTGCTTCGCAAGCTTCTTCAAGCAGCTGGATGGGAGATCCTCAACTCAACACGCCTGCCTGTGGTGAACTTCACTCACCCGCGCATCGAGTCAGGCGAGGTCGCGCTTGATCACGTCCTGAAATCGCTATTGGATACCCAAGAATGCTGGCTTTCTATATCTCCTGTCCCGCCCAACCGCCGAGGACTGCGGGCATGCGTTTCCGTGTTCGATACAAAGGATTCTGATGTTGAGCGGTTAGTGGAACTATGCAACGCCGCGCTTGGCTGATGGCCTGTTACACACTCGAATGAACCAGGACAATCGGACTTCCCTTTCCGAACGCTGAAGAAAACAGTGCAGCGTGAGGAATCTGCACACATGGATAACGTTCTTAAGGTCATGCTCGCCATTCTTGCAAGCCTGACTCTAATGCAATCCGACGAGAATATTCCAGGGCGTATCCGCTCATTGGTCGAGGCTGAGAAGGCTTTCTCAGCCCTGTGCAAAAAGGCGGGCTTTCGCGATTCCTTCATCGCCAACTTTGCGGATGATGGGCTTGGATTCCAGCCAGGGCCAGTCAAAGTCAAAGAACGGCTAAGCGCTCGCCCTCCCGAAAAGCTGCCCGCACCTGTCGTGTTCGAGTGGACTCCCATCGAAGGAGATATCTCAGAAGGTGGGGACATGGGTTACACCACTGGGCCAGTGCTCTACACAGACACGACCAAGAATCCGCCCGAGTACAGCCACGCCATGTACTTCTCCATATGGAAAAGAAAGGATCGACAGTCGGAATGGAAAGTTGTTGCAGATATTGGAGTGCAGGTGCCCCAGGCGGTCGCTCCACAAACGGCAACATTCACCAACCGAAGCCATTTCAGGGCTGGATCAGCCTATCCCAAGATTGAAGGCAGCGAGATTATGGATTTTGACCGAAGGCTCTCATCGAGGGCCAAGGAATTGGGAACTGCAAAAGCGTACGAAGAGATTACTGCCGAGTATGTGCGTCTTCATCAGGATGGAAAGATGCCTACTGTCGGACGCCAAAACGTTCGCAACGAAGTCGCATCGTCTGAAATCTATCCTCAGTTCGCTCCTGCGGAAGCTACAGTGGCCATCTCAAACGACCTGGCATTCACGTACGGCAACTACACACTGATGAAGGGATCAGAAAAGGCAAAGCGAGGCTTCTACCTGCATGTCTGGAAGAAGATTTTCAAAGAGGATTGGAAACTGGTCGCTGAAATCCGCAAGGAAGCGCCAAGCGAGTAGCCGCTATCGGCGATGTCCGAAATCACAAACCCAAATGTATTTCAGCTTGTGGCCGGGCGCTTTGACATAGGCAATCCCAATTTCGTCAAAGTCCGGTTTGAGCATGATCGCGCGGTGACCTGGTGATTTCAGCCAGTCTTCGATGGCCTCCTCAGCGGAGACCTGTCCGCCAGCGATGTTTTGGCCCGCAAGCGAAAACGGATACTTGAACTCTCGCATGCGATCGCCGACACCACGACCAAGGCTGTCGATATGGTCGAAGTAGTTGTTCTTAGCCATATCCTCAGCCATCCACCGTGCGCTTTGCATTAGGGTGTCGTTGAGTTTAAGAGGGCCAAGTCCGGCCTTCGAGCGCTCTACGTTGGTCAGGTCCAGACACTTCTGGATAACCTTCTGGTCCTCTTCGGAGGCCTGGCTGGAAGGTGTGGTGAATTCGGGCTTTGCGGTGCGCAAGCCTGGCTGAGACTGCAACTGTGGGAATTCCACGCGCACCTGGGGTATCGGCAGGATCATTACTGCCATAAAAGGCAGCATCAGCTTCAACCACTTTTCTGACTGCATATCGCTTGCTTCCTGCCCGTTCGACCATGCCGAACGCGCGTTCAAGTACTTATGAGCCGCCTATGCCCCGGAATAATACCGTCATTCCAGAACTTTCGGGCATTCTACAGCCGAATTTATGGCGACGCACTCTTAATGCAGATATTCCGCAATTCTTTTGCGGTCTTTAGGGGGAATTTGCGAAGCTGGAAGGATTGCGAGGGGAAAGGAATAGCGCTCTTTCAGCGGCGAGTGGCCTCTTTTAACTCGCTTACCGCATCCAGAACCAGCTGGCGTCCTGCACCATTGCTCCAGTTTTGAGCCAGAAGCCTGACCAGCCACGATCCAATCACCGCACCATCAGCCACCTCGCAGACCATGCGTACATGTTCTGGCTTGCTGATCCCAAAGCCGACGCACACAGGGTGCGGTGTTCGCTGCTTCACCCGCTGGACAAGATCGCTGACGTCGGCAGGCACCTCGCTGGCGTGTCCGGTCACACCAGTGCGCGATACGGCATAGACGAAACCCGAAGCCCTCTTGCAGACTTCATCCAGTCTTGCGTCTGTGCTGGTTGGAGCGGCAAGAAAAACATTGTCAAGGCCATGCGCCCGGCTTGATGCCACCCACGGCTCCGACTCTTCAGGGGTGAGATCGGTGATGATGGTCGCGCTTGCTCCCGCAGAAGCAGCCGCCTGCGCGAAGGCATCCAGTCCGTAACGCAAGACCGGGTTGTAATAGCCCATGAGAACGACGGGAATCTCTATCGGGGCGCCCTTAAGCGTCTCTAAGACTCCACGCGGAGTGGCACCGTGCTCCAACGCTCGCTGGTTTGCAGCCTGGATCACCGGGCCGTCAGCGATAGGATCGCTAAATGGCAGACCCACTTCAATCAGATCAGCGCCAGCTTCCTGCAGCGTGTCCAGGATAGCCGGCAGATCGCGCATGTGCGGGTCTCCTGCAGTGACATAAAGGACCAGCGCCTTCTCACCCTTCGCCTTCAATGCGGCAAACCGATCTGCAATCTTGCTCATGGAAGGCATAAGTTTGGCTGATTCTGACCTTTGGCAGCGGGTCTATGCCTGCTCAGGAATACCCAGCATTTGAGCGACAAAGGAAGCAACGCGCGCACGTTCGGATGAACGGAGTTTGCGCGCGTCCAGAAGGAGGGTTTTTAAGATCCCCTTAGCTTCATTTTGCGCCCTGACCGCCTGCTTGTAGAGCTCCCCTTCAGAAGTGTCATAGCTGGAGATCTGCTTCTTTGCGGCAGCCAGGTCAGTTCCCATCTTGGCAAGCTTCTTCTCCAGAGCTTCAAACGCTGGAGCCTTCTTCTCCTCCTGGGTCAGCTTTCCGCCTTTCAGCAACGCATACAGCAACTCTTCGGAGTCTGCCTTGATCCCTGCTAAGACGGGCGTCCACATCGTGCCGCCACCGCTGTAAGCCATGCCCACTAAGACCATGCGCTCCCCAAGTTCGCCGGATCGCTTGCGAACACTGCTGAGCAAAGTCTGACGATTCTTCGACTGCTTCCTGAGAAGAACATTGTTGCGTTCCGCCAGCGCCAAACCGTAATAGCGCTCAGCGTCTGCCATCCCGAGCGTAGACTGCCCAGCTTTGGATGTGTAGAAGTCAAACCACTTTTCCCGGCCCATAGCCAGGATCTGGGAATTGGTTTTGCCGAACGTAGCCGTTTGTGCGCAGGCAACTGCCGAAACAAAAAGGCATGCCACAGCCAATAGGAGTCGCATGCCTCATTATCCTAAAAATTTGAGAAAGCTACTTGAGTTTGCTAAAGTCGAACTTCGGCCCCTGAGCCTGTTGCCACTTGGTCTTTTGAGCCGGTGTCAGCACGGCAAGAGCCTGAGCCTCGGCTGACTTCTGCCAACCCTCAATCGTCTTCTTGTCCTGCTTTTCAAACGACTCTGCGGTTTCTCTGACCTTTTTCTGATAAGCAGCGGCCTGTGCGGAGTTATTAGGATCCTTCGGCTGCGGGATGGAGCGGAGTTGCATCTGTCGCTGCTGGACGAGATCGGCGACCTTCTTATCGGCGGATTCTTGGATGCTGCGAACCTTCTTTTCCTGGTCGGCAGAAAGACCAATAAGGCCCTTGATATCTTTGGCAACGATCGAGAAGATGCCGTAGCGCTGCATCACCAGCTGGCGAAGCCGCATCTGCTGATTCGCATTCAGAACATTGAGCGCCTTGTCGACAAGCCCTTTCACCTTGGTCCCCGCGGCATCGGCTTGAGCCTTCGTCGGCGGAGTCTTGCTGTTCTGCAACGACTTCATCAAATCGGTGACCTGGTTTCGATAAGAGTCGATCGACTTGATCTGTGCCGCTGTCAGCTTAAGGTCAGTCTGAACAGCCTTGAAGTTGAGGAAGCTGACCGCAGCCTGCAAAGCCGTAGGCCTTTCTTGGGCCATCGACCATCCGGCAGCTGCCACAACAATAATCAGGGAGAGCAATTTCCGCATTTCAGTCACCACTATAACATCTTGGACGCTTGACCGGTTTCCCGGTCTCACCCGCCTGCACGATTACAGGACGAAGGGTCCCAGCAATTCTCTTCGCCAGAGAGATTGCCAGCCGAACGAATTACCTGTTTGCGTAGCAGCCCAAGAGATTACCGGGTGTTTCCACCCCCAAGGTTTGGAACAACAAACGTGAGGAGGTCGGTCCCCACGGGTGAAACGGGGATCGATTTAAGTGGGAAATGTACTTAGTAACATGGGACGAGAACGAGGCGAAAGTCGAAGCTAGCCTCGGCGGACGGGTGACTGTCGAGGAAATGACGGTTTTCGCTGAAGAGTTGAAAGCAGTTGTCGAAGAGTTTGGAGATCAGCCTTATATGCTGATGTTCGACTATTCGCGAGCGAAATCTTTCGACCTGAAGGCAACGGATGTGTTGATGTCGTTGAAAGACTTCTGTCTTGATGCTGGCGCGGCAAAGATTGTCAGCGTCGTTCGAGACGAAGAAGATCTTGCTCAGCATACACACAGCAGGCTTATGGCGACGCTTGAAGGCAAGGAACAGTTTGTTCTGCAGCCCGAGGCGGCGGCATGGCCAGCCATTGAAAGGGCAGCGGTTTACGCTCCCCAGCTTAAAGTGGCTTAACCGGACCATCAGGACAACTGCGAACTAAACAAAAATCGGGGACAGCGTCGGGCGGCAGCCCGACGCTGTCTCTGTTTTTGCTATCCTCTCGCCTAACCCAAATACCAATCCAGAATCTTTTGAAGCTCGATCTTCCAACCGTCTTGCTTCGGCTCTTTCAAAAGCCGAAAGCTATGATTGGCATCGGGCACCATGTCGAGCTTGACCTTTACACCCTTCGCAAGCAGTGAGGAGTAAAGCACCTCTGCGCTCTTGGGATCAACGGCTTGATCCTCTGCCCCTTGAGCGATGAATACTTGCCCCTTGAATGCCGACAGCTCGGCAATGGGTGATGAGGCCAGGAAGGTCGACCACCGTCGGTAAGGGTGACCAAAGAAGAACTTCTCTATGCTCATCGGGTCCGCCTGAATATCTTTCCACTCTTGCAGAACATAAGCTTCCCTGCTCTCCGCCGTAGAGTTCTCATCGTTGAAGAAGACACCTTTGCGCGCAAGACTGAGGATATCGAAGAGCTGGCTAGGCCCACCGCCTGCCATCACCGAAACGTGGCTTGCCGATAGGTCTTTCGCGACCTTTGCCGCAACTAGCCCGCCTTCCGAATGCCCAATCACCAGCAGCTTGCTGCCGTCGATCTCGGGGAGTCTTTGCGCGGCTTTGATACTTGCTTCAACAGCCTCGGCCCACCGTTCCAGCGTGTGTTGCTCTAAAAACTCTTTGCTTGCCCCGTGGGCTCCGCCTTCTTTGGGATCATCCAGATAGTTCACCCCCGGCTTCTCGACGATCAGAGCACGAGCTTTGCCGACAGCAACCTCGTTCACGACGATGTGCCCGCCCGCTGGAACGACGGCCTCCCCGTTCTTGACAAAGCACGACTGGCATCCCGATCCCTGCACGAAGACCACAATGGGAAGTTTCTTCCCGCCAGGATTTTCCGACAGATAGAACGTGACCTTGCGGTTGAATTTGTCGGTGGTGAAATAGCGCAGATAGGGTTGCCGAGGCGGCTTTTGCGTGTCCTTGATCGGTGAATAGCGCTCAGGGCTCTGCGTCAAGCCTGAGACAAGAAAGGCGGTGGCGAGCAGTGGAACGATGGGCATACGCAGTTGATACCGGAACTCCTTTCGTCTGGGTTCCTTGGCAAGTGCCGGCCCGCTTCCAAGACAAGATCGGATCACGACAGTTCACAAAAACGGATAACCTATCGTCATGCCGCAAGTTGCCGTCGTGACCGGAGGAGCTGGATTTCTCGGATCGCACCTTACCGACCGCCTCGTTTCCGAAGGGTGGAACGTGATTGTGATCGACAGCCTGATCACCGGTTCGACCGACAACATCGCCCATCATGCGGGCTCGGGCCGCGTGAAATTTATCAAGCAGGACGTGACCGAGTTTCTTTTTATCGAAGGCCCGGTCAATTTCGTGTTTCATTTTGCCAGTCCTGCTTCTCCGGTGGACTTCGTCCGATTCCCTATTCCTGTGCTGAAAGTTGGCGCGCTCGGCACGCACAAGGCCCTCGGATTGGCGAAGGCTAAAGGCGCGAAGTTCATGCTGGCTTCGACCAGCGAAGTTTACGGCGACCCCCTGATCTCTCCTCAGCCCGAAACCTACTGGGGCAACGTCAACCCCATCGGCCCGCGCGGAGTCTACGACGAAGCCAAGCGCTATGCCGAAGCCATGACCATGGCTTACCACCACTTCCACAGTCTCGACACTCGAATCGTGCGGTTCTTCAACACCTACGGTCCGCGCATGAGGCTCGATGATGGACGGGTGGTGCCCAACTTTCTCTCGCAAGCCTTGCGCGGCGAACCTCTCACCGTCTATGGCGATGGCTCGCAGACCCGTTCGTTCGGCTATGTCGAGGACATTGTGGAGGGCGTCTGGCGACTGGCAAACTCAGATTTCCATGAGCCCGTAAACATCGGCACAGAAGACGAATACACCGTGCTGGACTTTGCCAAAGTCGTGCTGCAGGTCACCGGCTCATCCAGCCCCATCGAGTACAAGCCTGCATTGCCGGACGACCCGAAGCAGCGCCGCCCAGATCTGACAAGAGCGCGGCAGGTTCTGAATGGATGGGAAGCCAAGGTGCCGCTGAAGGAAGGGCTGAAGCGGACGGCGGAATACTTCGAGACGAAGATAGTGAGGTAAGGATTGTAAAGGGTAAGGATCGTAAGGACAGAGCTTTATAGCTCAGTCTGCAAACTCTGGAGTCAACCCGCCTACAACCTTTACGCTTTACAACCCTTACGATCCCACTCCCAGCGCTCCAAACACCTGCCTCATCTGCCCCGCAGTATCTTGAGCGGGATCAATTTGCACCGCATTCCACCCACAGGCAAGGCCCGCTTCGACGTTGACCAGCGTGTCCTCAAAGTACAAAATCTCGTCCGGCGCAAGACCCGACTGCTCCTCGAACATTCGATAGAATCGCTCTTCAGGCTTGCTCACGCCCACTTCCTGCGAGGCCAGACGAACCTTAAGCTCGTGGATATTGGGGAATTTCCCAGAGTGCATCGTTTCCCAGTGTGGGGTGTTCGTATTGGATAGGCAGCCCGTCACCAACCCAGCGGACTGTAGCTCTCGCACGATCTCCAAAGTCCCCGGATACATCTCCTTAAGAATTGCATTGTGGGCAATTTTAGCCTGCTCAAGCTCAATTCCAAGGAAGTCGCCAAGCTGTGCGGCGTATTCGTCGAAGGTGACCGCCCCGTCTTGAAATGCGTCGAAGGCGAGAAATCCGCCTAAAGGGAGAGCGTCGGCAAGGGGCTTTGAGGGAGTTAGGGCAACTTGAGCAAGGGCGGCGTTCCAGGTGTGGCAAATGCGGATCATCACCCCACCGATATCAAAACACACCCCACGAATCCTTGCCATCCTTGGTCAGCTCCTATAAGAGTTTATCGGTTTCAGGTGACAGGTCGTTTATAGACAAACATCGTTTGAAGCGTCAGAAAGTTCTCCCTTTCATCACGTCTTCTACCGTTTCTGTAGCCTCGAAATCCTGAATGTCTTGCCCGCGCAAGCGGAGTTGCGCGGCTACACCATCCCAGAAAACGTTTACGCGATCATAACCCTCGTGCACCTTGATCTTCTTCTTTGAGGTCGTACGGATGCATAGGCGGATCTTCAGTGCCCCTTTCCCACGCAAGTCCGTATTTCGGTACTGAACAACCTCTTGAAGCTTCTTGAAGTCAGCCTTCGCGATCTCCGTCCATTTCACGCCAATCGTTCTCGTGCGAGTGTGATCCATGATGCCGTTTTCATAAACGGCAATCCAATCTCCCCAAACCCAGATCGCATAAGCCATAAGCGGGCTGAAAATCGCTGGCATGATTAAGTGTGTCAAGGGCGATGGCTGGTCAGCAGCAAAGATAATCAAACCTGACATAGCAACAATGAACATTAAACTCATCACCATCCATTGCCATTGGTAGCCCCGTGACAAAGGATGAAATGAAATCAATCTCCCGAGCTCGGCGTCATACTCCAGAGCACTTTCGGACTTCGTTGCAAGCGGGCTATTTGACATATTTTGAGACCATACCTACCGCCGCTGGCATAACGATCAGATGTCGCCTCGAAATAATAGCCATGTTTGGGGTGACAGGTATCTTCCACCAATGACCACCCGACGGGAATTCCTCATTGGCCTAACGGCAACCGCAGCAGCCGCATCGTTTCCCGCAAAAGCCTGGTCAGCGCTGAACCAGCAAACCCAGATCATCAGCAAAACCGATCTGGATTACCTGCGCACACTCGCCAAAGAAACCGTCAAGCTCGCAACCCTCGCCCCCGGACAGGGCGGCAACACTTGCGGATTCCCCCTCATCACTCCCGGCGGCAACTACCCCTCGTTCTGGATCCGCGACTTTTCCATGGCCCTTGGGAACGGCCTCATTGACGCTCCCACCGTCCTGAATCACCTGCGTCTGACCGCCAAAACCCAAAACGGGGCCACCGAACGCAAGCTCAAGAGCGGCGCCATCATCCCGCCTTACGCCATCGCCGACCACATCCGCCCCGACGGTCAGCCCGTCTTCTACCCCGGCACATACTCCCCCGGTGAAGATCAAGGCGGCGAGCCCTGGGGCATCCTCCCACCCATCGACGACCATTACGAATTCGTCAACATCGCCCACGAGTATTGGCTGCTCACCCGCAAGCCAGACTTCCTAAATGAGTCGATCAACGGCATGACCCTCTTCGACCGCCTCGCCAAAGCCCTCGACTGCCCCGCTACCGAACCTGAAACGGGCCTTGTTATCACGAGTCCCGAGCGACGAGCCGTCGGCTTTGGGTTCTGCGATACCGTCTACATGACCGGCAAGCTCCTGTTCGCTTCCCTGCTGCGGCACCGAGCACTCGGGCAGATGGTGGTCTTGTGCCGGGCATGCAAGAAGACGGATCGAGTTGGGGAGTATCAAAAGAGCCGCGCCCTGCTGGAGCAAAGCCTGCTCAAACACTTCTCACAGGACGGCTGGCTGATGGCCTCGACAGGAGTTGGGCGGCAGGTGGACGTTTGGGGAACGCTCTTCGCCCTGCACATTCAAGCCGTCCAGGGCGAACCCGCCAACGTTCTGCGCCGAACGGTCATCAATGCAGTTCGCGCAAACACCATCAACTACAAAGGGGCCGTGCGCCACATCCCCACCGACAAGGATTTCTCCGCCACCTCCGCTTGGGAAAAGACAGCCGGAGTCACACTAAACACTTATCAGAACGGAGCTTACTGGCACGTCCCGACCGGGTGGCTGGTGGAAGCGGTGTCGTCGATGCACCGGGGTCTGCCGCCGCAACTGGTGGCGGAGATGATCGCCCACTTCAAAGCCGAAGACTGGCGCAAGAAGGAAGGCAAAAAAGGCGCGCCGTGGGAGTGCCTGTCACCCGTGAACGACTATCGGCAGAATGCAGCCTACATGGCGTCGGTCACGCTGCCGCTTAGCGTGCTGAGTAAGCTTTTCTTATCCTGAGGCATCGAAAGCGTGTGCCCGGAGGGACAATCGGTCTCCTTTTCATGTTATCTTTACGGGGGTAACTTTGCACAATGTTGCGAGTCGTTGAGGGTCAAATACCCTTTTCCGAGATTCAGCGCCTGTTTGATGAGCAGGTGACTGAGGGATACGAGGTTGAATACAAACAGACTGTCACATTCAAAGACAATGAGGACGTTCGCGAATTACTAGATGACTTGGTTTCTTTCGCCAACACAAACGGAGGCTGGTTGCTTATTGGCATTTCCGAGGCGAATGAAGGAAAGAAGGTTGGATATCCAGTCGAGATTGTAGATCATAAGTTGGATTTCCAAGATTTCAAGGATAGAGTCGAACGCTCGGTTGCTGACAATGTCAAACCTCGATTACCTTTGCTTCGTTTCCACAATATCTCTTGTCCCGAGAGCAAGTCCATCATTGCGATCAGAGTGGATTCGTCCACCCTACGACCACACATGGTCGAACGTCGTGGGAGGATCACGTGCGCGAGACGAAACAGTACAGGGAAATTACCAATGGATGCATTTGAACTTAGGGAGGCAATAGTGAAATTAGATTCGGTCTCAGAGCGCTTTAATGCTTTCGTTGACTCGCGCCTAACACAACTGTTGCAGTCAGAGTTCTTTGTTTCTCCGACACATCCAGTTCTTTGTATGCACATGGCTCCGCTTGATAGCCTCGAAAGAGAAGTTTCTCTCACACTTGAACAATTGACGCAAGCAAACCAAATGTTAAGGGCAGGACAGGAGTATGACGTGCATCTTGATAGCATCAATTCCATCAATGCGGAGGGGATATTGTCGCTAAGAAGATTGGAGGTAAATCACATCAACTACAAATCGATTGCTCAACTCTTTAGAACAGGTTGGATTCAGCGTAGTTCATCACACCCATTTTCCGGCAAGCATGGAGACAATGCGGATACTCCAAGAATAACCCGCCGGAAATTGGTTGATACTCTCACATATTTTATAAATAATAATCTACGTGTATACCGCGCAATGAATCTACAAGGCGAAATTTGGTTCACTTGCACGCTGTATTCCGTACGTCACTACGCCTTAATCCAGGGTTCTGATTATGGCAAGCCCATTAAAATGGACAAGCTTCGATTGCCGATTCTGACCATACAATCCGATGCGAATGCGAAGGATTATCTGAAAACTTTAGACCCGCATTTACAACTGATAGCTCAGGCCTCTGGTCATTGGGAATTTTTTCACGAAGAGTAAGCCCTGATGCGCACACAACTATAACAACTCTTAAGCGAATGTCAATAGCTTGATGCATCAAGACGTTAATCGTGAGACTGCCTAATCTTTAGATGGTCTTACCACCTCAATACGCTTGCGTGTTGAGGCTGATCTGTTCCAGTCAGAGCAAGTTGGATGGGGGGGTGCTCCTCAACATGCAAGCATGCTGAGGGAGCTGCTCTAACCGCCAGACGAAATCTCATCCAGCCGTGAACGCAGAGCCCCAATGCTTTGTACCTGCTCTATCGAAGCCTGCTGGAGATCGCCACTGTAGGTTGCCGACGCGCGCCCACCAACCAGAATCGGCATCCCTTCCCCGACCAGCTTCCGCAAGTGAGCCATCTCACCGCCCAACGCAGGATCATCAACCGGATACACGATACTGAGCGCCACCGCCTGCACGCCCGACTGCCGAGCCGCATTCGCGATCTCGTCTGCCGGAAGGTTTGGCCCCAGATAAGTCACATGCCAACCCTGCAACGCACCCACAATCGCAACGATCAGCGCACCCAGCTCGTGATGCTGCCCCGTCGGCGTCGTGACCAGAAGCTTTGGTGAACCCACGCTGGCCGAGATCGAGAGTCGAATCCGCTCCAAGCAGGTTCTAAGCACGGCTGAAGCCAGATGCTCATGAGCAATGCGCAGACTGCCCTCCTGCCATCGGCGGTCGATGAGCTGGATAAACGGCAGCACGACATCCTCAAGCAGTCCGTTCACGCCCAGCAGCGCTGCGGAGCGAACAACCGCATCTTCAAGCGCAGCGGCATCAAACTGTTCCATCGCTGTGACGCAGGCCTTCAGACACGCTTCAGCATCATGGATATGCGCAGGCTGCACAGAGACATTTGTGGTCTCTTTAAGCCCTCGGAGCTGGTCTGCAGGCAAAAGCGCCACCTGCCCGATACTGTGTCCGGCGTCTACTGCACCTTTCAGGAGAGAAAGTCTCTCGACTTCCTCCGCACCATATAGCCTGCGGTTGGTATCCGACCGATCCGGCTCAAGCGCACCATACCGCCGCTCCCATGCGCGGATGGTGTGTACCGACAGCCCCGTCTTTGCTGAGACCGCCCGGATCGTGTATCGAAGACCCATTGCACAGGATTATGAGACCATTGTCTAATATTTGTCAACATTGCTCAGGTTCAACGGCCTCCTTTTTGACAAATTTGTCAATTATTTTTTGACAAAAGCTTGACAAACATTCGACAAGATTGTAACATCACTCCATCTTAAGGCAGCGCGCTGCCACAAAGGAGAAACCATGAAGTCGCTCGATATGATCACAAAGATCCTTCTGATCGTTGGAGGCCTCAACTGGGGTCTCGTCGGCATTGCCAACTTTGACCTCGTCGCTACGATTTTTGGCGCTGGCAGCGTTCTGGCCAAGGTGGTCTACACCGTGGTGGGAGTTTCTGCCCTCTTCCAGGCTGTTCGACTGTTTGCACCCGCGGGTCAAGCGACGATGGTCGCAACCCACTAAACACCCTAGGGCGGGCCGGATCCCCAACTGGCCCCCCTCCCGCTTTGATTCGTGAATGAGAAAGGAGAGAAAAATGACTAAGAAGTTCTGGGTGGCCGCATCGGTGGCCGTAATTGCTGCATCTTCGATTTCCGTGTCGGCATTTGCCCGACCGACTGCCGAAAAAGACATCGTTGACACTGCTGTGTCGGCCAAGCAGTTTTCGACCCTCGTGACGGCGGTCAAGGCTGCTGGCTTGGTGGAGACCCTCAAGGGAAACGGCCCTTTCACGGTTTTTGCACCCACCGATGAGGCTTTCAAGAAGCTGGAAAAGGCAAAGCCAGGAACGATTGCGGCGCTTCTCAAGCCGGAGAACAAGGATAAGCTGACGGCAATCCTGACCTATCACGTCGTTGCCGGCAAGGTGATGGCCGCAGACGTTCTTAAGCTGAAGAACGGAACGCAAGTGAAGACTGTCAACGGAAAGTCGGTCAAGGTGACCAACAAGCACGGCGTCAAGGTTGACGGAGCCAAGGTCATTAAGACGGACATCTCCTGCACGAACGGCGTGATCCACGTGATCGACACCGTTCTGATCCCGAAGTAATTCGCCGGCACCTCAAACCCCTCGGGCCAGATTCTGTCTGGCCCTTTTTGTTGTCTCATTCACGCCCTCGCAGGCACGCCAGAGCCGCCAAGGCCCAGACCTTCCCTACTCCAAGAATCTCAGTGGTATAATTCCCAACCTTCGAGCTGCCCGCTCGTCTAATGGCAGGACGGCAGGTTCTGGCCCTGTTAATCGAGGTTCGAATCCTTGGCGGGCAGCCAACTCTCAATCTCACGGCTTTCGCCGTTGCTTTCGCATATTTCGAGCATGGATTTGAATGGCTCTTGAAGCTGAAGTTGCACACATTGCCCATCGTAGATCGTGTTCGAACATAGCGTTCTGAGCAACTCCCTCTTATCTTTTCGATCGGCTCTTTCAAACCGGGCGTGACAGTTCGAACCTAATTCCAGAAGGGTGACTCCCAGTTCAAAATACGACGACTGTGCCTTGCCGTGGCTGCTGAGCAGGATCTGGCAACGCTCAAGCTCGGATTCCCAGCGAGATTTCAGCTTCTCATAGACCGAAAGTGGCACCTGCCCGCTCAGCTTGTCGGTATAGAGCGCTTCGAGCTTGGATTCCAGACTCTTGCATTCGGCTTCAATCGCCTTTGTCTGACCGTCGTGAAGCGTACGCTCTTCCTCCAGACTCTCCTGCAATGCCCCGCGCAGAAGCTCCAGTATCTCCGGGTCGATTCTCAGCCTCTCAAGCTCTCTGGAAATCTGGGCTGTGATCTGCTTCTCTTCGATGCACCGCTGGC